>AGFT01106489.1_pt1 | contig 33158 bp, 29 predicted proteins | sample 305848 | NCBI WGS metagenome assembly AGFT01 (sample SAMN02954282, study PRJNA62043) | ant fungus garden metagenome | biome: terrestrial; feature: Atta colombica fungus garden; material: fungus garden; isolation source: Atta colombica fungus garden bottom | host: Atta colombica | place: Panama...
CCAGGTGATGCACTACGAGAAAAACAGCGTCGGCGCGATCATGGAGTTCGGCGTCATCATGGTGCGCCCGGACGTCACGCTCGGCACCGTGCAGCGCTACCTGCGCCGGCTGGGCAAGATGCCGGACAACACCGATAAGCTGTTCGTCACCTCGCGGGACAAAACCCTGCTCGGCGAGCTGGAGCTGAAAACCATCTTGCTCAACAGCGCGCAGCGGCGGGTGAGCGAGGTGATGGAAACCGAGCCGATGGTCTTCTCCCCGGAAGATGACGCTGAGAAAGCGGCCCGTACCTTCGAACGTGATGACCTGGTCAGCGCCGCGGTGGTGGACTCCGTCGGCAAGCTGATGGGGCGTCTGACCATCGACGAGATCGTGGACGTGGTCTACGAAGAAACCGACAACGACCTGCGCGCCCTCGGCGGGATCAGCGCGGAAGATGACGTGCACGCCTCGGTGGGCAAGGCGGTGAAAACCCGCTGGGCGTGGCTGGCGATCAACCTCTGCACCGCGTTTATCGCCTCGCGCGTCATCGACGGGTTTGAGCACACCATTTCCCAGCTGGTGGCACTGGCCTCGCTGATGCCGATCGTGGCGGGCATTGGCGGCAACACCGGCAACCAGACCATCACCATGATCGTTCGCGCCCTCGCGCTGGAGAACATTCAGCCCGGCAACTTTGCCTTCCTGATCTTCAGGGAGATGGGCGTGGCGCTGATTAACGGCCTCGTGTGGGGTGGGATCATGGGCGGCATCACCTGGTGGCTGTACGACGATATGGCGCTGGGCGGCGTGATGATGCTGGCGATGGTGCTGAACCTGCTGGTGGCGTCGATGATGGGGGTCATCATCCCGCTGACGATGACCAAGCTGAAGCGCGACCCCGCGGTGGGGTCGAGCGTGATGATCACCGCCATTACCGATACCGGCGGCTTCTTTATTTTCCTTGGTCTGGCGACGGTGTTTCTTCTTTAGCCAGGCGCGCGCGCCTGAGCCGGGCGGGGAGAATGACCATTATCACGATCCCGCCCAGCACCCCAATCGCCAGGTTACCGGTTGAGACGGTGGCGGCCACCGTCACCAGCATCACCAGCGTTTCGGCTATGGGCGCATGCTTGAGGGCCGCGGGCTGAACGCTGTGCCAGCTGAACGTTTTCACCGCCACGATGGTCATGATCCCGGCCAGCACGGCCATCGGAATTTTTGCCATCACCTCGCTCAGCGCCGTGACCAGCACCAGCAGCACGGCGGCGGCGGCGATCGTGGAGACGCGGCTGCGGCCTTTGCCCATCTCCACGTTGACGATGGTTTGCCCAATCATCGCGCAGCCCGCAATGCCGCCGTAAAATCCGGCCAGAATATTCCCGACGCCCAGCCCAATGCTTTCGCGACGCTTGCTTGACGGCGTGGCGGTCAGCTCGTCCACCAGCTTCGCGGTCAGCAGCGATTCGAGCAGGCCGACAAACGCGATGCTCAGCGCGCAGGGCCAGATGATGCTCAGCGTTTCAAGGTTGAGCGGGACCAGCAGCTCCGTCAGCCCCGGCAGGCCGCCGCTCATGGAGCCTTCATCGCCCACGGTCGGCAGGACCTGCCCGGTGGTGACGGTGAACAGGGTTAACACCACGATGGCAATCAGCGGCGACGGCACGCTTTTAACGTAGCGCGGCACCCACAGCACGATCAGCAGCGTCAGGACGAACAGCCCGAGAATTAGCGGGCTGCGGCTCCAGAAATGCGGAACCTGGGCGAAGAAAATCAGGATCCCCAGCGCGTTAACAAACCCGGTCATCACCGGCTGAGGCACAAAGCGCATCAGCCGCGCCATTCCCAGCGCGCCGAACAGGATCTGAATGACGCCCGCCATCATCACGGCGGGAAGAATGTACTGAACGCCGTGCTGGTGCACCATCGGCCCGATGACCAGCGCGACGGAGCCCGCGGCCGCGGTGACCATCGCCGGGCGACCGCCCAGCACGGAGAGCGCAAAGCAGAGCACCACGGAGGCAACCAGGCTGACCTTCGGGTCGACGCCCGCGACCACCGAAAACGAAATCACTTCCGGGATCAGGGCGAGGGCGGTAATTACGCCCGCCAGCGTTTCGCGCATCAGGCGAGAAGGGGAACGAATCACGTTGGCAACGCGATCTTGAGATTGAGTTAATGGCATAGCAGTTCGCAGGTTAGGGCAGGCTTCCGTGCGCGCGATCACAAAGTGCAGCATAGTAGCCACAATCCGCGCGCTTTACTACCCGCAGGCGGAATGCCACACAAACATTCCACCATTAAATTTCACAATTACAATAATTTCGTAACCTTTAAACAATATTTAAAAGTTGCTACCGTTGCCCCCGCAGTTTTTTTCACCTGCAATTTCCACGCACAAGTACATTTCAACGAAGGCATAAATTATGAAAAAAATGACTGCCATGCTCTTTACCCTGGCCGTGGGGCTAAACGCCGTCTCCATGGCGGCAAAAGCGGAAACGCCAAAAGAGCAGGAAACGGACGTCCTTTTAATCGGTGGCGGCATCATGAGCGCTACTCTGGGAACCTATCTGCAAGAGCTGCAGCCGGACTGGTCGATGACCATGGTCGAGCGCCTCGACGGCGTGGCGCAGGAGAGTTCTAACGGCTGGAACAACGCCGGTACCGGCCATTCGGCACTCATGGAACTGAACTATACGCCGCAGAAAAAGGACGGTTCCATTAGTATCGAAAAGGCGGTTGAAATTAACGAAGCCTTCCAGATCTCCCGCCAGTTCTGGTCTCACCAGGTGAACAGCGGCGTGATGCACGATCCGCACTCCTTCATCAACACCGTGCCGCACATGAGCTTCGTCTGGGGCGACCAGAACGTTAACTTCCTGCGCGCGCGCTACGCGGCCCTGCAGCAGAGCACCCTGTTCCGCGGCATGAAGTATTCTGAAGATCACGCGCAGATCAAAGAGTGGGCGCCGCTGGTCATGGAAGGGCGCGATCCGAACCAGAAGGTGGCCGCCACGCGTACCGAAATCGGCACCGACGTGAACTACGGTGAAATCACCCGCCAGCTGGTGGGCGCTCTGAAGAAGAAAGAGAACTTCAACCTGCAGCTCAGCACCGAGGTGCGCGGATTCAAGCGCAACGCGGACAACAGCTGGAGCGTGACCGTTGCCGATCTGAAAAACAACGATGCCGAGCGCGTCATCAAGGCGAAGTTTGTCTTTATCGGTGCGGGCGGCGCGGCGCTGAAGCTGCTGCAGGAGACCGGTATTCCTGAAGCTGACGACTACGCGGGCTTCCCGGTGGGCGGCCAGTTCCTGGTGTCTGAAAACCCGGAAGTGGTGAACCGCCATCTGGCAAAAGTCTACGGCCAGGCCTCCGTCGGCGCGCCGCCGATGTCCGTACCGCATATCGATACCCGCATGCTGGACGGCAAGCGCGTGGTGCTGTTTGGGCCGTTCGCCACCTTCTCAACGAAGTTCCTGAAAAACGGCTCGCTGTTCGACCTGCTGAGCGCCACCACCACCTCCAACTTCAAGCCGATGGTGGATGTGGGTCTGGATAACTTCGATCTGGTGAAATACCTGATTAGCCAGGTGATGCTCTCCGACGACGACCGCTTCGCGGCGCTGAAAGAGTACTATCCGCAGGCGAAGAAAGAGGACTGGCGTCTGTGGCAGGCGGGCCAGCGCGTGCAGATCATCAAGCGCGATCCGAAAGAGGGCGGCGTGCTGCGTCTGGGTACGGAAGTGGTGAGCGATAAGGATGGCACCATTGCCGCGCTGCTGGGCGCGTCACCGGGCGCGTCAACCGCTGCGCCAATCATGCTGCACCTGATGGAAAAAGTGTTTAAAGATAAAGTTGCCAGCCCGGAGTGGCAGGCGAAGCTGAAAACCATTATTCCGTCTTACGGTACGAAGCTGAACGGCAACGTCGACGCAACGGAGCAGGAGCTGGAGTACACCAGCCGCGTTCTGCAGCTGCAGTACATCAAGCCGCAGGCGGCAGACGCTGCGCCAAAAGCGGAGCTGAAGCCTCAGCCGGAAAACAAGCCGGTGGCTGATATCGCGCTGTAAGGTAAAAGAAAAACGGTAACATCCGTTACCGTTTTTAGTGTTTTCTCCCTCGCCCGGTGGGAGAGCGTTGGGTGAGGGCCCGGCGAAGCCGTCACCCGACTTATTCTTAACGTACTACCGCTTGACCGACCGTCTCGTCCGCCTTCCACACGCGATACTTCACGTCCACGTTTTCCGGCGTATACACCACGATCGGCAGCTTGCTGTTGTAGCGAAGCAGGCTATTGTCGCCCAGGTACGCGGTCACAAATTTCTTCTCTTTTTTGCCGTCCGGGCAGGCCATCATGGTGGAGACCGGAGAGGTCACTTTGTCGAAGACGTAGTAGTCATAACCCCAGCCTTCCAGGGTTTTACTTTCCAGCTGGCCGCCCAGCCGGTGCTGGTTGCAGTCCACTTCAAGCGTTTGTCCGATCAGCAGCTCGACCTTGAAGTTCCCTTCGTCCTGCTGAGCGGGCAGCTGAATCACCTGGCGCTTCATGCCTTTCTCCGCCTGCGGATACGGCGCGACCTTTTCCAGCGGCTGCTCTTTCTGAGCGTCATTAGCAAACGCGCTGACGCTCACGGCAGCGGCAATCAGGGCAATGGCAAATTTAGAGGCGTTTTTCACAGTTATTCCTTTTTGTTAAAACGAACGGATTCAGACTAGCATAACCCATATGTATGATTAGGGTGATTTACTTATATTTTCGAAATGAATAGCGTGATGAACTGCCTGAGCTGACGTTGTTTGGTGGTTTGTGCTGATGTGGAGTCAGGGGAAGGATCGTGTTATTTTAAGTGCCAGATATTGTTATTCATCTGTAAAGGGAATTGAGACATGGTTCGCGAAAAACTGAAAACGCCCGAAGGGCGCAAATTCCTCCTCGCTCTGCTGGTGGTCTTTATGATTGCCGCAGCGTGCGTTGGCCGGGCAACCATCGTTGGCGTGATTGAACAGTACAACATTCCGCTGTCGCAGTGGACGACCAGCATGTTCGTGCTGCAATCCGCGATGATCTTTGTTTACAGCCTGGTCTTCACCGTTCTTCTTGCTATTCCGCTGGGCATCTTCTTCCTCGGCGGGCGCGACAAGCACTGAGCGTATTGGACGACGCCGACGCCTTTCACCCCTGAAGTGCGTCGGCACCTCGTCTACGCCACCACCGTCGTGGCCTGCCCCGGGAAGCTTATCTGAATCACGCCGCCCCACATGCATATTAGCTGTGACTGCGCGGTGAGGGCGGGCGCATTGCCCACCACTATCGTTGGCGAACCCGGCATCCAGGGCGCAACGGTCGATGGAATACACGGCATCGGCGTCAGCACCCCAAGCGCCGCCGCGGTGGCCGCGGCGACGGTCGGGTTGGCGATGCTGTTGCACATCCCGAAGGGCAAAATATTGATAAACGGCTTGTTATCCATAATATTTGCCATCGGCATGTTGTTGACGATGGTTCGGCTGACGGGCAGGACGTTCAGCGTGGCGGGCGCGACGCCGAATGAACACTGCATGACTGCGCCGGTACAGACTCCTGGACAACTCATGGTAACACCCCCATTTGCCGCCACAGTCGGCGGGCGGATTCATCGCTGTTAATCAGTTCCGAGAGCAGCTCCGGCAGCGGCATATGCCCCCAGGCAAAGGCGCGGTACAGCAAATAGGGCACCGGGCTGTGCGGTTCGGTGCGCGCCAGGTAATCCGCCACCTGCTTCATCACCCGATAGGCCTGTTCCCGATCCGCAAACGCGATAACCTCGCTGGCCGCGGGCGGCGTCTCCGTTGCCAGCGGCGGCGGGGCCTGCGGCGCAGCGTTCCCCAGCGCCTGCAGGCTCGTTTTGATCTTTTGCTCCAGCGCGCTGAAGGAGGGGGCCGAGGCGGCGGGCCAGCTCTGGCATACGGCATTAAGGCGCGTAAGCCACCCCAGGCTTTCCGTCAACGCCTGAACCTGCGCGGCGTCTGCGCCGGCCAGTGGGATCGCCGCAACCTTGCCCTGCTGCCACTGCGCTAACGAGACGTTTTCCCCGTTGACGCAAAAGAGCGGAGCCTCGGCAATCAGCGCGGCGTAGTGCTGCGCCATCCAGCGCAGGGGCGCGGAGCGATAGTCGTAATCCCCCTCTTTGATCTGCGGATGCAGCTCCTCCGGGTAGCGTTCAAGCGCCAGCGTCGCCAGCGCCAGCGCGTCGGGCAGGGCGGTCAGCCCGCGCGTTCGGATCCACGCTTCGCCCAGCCAGCCCATTATCACCAGATCCTTACTCAGCGTTTCGGTCAGCTCAACGGCGATGCTCGCAACGTTCTCCCAGTCGGCGCGCCGCGGCGTGCTCTGCCAGACGCCGGTGGGCAGCGTTTCGTCATCCTGCTGCCGGGCGGCGACCAGCCTGTCGAACGCCGGCGAGTAGCGGATTGGATCTCCGCAGCGGTTATCCGCCGCAATGGGCGCCAGCAGCGCCTCGATATGTTCCATCATTGTCCTCCTGATAATCCCTGTTCGGTTAGGGGGATCCACGGTAGCGGCGTCTTTTCTTTGCTATCCAGCAGGGCGATCTGCAAAAAGACGGTCGCCTGCATCTGCTGATGACCGTCACCCACCGGAAGCGTAAAGCGCAGCGGCAGAGGCTGCGCCAGCGCGCCGCCCACGCGCTGTTCCCCAATCATTCTCAGCAGCGACCACGCTCCCTGCCAGCGCCAGCGGCCCGTATCTCCGCTTACCGTCACGCTGGCTTGCGCGCTGCCCGGCAGTGGCCGCCAGGCGGAGTTCGCAGCCCAGCGCAGGCTGAAGTTCAGGCTGTCGCCGCTGCGCCACTGGAGATCGGCTGCTCCCCCCGGATAGCTGATGCTTTGCTGATTGCCGCTTAGCCGCCAGTCGGCTATCTGGTCCGCGCCGCTTTCGCGCTGGCGCGAGGTTCGCCAGATAACCCGCACGGTCACCCCTTCGGGCGCAACCAGCGCGGCAAGCAGCGGCCGTGCCGCCGCCAGCTGCTGAATCAGCGGCGGCTGTTCGGATAGCGCCTCCGCCGGGAGCTGTGCGAGCAGCTCGTTCAGCTCCCGCACCCGGTCGACGTCCGCATCCGGCGCGTGCGGCACGGCGGTGAAGGGAAACCGCCCCGACAGCCAGACGTTGTAGAGCGTGAAAATTTTCTGCGCCGCGCCGATGCTCGCCTGCTGGCGCAGCTGACGGCACTTTTGCTGCGAGGCGTTGACCAGCGCGTTCAGCGACTGGCTGTAAAAATCATTGCCGCCGGACGCGCCGTACTGCGCCAGTTCGTCCCGGCAGTTTTGCGCGCTCATCGTCGGGAGCGCGGCGGCAAGGGCATTCATCTGGGCCGGCGGGCTCCCCGGATCCTGCTCCTGCATTCGCTGCATGGCCCGAAGCGAGCTGCTCCAGCGGGCGATCGGCTGATTCTCCTCCGGTGCGAGCCAGCCGCGCTGCCTGTCGAGCCAGTCAATGTCCTGCTGATAGCGGGTCAACGCCGCGGAGATTTGTTCCGCCTGCGCGGCGGCCCAGCCTGCCGCCTTCAGGCCGCTGGCCTGCGCCTGTTCGGCGGTGGCGTAGCTGACGGCCGGGGGATCCACCGCCGGAAGCAGCGCGCTGCCGTCCTGGCGCACCCGGGCAATCACCTGGGCGGCAATTTGCCTGCGCAGCGCGTCGGCGGCCTGAGGGCGATTAAGCTGGCCGAACGCGTCAATAACCCGGTCCGCGCTGGCGGTGCTGATAGCGTTGCTTTGCGCCACGCTGGCCGCGCCCGCGTAGAGCGCCTGGCGCATGGCGCTTTCCGCCGCCTGCTGCGCCAGCTGGGCCAGCCTCGGGCGCCAGACGCTGTCCGGGAGCTGCTGCATAAAGCGCTCATACCCGGCGTACAGCGCCTGCGCCTGCTGAAGCTGCAGGTTGCCCGGATATCCGGCGTCAGGTTCCGTATCCGGGTTGACGCCCTGCTGCCAGAAGGGCTGATTCAGCAGGTCGCGCAGGCTTTTCTGCAGCGCCAGAATATCCGGCGACACGTTGAAATCGCCTTCCGGCGTTTGCTCGGTCAGGGAAGAAAAGTGCAGCCGGGAGCCGTCGACCTGCGCCAGAAAGCGCTGGCGCAGCAGGGCTTCATGACGCAGTACCGCCCCAATCACGCCGTTGTCGATCAGCCGCAGCGCGCGGGCCTGGGCCAGCAGCTCGTCCAGCGGCAGGCGGATCGGCGTGTGCGTGGCGTCGCGGCTGAGGTTGTTGATGGTCGTCAGCGTGCCCTGCAGGCGGCTCACCTGGCGGACCAGCGAACGCACGAACAGCGGGGTGACGCGCGTGCCGTTGCTGAACAGCGTCAGCAGCTGCTCGAGCTGCTCTTCATGGGTATCAAGGCTGGTGTTGCCATAGTTCTGCTCCAGCCAGCGCAGGGTTTCGCGGGAAAACAGCGCGCTGTTGCGCTGGGTCAGTTCGCTGGCATCGGGCAACCGCAGGCGAGAAAGGTTAAGCGTCGCGAACATCGCGTTCAGCGCCTCCTGCGAGGGCAGCGAGTCGGCGTCGACCCTCACGCCCCAGACGCTGTCGCTGACCGTCGCCAGCGTCTGGACGGTGGGTTTTTTTACCTGCAACAGCTGCAGCAACGGCAGATAGCGCGACTCCATCTGCTTTGCCTGAGCCAGAAGGTGCTGGATCTGCCGGTAGCGTTCTTCCGGCAGCAGATCGTCCCCGTCCTGGTCGTCGTTTTCCTGATTTTGCAGGCAAATGCCGTTGGTCGCGGGGACCAGCAGGCTGCTGAGGGTGGCGCTGTTGAAGGTTTCCCGCAGCCTGGTATCGGTACGGCTGAACAGCGAGCCGGGCCAGACGACGGAGCGAAACTGCCATTGCGGGATCGCGTTTAGCACGCGCCAGTACAGGGCGGCGGAGCGCTCGCCGGGGGCATCGGCACGGACGGTTTGCGCCGCGAGTATCTGCAGGCGGTCGTGCAGCAGCTGGGCGTTAGGATACTGGTATCGCCAGCTCAGGATCATGGCGATAAGCCACGCGACGCAAAGGCAGCTGTAGCAGGCGAGGGTGATAAAATGGCGGCGCAGGTTCAGGCGCAGCAGGCGGCGTACGGGCAGGGCGAGCCCGCGCTCCGCGGCGATTTTTCCATCGAGCAGCGCCTGGCAAAATTGCATCTGCGGTTTGTCCTCCGTCAGGGTTCTGGCGACAAACCAGATCCCCCTGAGCAGCGGCGGCTCGTCGCGGGCGTTGCTGTTAAACAGCGTATCAAAATAGTCGTGGAGCGGCGCGGCGAGCGGCGGGATAGACTCCGGCAGCCGGAACAGCGCTGGCGGCGTATTTCCCTGCAGCGCGCCGAGTTCGGTAACGGTCTGGCGCAGCGCAGCTCGGGTGTTGTCCAGCGCATCGTCGATCCACTGCGGCTTCCAGACCGCTTCCCTCGCCGCGGGGATCGCGCTGCCGACAGGGCTGCGGCGCGCCTCCGGCGGGAGCTGCGCCAGCAGCACGGCGGTGCCGTCCAGCGATTCCATGCCGCTGATGAGAAGGTAGATGGGCAGGCTCAGCCCGCATACCTGCTGGATCTGCTGACAGTGGTTCAGCAGGCTGGCGCGGGCGGCATCATCGCCGTTCAGCGCCTCCAGCGGCAGGGTGATAACCAGGGCGTCGAGCGGACGCTGAGGGCGGCTTTTCACCAGCGCGGCCAGCAGTTTTTGCCAGTCATTCTGGCGGATAAGCCGTTTTTTCCCGGCGGTTTGTAACGCCTGCGGCACGCAAAGCAGGCTGCACTGCGGGTTAAACCACCACTGCCCGAACCAGTTTTCGGCGCCGTCGGTCAGCGACCAGCTGCGGCAGAGCAGGCGGTTGTCCTCTTCGTTGCCGAGCATCAGGATGCGCATAGCGTCATAGGGATCCTGTTCGCCGCAGGCGCGCTGTATCTCCTTTTGCGCGCGGATAAAGGTATTGTTGCGATACTCCCATTGCCACCAGACGCACCAGAGCGTAAGGGCCAGCAATACCAGCACGATAATCAACAGCGTCAGCCAGGGTTGCGTCACTTTTCATCTCCCGGGCAGGACTGGGTGACCGGAAAATCCGGCAGCGTGTTGACGCCAATCGCCTCTTCAATGCTAAACCACAGGCGCTGGCTCAGCAGCAGCAGCGCCAGCAGCACGATAATGGCGATGAGGTGCAGCTGTGAATTATCCGGCAGGCGGCGGCGCACCGGAAGCTGCAGGGGCGCGCCCAGCGACGTGGAGGCCATGCGCTCGGCGATATCATCGGCCTGCGCGTCGCACTGGAAGGCGAAAAGCCAGAGCAGGCGGCAGGTTTCCTGGCGGGACGAGGCGTTAAAATCTTCGCGACGGGAGCCGAATCCGAGCGTCAGGCAGCGTAACCAGACCGCGGCGACATCGCGCTGCCCCGGGTGACGCTCGCTGAGCACGCTGTCAATCTTACGGGGGATCCGATCCCCCGCGCTGTGGGTTTGCCACAGATGATATTCCAGCGGGCAGCTTTGCCACAGGCCGAGCGCGGGCCAGTCGCTGTAAAGAACCGTTTCATCGATCAGCGCCACCAGCGCGTAAATGGCGTCATCAATCTGCTGCTGAAAGGGCGAGCCCAGCTCGCGCGTCAGGCGTCGGCCGTATTCCGCCACGAGATGATTCGCGTATTCAAACGCCTGAAGATGCAGCGCATCGGGCGGCAGCGTGCTGCTTTTCCAGCCGTCGAACTGCACCAGCCAGCGGGAGAAGGCGTCATCAAATAGCCGGCTGGCGGGCATGTCAGGAGCCGCGGGCGTCATGGCGATCCTCCTGTCGGTAAAGCATCACTTGCTGCGGCATCGCGTCCGTTTCATGGAGCGGCGCGACCACCAGCGGTGCCTCTTTTTCAAACCACTGGGGGGCCAGCGTCAGGGTGAACAGCGCGATGCTGCCGTCGGTCTCCCAGTCGCCGCGCTTTTGTAACGCCAGCGGGACGAAAGTCATGCCGTGCATACGCTGACGGCGCAGGATGGGCAAAAAGGGCTGACTGGCAATCAGGCTGCGCTGGAGCCACGCTTTGGCCCGGGCGGCGTCGCCGTTGGGCATCAGAATGCCGATGACCACCTCTTCCCCGGCGTGCACATCCGCCGGAAGCTGAAGGGAAAAGTGGCTATCCACCTTGCTGAAGCTGAGCCGGAGGTAGCGGCGATGAACGTGCGCCAGCTGCGCGCTCAACAGTGAAAAGAGCGTGGCAAAGCCGGGATGCATGTTCTGGTAATCGAAGGCGGGCAGCAGGGGCAGCGTTTTGTCCTGGGTCAGAATCGCCGTCTGTCCGACGAACAGGCACAGCGCGCGCCAGAGATCCTGCGGATGCGGCTCTCCGCCGTTGACCAGCGTTTCCAGCAGCGGCAGCGTTCCCTGAATGCTCTGTAGCGACAGCGTCAGCCACAGCCAGTCTTCCCCGCGCTGATTCTGCTGCGCCAGCTGCATCTCCCGGCTCAGGAACAGAATTTTCTCTCTCGCCTGCAGGCATATCTGGCGCGCGTGGCGGCTGAGATAGCTCGCTTCGCTGACGCGGGGCGAGGGGGGAAACCATTCGCCTTGACGAAAACCGCCTTCGGTGTAGACCACCTGCAGCAGCGGCAGGCAGACGAAATCGGCGCGCTCGTGCGACATCAGCAGGCGCGGCGCGGGCTGCCAGAGGGGGATGCTTTCGGGAAATTCACCGCTGCACAGGTCCGGCAGCGGCGCGCTGTTAATGGAGCGGTTGCGGGTGCTCATCTGCTGCCACTCTCCGGCGCGGCTGTGCGGCGCCAGCGCCAGCCAGAGCCGATGCTCGCTGTCCGGCGCCGCCGGGAGCAGGCGCGAGCAGTCGAACTCCAGCGGGGGATCGCCGTCGATGCGGTAATCGAGCGGCGTACCGTCGGGCATGATGGCCTCCAGATGCAGAATGCGCAGCACGCCAGCGCAAAGCGCCGCCTCATCGATCTGCAGCCGTTTTACGCCCCAGAACCAGGGATTGGCGCTCTGCGCAAGCGCGGCGGAAAGGGTTTCATTACGCAATGCCTGCAGCTGGAAATGCTGGGGCAGCATTGCCATTCCTTCATACCAGCAGACCATTGCCGGAATTGTGCTCATCGTATCTTCCTTGTTCAGGGCGCGAGGACGGCCTCATCGGTCATCAGTAACAGGTGCAGAGCATTGGCGTTATCCAGGCGTAGCCGGTGCTCACCTTCGCTGCGGTAGCGGGCAAACAGCAGGATCGCGTCTGCCTGGACGCCCTGCAGCGGATTTTCATTGGCAACGAAGCGAGAACCCGGCACCAGCTCCAGCGACCAGACGCGGAGCCCGTCCGGCGCGTCGCGCAGCAGCTGCGATCTGGCGTTGAACCACTGCGCTGCGGTGAGCGCCTGCACGGTGGGGATTAGCGCGCGGTCGGAAACGGCGACAATGTCCACCGCAACTGGAGCGTTATCATTAGCATCTGGAACGGTTTCAATTACGACAGCCTTGAATTCAACCCGGTTTTGCCAGAACGAACAGCCGTTATTTAGAAAAATTAAGAAACCGCAGAATATTAATCTGGCTACATGACGTTGACCCATTGCCATATAAAATCCTTTTATACCCGCCATAGTTCATATGAGACATGCGTTAATTACCAACAATTCCTCTGTCAGCGTCGATTAGGGTATATATCTTTTTAAAAAAGATAGTTAATGACGCCGCTTTGTTTTTTGATGCAAATCATTATTCACTGCATATTCCGGAAAGCAAATGTTAAGAATAAAGCATTTGCGGGGTGAATGATTTCGGGCGAAAATATAACTTTGTTGGTAAGTTTGCGTATATCTCATTGAAATTTAATGGTTAATTTTTAGTTAATCGATTTTCATCAAATGGATTTAGTTTGTGTAAAAAGTAAAAAATTAGATTGATATTTATTTTTGGCTGTGTTTTTTATATTAGCCGTAGTTATTCAGAAAAACCGTGTTTTCGAATAATGGTGCTGCCGGTTTAGCACCAGGGATACTATTGCTTTAAAAAAGGATTGAATATGGCAGAGAGCATTCAGCATAAACTCAACCGTATTAGGCCGCCGCGCGTGCAAATAACCTATGATGTTGAAACGGGCGGCGCGATTGAGAAAAAAGAACTTCCTCTTGTCGTGGGAATTTTAGCGGATTTATCCGGGCAGCCCGCATCGCCGCCTGAAAAATTACGCGAGCGCCGTTTTGTCGAAATCGATCGTGATAATTTTGATGATGTGCTCTCGTCCCTCTCTCCACGCCTGGCCGTGCAGGTTGAAAATCGACTCGCTAACGATGGCAGCAAGCTCAACGTTGAGCTGCACTTTGGCGAATTTGATGACTTCTCCCCCCTCAATATCATCAACCAGGTGAAGCCGCTTCAGCGTCTGCTGCAGGCCAGGCAGCGCCTGCGCGATCTGCTGACCAAGCTGGACGGCAACGACGATTTGGACGCGCTGTTACAGCAGGTGGTCAACGATAACGCTGAGCTTCAGACGTTAAGACCCGCAGCCGAAGAAAAACCAGCCGAAAACGCGTAACGGAAAGGAGAAGCGCAATGGACAATGTTCAGGAACAAGCTGAAACCGGCGGGCAGACGGTCACGCTGAGCGTGCTGGATCGCATTATCCAGGAAGGAAGAATGGCGCGCGATGAGCTGCAGCAGACCTACGCGCGCGACATGCTGGAAGAGCTGGCGACGCAGATCCTCGACGAGGGGATGGCGATAGAGAGCGACACCGTGGCGATGATTAATCACCGTATCGCGCAGATCGATGCGCTTATCAGCGACCAGCTTAATGAAGTGCTGCACCATCCCGATATGCAGAAGCTGGAGGCCTCGTGGCGCGGCCTGCATCAGTTTGTCATGAACACCGAAACCAGCACGCGGCTGAAGCTGCGCCTGCTGAACGTTTCGCGCAAAGAGCTTCAGGACGATCTGGAAAAGGCGGTGGAGTTCGACCAGAGCACGCTGTTTAAAAAGCTGTATGAGGACGAGTACGGCACCTTTGGCGGCAACCCGTACAGCGTGCTGGTGGGGGATTTTGAGTTTGGCCGCCATCCGCAGGACGTGGCGCTGCTGGAGAAAATCTCCCAGGTTGCGGCGGCGGCCCATGCGCCGTTTATCGCCTCTGCCAGCCCGCGCCTGTTTGATATGGGCTCGTTTGCCGAGCTGAACGTGCCGCGCGATCTGGCGAAGATCTTCGAGAGCACCGAGCTAATCAAATGGCGGGCGTTCCGCGAGAGCGACGATTCCCGCTATGTATCGCTGGTGCTGCCGCACGTCCTGCAGCGCCTGCCGTACGGCCCGGACACGGTGCCGGTGGAGGGCGTCAACTTTGTCGAGGACGTAGACGGTCTCGATGCCAGCAAATACCTGTGGGGCAACGCCGCCTGGGTGCTGGCCAACCGCATTACCGAAGCCTTTGCCCTGTACGGCTGGTGTGCGGCAATCCGCGGCGCGGAGGGGGGCGGGCTGGTGGAAAACCTCCCGGCGCACACCTTCGCCACGCCGTCCGGCGATATCAGCCTGCGCTGCCCGACGGAGATCGCCATCACCGACCGCCGCGAGAAAGAGCTTAACGATCTCGGGTTTATCGCGCTGTGCCATAAGAAAAATACCAACACCGCCGCGTTCTTTGGCGGGCAGACCACCAATCAGGCCAGGATTTACAACACGCCGGAGGCCAACGCCAACGCGCGGATCTCGGCAATGCTGCCGTACATCCTTGCCGCCTCCCGCTTTGCGCACTACCTGAAGGTGATTATGCGCGACAAGGTCGGCAGCTTTATGAGCCGCGATGACGTGGATCGCTATCTCAACAACTGGATTGCAGATTACGTATTACTGACTGACAGCGCCCCGCAGGAGATCAAAGCGCGTTATCCGCTGCGCGAAGCGCGGGTGGACGTGAGTGAAGTGCCTGGTAAACCGGGCGTTTATCGCGCAGTCGTGTTCCTGCGCCCGCACTTCCAACTGGAAGAGTTGACAACCTCTATCCGCCTGGTTGCTGAACTTCCGCCGCCAGCAACAGCATGATAAAAAAGGAAATAAACCATGGATGCGATTTTTTTAAAGCTCGATGATGTTAAAGGTGAAAGTCAGGTCGAAGGATTTAATGACCAAATCGAAATTATGTCCTTCAGCCATAACGTGGCGATGCAGGTTACCAACGACGTCAGCAACACTGAACGCACCTCCGGACGGGCACATGTCGGAGAAATGTCACTGACTAAGTTTGTCGATCTTGCCACGCCGAAACTTAATGAATACTGCTGCAGCGGAAAGATGGTGAAAACAGCTGTGCTGACGCTATGTCGTAATGATGACGCCAAAATGCTGCCATTTATCGTTTACACCCTGGATAACGTGATTATCTCGCATCTGAGCGTTAGCGGTGGTTCCGGCGGTAAACCGGTCGAAACCATGTCGCTGAACTTCACCAAAATAAAATGGGAAATCACCGCTCAGAAACTGGGGGGTCAGAAAGAGGGCAATGTTTCTTCCGTCTGGGATATGGCGATGAATAAGAAATGATCAAATCCTCCATCCCGGTCGCGCTGTTTGACAGGCTACAGGATGAGGAGATCGCCCCGCGAGAATCGGTGCGCCGGGAGCTGAGACGACTGTTCAACTCCCGCGCCCCGGCGGATGCCGATGCGCTACCGCCGCTGCTCGCCTGGGGCGTGCCGGAATGGCACGGCCTGAACGGGGGCGATGAGCGGGTGCTTGACTGGTTTTGCCGCCAGCTTCGCGCCGCCATTTTACGCCATGAGCCGCGCATCCAGGCGCTCACGGTGCGTGCCGAAGAGGCGCATCATCAGACGCTGACGCTGCATCTCGACGTCATGCTGCACAACGACGACAGGCCGCTGACGCTGAACTTGACCTATCTGCACGGTAGCTGGCGGTAACCTCCGCGGGAGAAGATCAATGGACGATCGATTGCTTGAAGATTATATGCAGGAGCTCAAATGGCTGCGCGCCGCCAGCGGCGAGTTCGCCCGTCGGCACCCGCACGTCGCGGCCCGCCTGCGGCTGAGCGAGTTCGATTGCCCCGATCCCCACGTCGAGCGGCTGCTGGAAGGCTTTGCGCTGCAAAGCGCCCGGCTGCATCAGCGCCTTGACGACGGCTTTGGTGAGCTGTGCGAATCGCTGCTGGAGCAGCTCTCTCCTCACGTCATGCGTCCTTTCCCCGCCTGCGCGACCGCCTGTTTTACCCCCGATCCGCTGGCGGGCGATCTCAGCCAGGGCTATCCGATCCCCGCCGGGACGCCGCTCTACGCGCTAAAGGCAGGCGGAGAAACCCTCTGGTGGCGCACGGCGCTTGCCCACATCCTGTGGCCGCTGGCTATCGACGATGTTGCCTGGTGCGACGCCGCGCAGGCCCGGCAGCTGAGCGGGCTGCCGCAGGCGCGCGCCGCGCTTCGCATCACGCTGCGCTGCCTGCCGCCGCATCGGTTTTCGACGCTGGCGATAGACCGCCTGCGGATCCATCTCTGCGGATCGCCGCAAATCAACGCCGCGCTGTTTGACCTGCTGTACGCCCACGCGATGGGCCCGCGCCGCCCGCTGCCGGTGGGGCTAATGAATGCCGGAGAGATTTTGCCCAGCGATCCGGGCGTGGAGTCCAGCGCGCTGGCGCTGAGCGCGTGGATGAACTGCCCGCAGGCGCTGATGTACTTCGACCTGCCGCTCCCCGAGACGGGCGACGGCGACACGCTGACGCTTTACATCCCGTTCGACAGGGCGCCGCAGGCCGCGCAGCACGTTCAGCCCGGCGATATCCGCCTGGGCTGCACGCCGGTGGTGAACCTTTTCACCCGCACCGCTGAACCGCTGCTGGCCGAACACACCCGCAGCGAGCATCGGCTGGTGGCGGATCATCACGACAGCAACGTGCAGATCTATCGTCTGCAGGAGCTGTGGATGAGCCGCCGCGAGGAGGCCTGGCGCGTCCCGCCGTACTATTCGGCGCGTGGGCACAGCGATGCCCGCTGGTTCTGGCACGCAAGGCGCAATCGCCTTCAGGGGAACGAACTGTGGCTTACGCTGGTGGACAGCCGGTTCGATCCGTTTGAACGCGCGGAGGAAACCAGCCTGACGGCAAAGCTGTGGTGTACCAACGGCGACAGCGCGGCGCAGCTCTGTGCGGGAGCCGCGCTTACCTTTGAACAGCCCGGCCCGGTGGCGCAGGTTTGCCTGCTCGGCACGCCGACGGCGCCTTCTGCACCGGCCTCCCGGCGGGAAGCGCGCTGGAAGCTGCTCTCAACGCTGGCGCTCAACCATCTGTCGCTGGCGGAAGGGGAAGCGGCGCTGGAGACGCTGAAGGAGCAGCTGGCGCTGTATGCCCCTTCTGCCGCTTCACCCGCTATCTGGCAGCAAATTAACGGCATCTGCGGGATGCGCTGTCAGCGGGTGAGCGAACACCGCGGGCGGGACGCCTGGCGCGGCTGGCGAAACGGTATCCGGGTGACGCTGGAGCTCGATCCGCAGGCGTTTACCGGCAGCAGCCGCCTGCTGTTCGCCGGCATTATCGCCCGCTTTCTGGCGCGCAATGCCACCGCGAACGGTTTTGTGCATACGGTATTGCAGGACGAAGGAGAGGAGCTGTCGCTATGGACAGAAGCCGACCGAACCGCGCTGATAGCGTAATGGCGCAGCTGAGGCGCGAGCCGTGGCGCTTCTCGCTGGAGCAGTGCGTCCGCATTCCGGAGGCGGCGGGTGAAGCGCCCGAGCTGCGGGGCGATCTGGGGCTGGCGTTTAGTCCGGCAGAAGTGAGTTCGCTGGAGGAGGACGCTCTCCAGGTGCGCAGCCTGGGGCCGGGCGGTGCGGACGGCGTGCTGCCCTACGGCTGGCTGGAGTGGCTGCAGCAGGCGACGCAGGATAAAAACCGCGCGCCGCAGGACTTTATCCACCTGTTTGAACAGCGCTTTATTCAGCATCACTGCCGCAGCCTGAGTTTGTATCGGCTGGCGACGCCCTACGCTCGCCGCGAGGACGCGCCGGGGCTGGCGGTGATGCGGGCGCTGTGCGGCTTCGACGTGGAGGCGATGAAAAAGCATGAGGCTGCGCTGATGCATTGCGCGGGGCTTATCAACCGCAGGCGCTCAACGGCGGGATTTGTCGCGCTGGTGGCGGAGGTGCTCGGCATTACCGTGGAGCCTGAAGAGTTTGTCGGACGCTGGCAGCCTTTGCCGCTGGCGTCTCAGAGCCGCACCGGATGCCAACTCGGGCGCAACAGCGTGGCCGGACGGCGGATCTGGAACCAGCACGCGGCGCTGCGGGTGCATCTGCATGCCAAAGACGCCGCGCGGTGGCGCACCTTTTTGCCCGGCGAGCCTGGGTTTGTTCAGCTTACCCGGCTCGGTTATCTCTGGTTTGGCGCGGGGATAGCGCTTGAGCTGATGATGCGCGGCACGCTGACGCTGGACAATCGTTTAAGACGCGCCGCGCCGCCGCGCCTGGGCTTTACCGCACAGCTGACGGGGCGCAGGCCCGCGTCGTTTCGCTGCCAACAGTCGCTTCAGGAGAACAACACATGGATTTAAAAGCGCTGGTACAACGCCTTAACCCGATCTGCCTGCGGGCGCTGGAACAGGCCGCCGAACGCAGCCGGGCGCAGGGACACTGGTTTGTGGAGCCCGAGCATCTGCTGCTGGCGCTGCTGGATGAGGAACGCGGCGACGTTGCGTGCTGCCTGAACGGCGCGGCGATCGCTGCTGACGCATTGCGCGAGGAGATCCGTCGGGCGCAGGCGCAGTTTAAAACCGGCTGCACGCGGATGCCGGTCTTCTCCGTCCAACTGGTCGAACTGCTGGAAGGCGCGATCCTGCTGGCGGTCTTTCAGAGTAGCGCGCAGGTGCGTTCGGCGCTGCTGCTGCTGACGCTGCTCACCCGCGAGCGGCTGCGCGCGCAGCTGGCGCAGGGAATGCCGTCGCTGCTGAGGCTCTCCGCGGAAACGTTGGAAAGCCAGTGGCGGAACTGGTGCCTCAGTTCCGTTGAAGAACAGCGCGATGCCGCGTCCGGCGATGCGCCGACGCATAGCGGCGGGGTGCTGGAGCAATACACCCAGGATCTGACCCGCGACGCGCGGGAAGGGCGTATCGACCCGATCATCGGGCGCGACGGGGAAATTCGCCAGTGCATCGACATCCTGCTGCGCCGCAGGCAGAACAACCCGATTCTGGTGGGCGCGCCCGGCGTCGGCAAAACCGCCGTCGCCGAAGGGCTGGCGCGACGCATTGCCGAAGGCAGCGTGCCGCCGCCGCTGCGCGACGTGGCGCTGCTGTCGCTCGATCTCGGCCTGCTGCAGGCGGGCGCGGGCGTCAAAGGCGAATTTGAGCAGCGGCTGAAGGGCGTCATCGATGCGGTAAAAAAATCCCCGCAGCCAATTATTTTGTTTATCGACGAGGCCCATACGCTGATTGGCGCGGGCGGCGCCGAGGGGGGCAGCGACGCCGCCAACCTGCTGAAACCGGCGCTGGCTCGCGGGGAACTGCGCACCGTCGCCGCCACCACCTGGCAGGAATATAAAAAGTATTTTGAGAAGGATCCGGCGCTGGACCGGCGTTTTCAGCGCATCCAGATTGAAGAGCCGGACGAAGCCAGCGCCGTGATCATGCTGCGGGCGGTGGCGGACAAGCTGGAGGCGCATCACGGCGTGCAAATTCTGGATACCGCGATCCGCGAGGCGGTGCGTCTTTCACAGCGCTATATCTCCGGGCGTCAGCTGCCGGACAAAGCTATCAGCGTGCTCGATACCGCCTGCGCGCGGGTGGCGCTGGCGCAGCATGACGTGCCGCCTGCGCTGGAGGAAATTCGTCAGCAGCAGGCAGCGATAGAAGAAGAGAGCGAGCGTCTGAATCGTGAACTGCTGGTGGGCGTCGATCATCACGACAGGCTTTGCGAACTGGAGGCGCAGGCGGAGAAACTCCAGCTTCAGGCGCGGGAAGTGGAAGGTCGCTGGCAGGACGAGCGCCAGCGGGTCGGTGAACTGCTGGCGGCGCGCCAGCGGATGCTGGATCTCAGCGAGCGGCTGGACGACGACGACGAGCTGGAGCAGGAGCTGGTGGAGTGCGCGGCGCTGATCGGCAAGCTGGAGACCGCTGCTGCGCAATTGCGTGATGAGGTACCGCTGGTGCCGGACTGCGTGGACCCTGCGACCGTCGCGGCGGTGATCGGCGGCTGGACGGGCATTCCGCTCGGGCAGATGCTCACCGACGAAGCCCACGCCCTGCGCACGCTGGTCGAACGGATGAGCGAGCGGGTGATGGGTCAGCAGGCGGCGCTGGAGACCATCGCCCAACGCCTGCGCGCCTATCGCAGCGGCCTGACCGATCCGCAAAAGCCGGTCGGCGTATTCCTGCTGGTAGGGCCAACCGGCGTCGGCAAAACCGAAACCGCCTACGCGCTGGCCGACGCTCTGTACGGCGGCGAACGCAATCTGATCACCATTAACCTTTCTGAATACCAGGAAGCGCACACCGTCAGCCAGCTGAAAGGCGCGCCGCCGGGCTACGTCGGCTACGGCAGCGGTGGGGCGTTAACCGAAGCCGTGCGCCGCCGGCCTTATTCGGTGGTGCTGCTCGACGAAATCGAAAAGGCGCACCCGGACGTGCTGGAGGCGTTTTATAACGTGTTTGACAAAGGCGTAATGGAAGACGGCACTGGGCTGATTGTTGATTTCAAAAACACGGTGATGCTGGCGACCAGCAACGTCGGCGCGGAGCTAATTCTCGACACGCCAGCGATTGAATTAAACAGCGAGCGGTTTAACGAAACATTGCGCGAGGAGTTATTAACCCATTTCCGCCCGGCGTTTTTAGCAAGGATGACGACGGTGGCGTATCGGGCTTTGGATGAGGACATATTAAAAGGGATTGTGCTGGCTAAATTGGAAAAGTTATCACAGAGATATTTCGTGGCGACGGGGGAGAAATTAAATATGGAGGATGGGTTGGTTGAGAGAGTGATGGAGAAATGTAAGGGAGTGGGGGCCAGAGATGTTGAGAATCTGGTGGTTGGAGAAGTGATGGGTCGAAAATGATTAGACTTATTACTATTTAAATGGAGGAAATATGAAATCTTTTTGGAAGAAATTAAGAAATATCACCCCAGGCATTAATAATGTTGGTGACATAACGCTTCAAGGCCATATTCTACAAAGTGAGTATGATCCTATTTTAAACACACCAAGAGTCATTAGAGTAAAAGCAACTTCGTTTGTTCATAATCCAGGATATGCCTTATCTGAAACACAAGAATATGGGCCTGATATTGAAAATGTATTTTGGCTTCCTTGGTTAAATTATCGAGTGACTTGTGCTGCTAGATCGCAATATGAATACAGTAAGACTTGTAATTTTTTTATTACCACAGCTCTAACAGGTTGTCGTTTTACTGTTACACCTGATTTAGTGCTACATGTTGCTCACGGAGCAGTTGGAAGCACAGTATTAAATCGTACTGGAGCTGAGGAAGATTTAACAGGAGCACGTCACCAAAGAACTCGTAGATTATCAATTTCACAGGGTAATCCTCCGAATGATATTTGTTATGGTGTTAATGGTGTACCTCACAGAACTTTAGTTTTTGGTGTAAAACTATTTAATGGGGTATGGACATATAAAATGTTTAAATCATTTCCGGCACCAGGAAGTTGGGAAACTATTTTATAGTCCAGAAGCTAAGGTTTAATTTAATCTAATATATTGCATAATTAAACGCAGCGCCACCGGGCATTACGTACTCTACGAATATAAAAGGACTTCCCCATGCTAGATTCCACCATTATAAAACTCACCGCCCCGGCGTTAACCGGCCTTACCGCCTCTACTGCGCAAACCGAATCGGCGCTTAACAGCCTGACCACCGCCACCGTTGCGGCAACCACCTCCGCGCCGTTGACTCTCGATACCGCGCTGGCAACGCATCTGACCGCCACCATCAACAGCGCTGATTACGACGGGTTAATCGCCGAGGCGCACCAGCTTCCGGCGACCGGCAACGCCGATCGCTATCAGTTTGTGCTGCGCCCATGGCTGTGGTGGCTGACGCTTGCCAGCAACAATCGCGTGTTTCAGAACCTCAGCGTGCAGGAGATTGTCGAGAAGGTGTTTAAGGACGCCGGATTTACCGACTATCAGTTCAAACTCAAAACCCAACCGGCGAAGCGCGAATACTGCCTGCAATACAACGAAAGCGACTTCAATTTTGTCTCGCGGCTGCTGGAGCAGGAGGGGATCTTCTGGTTCTTCACTCATAAGGAAGGCAAGCACACGCTGGTGCTGGCGGATGATAACAGCGCCTTCTCGCCGATAACGGGCGAGAAAAAGGTCAAGTATCAGGCGGCACAGAGCGGCGAGCGGGAAACCGGGGCGGTTCGCTCGGCGGAGCTGCGTTTGCAGGCCACTTCGCAGGGGTTCCAGAGCAGCGACTTTAACTACGAACAGCCGAAAGCGGCGCTGTTTGCCCAGGCGGGTGAGAAGAAAGGCGGAATGCACTCTCCGCATCCCGGCGGATTCAGTGAGAAAGCGCAGGGCGACGCGCTGGCGGCGTGGAAAGTTAACGCCCTAAAGGCGCAGGCGAAACAGCTGGTCGGCGAAAGCGACTGCGCGGCGCTGGCCGCCGGGCACTGGTTTACGCTCACCGATCACGATGACAAAGCGCTCAACATCGACTGGCTGGTTATCGCCGTCAGCCATGAATACGACGGCGAGCGCTATCGCAACCGCTTTACCGCCATCCCGAAAGCTACTCCGTATCGCCCGCAAAGCACTACGCCGAAACCGTTTATGCACACCCAAACGGCGCAGGTGGTCGGCAAAAGCGGCGAAGAGGTCTGGACCGACAAACTTGGTCGGGTGAAGGTGCAGTTCCCGTGGGACAGAGAGGGGAAAAACGACGAAACCAGCTCCTGCTGGGTGCGGGTGGCCACCGCCTGGAGCGGCAACGGCTTCGGCGCGCAGTTTATTCCGCGCATCGGTCAGGAAGTGGTGGTGAGCTTTATCGACGGCGATCCGGATAAACCGCTCATTACCGGCTGCGTGTACAACGGTGCGAATGCGCTGCCGTATGCGCTTCCTGCGAATCAGACCCAGTCCGGCATTAAAACCAAAAGCGAAAAAGGCTTTAACGAGCTGCGCTTCGACGACAAAAAAGACGCTGAGCTGCTGGTGATGCAGGCGCAGAAAGATTTCCAGCTTACGGTGTTGAACGACAGTAAAACGACGATCAGCCACGACGAGATCCACAGCGTTAAAAACGATCGCACCCGCACTATTGAAGAGGGCAACGAAACCGTCACCCTGAAAAAGGGCGATCGCACGGTGAAAATCGAGAAGGGCAGCGACACGCTGGAGGTGAAAGACAAACGCAGCGTGACGGTGAAGGGCGATCAGGAATACTCAGTAGGCGGCGACGAGACGCACAAGGTGAAGGGGGACTACACGCTCAACGTCGACGGCAATCTGACCATCAAGGTCAGCGGCACGCTAACCCTGGAGAGCGGTAAAACCCTGAACGTGAAGAGTGGGGCAGCGCTGAACGCCAGCGCGACCAGCGACCTTAAGCTTAACGGCGCGAACATCGCCAGCGAAGCGAAAGCCTCGCTGACGCAAAAAGCCGCAACCATAACCCACGAAGCAAAAGCCACCCTCACCAGCAAGGCCAGCGCCACCCAGACCGTGGACGGCGGCGGGATGCTGACCATCAAGGGCGGGATGGTGAAGATTAACTGATGCGCGAGGTGCTGGAACATCAGCAGGAGAGCACCCGGCTGCGGGCTGAACTCTCGGACGGTCTGCTTAACGACGAAATGCGCATCGAAGAACACGGTCGCCTGCTGTCGGTGCTGCGCTATCAGCAGGGCGTACTTAACGGCGTGATGGAGTGCTGGCATTCTAACGGTCAGCTTGCCGTGCAGCAGGCGTATCGCGACGGCAGGCGAAACGGCGTGGCCCGCTACTTCTCCAGCGAAGGCGCGTTGCTCCGCGAAGAAAACTGGCTCGACGGCCAGCTGCACGGCGAATGCCGCAGCTTTTACCCTTCCGGGCAGTTACAGATGCACGAGCAGTGGCAGCATGGATTGCGGCACGCGGTCAGCGAGCAGTTCTACCCGGACGGCTCGCGGGCAGCGCGTCAGGTTTTTGACAAGGGGATGATGAAAGGAGACGCGGAGCGCTGGCTGCCGGACGGGCGCGCGATTGACGCCAGCGGCAAACCGCAGTCGCGGATAAGCAAATGGACAGAGCGGCTGTAGCGGCATGGGGCTGAAAACAAAATGATTTTCTCTAAGCATAAATGAAGGGGCTAAATGCCCCTTGCACTCACATCTTCGTTTCAGCGTTTCTTTCTTTCCATGAGTCTGAAAACTTGATGTTCCCATCTACGACGTGCCATGTGATTTTCTCATACTGCAAGGAGACGGATTCCATGTGATTCAATTTATCATTGCCCGGAAGTTTGCAGTTCGCAACGCCACAGTTAACGCCTGTGATTTTGACATTCTCCATGAGGACAATGTAGTAACAAACTTCCTGTCCTGCGTCATTGATATGGTAGAAGCGCACTTCTGCACTCTTGAGATTCTGACCTGTAGCAGCTGCTTTGTAAAGGTAGGGTGACGAGCTATCAACTTCTTTTTCAAAACAGAATGGAGAATGCTGTCTTGTAGCCGTTATCTTTCCATTTGCGCTGTCAACAGGGATGTTAATCCCATGGCTCATACCCACAATTTCGATACTGCCTTCGCGGTCCTTTACATCAACTGAACCTTTGATGTCAGCACCGCCATCATCTTTTAGCCATAAATAGGGAGGAATTGGCATTTATTTTTTCCTTATTGCTGTGATTAACTTCATTGTAAGTTTATAAACTACCATTGCGATGAAGATTACGATTACGAAATCAATATAAAAATAAGTATCATCAATGTTTTCAGCTCCGATATCCCCAGAGCCATAAATCATTTGTCCAATTTTAATGACAAAATCATGATTGATGAATGTGTATGGCTCACCGATTGTCCGGCCAGTAGATACCACTAATGCCAGGAAATATATCGTTTTGCATATTTTACGGACAAGATTTTTGATAACCAAGGTCGATCACCTCTATTGTTCCGTAGGCTTGTAGGGCGCTCTTGGGTATGCTTATTTTCTTAGTATTGAGTAATGCTGTCCTGAGTCGAATAAAGTCGGATTGATTCGCGATAGTTATACAACCATCCGACACCTTTCCTGGATGTAATCGGAATCCACCGTGCGCTACCTTTTCATAGAAAGTTGAATCATCAGTTAGCCCATCATCACGGTATAAAGCAAACCATTCCGAATGGTCTACATGGTAGGAGAAGGTGCTCTTCACAGTATCAATTGTAAATGCACGCATTGAGTTAAACGCGCTCCCGGAAGGCCTGTCTACGATGTAGTATTTGCCAGGAGGGAGAGGACCACTATTCTGGATAATTCCACAAGCACCTTTGTTTCGGTATACACCATTGCCTGAAAAAGCGATGAAGATACCAAGACCATCAATGGTTAAGGGGGAGTAGTCTGCGCCATTAAGTATGAGCTTTCCTTGCAGTGACATGAGAACCTTCGATAAGTCTATTTCGTGTTTTTAAATATACCTTTTAATAGCAATTCATACATTTCTAAATCTGCTAATAGCTCTTAAAGCTTAGAGAAGGTTTAGTAGCCATTAAGCAAGTTTTAGTGTTGCTATAAACATTCGTGATAAAAACATAATGTATAAAGTATTTTCCACTTTAGTTTTCATGCTTCTGCTAAGCAGCTGCGAAACTAAAGCAATTACAGCAATCCAAAGCTTTAGTTGATGTGCATAGCGTTGAACGGAAAGTTACACTTGATAAATTAAATATTAAAGCCACAACATTTTTGCTCGATAAGCAGAATGTAAATTTGGCATCAGATAAAACATGGTTGGGATCCGCCAAAGATAATTAGCAGTAAACGGTGAGATTTAAAGAGTAAATTGTGAAACATTTTGCGAAGAGTCTGCGTATCGCAGATACGAAAAAGGACAACGTAAGCTGTTGTCCTTTCTGTGAAAAGTTGGTCGGCACGAGAGGATTTGAACCTCCGACCCCCGACACCCCATGACGGTGCGCTACCAGGCTGCGCTACGTGCCGACGCATAAAAAGATAGTACTCGATTCCCCGCTGAATGCAAGGGGAAGCGAACGCTAACTGGTTTATAATTAATCAGTTAGCGATAAAGCGCTTCTCATCCGTCAGCACCTGCAGCAGCAGGCTAAGCTGTGGTTTTTGATCCTTCAGCTTCTCGCCCTGCAGATTATAGGTCTGGTATTTTCCGTTGCCGTTCAGCACCAGCGTCAGCTTCGGCGTATTCACGACCAGCGTGTTATTGCCCGCTGCCGTTACCCAGTTGTGGCGACGCGTTGCGCTAAACAGGTCTTGCCCCTGCGAGTATTCATTTGCCGGGGTGCTGACGTGCAGCAGGCGCTGCATCAGCGTGGTCATCACGTCTTTGTGCTCGGTGAGCATGTTGATGCGCTGCGCCGGCGTGCCCGGCCAGTGAACGACGAGCGGAACGTGAAGGTTTGGCCGCGACCACTCCATGTCGTTCTTCTCATCACCCAGCGGTACGCCGTGGCCCGCGGTAATAATGACGACGGTATTCTCCAGCTTGCCGGCGTCGCGCAGGGCATTCAGCACGCGGCCAATCTGCGCATCGACATCGCCCGCCGCGCGCGCATATCGGCGCGCAAAGCCTTTCTGATTGCTGTCGTCCAGGGTGGTGCCGTTAAAGGCGACCCATGAGAACCAGCGGTTATCTTCCTGCGCGTAGTTTTGCAGCCAGTTTATCCACTGATTTGCGGTTCGGTCGTCCGACTGGCTTTGCGCCGCAGGCAGCGAGAAGTCGGACAACAGCGCCTGACGGTAGAGCGAACTGTTAAAGCCGTCTGATGAGAACAGCCCCAGCTGGTAGCCCTGCTGGTTCAGCCCGGTAATCAGCGCCGCAGGGATGCGCGCGGAGAGCACCCCGTCCATATAGCCCGGCGAGATCCCGTAGAACAGGCCAAAAATGCCCGCGTCCGTGGAGTTGCCCGAGCTCATGTGCTGCGTAAACACGATATTTTTATCCGCAAATTCAGCCAGGGCTGGCATCTGCTTCTCAAAGCGCGAGTAGTTCAGGCCATCGACGGTGATCAGCAGAACGTTCTGCCCGCGTCCCATATCGCGGTAGCGCAGGTCGCTCAGCGGATACTGCACGCTGACCGCCTCCGGGTTGCCTTGCTCGACCAGGCGGCGCTGATACTCCTGCGCATCCAGCAGGCCGTGTTTTTCAAGGAAGCGACGGGCGGTCATCGGGTACGACAGCGGCAGGTTAGCGCGCTGCATCGTCACCGGGCGGTAGAAGTTCGCATCGGCCCAGATGTACATAATGTGCGAACTGATAAAGGAGACAAAAAAGAGCGCCGCGACGGGCTTCGCGTAGTGGCGGCGTCGGGTCAGGCTGCGGAGCTTTTGCCAGCTCCACGTTGCGAACAGCATCTCAATCAGCAGGATCACCGGCACGCTGATAAACATCAGCTGCCAGTCGCGTGCGGTTTCGTTCTGGTCGGGGTTAATCACCAGTTCCCAGACGATGGGATTAAGATGCAGGTGAAAACGGGTAAAGACTTCGCTGTCGATAAGCAGCAGCGTCATCCCCGCGGTGGCGAGGATAGCGGATAAAAACCGCATCAGACGCTGTGACATGACGATAAACGTCAGCGGGAACAGGATCAGCAGATAGGTGGCGAAAACCAGAAAGCTAAAATGCCCAACGACGCTTATCCAGGAGTAAATACGCCCGGTGAGCGTGGTAGGCCAGTCTGCCACAAACAGATAGCGGCTGCCGAGCACCATGGCCAGCAGCATGTTGAACAGGGCAAACCAGTGCCCCCAACTGACCATCTGGGAGACTTTTTCGCGGTAGCGCTGACGGTTCGTCACCATAAACTGTAGTTCGTTTCCCTTAGTGGGCCTTGTCGTCGCTCACGGATGACTGCAAAGCCTGGGCGAAAGATTTGGCGATCGCCTGACGCTGAGCCGGAGCAACGCTGGTATTGATCAGGTTGGTGACCATGTTTCCCAACACCATCAGGGAAAGATCGGTCGGCGTTTTATGTTTTTCCAGCACGTTGACCAGCTCACTAAGCAGCTGTTCTACGTGTTCGTCACTGTAGCGGGAATGTTGTGGCATAACTCAAAATCAGTTTGTTGATGAAAGGGCAACATATTACCGTAGCAACAGCTTTTTTTCCCCTTTTTTATCTTCTGTTGCACACATGCGTTGGTGGTGGTTGAATACCGCCCGGTCTAAAAGGAGAGTTTATCATGAGTCTGGAAATCAACCAGATTGCCTTGCACCAGCTTATCAAGCGTGATGAGCAAACCCTTGAAGTGGTGCTGCGCGATTCATTACTGGAACCAACCCCTACCGTTGTGGAGATGATGGCGGAGCTACACCGCGTCTACAGCGCGAAAAATAAAGCCTACGGCCTGTTCAACGACGAGAGCGAGCTGGCCGACAGCCTGCGCCTGCAGCGTCAGGGCGAGGAAGATTTCCTGGCCTTCAGCCGCGCCGCCACCGGCCGCCTGCGCGACGAGCTGGCGAAATACCCGTTTGCCGACGGCGGTATCGTCTTGTTCTGTCACTATCGCTACCTGGCGGTAGAGTATCTGCTGGTGACGGTGCTCAACAACCTGAGCAGCATGCGCGTGAACGAGCAGCTGGACATCAGCTCGACGCACTATCTGGATATCAACCACGCCGATATCGTGGCGCGCATCGACCTGACCGAATGGGAAACCAACCCGGAATCCACCCGCTACCTGACGTTCCTCAAAGGCCGCGTGGGCCGCAAAGTGGCCGATTTCTTTATGGACTTCCTCGGCGCCAGCGAGGGCCTCAACGCCAAGGCGCAGAATAAAGGGCTGCTGCAGGCGGTGGATGATTTCACCGCCGAAGCGCAGCTGGATAAATCTGAACGTCAGACCGTGCGTCAGCAGGTTTACAGCTACTGCAGCGAGCAGCTTCAGGCGGGCGAGGAGATCGAGCTGGAGTCGCTGTCAAAAGAGTTGGCGGGCGTCAGCGAAGTCAGCTTCCAGGAATTTACCGCAGAGAAGGGCTATGAGCTTGAAGAGAGCTTCCCGGCGGATCGCAGCACGCTGCGTCAGTTAACCAAGTTTGCCGGCAGCGGCGGCGGGTTAACCATCAACTTTGATGCGATGCTGCTGGGGGAACGTATCTTCTGGGACCCGGCCACCGATACGCTGACCATTAAGGGGACGCCGCCGAACCTGCGCGATCAGCTGCAGCGCCGCACGTCCGGCGGTAAATAGCAGGCATAAAAAAACCCCGCCGAAGCGGGGTTTTTTACGACCGGTTTGCGATTACGCGCGAACGAAGTCGATGTGAGTCAGTTTTGGCTTGAACGCGTGACGCTGAACGGCCTGAACCTTCACTTTTTCTTCTTTACCGCCAACAACGATGGTCAGAACTTCGCCGTAGAACTCAGGCTTAGTCTGCATGTTCCACACTTTGTCGTGATCCAGTTCGATTGCAACTGGAGCAGCTTCGCCACCGTAAACGATAGCCGGGAACTTGTTAGCGTTACGCAGGCGGCGGCTCGCACCCTTACCCTGCACGTTACGTACTTCTGCTTCGATAGTGAACATTGATTTCTCTCTGTATTTAAAACCCTACTACAGGCGACCCAGCAGCAGGTGAGTGTTCTGCCTCACGGATGTGAAGCGGGCGGCATTTTATACTCAATTGCCCCTCACATCAATGAAAAGTCCCGCTAGCCGCGCAATTCATTTGCCCGACGAAAGCGGCCTTCATAGTCAAAGACCTTCTCGCGTACCTGCCAGAACTGGCCTTTCCTGCGGGCAACAACGAAGTCCGGATGGCGCAGCAGCGCCTGCTGGTGAACGATATCCGCCACCGTTATCCAGCGCAGGGGCACGCCGGGCGTGCGGGTGTGCGGACGCATAAATAGCTGCTCAAACGCCGTGCGCTGGGCCGGAGTATGGACCCTAAAGCGCTCGCTAACGTCCGCGCCATCCTCGTCGTAGTAGGTGATCTTAAGCCACTCGCCTTTTTCATCCGCGCCGGGCTGGAGCGCCATGCCCGAGCAGCGCAGCACCAGCGCGTCCTTCAGCTTCAGCGCCGCCTTGAGCATATCGTCGGGATCGACCAGCACCGCGTCGCACTCCCGGCAGCGGCGGGCGGCAATATCATTTTCGGCGTTGCACTGGGGGCAGTTTTTGAAGCGGAAGCGAAAATCGCACTGCTCGCGGTGCCCGTCGTCGTCCTCAAACCAGCCCTGGCAGCGGCGGCCAAAATGCTCGATCAGCGTGCCGTCGGCGGTGGTTTTGCCCCAGAAGGTGTTGGCAAAGCCGCAGGCAGGGCAAAATACCTGCACCGGCACGTTGTCGCTTTTGCCTTTCGGCGTCCCGACCTCGGGAGAGTAGAGATCGTGCGGGTTTCCCGCGTAGTCCAGAATCAGGCAGTCGGTCTTTCCGGGCGCAAGGCGCAGGCCGCGTCCAACGATTTGCTGATAAAGGCTGACGGATTCGGTGGGGCGCAAAATGGCGATCAGATCGACGTGCGGGGCATCAAAGCCGGTGGTTAATACCGAAACGTTGACCAGATAGCGGAACTGCTGCGCTTTAAACGCCTCAATCAGCCTGTCGCGCTCGGGGCCGGGCGTTTCACCGGTGATCAGCGCCGCGTCGTCCGCTGGCAGCAGCCCGGTGATTTCCCGGGCGTGCTCAACCGTGGCGGCAAAGATCATCACCCCCTTGCGCGTCTGCGCAAACTCCTCAATCTGGCTGATGATGTGCGGCGTAATGCGCTTCTGCTTTTTCAGCTCAAGGTTCAGGTCAGCCTCGCTGAACAGGCCGTTGCTCTGCGCCTGCAGGCGGCTGAAGTCATACTGCACCACCGGCATATCCAGGCGTTCTGGCGGCGTCAGGTAGCCGTGCTTAATCATGTAGCGCAGCGGCAGCTCGTAGATGCAGTCGCTGAACAGCGCCTTTTCGTCACCGCGGACCATGCCGTGATAGTGGAAGCGGTAGATCCAGCCTTTGCCCAGGCGGAACGGCGTCGCCGTCAGGCCGAGCAGGCGTAAGTGAGGATTCACCTCTTTCAGATGATTGAGGATCTGCTGATACTGGCTGTCGTCGTCATCGCTGATGCGGTGGCATTCATCGACGATCAGCAGCGAAAACTCGCTGCGAAACTGTTCCAGGTTGCGGGCGACCGACTGCACGCTGCCAAACACCACTTTTCCGTGGCTCTCCTTGCGCTTTAGTCCGGCGGCGAAAATATCGGCCTCAAGCCCGAGGGCGCAATACTTGGCGTGATTTTGCGCCACCAGCTCTTTAACGTGGGCGAGCACCAGCACGCGCCCGCGCGCCAGGCGGGCCAGCTCGGCGATGACCAGACTTTTTCCTGCCCCGGTCGGCAGCACGATAGCGGCAGGCTTTTGGTGTTTGCGAAACCAGGCGAGGGTCGCGTCAACGGCTTCCTGCTGGTAGGGACGAAGTGTAAAAGTCATGGGCTCTCAGATTGATTAACTCACACATAGTATGCCACGAAACTTTTTCCCTTGAGTGGCGCAACCAGACCATTATACTGATCCGTTCTTGACTGCTTCTTTTTCGGACGCGTTGTCCGACTTCCAGCACCCTAAAGGCTAATTAGATTTCATGCGACTTGATAAATTTATCGCTCAGCAGCTTGGCGTAAGCCGCGCTATTGCCGGGCGTGAAATCCGCGCCACCCGCGTTACCGTGGATGGCGAGATTGTGAAAGATACCGCGTTCAAACTCCAGCCTGAACACCAGGTCGAGTACGACGGTAACCCGCTGACCCAGCAGCATGGCCCGCGCTATTTCATGCTCAACAAGCCGGAAGGCTACGTCTGCTCAACGGACGACCCGGATCACCCGACGGTGCTCTACTTCCTCGACGAGCCGGTGGCGCACAAGCTGCACGCCGCGGGGCGTCTGGATATCGACACCACCGGCCTGGTGCTGATGACCGACGACGGTCAGTGGTCGCACCGCATCACCTCTCCGCGCCACCACTGCGAGAAAACCTATCTGGTGACCCTGGAATCGCCGGTTGCCGATGACACGGCAGAACAATTTACCAAAGGCGTTCAGCTGCATAATGAAAAAGATCTGACCAAACCGGCGGTGCTGGAAGTGATCACCCCAACCGAGGTCCGTCTTACCATCAGCGAAGGGCGTTACCACCAGGTCAAACGCATGTTTGCCGCGGTAGGCAACCACGTTGTGGGCCTGCACCGCGAGCGTATCGGCGCGATCGCGCTTGATCCGGAGCTTGCTCCCGGCGAATACCGTCCGTTAACGGCGGAAGAGATCGCCAGCGTCGGCCTGCCTTCGCGCTAATTTCAGGAGAACCCTGTGACCACCAGGCCACACTCGTCGTTTAAAATCGTCTTTATTCTTGGCCTGCTGGCCATGCTGATGCCGCTGTCCATCGATATGTATCTGCCCGCGCTGCCGGTGATTTCCGCGCAGTTTGGCGTACCGGCGGGCAGCGCGCAGATGACGCTCAGCACCTATATTCTCGGTTTTGCCATCGGCCAGCTTCTGTATGGCCCGATGGCGGACAGCCTCGGGCGCAAGCCGGTGATCCTCGGCGGGACGCTGATTTTCGCGGCCGCGGCCGTGGCCTGTGCGCTGGCGCAGACTATCGACCAGCTGATCTTTATGCGCTTCTTGCACGGCCTGGCGGCCGCGGCGGCGAGCGTGGTGATCAACGCCCTGATGCGCGACGTCTACCCGAAGGAAGAGTTCTCCCGCATGATGTCGTTCGTCATGCTGGTGACCACCATCGCGCCGCTGATTGCGCCGATGGTGGGGGGCGCGGTGCTGGTGTGGTTTAGCTGGCACGTCATCTTCTGGATCCTGGCCGTGGCGGCGCTGCTGGCGTCGGCGATGATCTTCTTCTTTATTGATGAAACGCTGCCCGCTGAGCGTCGGCAGAAATTCCACATTCGCACCACGCTTGGCAACTTCGCCTCGCTGTTTCGCCACAAGCGCGTGCTGAGCTATATGCTGGCCAGCGGCTTCAGCTTTGCCGGGATGTT
>AGFT01120165.1_pt1 | contig 32870 bp, 29 predicted proteins | sample 305848 | NCBI WGS metagenome assembly AGFT01 (sample SAMN02954282, study PRJNA62043) | ant fungus garden metagenome | biome: terrestrial; feature: Atta colombica fungus garden; material: fungus garden; isolation source: Atta colombica fungus garden bottom | host: Atta colombica | place: Panama...
GGAAGATCTTCTTCCGGGGGCTTTTTTTTGGACCGTATTCAGACAGGTTAAAACAGGTTAACGAGGAAAAAAGAATGTTAGATAACTCACGTTTGCGCATAGCTATTCAAAAATCAGGCCGTCTGAGTGACGATTCACGCGAGCTGCTGGCCCGCTGCGGGATTAAAATTAACCTGCACACCCAGCGCCTGATTGCGCTGGCGGAAAACATGCCTATCGATATTCTGCGCGTACGTGATGACGATATCCCGGGACTGGTGATGGACGGCGTGGTTGACCTGGGCATTATCGGCGAAAACGTGCTCGAAGAAGAGCTGCTGACCCGCCGCGCGCAGGGCGAAGATCCGCGCTATTTCACCCTGCGTCGTCTCGATTTCGGCGGCTGCCGCCTGTCGCTCGCCACCCCGGCAGACGAGGCCTGGGACGGCCCGGCGGCGCTAAACGGCAAGCGAATCGCCACCTCCTACCCTCACCTGCTCAAGCGTTACCTCGATCAGAAAGGCGTGCAGTTTAAATCCTGCCTGCTGAACGGCTCCGTTGAAGTGGCACCCCGCGCGGGGCTGGCTGACGCCATCTGCGATCTGGTTTCAACCGGCGCAACGCTGGAAGCAAACGGCCTGCGCGAAGTAGAGGTTATTTACCGTTCAAAAGCGTGCCTGATTCAGCGCGACGGCGAGATGGCGGATGCCAAACAGCAGCTTATTGACCGCCTGCTGACCCGCATTCAGGGCGTGATTCAGGCGCGCGAATCCAAATACATCATGATGCATGCGCCGACGGAGCGTCTGGACGAGGTGATTGCCCTGCTGCCGGGCGCCGAGCGCCCGACCATTCTGCCGCTGGCGGGCGACCAGCAGCGCGTGGCGATGCACATGGTCAGCAGCGAAACCCTGTTCTGGGAAACCATGGAAAAGCTGAAGGAGCTGGGCGCAAGCTCGATTCTGGTACTGCCCATTGAGAAGATGATGGAGTAATTGCCATGACCTTTAACACCCTCATCGACTGGAATAGCTGCACCGAAGAGCAGCAGCGTGAATTGCTGATGCGCCCGGCGATTTCAGCTTCGGAAAGCATCACCCGCACCGTTGCGGAAATTATGGAAAACGTTAAGCGCCGCGGCGACGACGCGCTGCGCGAGTACAGCGCAAAGTTTGATAAAACCGAGGTCGACGCGTTAAGGGTCACCGGGCAGGAAATGGCCGAAGCGGAAGGCCGCCTCGGCGACGAGATCAAGCGGGCGATGGCCGTGGCGGTTAAAAATATTGAGACCTTCCACACCGCGCAGCAGCTGCCTACGGTTGACGTGGAGACGATGCCCGGCGTGCGCTGCCAGCAGGTCACGCGCCCGGTGGCTTCCGTCGGCCTTTATATTCCGGGCGGGTCGGCCCCGCTGTTCTCTACCGTATTAATGCTGGCGACCCCGGCGCGCATTGCCGGCTGCCAGAAAGTCGTGCTCTGCTCCCCGCCGCCGATTGCCGATGAGATCCTCTACGCGGCGAAGCTTTGCGGCGTGCAGGAAGTCTTCAAGGTCGGCGGCGCCCAGGCCATCTCCGCGCTGGCCTTCGGCACCGAATCCGTGCCGAAGGTGGATAAAATCTTCGGGCCGGGCAACGCCTTCGTCACCGAAGCGAAGCGCCAGGTCAGCCAGCGGCTGGACGGCGCGGCGATTGATATGCCCGCCGGGCCGTCCGAGGTGCTGGTGATTGCCGACAGCGGCGCTACGCCGGACTTCGTGGCCTCCGACCTGCTTTCACAGGCGGAGCACGGCCCGGACTCGCAGGTGATTCTGCTGACGCCGGACGCCGCTATGGCGAAACGCGTGGGCGAGGCGGTCGAGCGCCAGCTGGCAGACTTACCCCGCGCCGACACGGCGCGCCAGGCGCTCTCCGCCAGCCGCCTGATCGTGACCCGCGACCTGGAGCAGTGCGTTGCCATATCTAATCAGTACGGCCCTGAGCACCTGATCATTCAGACCCGCCGCGCGCGGGATCTGGTTGAGCGCATCACCAGCGCGGGCTCGGTATTCCTCGGCGACTGGTCGCCGGAGTCCGCGGGGGATTACGCCTCCGGCACAAACCACGTGCTGCCGACCTACGGCTACACCGCAACCTGTTCCAGCCTGGGGCTGGCGGATTTCCAGAAGCGCATGACCGTGCAGGAGCTTTCCCGCGAAGGCTTTGCCTCGCTTGCCGCCACCATTGAAACGCTGGCCGCCGCCGAGCGCCTGACCGCCCACAAAAACGCCGTGACGCTGCGCGTCGCCGCCCTGAAGGAGCAAGCATGAACATTGAAGAATTAGCCCGCGAAAACGTTCGTCGACTGACTCCGTATCAGTCTGCTCGCCGTCTCGGCGGCAGCGGCGACGTCTGGCTCAACGCCAACGAATACCCTACCGCGGTGCAGTTTGCGCTTTCGCAGCAGACGCTGAACCGCTATCCGGAGTGTCAGCCGAAAGCGGTGATCGAAAACTATGCGCAGTACGCGGGCGTGAAGCCGGAGCAGGTGCTGGTGAGCCGCGGCGCGGATGAAGGTATCGAGCTGCTGATCCGCGCGTTCTGCGAGCCGGGCAAAGACGCGGTGATGTACTGCCAGCCAACCTACGGCATGTACAGCGTCAGCGCGGAAACCTTTGGCGTTGCCTGCCGTAACGTGCAGGCGCTGGACGACTGGCAGCTGGATTTACAGGGCATTGCCGATAGCCTTGACGGCGTGAAGGTTGTTTTCGTCTGCAGCCCCAATAACCCGACCGGGCAAATTATCAACCCGCAGGATATCCGCACGCTGCTGGAGATGACGCGCGGCAAGGCGCTGGTGGTTGCCGACGAGGCCTATATCGAATTTTGCCCTCAGGCCACGCTCTCAGGCTGGCTTGAGGAGTATCCGCACCTGGTGATTTTGCGCACGCTGTCAAAAGCCTTCGCGCTCGCCGGCCTGCGCTGCGGCTTTACGCTGGCGAATAAAGAGGTTATCGACCTGCTGCTGAAGGTGATCGCCCCCTACCCGCTCTCAACGCCGGTTGCGGACATTGCGGCGCAGGCGCTCGCGCCTCAGGGCATCAACGCAATGCGCGAGCGCGTGGCGAACATTCTGCAGGAACGCCAGTACCTGGTCACCGCGCTGAAGGCGATTCCCTGCGTGGAGCAGGTGTTTGATTCCGAGACCAACTATATCCTGGCGCGCTTTACGGCCTCCAGCGCCGTATTTAAATCTTTGTGGGATCAGGGCATTATCTTACGAGACCAGAATAAACAACCATCCTTAAGCGGCTGCCTGCGCATTACCGTAGGCACGCGCGAAGAGAGCCAGCGCGTGATTGACGCCCTGAAAGCGGAGAAAGTATGAGCCAGAAGTACCTCTTTATCGATCGTGACGGCACGATTATTTCGGAGCCACCCAGCGATTTTCAGGTCGATCGCTTCGACAAGCTGGCGTTTGAAGCGGACGCGATCCCGGTATTGCTGAAGCTGCAAAAAGCGGGCTTTAAGCTGGTGATGATCACTAACCAGGACGGCCTCGGCACGGCGAGCTTCCCGCAGGCGGACTTTGACGGTCCGCACAACCTGATGATGCAGATCCTCACCTCGCAGGGCGTGAAGTTCGACGAGGTGCTGATTTGCCCGCACCTGCCGGCCGACGAGTGCGACTGCCGCAAGCCGAAGGTGAAGCTCGTTGAGCGCTATCTTGCCGACGAGGCGCTGGATAAAGCCAACAGTTACGTCATCGGCGACCGCGCCACCGACATGACGCTCGCGCAAAATATGGGGATTACGGGCCTGCGCTACGGCACCGACGATCTGAACTGGGCGAAAATCGGCGAGCAGCTCACCAGGCGCGACCGCTACTCCCACGTGGAGCGCAACACCAAAGAGACCCAGATTGACGTGAAGGTCTGGCTGGACCGCGAAGGCGGCAGCAAGATCCACACCGGCGTGGGCTTCTTCGACCACATGCTGGACCAAATCGCCACCCACGGCGGCTTCCGCATGGAGATTACGGTCAAAGGCGATCTTTACATTGACGACCACCACACCGTGGAAGATACCGGCCTGGCGCTGGGCGAAGCCCTCAAGCTGGCGCTCGGCGACAAGCGCGGCATCAACCGTTTTGGCTTCGTACTGCCGATGGACGAATGCCTGGCGCGCTGCGCAATGGATATCTCCGGACGTCCGCACCTGGAATATAAAGCCGATTTCACCTACCAGCGCGTGGGCGATCTCAGCACCGAAATGGTGGAGCACTTCTTCCGCTCGCTGACCTATACCATGGGCCTGACGCTGCACCTGAAAACCAAAGGCAAAAACGATCACCACCGCGTGGAGAGCCTGTTTAAAGCCTTTGGCCGCACCCTGCGCCAGGCGATCCGCGTGGAAGGCGACGCCCTGCCCTCGTCAAAAGGAGTGCTGTGATGAACGTGGTGATTCTGGATACCGGATGCGCCAACCTCAACTCGGTGAAATCGGCCATTGCCCGCCACGGCTACGAGCCCGCGGTGAGCCGCGACCCGGACGTGGTGCTGCGCGCGGATAAGCTTTTTCTGCCGGGCGTGGGCACGGCGCAGGCGGCGATGGATCAGATCCGCGAGCGCGAGCTGGTCGATTTGATCAAAGCCTGCACCCAGCCGGTGCTGGGGATTTGCCTCGGCATGCAGCTGCTCGGCCGCCGCAGCGAAGAGTCTAACGGCGTCGAGCTGCTCGGCATTATCGAAGAGGACGTGCCGAAAATGACCGACCACGGCCTGCCGCTGCCGCACATGGGCTGGAACCGCGTCTACCCGAAGGCGGGCGACCGCCTGTTTCGCGGCATCGAGGACGGCAGCTATTTTTACTTTGTGCACAGCTACGCCATGCCGGTTAACGCGTGCACCATCGCCCAGTGCAATTACGGCGAAGCGTTCACCGCGGCGGTACAGAAGGACAACTTCTTTGGCGTGCAGTTTCACCCGGAACGCTCCGGCGCCGCGGGCGCACAGCTGCTCAAAAACTTCCTGGAGATGTGATGATTATTCCCGCACTGGACTTAATTGACGGCACGGTTGTTCGTCTCCATCAGGGCGATTACGGCCAGCAGCGCGACTACGGCAATGACCCGCTGCCGCGCCTGCAGGACTACGCGGCTCAGGGCGCGGACGTTCTGCACCTGGTCGACCTCACGGGGGCAAAAGATCCGGCGAAGCGCCAGATCCCGCTGCTGAAAAAACTGGTTGCCGGCGTGGATGTTCCCGTCCAGGTTGGCGGCGGCGTTCGTACGGAAGAGGACGTTGCGGCCCTGCTGGACGCGGGCGTGGCGCGCGTGGTGGTGGGCTCCACCGCCGTAAAAAATCCTGACACGGTAAAAGGCTGGTTCCGCCGCTTTGGCGCAGACGCGCTGGTGCTGGCGCTGGACGTGCGCATCGACGAGCAGGGCAACAAGCAGGTAGCCGTCAGCGGCTGGCAGGAAAACTCCGGCGTAACCCTCGAGGAGCTGGTCGAGATTTACCTGCCGGTTGGCCTGAAGCACGTGCTGTGCACCGATATTTCGCGCGACGGGACGCTGGCGGGGTCGAACGTCTCTTTATATGAAGAAGTGTGCGCGCGCTATCCGCAGGTGGCGTTTCAGTCGTCCGGCGGCATCGGCGGGCTGGCCGATATTTCCGCCCTGCGCGGAACCGGCGTGCGCGGCGTGATTGTCGGGCGCGCTTTACTCGAAGAAAAATTTACGGTGACGGAGGCGATTCAATGCTGGCAAAACGGATAATTCCCTGCCTGGACGTGCGTGACGGTCAGGTGGTGAAAGGCGTGCAGTTCCGCAACCATGAGATCATCGGCGACATCGTCCCGCTGGCAAAGCGCTACGCCGATGAGGGTGCAGACGAGCTGGTATTTTACGATATCACCGCCTCCAGCGACGGGCGCGTGGTGGATAAAAGCTGGGTGGCGCGCGTCGCGGAGGTGATTGATATTCCCTTCTGCGTGGCGGGCGGGATCAAATCCGCCGAAGACGCGGCCAAAATACTGACCTTTGGCGCTGACAAAATTTCCATCAACTCGCCTGCCCTCGCCGACCCGGAGCTGATTACCCGGCTCGCGGATCGCTTCGGCGTGCAGTGCATCGTGGTCGGCATTGATACCTGGTTCGACGACGCAACGGGTAAATACCACGTTAATCAGTACACCGGCGATGAGAGCCGTACCCGCGTCACCCAGTGGGAGACGCTGGACTGGGTAAAAGAAGTGCAGAAGCGCGGCGCGGGCGAAATCGTGCTGAACATGATGAACCAGGACGGCGTGCGTAACGGCTACGACCTTGAGCAATTGAAGAAGGTGCGCGCGGTATGCAACGTACCGCTGATTGCTTCCGGCGGCGCGGGCACGATGGAACACTTCCTTGAGGCCTTCCGGGATGCGAACGTTGACGGCGCGCTGGCGGCCTCCGTGTTCCACAAGCAGATTATCAATATTGGCGAGTTAAAAACGTTCCTGGCCGACCAGGGCGTGGAGATCAGGGTATGTTAACAGAGCAACAACGGGCGCAGCTGGACTGGGAAAAAACGGACGGATTACTGCCTGTGGTGGTACAGCACGCCGTTTCCGGCGAAGTGCTGATGGTGGGTTATATGAACCAGGACGCGCTGGCGAAAACCCTTGATAGCGGCAAAGTGACCTTCTTCTCGCGCACAAAGCAGCGCCTGTGGACGAAAGGCGAAACCTCGGGCCATTTCCTCAACGCGGTCAGCATTACGCCAGACTGCGATAACGATACGCTGCTGGTGCTGGCTAACCCTATTGGCCCAACCTGCCATAAAGGCACCAGCAGCTGCTTCGGCGAAGCGGGGCACCAGTGGCTGTTCCTGTATCAGCTGGAACAGCTGCTCGCCGAACGTAAAACGGCCGATCCTGCCAGCTCATATACGGCAAAGCTTTACGCCAGCGGTACCAAGCGTATCGCGCAGAAAGTGGGTGAGGAAGGCGTCGAAACCGCGCTGGCCGCCACCGTGCACGACCGGGAAGAGCTGACGAATGAAGCATCCGACTTGATGTACCACCTGCTGGTGCTGCTGCAGGATCAGGAGCTGGACCTGACGGCGGTAATTGAGAATTTGCGAAAACGTCACCAATAAAAAAGGCCGGGAAACCCGGCCCTTTTTTATCTGCGCATTACGCCTTTGGCGTGTAGTTGCGCAAAGCGTTACGCCCCAGAATGACGCCGGAACCGATAATCCCGCCCAGCAGCGCGGCCAGGATCAGCGTAATCGCCTTTTTCGGGCTGTCGCGACGGACGGGCAGATCGGGCTTCATCACGTAGCGATAAACGTGAAGCGTACCGGGCTCAACGTCTAAATTCTGAATATCCAGCAGAGACTGTTTGGTCTGGTAATAGGCCGGGGAGAAGACCAGCGGGCGCGACGATTCATTATCTACCATCGACTTCAGCGCTTCGCTTCCCAGGAGGAACATTGTTTCCTGCGTCACATCCTGCGTCTGCTGGAGGCGCGGAGACGTAATTTTCGCGGCTTTAGCATTCTTAAGCGCTTCGCTGATTTGCTTGATACGCAGATCTTTCTGCTCCTGCGCCACTTTCTCCTGGTTTTCCAGAGAGTCGTTCAGGGTAGTAATTTGCTGCTTGATGTTGTCCTTCAGGTCAATGGTCAGCTCTTTCGCCGTTTGTTCATCAATCTGCTGAATGTACTGCGCGAGCTGCTTCTGCGCCGCTTCTGCGGACTCGCCGGTATAAGAAACGTTTAGCGGCAGGGACTGCCCCTTGACCGCAGGCTCAATCACCAGCTTTTCTGGAATGTCCTGGTTTTCTAACGCCTGCGATAACGCCGAGAACGACGCGTTAAAACGACCGATAACGCGGGTCTGAATGTCCAGCATGCCGGGCGCAGCGCTGCCGTACAAAATATTCAGCGCATTGCTGTAGGTTGCAACCTGCGCAGCATCCGGCTGGGCGACGATCGCCGTTGAGGTCCACTTCTCTTTGGCAGTCGTGATGTAGACGACCGCAAGAACAATAAACACGGCGACAAATGCGCCAATTACCCACTTCCCACGCCACAGCTGCAGCACTAAATCAAGTAAATCAATTTGCTCCGGGTCATTGCTTCGCATGACCGGGCTATTGTTGTTCTGCGTCATACAATCCTTAACGGCAAAAAAAGCGCAAAAAAATTTTATCTGCACAGTTTATCGTTTACTGGGGATTTTTCTATAAGAATCCGATTAGTTATATCGTAAAGATGAGTTAGGCAACCTTTGCGTGTCGCGCTATCATAGACGCAGTCTGGTGCGTAAAGGCACCCGTAAGAATTGGATAAGGATCGATATGAAATTTTTGGTTACAGGTGCAGCGGGTTTTATCGGCTCCCACGTCTGCAAGCGTCTTCTTGACGCCGGACACAACGTTATCGGTATTGATAATCTGAATGATTATTATGATGTTAACCTGAAGCTTGCCCGTCTGGATCTGCTCAAATCCGATAATTTCATCTTCAATAAGCTTGACCTGGCCGATCGCGAGGGCATGGCAATGCTCTTTGCTGACGAGAAATTTGACCGGGTGATCCATCTGGCCGCGCAGGCGGGCGTTCGCTACTCGCTGGAAAATCCGCATGCCTATGCCGACGCCAACCTGGTGGGCCATCTCAACGTGCTGGAAGGCTGCCGTCACAACAAGGTTCAGCACCTGCTGTATGCCTCTTCCAGTTCCGTCTACGGTCTTAACCGCAAGATGCCGTTCTCAACGGATGACTCCGTTGACCATCCGGTTTCGCTGTATGCGGCGACTAAAAAAGCCAACGAGCTGATGTCGCACACCTACTCGCACCTCTACAACCTGCCAACCACCGGCCTGCGCTTCTTTACCGTGTACGGCCCGTGGGGACGCCCGGACATGGCGCTCTTCAAGTTCACTAAAGCGATGATTGAAGGCAAGAGCATCGACGTCTACAACTACGGCAAGATGAAGCGCGACTTCACTTATATCGACGATATCGCGGAAGCCATTATCCGCCTGCAGGACGTGATCCCACAGGCTGACGCTAGCTGGACCGTTGAGACCGGCTCACCTGCCACCAGTTCCGCGCCGTACCGCGTATATAACGTCGGCAACAGCTCGCCTGTAGAACTGATGGATTACATCACCGCCCTGGAAGAGGCGCTTGGCAAAAAGGCCGAGAAAAATATGATGCCGGTTCAACCGGGTGACGTGCTGGAAACCAGTGCAGATACCGCTGCGCTTTACGAGGTCATCGGGTTTAAACCGCAGACCTCCGTCAAGGACGGGGTGAAAAATTTCGTGGACTGGTATCGAGACTTCTACAAGGTATAAAACAAAAAACCCGGCAAATAAGCCGGGTTTTTTATGGTCTTAAAACTGCGTATCAATCGCTGCCAAACAGATCGCGGGTGTACACTTTGTCCGCCACGTCTGCCAGCTCTTCCGCCATGCGGTTAGAGATGATTACATCCGCTTCTTTCTTGAACGCATCCAGGTCGCGGATCACGCGGGAGTGGAAGAACTCGTCTTCCTGCATCGCCGGTTCAAAAATAATGACCTGCACGCCCTTCGCCTTAATACGCTTCATGATCCCCTGAATGGAAGAGGCGCGGAAGTTATCCGAACCGCTCTTCATGATCAGACGATACACGCCGACGACCTTCGGCTGACGCGCAAGAATCGAGTCGGAGATGAAATCTTTACGCGTTCGGTTGGCATCAACAATCGCAGAGATCAGGTTGTTTGGCACCGCCTGATAGTTAGCCAGCAGCTGCTTGGTGTCTTTAGGCAGACAGTAGCCACCGTAGCCAAATGACGGGTTGTTGTAGTGGTTGCCGATGCGCGGGTCGAGGCAGACGCCTTCGATGATCTGACGCGTGTTCAGGCCCAGGCTCTCCGCATAGCTGTCCAGCTCGTTGAAGTACGCCACGCGCATTGCCAGATAGGTGTTGGCGAAAAGCTTAATTGCCTCGGCTTCGGTCGAGTCCGTAAACAGCACGGAAATGTCCTGCTTGATCGCGCCTTCCTGGAGCAGCGCGGCAAAACGCTCGGCGCGCTCAGAGCGTTCACCGATAACGATACGGGAAGGGTGCAGGTTATCGTATAACGCCCTGCCCTCGCGTAGAAATTCCGGCGAGAAGAAGACATTATCAATACCCAGCTCTTCTTTGATGGATTTGGTGAAGCCGACGGGGATCGTAGACTTGATGACCATCACCGCCTTTGGATTGATCGCCACCACGTCTTTGATCACCGCTTCAACGGTCGATGTATTGAAGTAGTTGGTTTTCGGGTCGTAGTCCGTAGGCGTAGCGATGATAACGTAGTCCGCATCGCGGTAGGCGTCTTCTTTATCGGTGGTTGCGCGGAAGTTCAGCGGCTTGTTTGCCAGATAGTCTTCGATTTCTTTATCAGCAATCGGAGATTTCTTCTGGTTAAGCATATCCACTTTAGACTGCACGATATCCAGCGCAACCACTTCATGGTTCTGCGCAATCAGGATGCCGTTTGATAGGCCAACGTAGCCGGTTCCGGAGATGGTAATTTTCATTCGTTCACTTCTTAAAGTTTGAGTGTCTGGTGCTCATTACTGAGTCACCTAAATGATAGCTGCGGATTTTTTATCGCTAATACGGATTGGGTGTCAAGGTGAATGCCCCGAGGGGATCAATGATTATCCCGGTAAAGATAAGCGCGACAGAGCGGTTAATCATCACGGAAAACACGACGGAGCGGGCTCTCAGCACGTAATTCACAAAAAAAGTAAAGCCAAAACTACCCGCACCATCGAAAATCAAATCAGACTAATCCCTTGGTCAGGTTTAATAAGTATTGACCATATCCCGTCTTGCTCAGCGGTTCTGCCAGTTTACGAAGCTGCTCCGCATCAATAAAGCCTCTGCGATATGCAATCTCTTCAGGACAAGAGACTTTTAAGCCCTGACGCTCTTCGATGGTAGCAATAAAATTGCTCGCCTCAATCATGCTCTGGTGGGTCCCGGTATCAAGCCATGCATAGCCGCGCCTCATCATGGCGACGGACAATCGGCCCTGCTGCATATACAGGCGGTTTATATCGGTAATTTCCAGCTCTCCGCGTTCTGACGGCCGCAGGCTTTTAGCCATCTCGATCACGTCGTTATCGTAAAAATAGAGGCCGGTAATGGCGTAGTTGCTTTTGGGCTGCTTCGGTTTCTCTTCAAGCCCAATCGCCGTGCCTTCTTTATCAAACTCAACGACGCCGTAGCGTTCAGGATCGCTCACGTGGTAAGCGAAAACCGTCGCGCCCTCTTCCTGACAGGCCGCGCTCTCAAGCAGCCTCGGCAAGTCGTGTCCGTAGAAAATGTTATCGCCAAGCACCAGAGCACAGTTGTCCTCGCCGATGAACTCTTCACCCAGAATAAAAGCCTGTGCCAGTCCGTCAGGACTAGGCTGCACTTTATACTGAAGGCGCAGCCCCCACTGGCTGCCGTCGCCAAGCAGTTGCTCAAAACGAGGCGTGTCCTGCGGCGTGCTGATGATCAGGATATCCCTAATACCCGCAAGCATTAGGGTAGAGAGCGGATAATAGATCATTGGCTTATCATAGATTGGCAACAACTGCTTGCTTACCGCCATGGTCACAGGGTAAAGGCGCGTTCCTGAGCCACCGGCCAGTATGATCCCCTTACGTTTGGTCATTAATTACGCTCCCCATAATTCTGCTCAATCCAACTTTTATACGCGCCACTTTTAACGTTCGAGACCCACGTCGAATTATTCAAATACCACTCAACGGTTTTACGTATTCCACTCTCAAAGGTCTCCTGCGGTGTCCAGCCCAATTCACTGCTGATCTTATGGGAGTCTATTGCATAGCGGCGGTCGTGCCCCGGGCGGTCGGCAACATAGGTGATTTGTTCACGATAGGTGCCGACTTTAGGTACGATCTCATCAAGCAGGTCGCAGATGGTGTGAACAACTTCAAGGTTCTTTTTCTCGTTATACCCGCCGATATTATAGGTTTCGCCCACCCGGCCCGTCGTTAATACGGTATACAGCGCGCGGGCATGATCTTCCACATAAAGCCAGTCACGGATCTGGTCTCCCTTGCCGTATATCGGCAGCGGCTTATTTTCAAGCGCATTTAAGATGACAAGCGGAATAAGCTTTTCAGGGAAGTGGTAAGGACCATAGTTATTCGAACAGTTGGTCACAATACCCGGTAGCCCATATGTGCGAATCCAGGCGCGCACTAAATGGTCGCTAGACGCTTTTGACGCTGAATACGGGCTGCTTGGCGCATATGCCGTTTGTTCCGTAAAGAGCGGCAGCGCGTCCAATCCATCTGACTCGTCTGGATGAGGTAAATCCCCATAAACTTCATCAGTTGAAATATGATGGAAACGAAACGCCGCTTTAGCAACATCGTCCAGCGCAGACCAGTACGCACGGCTGGTCTCCAGCAGAACATAGGTGCCAACAATATTGGTTTCAATAAACGCTGCAGGGCCGGTAATTGAACGATCGACATGGCTTTCAGCTGCAAGATGCATTACCGCGTCCGGCTGATGGACCGCGAAAATGCGCTCCATTGCGGCTTTATCGCAGATATCGGCGTGTTCAAAAACATAGCGTTCGCTGGTGCTCACTTCACTCAGGGATTCAAGATTACCGGCATAGGTCAATTTATCAACGTTAACAACGCTATCCTGAGTATTGCTAATAATATGTCGTATAACCGCGGAGCCAATAAAACCGGCACCGCCAGTAACAAGAATTTTCACGCAGTCTATTCCGTTAAAGTGAGTTGAGTGGAGTTTACAAGATAAAAAAGCCCGGTATCGCTACCGGGCTTAGTGGAATGGGAGAATCAGATTAATCCAGCCATTCGGTGTGGAACACGCCTTCTTTATCAGTGCGCTTGTAAGTATGCGCACCGAAGTAGTCGCGCTGCGCCTGAATCAGGTTGGCAGGCAGCACGGCAGCGCGATAGCTGTCGTAGTACGCCACGGCTGCGGAGAAGGTCGGCACCGGGATACCGTTCTGCACGGCGTAGGCAACCACATCACGCAGGGCTTGCTGGTACTCGTCAGCGATTTTCTTGAAGTACGGTGCCAGCAGCAGGTTTGCGATACCGGCATTTTCAGCATAGGCGTCGGTGATTTTCTGCAGGAACTGAGCGCGGATGATACAGCCAGCGCGGAAGATCTTCGCGATTTCGCCGTAGTTCAGATCCCAGTTGTTTTCGTCTGATGCGGCACGCAGCTGGGAGAAGCCCTGCGCATAAGAGACGATTTTACCCAGATACAGTGCGCGGCGGACTTTCTCTACGAACTCGGCTTTCTCGCCCGCTGGCTTCGCCTGCGGACCAGAGAGAACTTTAGATGCCGCAACGCGCTGCTCTTTCAGGGAAGAGATGTAGCGAGCGAATACGGATTCGGTGATCAGAGACAGCGGTTCCCCCAGGTCCAGAGAGCTCTGGCTGGTCCATTTACCGGTACCTTTGTTCGCCGCTTCGTCCAGAATCACATCAACAAGATACTTACCGTCTTCGTCTTTCTTGGTGAAGATGTCTTTGGTGATGTCGATCAGGTAGCTGTTCAGCTCGCCTTTGTTCCACTCGGTGAAGGTTTCGGCCAGCTCTTCGTTGGAGAGGTTCAGCCCGCCTTTCAGCAGGGAGTACGCTTCAGCGATAAGCTGCATGTCGCCGTATTCGATACCGTTATGGACCATCTTCACGTAGTGGCCCGCACCGTCAGCGCCGATATAGGTCACACATGGCTCACCGTCTTCAGCCACGGCTGCAATTTTGGTCAGAATTGGCGCAACCAGCTCATACGCTTCTTTCTGTCCGCCAGGCATGATGGATGGGCCCTTCAGAGCGCCCTCTTCACCACCGGATACGCCAGTACCGATGAAGTTAAAGCCTTCAGCAGACAGTTCACGGTTACGACGAATGGTGTCCTGGAAGAAGGTGTTGCCTCCATCGATGATGATGTCACCCTTATCGAGGTAAGGCTTCAGGGAGTCGATAGCAGCATCGGTGCCTGCGCCCGCTTTCACCATTAACAGGATACGGCGTGGAGTTTCCAGGGACTCAACGAACTCTTTAACCGTATAAAAAGGAACCAGCTTCTTGCCCGGATTCTCGGCAATCACTTCTTCGGTTTTTTCACGGGAGCGGTTGAAAACGGAGACGGTATAACCGCGGCTTTCGATGTTGAGCGCCAGGTTGCGCCCCATCACTGCCATACCGACAACGCCGATCTGTTGCTTGGACATTACATACTCCTGTCAGGTGTGGTCGCCGCGACTGTTGCGCGGCTTGAAATTTATGAGTGATGTTAACTCAAGATGAGCGATGCTGTGTAGTGTAAGATGCCATTAATCACAGGCAGCGCTTACAAGTTCATCGTTTAGACATTAAGTGTAAGATTCTCAACACCGATAAGAAAAAATCAGATCTTAAATTCATAGTAATTTAGTGATTTTATCCAATATCATTTCTACATACGCCTTGGCATGACTTTCATCAGCTGCTTCAGTATAACAACGCAATTCAGGCGCATTACCTGAGGGTCGAAGATGGAAAATATCGCCGTTATCTAGAGTAAACCGCGCCCCGTCTGTTTGATTAATATCCTTGCAATGTCTTGATGTTAATCCTAGCTGATATAAAAATTCAGCTGGGTATGCAACTGCAGATGCGATGATTTCGTTACTTTTATCCGATGGAAAATCCTTTATTCTGTCGGACCAAGTAAAACGTTGGGGCAGATTTTCAACTAGAGACGAAACACTCATATTACCCGAGGCAACTAGCAATATTAGGGCAGGCAAAAGAGCATCACGAGTTGGTAATTTTGATAACGTTTTGCCATTAATAGTTACGTCTGATGCGAGTAGATATCCTCCATTTGCCTCAAAACCAGCAACGTTAATGTATTCTTTTGTTAGCTCATCAAAAGCAGCAATCACATAAGGTGAACCAATTTTAGTTCGTTTGACAGTTTTAAATCTTTCTGTTAGTTCGACTGCTGTATTGCAACTTACCGGAATAGATAGAGCATCTATATTTATTTGAATAGATGTCAGTAGCCCAAGAATATCACCGCGCAACCAGTTACCCTTCTCATCTGCTACCAGCGGTCTATCGCCATCACCATCAGTAGAGAAAATGACATCTAAATTGTGTTTTTTGGACCATTGAAGTGCGAGAGTACGATCCTCGTCACTTACAGCTTCTGTATCGATTGGAACAAACTCATCACTACGGCCAAGTGATACAACTTCAGCACCCAACATTTCAAACAATTGCGGATAAAGATCACGGCCGGCACTGGAATGTTCATAAATACCAATCCTTTTACCCTGAAGGGTATTTGCTGTAAACAAATCCGCGTAACGTGCAATGTATGCTTCTGCGCCATCAGGGATCACAAAAAGTTCAGGAAGAGCGCTAAACGGTGAAAAAAGATAATTGCTATCTACAATTGCAAGTTCATTTTCCTTAGAAATTTCACCATCCGGGCGGTAAAATTTTAATCCATTGCGATCAAAAGGGATATGACTCCCGGTTACCATGATACAGGGGATGTTTTGCTGCATGGAATAGTATGCTAAAGCAGGTGTCGGGATCACACCATGAAATTCAACTTTGAATCCCTGCTGCTCAATCGCAACTGCACATGCCTGAGCAATTTCATAACTACTTGGGCGATTATCAATAGCTAAAGCAACAGAATTGAAACTATAGCTCTTATTCATTTCATTTAGAAAAGCATGTGAGAATGCCGCGCAGACATTAGGATTAAAATCACATACTAAGCCCCTTGCACCGCTTGTTCCAAAAGCAACATTACTTTTAGCGATTATTTCTTTACACGATAGCATAAGAATTCCATCCATTTATTTATCATCCATTCTCAGAATATCTTCTTCTGATATTAGATTTCCGACCTGTACCTCAATAATTATCAGAGGCAAACTCCCTGGATTCATAATGGAGTGTTGTTGCCCAACCTTGATAAAAGTAGATTCATTTTCGGTGAGGTAAAAATATCGTTCATCTACTTTAATTTTAGCTGTACCAGAAACAACGATCCAATGCTCATTTCTGTGATAATGCAGTTGATTAGAAATTTTTGCCCCAGGCTTAATAGTAATTCTATTAACCAAATAGTTACCATGAGTATCTATTCGCTCAATCTCACCCCATGATCTAAATTCATTCTTAAAATATGAGAGTTCAGATCTGTTGTTTTTTTGCAACATGGAGGTAATAGCTTTAATGTCTTGCACATGATCTTTATGGGCAACTAAAAGAGCATCTTTTGTATTCACTATAATATGATCACTTACACCGACAGTTGCAATTAGTGATGAATCAGAACGTATATAGTTTCCAGAGCAATTTTGCGTTATAACATCTCCGCTGATGAAATTACCTGAAGCATCTTTTTCTGCTAGCTCCCATAAAGCAGCCCAAGAACCAACATCGTTCCAATTCGCCTTAAGGGGTACCACAACTGCCTTATCGGTTTTCTCCATTATTGCATAATCGATTGATTCAGATATGCACTCTTTAAAGACTTGGTCATCTACTCGAATAAAATCCAAGTCCCGAACGGCATTCTTAACCGACAACTCACAACAGCTGTAGATTTCTGGAGCATAACGCTTTAGTTCTTCAAGAAATACGGATGCTTTAAACATAAACATACCACTATTCCAAAGATATTCTCCAGAAGAGACATATGATAAAGCAGTAGCTAATTCAGGTTTTTCCTTAAATGAATCTACGACATAAAGATCAGATCCTATTAAATCACCTTTCCGAATATAACCATAGCCTGTCTCTGGTCGCTCAGGAACTATTCCAAAGGTTACTAAATGACCTCTGGATGCTGATTTTTGTGCGACGTTTATTGCTTGTATGAATTTATCATTTTCCTCAATGGCGTGATCAGCAGCAAGGACAAGTAGTAATGGGTCCATACCTACTTTTAATGCATGAAAGGCAGCTAGCGCAACGGCAGGACAGGTGTTTTTGCCCTCAGGTTCAAGAAGGATACCACTGACTTTAGAAGCTGAATTTCTTACTTGCTCAGCAACAAGGAACCTGTGATCTTCATTACTAATTATTAACGCTGGAATGTGTTCAATATTTGACAAACGTTTTAGTGTATCAACAAGTAAAGAATCTGATGATACTAAATTATGAAATTGCTTTGGATAATATTTACGTGATAATGGCCAGAGTCTTGTACCAGCTCCCCCAGCCATAATAATAGGAAGTATCATTTTTCAATCCAATAATTTTTCAATATCATTAACAAGGGGAGTAATCATAGCCTCCCAAGAAAAATTTGTTTCAACATAGCTACGAGCATTGTTAGCTATGTCAGTATAAAATAGCTCTTCATTAACTAGTTGTGATATTTTCTCTTGATATTGAGCCAGTGAATCAGCTACCAATATTTCATTATTTTCGGTAGCGCCAATCCCCTCAAAACCAACCTTTGAAGTAATGCACGGCAATCCTAACGCCATGTACTCTAATACTTTATTTTGTAATCCTGCACCTAGTCGCATTGGACAAACACCAATATGACCATTTTCGCACGCCTCGTTGATATCAATAACAGAGCCGACAGCATTTACATTTGGAATTTTATTTAAATATTCTTTATCTGATTCTTTTATTCTGCCGATCACATTAAATACAATTCTTTTATTTTTAAAGCTTAGGTTCGGGAGTATTTTTTTTGCAAACCATCGCGCAGCATCCATATTTTGCAAGGAATACATATTCCCAATGAATACAATATTTATTTGATCGGCATCTTTTACTGACCGTTTTTTAAACATGAGAGTTGCTGTGTCAACACCGTTTGGGTATATCTTTATTTCTGAGGAAGGAGTTGGGTATAAATATTTTCTATCAACGTCAGAGATAAATGAGACTAAATCAAAGTTAGATGCAATGGTCTTTTCATAATTCTCAAGCCTTTTTTGTTCTAATCGATAAATCAAGGCTCTTAAACTTTTAGTATCGTTTAGTTCGCCAACCCTTTTATAATTAAGAGAGATAGCATCTGTCATTTCTAATATAGTTTTCGACTGCTTATTCTTTATATATTCACCAGTCCGTATAAGATGTGCAAAAACACCATCATGGTGAGGCAACAGCTCATTAATTTTTCTTTCGAATTCAACAGATCTATAATAGGCTATCTGGAGTGGAGTATTCCCGAGAAGTGATTTAATAACATTTAATTTTGACTCAAATGGCGAGAGATATACCTTTTCTATTTTGGAAAAGACCTCATCACAAACATTTAATTTCATTTCCTCTTCTGAATCGCATAAAGAAAGTAGAGTCAATTCGAATTTTTTGGAGAGTTGTTCACAAATTTTATAAATACGAAGCCGATCACCACCTATGACAGGGAAGGGAAAGCGAGGAGAAAGGATCAATAATTTTTTCATAAAATATTCCGCCGGAAAGACTCAATGCCCGCTTCGAGGCTATACAATTCTTTAAAAGCTTGATAAGGTCTTTTTAGCCTGATTTTTTTTAGTAGTATTTATTACCTTGATTAAATCTTCTAATTTTTCAGTATCATTAGATTCAAAGAAATTTGAATCGACGGAATAAACAACATTCTTTTTTACTGCGTCGTTATAGCCATAAGTACTATCTTTATCTGCAATGACAAACAAATTGTGGCTCAGCGCTTCTGCAATTTTTGTTTTCATTCCGCTGCCGAATTTAACCGGGCACAAATATAACAATGCATTTTGATATAGTTCTGCCATTTTTGTGGATGTAACATCACTAAAAATGCTCAAATTTTCAGGAATTGTTAATTTTGCTTCTGAGATAAATTTATTCAATCCTCTACCCGAAACACAATATTTTAAATTTATATTTTTTTCAGCTAAAGTAATTATTCGAGACAGCGCGTGCTGGTTTGGATAAAAATCAAAACTACCGCTAAAGAAAATATAATCGCCATGTTGTCCTGAAGGTAAATTAGAAGAGTTTAACAACACAGGGATTATAAATGATTTATCTGCAACATTGAAAGACATCTTGTTTTGTATGGCTTTTTGATCCTCTTCCGTGATAAAAGTTATCATCTCGCAATTTTTAACGGCATATGATTCTGAGTAAGGAATAAGAATACTGTCAACTCCAATCAATATCCTCTTTAAGATGCCAGTATTTATGTTAATTTCTTTAATTAACGAACTCTCAACGTTGTCTGAATGACAAATGACTTTCTTATTAACTTTAAACAACTTAATCATTTTGGCTAGAATGCCAAGCCTCGTGCTATGAAAAGCTATCACATCATATTTATTCGAAACAGACAAAATCTTTAGAAAATAGGCACCTATATAAGATGGGCACAATAGGAAACGTCCCATAAGATCAGTAAATATATTTTTCTAATTTTATAATCAGGACTATCTTTTGAAAAAACATCAACCTGGGCACCACTCATCTCATACAACGATTTAAGCGTGCGTAAATAAATACCACCTCCTGTTTGTTCATAAACAGAATTAATTGAAACCAATAGAATTTTCATATTATTACACTAACCTATCTAGCGTTTGTTTAAAGCGTTCAATAAGTACATCCATCGAGTATTCAGCATGAACTTTATCTTTAATGCGTTTACCATACTCATTCCAAACCGCGCTTTCGTTATAAGCAGATACAATACATTCGACTAGATGTTCAGAATTATCACTCTCGAAAACGCGTCCAGTAATGTTTTCGAGCACTAATTCACCTGCTGTACCTGTTGCATCGCTTACAATTATTTTTTGTCCGAACATAGCCGCCTCATTTATGACTAATCCCCAAGCTTCAACACCCCGAGCTTTTAAAGAGGCTAAAATAACCAAGTCTGCGTAAGTAAATAGCGTGTCACGCTCTCTTGTATTATAAGTTTTATTTACTATAAAAACATATTCACTCAATTTTTTTGATTTAATTAGATTCTTTAGCGTATCTAATTCAGGCCCAGAACCAGCGAAAATAACTCGTATGTTACTATATGTTTTTATTAATTTTTCAACAGCATCTAAAACCGTAATATGGCCTTTGAATTTAACTAAGCGTGCAGGGCATACTATCTTGAATAATGATGCATCATATAACCAAGGAATATCTATATTAGTTAACGGAGATGGAACAATGTCAGGTACAGCATTCGGCACATTTATTATTTTGCTAGGTTCAGCTCCTAAATTTGTGGCATACCGTCCATGCTTCTCTCCAAAAGCTAAGATAACATCGGATTGTTTACAAATGTATTTTTCAAGTGGTTTTGTTAACCATCTTCTTGGATGCTTAATATCACACCACTGCTCATTCCACAGAATGAATTTTTTATGATACATCTTGGCATATGCAAAGCCTATATAAGTTATTGCATAACCGAGATCAGTTGAGATGATTATATCAGGATTTTTTTGCTTAAGGTGCTTCCATAAATCTATCGGAACTTCAAGATCTTGCATCTTCGGTATACGGAAGTACCGTCCATATTGTACGTTAGATATAGAATCAACAGTTGAATGATTTTTCCTTAAGCAGTAAAAATCAATGTCATATTTAGATATTAGTGAATTGAAAAGTGGAACACGGAATGGCTTAATTTCGTTATGAAGAAGCATTACTTTCATTTTTGAATTACTCTAATCCCAGTAGTAACAACAGTGGCATCATTAGGAATATCTTTAAAACAACAGACATTACTTCCTATTTTCACATGAGACCCTATTGTGATAGGCCCAATTATAGTTGCATTGACCCCAATAAAAACATCATTCCCAAGTATTGGTTCGCCAGATTCAGTGTTATGCCCACCTTTACCAATCGTTACTCCTTGATGTAACGTACAATTCTCACCTATTATTGTTTTGGAAGATATAAATATCGTCCCAAAGTGACATATTTTCATTCCTCCTTCTATTTTTGCTGAGTAGGGTAAATCGACACCGGTTATAACATTGACAGCCAATCTTGATAATCCTGTCAGCCCCCAAATTAGTTGTTTTAATATAGGGATTTTAACTTTCAACCTTACAAATCGACCAAATCGGTAATTAATTAATGCAAGGAAACCAAGTTTAGTTAGTGCTTTTGGAATGGCGGAGATGAGATTCTCATCATATCTCCTTAAATCCTTTTTGATATTTTCGAACACGATAAACCTCGCTCCTCGTGAACACTTATTACTCCAAAGATAATAAACGTAGTTATTAACATGTAGGGCATAATGAAACCAGGGAACAGTAGTCCTTGCCAAACAATCACTGATATCAACATAGCACAATCATCATTTTTCCTACCTAATGACATTAAATAGAAATAAAAAATTATAGCGGTCAACCCAAAACCTGAAATTAACCAAACAAATAAATTATCTGCAAAAACGGGGAAAGATCCTAAGCCGAAGATAAGCACCTTGTAGTTATCATAATAGCTAACAATGGTGCTCCAAGTATTAAGTCTATTAACTAAACTTCCAGTATATAAATATTTACTTATAGTCTCCAACACAGTGGGAATTAGTCCGACCATTGAGATAGCTAAACTTAAGGAGATTGTTATAAATATACTTTTAACGTGCGAATTTTTAATCTTAAATAAGGATAAGGTTATTAAAACTGCTAATCCAAGAAAAGCACTTGCAGTTTGAGATAATAAAAGAGTAATAGTGGCTATCAAAAACGTAAAAATTATCTTTCTAGGCGACTTAAGTTTAATTGCCAAGAATATGCATAATATACTCAAAGAAGCTAATGTGGCCGTATTTTCGAAGAAACCCGTTATGCGGTTATCCCCCTTAAATAATCCATATGAAAGATTAAGAACCAATGCAACTGTTAGTAATATCCATAAATTATTAATAGCTTTAAACCTACCTTGCATCATAGCAATACGATAACCAATAGCAAAATAAACTGGTATTAAAAGATAGCGAAGATATATTAGCGAGCTACGATAATAATCACCCAAGGGTACAAACTCATTAATACCTCGGTCTGTAACTAGCCAGTTTAATTTTTCATTAAAATCCACATTAATTTGGCTACTCACATTAGCATAACCAGTTCCAGCATTAACAATCACTACAAAGCATGTTACTAAGATATAGCAGATACCCGTATTATTAATAGTAAGTTTTTTATAATACAAGAATATAATAAAAATAATTAATAAGAACAGTAAATCAGTGATTGTTCTTGATGTTGGAAAGGTTAAATTTTCAAAAAAGGCAGGTAATAAGAAAAACATCTATCACTCTTCCATATATAATTTTTCAATTTTTCTAATAAGTTGTGTCACCGAGAATCTACTTTGATAATCTTTATATAATTCATCTCTAAATTTCAGCTCAAAATAAGACTTATTCTCTAAATAATTAATTAATAATGTGGACAGGGAGTCCGGATCTCTGGGCATAAACGTCAGCTCATTAAATTTCTGCCCTAAAATTTCCTTAATCCCCCCATTATTAGATGCAAATACAAGCTTCTTTAGCGACATTGCTTCAATGACCACACGTCCAAAAGGTTCATTATCTGAAGGACAAATTATTAAATCTATGTGCCGCATTTCTTCCAGTGGTGCACTACAGAAACCCATGAACACTACATTAGATTTTAAGTCATATTTTTCTACTAATTTTACTACTCGGGTGTAGTACTCATGTTCCGCTTCTCTTATAGGAGCTCCATAAAGTTTAAACGATAAATTTGCCGGTAACATTCCACATTTATCGCGCATTAACCTTATTGCTTCAATTAATATATGTTGACATTTCCATTCATCATACCGAGAAAACATTGCGATTTGAAGAATATTATTCTTTACCTCTTCATCGCATGTCAATTCAGACTCCTCTACGCCATTATGTATAACTTTTATTTTATTCTTGATTTCAGAAGAAACATTTATTTTTTTTAATAAACTTTCTCTTACAGCCTCAGAAATCGCTATTGTATAATCATATTTTTCAATAAGAAATTTGTTAAAGCCTGAATACTCAATATCTCTTACATGAGCAATAAGTTTACATTTATATATTAATTTTAGGAATGAACAATATAACCGCGAACGAAAAGTATTGGTATGAACAATATCGATACTATTTTTCTTCAAAAAAACACGTACTGAAAGCCAAAATATCAAGAGGTTTAAAGGAAACAGGTACTTATCCTTTCCGGTTTTTAATGACGGTTGAGGAATTATTTTGAATATGATATTTTCTGCTTCTAGCCATTCTCGTAATGGTCCATCCTCCCCTATCACTGCTGTTACATAATAGCCTTTTTTTCTAAAACCAATAATTAGAGATTGTAAGCTTTTCTCAGCTCCTCCCAGGCAAGCGTAGCTATTTACGAAGCAGATCTTTCTCATGAAGTAAGCACCTTAAGAAGTTTATTTTTGACGATTATTGTTAGATAAACTCCAATACCAGATAGAGTTATGATGACCGGAACAACAAGACTTTCTGGCTCGTTAACAGAGATAGGGAAAAATTTAAGAATGAAGAAAAACAAAAGAGCGGTAAAAATAATTATAGCGAGTATTTTTACTTTCTTGAAATCCAAGACAATACCGAAATTATTATAATACAGCTTTAATAACAAAAGAGATGCTGCTAAATTTGATATGCAGTAAGAAATAATTAATCCGAAAGCTCCAAAATATTTCGAAAGCACAATACTCAGAATCACGTTTAGCGTAACTGAAAATGCACTGTTATATACCGTTACTTTCATTTTATCTACAGCCCAAAATGCTCTTTTGATGGTTGAGCTAATAGCTTCAAAATAAACTGCTATGGTTAACCAATTAAACATAGTTGATGCCAATGATATTTTCTCAGGGCTTGTATTTCTCAATAAGAGCGTAAATATTATATTTGAGTAATACCAGCCCATTACCACCGGTAAAGTCAACAAGGCAATTAAGAGTATAATAACATCATTTACATACTTTCCCATTTCGTTTTTTATATTGTTTTTGCTACATATTTTGGGGTACGCAAAGGTTAATACACTCACAATAATTATATTAATATATAATGCGTAAAATTGCTGTGCAAAGTATAAAGAGGAGAGACTGCCGACGAGAAGTCCAGATGCTATTAACTTATCAGTTATTTTTGACGATTGCGTCAAAGCAGAGTTAAATGCTACTGGAATAATGTTTTTATAGAATAACTTCTTACTCTCTTTTCTTGTTAAAAAATTGGAGTTTTGTTCTAAAGCGTGATTATTACTATTTTTGACATTAAAAACAACAAGACACAAATATAACAAATATTGTACTATAGCAGAAAAAACAAAACACATGACTAATGCTGTATTATTTTTTTGCTCAGAAACAAAATACATCGATATTATAAATATTATATTCGCGAAAATCATTGGCAAAGGCATCAACTTTTGCCTTTCACATGCGACTATATGAGCTTTGTATAATTCGCAAATGACCATAAGAGAATAATACACCAGAATATAAAATATTATATCGTTAAGAATATTTTTTGTGACGAGTGGTATTTTAACATAATGAACATAGCATTTTAAAAAGATAAAAATAATCATTACCGTAAGGACAATATAGCCCAATAAAAAAAACATTACATCTTTAAATAGATATTTTTTACCTTTTAAATCATTCCTTACAAAAATGTTAATATATGTTGAATTAAATAAAACATTTGCTATATCTATAAAAAACATTGGCAACATCATTGCAATAATAAATGCGTCGACAAGGGCCCCTGCCCCCCAAAAATAGCCTACGCCAAACTCTCTCGCGGATGCAAAAACCTTGCTCAAAAGAGAAAGTATCAAATATATAATAAAGTTCATGTAGGTTTTATTACCTTAAAGAGCATGGGATCCACGCTACCGCCCCTGGCTTATCAGCTACCAGTGCACTGCTTAAATTCGAGATGTGTGGTTATCTGCGAGCGAGCCCGCAAGAAACAGTTGTTAATTGTCGTCCTAAACGCCTTCAGAAACAAGCATAAATCGTCAAACGCGGATACCAAAAAACGACACATAAATCATTGTTATGACTAACCTTTTAAAATGCAAAAGCGGCAAAGGCCAATCAGGCATCACTTGTATGCTCTGACGGGTCGTTTGCCGCTTTCGGTGATACGAGGACTTGTCAGCCTTCAGCTAACAGCTTCTCAATCCGGCGTCTGAACTTAGCCCCTTCCTTCAGGTTACGCAGGCCATAGTTCACAAACGCCTGCATATACCCCATCTTCTTACCGCAGTCGTAGCTGTCGCCCGTCATCAGCATCGCATCAACAGACTGCTTCTTAGCCAGCTCGGCAATTGCATCCGTCAGCTGAATACGATCCCAGGCACCCGGCTCTGTTTTTTCCAGCTCGGCCCAGATGTCCGCGTTCAGCACATAGCGGCCCACTGCCATCAGATCAGATTCCAGGGTCTGCGGCTGATCTGGTTTTTCAATGAACTCGACGATGCGGCTCACCTGCCCTTCCGTCTCCAGCGCTTCTTTCGTCTGGATTACAGAGTACTCGGACAGATCGCCCTTCATGCGTTTTGCCAACACCTGGCTGCGCCCCGTCTCGTTGAAGCGAGCAACCATGGCTGCCAGGTTATAGCGCAGCGGGTCAGCTGAGGCGGTATCGATGATGATGTCCGGCAGCACAACGATGAAAGGATTATCACCCACAACCGGGCGGGCGCACAGAATTGAGTGGCCCAGGCCCAGCGGCTGCGCCTGGCGCACGTTCATGATGGTCACGCCTGGCGGACAGATAGACTGAACTTCTGCCAATAGCTGGCGTTTGACGCGCTGCTCAAGCAGCGCTTCGAGTTCGTAAGAGGTGTCGAAGTGGTTCTCTACCGCATTTTTGGAAGAGTGGGTAACCAGGACGATTTCTTTGATCCCTGCAGCAACAATCTCGTCGACAATGTACTGAATCATTGGCTTGTCGACGATCGGCAGCATCTCTTTAGGGATTGCCTTCGTGGCTGGCAGCATATGCATGCCCAGACCCGCTACCGGTATAACTGCTTTCAAATTAATCATTATTTCTTCCACCTTAAAATGGTTGCCGAATTATAGCTCTTCAGACTGTTTTCGCCAGCATGATTTACTTTGATTTATGACTGAGGGTAGCTATTCGCATCACAAATTACAGTAGTTGTAATCTGAATCGATCGCATTTCCTTTGCAGATTAATCTCAAATCATCGATTCGGCAGCGCAAAATTCAGCCGCTCCGTGTTCACCACCTGCTGGTCCACCCGGTCGATATCCACCGAGCTTTGCCCCTTCTCATTCACCGCATGGATGTTCGCAAGCGACAGAAGCGTCTCCTCTTTGGCCATAAACTTCCCGCGCACGTCCTTACGCAGATCGAAATTTATCTTCAGCGCAGGCCCCACGGCAGCCTCCTGCATTACGTTGATATTGCGCAGGAAGAGGTGCTGGGGCTTGTTGTGCAGCTCAAGCGTCGCGCGCTGCATATCCACGTTGGTGATGGCCACAAACGAGGTGGCGTTCCCGGAGGAGATCTGTATCCCGCGCAGCTTGTAGGCAAGCCTGCGGTTATCCAGACGAATATCGTTAAGCTTAAAGTTTTGCGGAATCGACAGATAATCGCCTTTGATAACGCCATAACCGATTAGCATTCCGGCAGAGTTTACCATATCGACATTATCAATAACGAAGTTGTCACAGCCATATATCGCGACGGTTGCGTTATCTATTCCCGCTTTTTTACTGAAGTCAGGTGTGATATTGGCGGCTTTTATATTACGGATAATAAAGTGTTTGCCGTTTTCAACGTGTACCAGCTGTCGACAGTTGCTGCCCGTGATATTTGCGACCACGAAGTTTTTTACGGTCTGCTTTTCGGGATAGTCGTTATCGTAGGTGCTGCCCGCGAGGCCGATGCCAATCCCCCAGTTTATCTTGCCGTTGGTGCAGTTAATGTTGTCGATCACGTGGTCGGAGATCAGGATGTTGCGATCGTTAATGGCGACGTTCCACTCGATGGCATCGCCCTGCAGGTGGCTAAACGTACTGTTGGTTATCCGCGCGCCGTCCACCTGATTGTGAAACCCCTGGCGCAGGATGGCGTAGTTGGCCTGACTCACGTGGATGTCATCAATGAGCAGGTTGCGCATGACTTTCGGCTTTTTACCGCCGATGTAGATTTGCGTCACCGGGCCAAAACCGCTCATCGCCAGCCCTTTTATCACGCAGTCAGAGCCGCGCACGTCGAGGGTGATATTCTCGGTTCGCCCCTTCCCCTCTCCGATGACCTTACTCCCCTCCTGCAGCACGAACCGTCCGCGGCCATTGCCTGTCAGCGCGCCGCGGATCAGCAGCGTTTTGCCGTCAGGAATAAAAATGCCGGTGTTGATGTTTTCACAGGTCAGCCCGGCAGGGACAACGACGGTGTCGCCTTCGCGAAACGCCTGCTTAAAGGCGGCGATCCAGTCGCTGTTGTTGTACTCATTCACGGAGACGGTCTTTCCCGCTGCCGCCCGCGCGGTGCGAAGCGGCAGGAGCGGCATGGCCGCCAGAACGGACAGCGTTGAAACAAAATGGCGTCGGGTAATCTTTTTCAGCATACAACCTCGGCGTTACAGCGTTTGCAGCAGGCTCGCGAGCTGGCGATTGATCGCCTGCTGGTTAAAATCGGCCTCGACCTTCTGTCGGGCGTTGCGCAGCACGGGAACCAGCGTCTGCTGGTCGATATCGCTGAATGCGGCCAGGCGATCGGCGAGCGCCAGCGCGTTGTTTTCAGGCACCAGCCAGCCGGAATGCTCGGACGTGATCAGCTCGGGAATGCCGCTGTGCAGCGTCGACACCACCGGAATGCCTACCGCCATCGCCTCCATCAGCGCTACCGGGATCCCTTCCATATCGCCATCGGTGCCCGTGACGGAGGGGAGCAGGAACACGTCCGCCTCGTCGAGCATTGCCTTGACCTCGTGGCTCGGCTTAAAGCCGGGCATCTCGACCAGGTCGTCCAGCTGATACTGCTCGATCAGCGTGCGCAGCCGGCGTTCCCACGGGCCAATGCCGAGGATGCGATAGCGAAAATCGACGCCGCGCGCCTTAAGCTGGCGGCAGGCCTCGATCGCCACGTGCAGCCCCTTCTTCTCGGTGAGGCGCGCCACGGAGATGATCTGCAGCGGCTTGCCCGGCACCTTCACCGGCCGCTGGGTAAAGCGCTCCATGTCCACGCCCATGCGCGAGACGGTGATTTTATCGCTCGGGCAGCCCATCGTTTTCAGGCGTCCCGCCCACAGGTCGCTGATCGGCAGCATCATGTCGCCGCGGCGAAATAGCTGCTGGTACTCCGGCGTGTAGTGGTTGAGCACCTCTCGGCTGGAGATGTCGATACCGTGGAAAATGGTCGCAATTTTGCCTTCGATCACGCCCAGCTCGCGCAGCTTGGCCGCCGTGACCCCCGCCGGGCCAAAGTGGGCGATAAACACGTCCGCGCGGTACGGCGCCTGGGTTTGCCCGCAGATGGCCGACAGGATGAGGTTGCGGGATTCCGCCCCATAGCGGGAAACGTTCAGCGCCCGCCACGTCGACGCGCGATGGATGCCGCGCAGGGTCTTGCCGGCGCGATAGCGCAGCTTGTTTATCCGCCCGCCCGGCTCGTCCTGCAGCCAGCGGGTTTTCGCCTCCAGCCCATACTGGGCATATGCCGCATGGGTGTTTTGCGTGTCGCCCTTTTGCAGGGCGACAATCTCCACGTCGTATCCCATATCGATAAACGCGGTGATCTGGTTCAGCACGAAGGTCTCGGACGACAGGGGGAATTTCAGCAGGAAAAAGCCAACCTTCATTTCCCCTCCCCGACGCGATCCAGCACGGATTTCACCATCGCGATGCCCTTTTCACGCTCGGCTTTTACCGCCGCGGCCAGGCGTTCGCCGATCTCGGGCAGCTGGCCGAGCGTATCGCCGACCATCGCCCCCAGCGAGCCATCCAGCAGGTGGCGAATGTCCACCGCCATCTCCGGCATGCCGAGCTGCTGCATGATGCCCGCAGACTTGTGTTCGTAGTTGATCGCAATGGCGGGGGTGCCAAAGTTCATGGAGATAATCGCCGAGTGCAGGCGCGTGCCCACGGTCAGGTCGCAGGCTGAAAGCAGCTTGCCCATCTCCAGATCGTTCAGCTCGTCCATCACCACGTGATAGCGCGACGGATCGTTGACCAGGCCGCGCAGGTTGAGCGCCACCATGCGGTCATCCTTGTTGTAGCTGTCGATGCCGGTGCAGGTGGAGAGCGCCAGCACCTGATAGCCGCTGTCCAGCACGCGATTAACCACCTCGGCGAACGCCTTCTCATAGGCGGCCTGGGTGGTGCCGAGGCGCTTGTCGAACGGCGCCAGCTCGCGCAGGGTAATCGCCACGGTTTTCTGCTTCGCCGCCACGTCCAGCCAGTGCCGCACCGCGTAGCTCGCCTGGAAGCTGTCGTCCTGATGGTCCACCAGCCACGCCGTGTCGACGCCGTGCTCCACCTTTGAGGTGTCGATGTCGCTGCGCTTCATCAGGTCGAGGCTTACGGACTCGCGCAGGATCAGCGCGTCGCAGTGGCCAAAGACGTAGTTCGCCAGCTGGTTAAACTGCGGATCCTGGAACGGGCCGACGCTGTGGCCAATCATAAACAGCGGCTTTTTCGCCATAAAGGTACAGAGCGCGTGCTCGAACTGCGGCACGCCGTAGAGGTCGACGAAGAACGAGCCGCCAACCTGAATAATCGCGTCGTAGCCGGAGAGCAGGCGAACGAAGTCGGTAAAGCCCTGGGCAATCGCGATGTTGCGCAGCCTGCCGGTGTCGGTCACGCGGGAAAGCAGCACCTGGTGCTGGTAGCGGCGGCGCAGCACTTTTTTGACGCGCCCCATCACGCCCGCGGCGTTGTTGTGCTGCTTCATCTGGCCGTACAGCGGATCGCCCATCACCGGGCGGTTCAGCAGCCAGGACGAGCTGACCGGATAACGGCTCATCACGTCCACTTCGGTGTCAGGATTGAGTGTGTTAATCGCATCCAGTAAACCGCGCAGGATGGCGCTGTCGCCACGGTTGCCGCAGGTATGGTTGCCAAGAATCAGTAATTTCATAATGGCCTCTTAAAGAACTAGCCTGCGCGAAGCAGCGTTTTCATTTTTTCGTTACGGCAAAACTGGCGCTTCATCTCCACCACCAGCGCGTTGCGCGAGAGCACGATCATCACGCCGAAGGCCAGCGCCCCCGCGGCGACCTGCACCGCCAGCAGCGCGGCCAGCGGCAGATGGCCGTTGAGCACGATGCCCAGGCCATAGCTCACCGCAAGCGTGGGCAGCGAAAGATAAAACGGCAGCCACAGGCTCAGGATGTACTGGCGGTAGCTGGAGCCCAGCACCGGCTTGATCATCACGAAGTAGCTCAGCACGGTATTGATGATTTGCACCAGCAGGAAGCCGATGGTCACGCCGATGGCGCCCGCCGTATGCCCGCCGACGATAATCGCCGGAATGAACAGGAAGGTTTTAAAGACGTTGAACTTGAAGCTGATATCCACGCGGGCCTTCGCCATCAGCAGCGAGCCGATCGGGTTCCCCACGGAGCGCAGCAGCCCCACCACGCACAGCAGCTGCAGGATCGGGATGATGCCGTTCCACTTCTCGCCGAACACCAGCGGCACGAAATTGCTGGACACCACCATCAGCCCCAGCAGCACCGGGAAGTTGATAATCCCCACCACCGAGAGCAGCTTGTAGAAGTTCACGCGCAGCTTCTCGGTATCGTCCTGAATCTTGGCGAACGCCGGGAACAGCACGCGGGTGATAATCGGGTTCAGCTTCATCGGCGGGACAACGGCGACGTTATAGGCCAGGTTGTAGCCCCCCGCGACGCTCGCCCCGAGAATGCGCGCCAGCACCAGGGTGGAAAGGTTGGTATTCACGTAGTTGATGATGCTGTCCGCCGTCAGCCACGCGCCGAAGCGCAGGTTGGACGAAACGGACGCCAGCGAGAAGTGCAGGCCCGGGCGGTAGATCTTGCGGCCAAAGTAGCCGAACAGCAGCGTGCGCACGGCGGAGTTCACCAGGTAGCCGAGAATGGCGGTCATCGCCAGCGGCCAGAAATGGGCGCTGACCACGGTAAAGGTAAAGCCCGCCAGCACGGCGCTGGTCTCAATCATGCCGATCTTGTTGAACTCCAGCTCCTTTTGCATCAGCGCGCGGAACTGCTGCCCGTGCGGGATCAGCACAAAGGCGAACGACAGGGTGCGCATCAGCGGGGCCAGGTCCGGGTTGTGGAGCACCTGCGCAATCGCGTCGCTCAGGAGGAAGACCAGCACAAACACGCCGATCCCCAGCCCGACGTTCAGCCAGTAGAGCGTGGTCAGCTCCAGATGGCTAATCTCCTTGCGCTGGATAATCGAGTTGGCGATGCCAAAGTCGGAGAGCGTATCGGCGAGGGCGATAATCACCAGCGAGACGGTCAGCAGGCCGAACTGGTGATTATCAATGATGCGCGCCAGCACCGTCATTTGCACCAGCCCCAGGCCGATGATGACGATGGTCGCCATCGCTGACCATTTCGCGCCGCTGATGGTTTTTTCTCGTAAGCTCATCTCAGTACGCCGCTTTGTTAACAAAACCTTTGAACACGGTCAGAAAGACGATCTTGATATCAAACCAGAGGCTCCACTCGCGGATGTACTCCAGGTCGAACTCGACGCGTTTTTCCATTTTTTCCAGCGTATCGGTCTCGCCGCGCCAGCCGTTGATCTGCGCCCAGCCGGTAATGCCCGGCTTCACCTTGTGGCGCAGCATGTAGCCCTCAATCAGCGAACGGTACTGCTCGTTGTGGGCGACCGCGTGCGGGCGCGGCCCGACGATGGACATTCCGCCGGTAAAGACGTTGATAAACTGCGGCAGTTCGTCCAGCGAGGTGCGGCGCAGGAAGTTGCCGACGCGGGTCACGCGCGGATCGTTCTGCGTCGCCTGGGTGACCACCCTGTCGTTTTCCATCACCTTCATGGAGCGGAATTTCCACACCATGATCGGCTTGCCGTCCATGCCATAGCGGGTCTGGCGGAAAATCACCGGGCCGGGCGAGGTCAGCTTCACCGCCAGCGCAATGCAGCACAGCACCGGGGAGATCAGCAGCAGGATCAGCGACGAGAGCACAATATCTTCCGCGCGCTTCAGCAGGCGGTTGATGCCGGACAGCGGCGTGTCGTACAGCGGAACGACGGGCACGCCGTTCACCTCTTCAATGCGGGAGTGAAGGATGTTGAAGGTAAACACGTCCGGGATGAGGATCACCGAGCAGGTGGTATCCGCCAGCTCGCGCATCAGCGCTTTGATGCGCGACTCGTCCTTCATCTGCATCGCGATATAGACGTTGTGAATTTTACCGGCCTTCGCGTCGTCGATAAGCTGATCGTAGCTGCCCGCCCACTCCGCGGGCACGCCGCCGGGCTTCGCATCGTGATAAACCCCGACGACCTCAAAGCCGAGCCAAGGCTCTTTGCGGAAGCTGTCGAGCAGCACCTGCCCCACCGGTAAATCACCGGCCACGGCCACGTAGCGGGTGTTATAGCCGCGGTTGCGCAGCCAGCCTGCGCCAAAGCGAATCAGCGAGCGGCAGACCACCATCCCAACGCTGGAGAGCAGATACCAGCTCAGATAGGTAACGAGGCGGTTATCGAAGGCATGGCTGAAGGCCACCAGCCCGGCGCTGAAAATCAGGCTCAGGGTCCAGTTTTGCAGCAGCAGCATCAGCTCGGTCGTCATCTTCACGCCGCGCCACGAGCGGTAGAAGTCGGTCATTCCGCCGATCATCTGGAACACCACCAGCGCGATAAGC
>AGFT01086854.1_pt1 | contig 30598 bp, 19 predicted proteins | sample 305848 | NCBI WGS metagenome assembly AGFT01 (sample SAMN02954282, study PRJNA62043) | ant fungus garden metagenome | biome: terrestrial; feature: Atta colombica fungus garden; material: fungus garden; isolation source: Atta colombica fungus garden bottom | host: Atta colombica | place: Panama...
GTCGACCATGGTAAAACTACCCTGGTTGATAAGCTGCTGCAGCAGTCCGGTACGTTTGATGCTCGTGCCGAAACTCAAGAACGCGTGATGGACTCCAACGATTTGGAGAAAGAGCGTGGGATTACCATCCTCGCCAAAAACACCGCCATCAAATGGAATGACTACCGTATCAACATCGTTGATACCCCAGGCCACGCCGACTTCGGTGGTGAAGTTGAACGTGTAATGTCCATGGTAGACTCCGTTCTGCTGGTCGTTGACGCAATGGATGGCCCAATGCCGCAGACGCGCTTTGTGACCAAAAAGGCGTTTGCCCATGGTCTGAAGCCAATTGTTGTTATCAACAAAGTTGACCGCCCTGGCGCGCGTCCTGACTGGGTTGTTGATCAGGTATTCGACCTGTTCGTTAACCTCGACGCGACCGACGAGCAGCTGGACTTCCCTATCGTTTACGCCTCTGCGCTGAACGGTATCGCCGGTCTGGACCACGAAGACATGGCTGAAGACATGACCCCGCTGTATCAGGCGATTGTTGACCGTGTTCCGGCTCCAAACGTCGATCTCGACGGCACCCTGCAGATGCAGATCTCTCAGCTGGACTACAACAACTACGTTGGCGTCATCGGCATTGGTCGCATCAAGCGCGGTAAAGTTAAGCCTAACCAGCAGGTTACTATCATCGATAGCGAAGGCAAAACCCGTAACGGTAAAGTCGGTAAAGTCCTGACTCACTTGGGTCTTGAGCGTATCGAGAGCGACATCGCTGAAGCGGGCGATATCATTGCCATCACCGGTCTGGGTGAGCTGAACATCTCCGACACCATCTGCGATCCGCAGAACGTCGAAGCGCTGCCGGCCCTGTCCGTTGATGAACCAACCGTATCCATGTTCTTCAACGTCAACACCTCTCCGTTCTGTGGTAAAGAAGGTAAGTTCGTTACCTCTCGTCAGATCCTTGACCGCCTGAACAAAGAGCTGGTGCACAACGTTGCGCTGCGCGTTGAAGAAACCCCAGATGCGGACGCATTCCGCGTTTCCGGTCGTGGTGAGCTGCACCTGTCAGTTCTGATCGAAAACATGCGTCGTGAAGGTTTCGAAATGGCGGTTTCCCGTCCGAAAGTTATCTTCCGCGAAATCGATGGCCGTAAACAAGAGCCGTTCGAGAACGTAACGCTGGATGTTGAAGAGCAGCACCAGGGTTCTGTAATGCAGGCGCTGGGCGAGCGTAAAGGCGACCTGAAAAACATGAATCCAGACGGCAAAGGCCGCGTACGTCTCGACTACGTGATCCCAAGCCGCGGCCTGATCGGCTTCCGTTCAGAGTTCATGACCATGACCTCTGGTACCGGTCTGCTGTACTCCACCTTCAGCCACTACGACGACGTTCGTCCGGGCGACGTGGGCCAGCGTAACAACGGCGTGCTGATCTCCAACGGTCAGGGCAAAGCGGTTGCGTTTGCACTGTTCAGCCTGCAGGACCGCGGTAAGCTGTTCCTGGGTCACGGTGCGGAAGTGTACGAAGGCCAGATCATCGGTATTCACAGCCGTTCTAACGACCTGACCGTAAACTGCCTGACCGGTAAGAAACTGACCAACATGCGTGCGTCCGGTACGGACGAAGCAACGGTTCTGGTTCCGCCGATCAAGATGACCCTGGAGCAGGCTCTGGAGTTCATCGATGATGACGAACTGGTAGAAGTGACTCCACAGTCAATTCGTATCCGTAAACGTCACCTGACCGAGAACGATCGTAAACGCGCGATGCGCGGTGCGAAAGAAGAGTAATTTTTACTCTGAATGAAAAAAGCCGCTGACTTCAGCGGCTTTTTTGTGGCTGACGTTCAGGCGGTGCTCAGTGTGTCCCGGGCATTAATTTTTGCGGTATCTGAAACCTGAGCCTGCTTACGCCGGGCCAGTTCTTCGATGATCAGCGCAAACCGCGCCTCGTTGAGCCTGTAAAAAAGCCCCATCGTTAATGCCGCGAGAATAGCCAGCGCGCAGGGCCAGAGGAAGATAAGCTGGCGCAAACCGGACAGCGCCCCGGCGCTCTGGACGACATTCGGCACATAGCCAATTTGCGTCAGCATAATGCCGGGTAAGAAGCCCGCCAGCGCGGCGGATATTTTCCGCGAGAAGGTATAGCCGGTATACACCGAGCCTTCAGCACGGATCCCCGTTTTCCATTCGCCATAGTCGACCGTATCCGGCACCAGCGCCCAGTTGAGGCTGTTAACGAACGCCGTGCCGAAGAATGCGACGCAGGAGAACGCCACGAACAGCGCAGAGCTGCTGCCCCAGACAAAGTTCAGCATATCGCCAGCGGCCCACAGAACCAGCCCGCCCAGATACACCTGTTTCTTGCCAAAGCGCTTCACCGCAGCGGGAACGAGCAGCACGCCGAGTAAAATGCAGCCCATGCTAAAAAAGCCCATCCATGCCAGCAGCTGAACGTCGTTTAAAACGTACTGCGTGTAGTAAACCTGAATGGCCAGCTTGATGTTGAAAGCCGCCAGCGTGCAGAGATTCGCAATGCATAACACCAGCAGCGGGGGATTGCGAAAGATGGCGCAGATCGATTTCACAATGGTCGGCTTATGGTGATCGGGCGAGCGCTCAATGTAGCGCTCCTTCACGCCGCTGTAGCACCCCCACATGCAAAACAGCCCGACGGTGACGAACAGCAGCGCAGCCACCAGATACCCCAGCGACGGTTTCGCGCTGAACAGCCCCTGAATGGGCATGAATCCAACGGTGCAGATCAGCAGGCCCAGGGTTGCTCCGCCCTGTCGCCAGGCGGCGAGATGCGCCCGCTCCTGCGGATTTTTGGTGATAGCCGGCACCATCGCGCCATAAGAGCAGTTCATCAGGCTGTAGAACAGGCCAAACAGCATAAACAACGCGGTGGCGAGGGCGGTTTTGACCGTCAGGCTAAAGTCATTCGCCATAAACTGCGCGGCGGAGACAATGGCGACCGGTAAAGACGCATAAAGAATGAACGGACGGAATTTCCCTCCGGCACCGATGTTCCTTCGCGAGTCGAGCAGCACGCCGGTAAGCATGTCGGTAAAGGCGGTGAAAAATTTCGCCACCAGGAAAATCACGCCGCCGTAAAAAGCAGGCATCCCCAGCTCGTCGGTATAGAACTTCAGCAGATACAGCGTGCCGATGCTCAGCATCAGGTTTGAGCCTACGTCGCCAAGGCCATAGGCACATTTCTCCCGCAGGCTCAGCGTCAGGGTTAACGGGTTGTGAAGCGTCATAGTTGCCCTCTCATTGTCCATCAGGCCGTACGCTTACGCGTTTCGATTTCTTTTACGATGCGGACGTACATCTTCTCATCGAGGGTATAGAAAAAGCCCATTGCCACGATGGTGATGACCGCCAGCGCGCTCGGCCAGATAAAAATCAGCTCGCGAAGGCCTTCCACCGTGCTGGTGGATTGCACCACGTTCGGCACATAGCCGATTTGCGTGAGCATCAGTCCAGGGAAGAAACCGGCCAGCGCCTGGGAGACTTTGCGAAAGAAGGTAAAACCGGTATAGACCGTGCCTTCTGAACGCACGCCGGTTCTCCACTCGCCGTATTCAACGGTGTCGGACACTAGCGCCCAGTTCAGGCTGTTCACGAAAGCGGAACCGAAAAACGCCAGGCAGGAGAACGCCACAAAGCTCACCGAGCCGCCGCCGAAGGCGTAGTTGAGCAGATCGCCTACCACCCAAATCAGCAGGCCGCCGAGATAGACCTTTTTCTTGCCGAAGCGCCGCACCGCGCCGGGCATCATAAAGACGCCGACAAAGATGCAGCCCATGCTGAAGAAGCCCATCCAGGACAGCAGAATCGGATCGTTAAGCACGTACTGCGTGTAATACACCTGAATCGCGAGCTTAACGTTGAACGCCCCAAGCGTGCAGAGATTGGCAATGCAGAGGATAAACAGCGGGCGATTCCCGGCGATAGCGCGAAACGAGGCAAGCAATCCGGGTTTCTGTGCCGGATTGGCGGGCTGGGTTTCTACATAGCGCTCCTTCACGCCAGCGTAGCAGCACCACATACAGAACAGGCCGCAAAGGGAAAACAGCGCGGCGGCAAAAATATAACCACGCTGCGGATTTCCCTCCATCAGGTTCATCACCGGCACGAAGCCCACCGTGCAGAGCAGCAGCCCGAGCGTTGCGCCTCCCTGACGCCAGGCCGCAAGCGAGGCCCGCTCGTCCGGATTTTTGGTGATAGCAGGCACCATTGCCCCGTAGGAGCAGTTCATCATGCTGAAGACCAGGCCGTAGAGCATGAACAGCAGCGTGGCGATGAGCGTCTTCCCGGTGATATCAAACGGCGTGCCGACAAAGTTGGCCACCGCCAGCAGCGCCACCGGGAAGGCGGCGTACAGCACGAACGGGCGGAACTTGCCCTTCGGGCCAATCTTTCGGCGCGAGTCGAGCATGACCCCGGTGCCCATATCGGTAAAGGCCGTAAAGAACTTCGCCACCAGAAAGATAATTCCACCGTAGGTGCCGGGCAGTCCCAGCACGTCGGTATAAAATTTCAGCAGATACAGGGTGCCGATATCCAGCAGGATATTCGACCCGAGATCGCCCATCCCATAGGCAACCTTCTCTTTAAACGGCAAACGCATCCGTGCCGGATCGCTGCCGCTTTCACTGATAACCTGACTCATCGCCCGCTCCTTCTTATGACTGATTAGCCGCGCGGATCGCCGCGACCTTTTTGCCAAACAGCAGGTGCAGCACCAGCAGCAGGCCAAAGACAGGCAGCAGCGCGCTGAGCGCGGAAATCCCGGTAGCGCCTTTAATCAGCATCGCGCCGGAGGCAATCAGCAGTAAAAACACCATCACCCGGAATACGTTAACGGAAATCCGCTTATGCACGTACTGGCCCACCAGCGAGCCCAGAATCATGGTCGGGATGCAGAACATCACCAGCTTGACGGTCGACACCGTCAGAATGCCGCTGGTGGTGAGCCCCCCGATAATGGCGATATTGTTGGCGGTGAAAAACGCGTTCAGCGTACCGCGAAAAGCGGCCGGAGCCAGATTGCGCAGCATGCCGTAAATCACCACCGGCGGCCCGTTGGTGGAAAACGCCGATCCCAGCGCGCCGGCAATCACGCCGATCGGCATGGCGATCCAGTTTTTGTCGTACACCGGCAGGCGCGGAATAAACAGGCTGTAGAACGAGTAGAGGATCAGGAAACCGCCAAGGCCGATTTTCATGATGTGATCGGGTAGGTACGACAGCGCGTAAATCCCCACCGGAATGCCTGCAAAGGAGAACACAATCAGCACCAGCGCGGAGCGCCAGTTCGTTTCTTTGCGCGACAGCCAGGTGGCGTACAGCGCGGTGGCGGTGCCGACAATCACCGACATCGGCGCAGCCATTTTTAACGGCAGCAGCAGGGTAATCAGCGGCATCGTGGTTAATGCCCCGCCGAATCCGGCGCAAATGCCAACGAAGGTGTACATAAACATAATGGCGATAACCAGCGCCATGACGCTGTAGTCCAGCTGAACGCCGTCGGGCGTAAAGAGCGTAAAAAAGTCCATGATTAGCCTCGGATAGCCAGGGTGCGGAGTGGGGCGAAGAGCGATTGCCATTCACTGCTGGCGCGATAAAAGACCGGCGGTTGCCCGAGCGGGGCGTCAACGGTGACGTCACCGCCCGCGTATTCCTGGCCTGTCCAGACGTGGATCCACCTGTCCTGCGGCAGATAAACCGTCCAGTCGCGTCGTCCCTGCTCGTAAACCGGCGCCACCAGCAGGTCACGCCCAAGCAGATACTGATATTTCAGGTCGTAGGTGCGCCGATCGTCCTCGTAGTGCAGGAACAGGGGGCGCATGACCGGCAGGCCGCTTTTGGCGTTCTGCGCGACGGCGGCTTTGATATACGGCTTCAGCGTGGTGAAAACCGTAGTCATACGCGCGAAGTGGGCGATGGTTTCCGCGTCGCCGTCGAACTGCCAGTTATCGCCAGGACGATTGCCCTCGTGGGTGCGCATCATCGGCGTGAAGGCGCTGAAATCGCACCAGCGCAGCAGCAGCTCTTTGCTGCGCTTCATCTCGAAGAGGGTGGTATAACCGCCGATATCGCTGTGGTGCAGGCCGTGTCCGCTCATGGCCAGAGAGAGCGCCGCCGGGATCACCGAGGCCAGCCCGTCGTCGAGGCTCCAGTCGACGTTCTGATCGCCCGCCCACATCATGGTGGCGTACTTCTGGCTGCCGGTGTAACCCGCGCGCATAAAGAACAGGATCTCGCCGAGCTTGCCGGTCTCTTCCAGCGCCTCGTAGTTACACTTCGCCCACAGCGCGGGCCAGGCATTATGCATGATCTCCGCGCTGACGCCGTTGTGCAGGAAGGTATCGGTCGGCAGATATTCCCCGAAGTCGGCCATCCAGCCGCCGCAGCCCAGCGCAATCAGGTTCTTTTTAATCACCTCTTTGTACCAGTCGTAGGCTTCCGGATTGGTCAGGTCGATAACGCCCGCGTAAAACTCGCCGAACTCAACGTGGTAGTCCTTGCCGTCGGCGTCTTTGGTCAGATAGCCGCGCTTCGCCGCCTCGTCGCAAAGGTCTTTGTCGCTGGCGACGTAGGGGTTGATATAGGAGAGGAACCGCACGCCCTCCTGCTTCCACTGCGCGATGCGTTGATCAAGCTGCGGATACAGCTCGCGGTTCCACTTCCAGTTCCACATCACGCGCTTGCCGAACGAGGTCATGCGGATGCCGGACCAGTCCTGCGCCCAGATGCCGTTCACCTTCACGCCGCCTTCGCGCATGGCGTCGAGCTTTTGCTGGCACACGTCGGTGCCGCCCTGCACGCCCAGGGTCACGCCGTCGTAAACCCAGTCCGGCAGCTCAGGCTGGCGGCCGAGCAGCGCCGTTAATTTTTCCAGAAGATCGACGTACGTTGGCGCACATTCAAAGCGCAGCGTGGCGTTATCCTCCCAGAAAGCCAGCTCGTGAAAGTCCGGGGCGCTGAAGTCGAAATTCATGTACCCGCTGTTATCCACGTGGCAGTAATACTTTTGGGTGCTGACAAACGTCGGCTGGGGGAAGAAGGTCCAGTAGTAGTCGCCCCCGGCGTTTTCCTTGCAGTCGGCAAGCCAGGTCACGTGCGTTTTTTTATTGCGCCCCACGCCCTGTTCACTGGTCCAGAGCGGGAAGGGTTTACCGCGCAGATCAAAATAGGAGAACTGTTCGCCGCAGCCGTAAATGTGATCTTCTGGCTTCGCCGCTACCCTCAGCCAGATGCGGTTGTGGCTGGCGTTATCGTTGTGAAGATCCAGCACCAGGCGACCGTTTTCATCCTGATGAACGGCGAGCGTGGCGCGGGCCGTGTCGCCGCGTGAAAAGAGAATGCGCCAGCCTGAGTCGTGCTTTTGTACGCTGGCTTCCGTCAGCGCGATTTTCTCGCGAAGCTTATCTTTGATGCTGAAGTTGCCGCGAAACATCTCAATATCGGCCGTCCCCGTTCCAAGCCACAGGCATGGCGTTTGACGGCTGTGATGCAGAATGGGACGAGCCTGGAACGACAGCGTAAAGCCATCGTCCTGGGTGATCAGTTCTATATCAGTAAATTGCGAAGCCATAACGACCTCCGTTGTAGGGTAAGCGTTTCTTTTTTGTTATTTGCAGCCAATGTCAAAGCACATCGAGTGGCCGTCGCCCGGATTGAGATGCACCAAATCAATGCCGGAATTAAAGGCGTTCGGCGGGCAGCTCATCGGTTCGACGGCCATCCCTTTCCGTTCCAGCTTTTCACCCGAGTAAACCTGCAGCCACGGCGCGCGGGTTTGCAGCCGGACCGAGAGGCCCGTTTGCGGATGCGTCATTTCAACCTGATACGCGCTTTGGCCTTCCGGCGCTTTAAAGGTGTGATCGATTTGCGTGCCGCCGACGGGGCGCGGCGTCAGGAAATCGAGTCTGGGGTCCGTCAACATCGTTTCCCTGCTTACATCAAAAACGTTGCGGGTAGGCAGCCGTAGCTCGCACTCGTCAACGGGTTGCCGATCACAGGTCAGATACGGGTGGATGCCCGCGCCATACGGCGCGGTGACATCCCCGATATTGCGGCTAAAAATGCGGGCGCTGAGGCCCACGGTTTCATCCAGCCAGTAGCTCACCTCGGCGGAGAGCATGAAAGGGTATCCGTAGGTCGGCGCTAAAATCGCAGACAGCGTGACGCGACCGGGCGTCTGCTCCACAATCTGCCAGTTTTGCCAGGCCAGCAGCCCATGGATGGCGGTATCCCCCGCGCGATCGTTGATCGCAGGTGTATACGTGCGCCCGCCGTACTCATAGCTCCCGTCCGCGATGCGATTAGGCCAGGGAAGCAGGACTTTCCCCAGATGCGCCAGCGGCATCTCTTCCGGAGGATGCGGGATGACGAGGTGACGACCGCGGTGCGTCAGCGAGGCGATGCCCGCGCCAACGCTCACGATCTCTGCCCGGTAGTCTCCCGCAGCCAATACGATGGTGACGCCACTCTTATGCATTCCCTCTCTCCGCTATTTGCCTTGTTTTGTAGGCCGGATAAGCGAAGCGCCATCCGGCAATGACAATGAAGCCGCCGCTTACTTCGCCAGGCTGTCCAGCAGCCCGGCAGCCACAGCCGGCGCAAGCCCCGGAGCCAGCGGCAGGCGCGGGATCACCAGGCAGTGCAGCAGATGGTAAATATCCTGCTTGCCGTCCCACACTTTGGTGGTCACTTCGTTATTGGTGTCCAGCTCCTGCCACCACGAACCGTTTTCATAGTCCATCAGGTACTTGATGCAGTATTCCCACCAGGTCTGATACCAGGTCTCATACTGCTTCTCGCCGGTGACGGTCCACAGCGCGTAGGCCGTTCCCATGGCTTCCACGATGGGCCAGCGCACGCGTTCACGCACGATTGGTTTGCCGTCCCAGTCGACGGTATACACGATGCCGTCTGCGCCATCCGGCGCCCACGCGTCGCGAATGGTCGCGTGGAACAGGCCTTTGGCATCTTCCAGCAGCCACTCCGGCGGCGTTTCAAAGCGGGCTTCCAGCGCGGCGCGCAGATGAAGCATCAGGCGACCCCACTCGATCCAGTGGCCCGGCGTGCCGCCATAGGCGCGGAAGCGGTGGGCAGGATTCTCTTTGTTGTAATCGCGAATAGGGTTCCACTGGGTGTCGAAATGTTCGTTAACGCGATAGTCCCCTTTGCGGGCCACGTCGTGAATAATCACCGAGGCCACGCGCAGGGCGCGGTCGAGCCATTTGCGGTCGTGCGTCACGTCGTAGACGATCAGGAACGCCTCGACGGCGTGCATGTTGGCGTTCCCGCCGCGGTAGTCCTCGGTTTTGCTAAAGGATTCGTCCCACGACTCCAGGCACATCTGCTCTTCTTCGCTCCAGAAGAACTTCTCGATGATTTCGATAGCGTCATCAAGCAGCTGGCGGGCGGCAGGATGGCCGGTGGTGACGGCGCTTGCCGCGCCCAGCAGGACGAAGAAATGCTGATAGCCCTGCTTGGAGGCGTCGATCACGCCTTCGTCGTTCACGCAGGCGTACCAGCCGCCGTGCTTTTTATCGCGTAGCGCGCCGTTCAGCGCGTTGATGCCGTGCTCCACCAGCGCATACGCGCCCGGACGACCCATGTTGGCGGCGACGGAATAGGTATGCAGCATGCGGGCGGTGATCCACAGGTGGGTGCCCTGATCGGCTTTGATCTGCCCTTTATTTCCCAGCCAGCCAAAGCCCGTAGGCACGGCGGCGTTTTTACCAAACTCAAAAATGCGATCCGTTTCCTGTTCAAGCCAACGGTTGTGGCTCAGCGTGTTAAACCATTTCATTGGAATATCCTTTTATTAGCGGCGGGCCATCATTTCGTCGACGATGTCGCCTAAACGTTGCAATTTCGGTGCAGAAATATCGCGCAGCATCAGTTCTGTATCCGGGAGGCCGACGACGGTTGACCACACGGCGCGCCCGGCCAGGAAGCCGGAGGCCCCGGCCTGCATGGCCACGCGAACGGCGCGCGGGAACAGCTTTTCATCAACGCCGGATGAGAGGATCACCCACGGCATATTGATCTGTTCGTTCAGGCGCTGCGCCGCGGTCAGCAGCTCTGGCTGCGTGCCTTTGCCAAAGAGCGGCATTTCCACTTTGTAGAGATCGGCTCCGCTGTCGCCGAGTTCTTTTGCGGTATCGATGATGGCCTGCTCACGATCGAACCTATCGCCGCGGCGCGGTGGGCGCACCACCGGTTCAATAATGCTCAACAGCCCGTGGCTGTGGCAGAGCTGGTTAAATTCATGAACCATCTGCAGGCGCTGCTGCGGATCTTCATCGCTGCGCCACAGCACCAGCAGCTTCAGCGCTTTGGCGCCTTCGCGCTTGAGGGCCGCAACGTCGAGGCTTTTATCAATCATCACGCTGTCGACAGGAATGCCGTTGCCCGGAATAAATTCATCGGCGGCCACAATCATCGCGCAGCTGTTGGCGACGGCCTGCTGCTCGATAATCTGGCGATAGCAGAACTGGCGATCGACCAGCACCGCAGACGCGTGCGGCGACAGGATTTTTGCCGCGCTGACTTTAAAATCGGTGAGCTGCTGGTCGGCGATCGGCCCCTTCATGCCTGCGGCAGAAAACATCAGGCGCATCGCTTCGCGCTGATCGACCGCCAGCATCGCAAAACCGCCGGACGGGCGGGTGATCTCTTTCAGGGTGTACTGCGTCATAAGGTAATCCTTGTAGGTACGTGAAATTAGCGTTTGAGCCCGGCGCTGGTGCGCACCTGCTCCAGAATGGCTGACCAGTCTTCCCGGCCGCGTCCGGCGGCGCGCGCCTGGCTGTAAACCTCGCGGGAAGCGGCGCCGAGCGGCATGGGAACGTGAAGCTGGTTAGCAACGTCCAGGGCAATGCCCAGATCTTTGTGGGCGAGGTCGATCATGAAGGCAGGGGAAAGATCGCCTTTGAGCACCTTGTTCGGCCAGGTGGTCGTGAAATGGCCTTTTCCGGCCGCGGTGCCGCTCATCACGCTGAGGGCGACGTCCAGCGAAAGCCCCAGCGCCTCACAGAGCGTGGCGGCCTCAGCGGAAAGGGCGTTCAGGGCGATGCTCATGTAGTTGTTGATCAGCTTTACGCGGATGCCCATGCCCGGCCCGCCTGCGTTGATGAGCTCGCTGCCCATCGACATCAGTACCGGCGTGGCGCGTTCGACCTGCTGCTCGCTACCGCCCGCCAGCAGCAGCAGGGTGCCGGAAATGGCGTTGTCCGACGTGCGGCCCACCGGCACATCCATCATGCTGAAGCCGCGCGCCTGCATCTCGGCGATGAGTTTGTCCGTTTGAAGCGGGTGGATGGTGGACATGTCGATGACCAGCGCGTCGCGCTTAAGCGTTTCGCACGCGCCGTTTTCCCCGAACAGCACGCTGCGCACCAGATCGCCGTTGGGCAGCATGGTGATGACAAATTCTGCCGCTTCGGCCGCGTTAGCCGGCGTGGAGGCGGCCTGTGCCCCTTTGGAGACCAGCGTTTTTACCGCTTCCGGGTTCACGTCATAGACCTGAAGCTGGTGCCCTGCGTTGAGCAGGTTGCTCGCCATCGGGGCGCCCATTTGCCCCAGGCCGATAAATGCGATGACAGACATACGATTCTCCTGCGGTGGTGTCATGTTTTGTCAAAAATTGCGCGTTTGTGTTGTCTGTTTTTGATCGTATTTGTAATTTATGGTCAAAAAATTGACAGCCGTCACTTTTTAAACATTTGGCAAAATTAAAATAGCGGCAGGTTTTCACGCTTAAGGAACAGCCATGATTCGCATTGCTTGTATCGGAATTACCGTGATGGACAGGATCTATTACGTTGAGGGATTGCCCACGGAAGGGGGAAAGTACGTGGCGAATAACTACCGTGAAGTCGGCGGCGGCCCGGCCGCAACGGCTGCCGTCGCCGCCGCGAAATTAGGGGCGCAGGTTGATTTTATTGGCCGGGTCGGGGATGACGATACCGGGCAGAGCCTGCTGCAGGAGCTGGAGTCTTTGGGGGTTAACACGCGCTACTGCAAGCGCTACGCTAACGCCCGCTCTTCGCAGTCTGCGATTATGGTGGATGCGCAGGGTGAGCGCGTCATCGTGAACTACCCAAGCCCCGACCTGCTGGCCGACGCCGACTGGCTGGAGGAGATCGACTTCACGCAATGGGACGTCGTTCTGGCCGACGTTCGCTGGCACCAGGGAACGCAGAAGGCGTTTACCCTGGCGCGACGGGCGGGCGCGGTGACGGTACTTGATGGCGACATCACCCCGCAGGACATCACCAGCCTGGTGGCGTTAAGCGATCATGCGGTCTTCTCCGCACCCGGGCTGCGGAAGATGACCGGCGAGCAGGATATCCGCCTGGCGCTGAAGCAGTCGCAAACGCTCACAAACGGACAGGTTTATGTCACTAACGGTGCCGAAGGGTGCCTGTGGCTTGAGAATCAGCAGATTAAGCACCAGCCAGGCTATGAGGTGGAGGTGGTCGACACCACCGGCGCGGGAGATGTTTTCCACGGTGCCTTTGCATTCAGCCTGGCGCAAGGCCAGGCGGGCGTTGATATTATTCGCTTTGCCAGCGCCGTTGCCGCGTTGAAATGCACGCGGCCTGGCGGGCGAGCGGGTATCCCAGACTGTGCACAAACCCGCTCTTTTTTGTCACTTTATGGTTAAAATGCGGGACGAGATGGTTTTCAGAGGACAACCCATGAGCCTTACCGAGCTGACCGGCAATCCGCGCCACGACCAGCTGCTGACGCTGATTGCCGAACGTGGCTACATGAATATTGATGAGCTCGCGCAGCTGCTGGAGGTGTCGACGCAGACGATCCGCCGCGATATTCGTAAGCTCAGCGAGCAGGGGCTGATCACGCGCCATCACGGCGGCGCGGGCAGGGCATCCAGCGTGGTCAACACCGCCTTTGAGCAGCGCGAAGTGTCGCTGACCGAAGAGAAGCGGGCGATTGCCGAAGCGATTGCGGACTATATTCCCGATGGCTCCACCATTTTTATCACTATCGGGACGACCGTGGAGCACGTGGCCCGGGCGCTGCTGAACCACAATCATCTGCGCATCATCACCAACAGCCTGCGGGTGGCGCATATTCTGTATAAGAATCCGCGTTTCGAAGTGATGGTGCCCGGCGGCACGCTGCGCGCCCACAACGGCGGCATTATCGGCCCGGCGGCGACGGCCTTTGTGTCCGGTTTTCGGGCGGACTACCTCGTGACCAGCGTCGGGGCCATCGAGCACGACGGCGCGATGATGGAATTTGACGTCAACGAGGCCAGCGTGGTGAAAACCATGATCGCCCACTCGCGCCACATTTTACTGGCGGCCGATCATACGAAATACCACGCCTCCGCGGCGGTTGAAATTGGCAACGTGGCGCAGGCCACCGCGCTCTTCACCGATGAGCTCCCCGGCTCCGCGCTGCAAAACCACCTTAAATCCAGCAAGGTTGAAGTGGTTGAGGTCCATTGCGGAGAAGAACAGCAGGCGGGTTAATCCTCTCACGGCCCGGACGTCAGGTTCGGGCTGCTCCTTTCTCTAAGCTGAACCTGGCGCATAGCCAAACCTTCTCTTTCCCGCTACAGTTACTTTTCCACGGCGAAAGGAGATAAACATGCTTTATATCTTTGACTTAGGAAATGTCATCGTCGACATCGATTTTAACCGGGTGCTGGGCGCATGGAGCGATTTTAGCCGTGTTCCGCTGGCGACGTTAAAACAGAACTTCGCAATGAGTGACACCTTCCATCAGCACGAGCGCGGCGAAATCAGCGACGAAGCGTTCGCAGAACGTTTCTGCCAGGAGATGGGGCTCTCGTTAAGCTACGAGCAGTTTTCTCACGGCTGGCAGGCGGTATTTGTCGCGATCCGCCCGGAAGTGACGGATATCATGCATAAGCTGCGCGAGCAGGGCCATCGCGTGGTTGTGCTATCGAATACCAACCGCCTGCACACCACCTTCTGGCCGGACGAATACCCTGAAATCCATGCCGCGGCCGATAAGGTCTATCTTTCCCAGGAGATGGGCATGCGCAAACCGGAAGCGCGGATTTATCAGGCCGTACTTCAGGCAGAAGGCGTTTCCGCCGCCGATGCCGTCTTTTTCGACGACAATGCCGAAAATATCGAGGGAGCTAACCAGCTGGGCATCACGTCAATTCTGGTGACCGGAAAAGAGACGATACCGAACTACTTTGCGAAGCAGCTATGCTAAAAACCGTTCATCAAAAAGCCACGCACCACACAAGACCGCTGCGCGCGTGGCTGAAGCTCCTCTGGCACCGCATTGACGAAGACAACATGACCACGCTGGCGGGCAACCTTGCCTACGTGTCGCTGCTTTCGCTGGTGCCGCTGGTGGCCGTTATCTTTGCGCTGTTTTCCGCCTTCCCGATGTTTGCGGACGTGAGCGTGCAGCTTCGCCACTTCGTTTTCGCGAATTTCATCCCCGCCACCGGCGACATCATTCAGAACTACATCGAGCAGTTTGTCGCCAACTCCAGCAAGATGACGGCGGTGGGGGCGTGCGGGCTGATCGTCACGGCGCTGCTGCTGATGTACGCCATTGATAGCGCGCTCAACACCATCTGGCGGAGTAAAAAAGCGCGGCCCAAGGTTTACTCGTTTGCCGTCTACTGGATGATCTTAACGCTTGGCCCGCTGCTGGCGGGGGCAAGCCTGGCCATCAGCTCGTACCTGCTTTCGCTGCGCTGGGCGAGCGATCTGAATACCGTGATCGATAACGTCCTGCGCATCTTCCCGCTGATTTTGTCGTGGCTCTCTTTCTGGCTGCTGTACAGCGTGGTGCCGACCACGCGCGTGCCCAATCGCGACGCCGTTATTGGCGCGCTGGTGGCGGCCCTTCTGTTTGAGCTGGGCAAGAAAGGCTTCGCCCTCTACATCACCATGTTCCCGTCCTATCAGCTGATTTACGGCGTGCTGGCTGTGATCCCCATTTTGTTTGTCTGGGTATACTGGACGTGGTGTATCGTCTTGCTTGGCGCCGAAATTACTGTCACTCTCGGCGTATACCGCGATCTCAAAAAAGCAGCACTTGCTGAAGAACAACAAGAAGCAGACCAACCATGATTGCATTAATTCAGCGCGTAACCCGTGCCAGCGTCACCGTGGAGGACGAGGTGACGGGTGAAATTGGACCAGGACTTTTGGTGTTGTTAGGTGTCGAAAAGGATGATGACGAACAAAAGGCGAACCGCCTGTGCGAACGCGTCCTGGGCTATCGCATCTTTAGCGATGCCGAAGGCAAGATGAACCTCAACGTGCAGCAGGCGGGCGGCAGCGTGCTGGTGGTTTCCCAGTTTACGCTGGCGGCGGATACCGAGCGCGGCATGCGTCCGAGTTTCTCAAAAGGCGCCGCGCCGGATCGCGCAGAAGCGCTTTACGAATACTTTGTTGAGCGCTGTCGCCAACAGGATATGAACACGCAAACCGGACGATTCGCTGCGGATATGCAGGTATCGCTGGTGAACGATGGCCCCGTGACGTTCTGGCTCCAGGTATGAGCCAGGTGGCGGCGCGGCCGCGGGTAACAAGAGAGAGTACAGCTATGTATCACCTTCGAGTACCGCAAACGGAAGAAGAACTGGAAGCGTATTACCAGTTCCGCTGGGAAATGCTGCGCAAGCCGCTCCATCAGCCGAAAGGCTCGGAACGCGACGCCTGGGACGCCATGGCGCACCATCAGATGGTGGTGGATGAAGAGGGTAACCTCGTCGCCGTCGGACGTTTGTATATCAACGGCGATAATGAAGCCTCGATTCGCTTCATGGCGGTGGATCCGTCCGTTCAGGATAAAGGCCTGGGGACGCTGATCGCCATGACGCTCGAGTCCGTCGCCCGCCAGGAGGGCGTTAAGCGCGTCACCTGTAGCGCCCGCGAAGACGCGATGGATTTTTTTGCCAAGCTGGGCTTTGTGAACCAGGGCGAAATTACCGCACCGCAAACCACGCCGATTCGTCACTTTTTGATGATCAAACCGATCGCCACGCTGGACGACATTCTGCACCGCGCCGACTGGTGCGGGCAGCTGCAGCAGGCCTGGTATCAGCACATTCCCCTGAGTGAAAAAATGGGCGTGCGCATCCAGCAGTACACCGGGCAAAAGTTTATTACCACCATGCCGGAAGTCGGCAATCAGAACCCGCACCATACGCTGTTTGCGGGCAGCCTGTTCTCGCTGGCGACCCTCACCGGCTGGGGGCTGATCTGGCTGATGCTGCGCGAGCGGCACCTTGGCGGCACGATTATTCTGGCGGATGCCCACATTCGCTACAGCGCCCCGATCAGCGGTAAGCCCAGCGCGGTGGCCGACCTCGGCGCGCTCGGCGGCGACCTCGACCGTCTGGCCCGCGGCCGCAAGGCGCGCGTGCAGATGCAGGTTGAGCTGTTCGGCGACGAAACGCCGGGCGCGGTGTTTGAAGGCACCTACATCGTCCTTCCCGCGAAGCCGTTTGGCGCGTTTGAGGAAGGGGGGAATGAGGAGGAGTGATCTCCTCTTTATTATCGCCGGGCGAAATTAATCCGCCAGGCGATATCCCGCATAAGGTCTCGTGCTGAGGGGCTAATTCCCCCAAGCTGGAAGAAGCCGTGAATGACTCCCAGCCATCGCTGGGCGGTACATATTACGCCTTGCTCTGTCAGGCGCTGATGGAGCGCTTCGCCTTCATCACATAGCGGATCATACTCAGCGGTAATAATATGCACAGGCGGTAGGCCACCCAAATCGTCTCGCCATAACGGGCTCGCTTCTGGGTGCTGACGGTCTGTCTCTGCAAGATACATATTATAACCACTGAGTAGCGTATCGCGGGTAATTACGTAATCTTTTCCGTTCAAGGAATAACTTTCAAAACTCGCAGTGGCGTCGAGCATAGGATAGATAAGAATAAGTTGTGCAGGTTGCCATAGCCCTTTTGCTTTGAGCCGTAGTGACGTTACCAGCGCCAGGTGTCCTCCCGCACTGTCTCCGCAGAGTGTTATCTGATTTTTATCCGCGCCTAGTTCATCTGCATATTGCCAGACGAGATCTGCGCCTTTCTCTGCGTCATCGTGCGCGGCAGGGAAAGTATGTTCAGGTGCTAGCCTGTACTGAATTGCAATAACACGGCAATTCCCATAGAGCGCCAGTTGACGAAGTTGATTATCGTGCGTTTCAAAACCGCCGCTAATAAAGCAGCCGCCATGATAGTAGATGACAGCCGGTAGTATCGTGGAAGCATTCAGAGGTGAAAAAACCTTAACGGTCAGATCTTCCAGTTTTAGCGTTTCCACTTTTACCCGCCGCTCGGTATCTCCGGCAAGCACTGCACTGGCAACATACCCCGCCCGGCGATCATCGATGCTCATAAGGCGTGAAGAGGGCCGGCCAGCAGCGATGAAATCCTCAACCAGGTTATAAATCCCTTTTTCCAGTGTCATAGCTTTGTTCTCATGCCTGTATAGATATACAGGTTTATAACGCTCTTTGGTGCAAATGAAAAGTGAGGGTGAGGATAAGGATTCAAAACTGGAAATCGGCTCGCAAAAGTAACACGTCCCAGGGTAGGCGCTTTAATTAAAGGTTAAGGATAGAGGGCCTGTTTCGGCCTGAGTAAGGGCGATATCCGCCACCTGCATGCCCGCGATCTGGTGCTGCACGTCGTATTCGGCGGCGTTATGGATATCGGTCCAGCCGAGCGTGCCGGTGTCGAGGCGGTTCCTGTCCGCGGTGGAGGCGATAACCGCGCCGTCGAGCTGCGTGTGGTCGCCGACGGTAATGTCGAAGCCGCCGGTGCCCGCGAAGATGCCGGTCTGCTCCTTCACGGAGGCATAGTCGCTGGTCATTTTGTCGCGGCTGTAGCTGACGCTGGCGGAGCCGCTCATGGAGCCAATGGAGAAGCTGCCGCCCGCGCTGATATTCTGCTGTTTGCTGTCGTAGCTGTCGGTGTCCTGTTCGCTGGCGAGGGCCAGATTACGCCCGATATCCGCGACGACGGTTTTGCCGCTGGCCTGTGCTCCGGCAAGGGTGGCGTCGCGGCCGCTGACGATGCTGAGCGTCTCCCCGGCGTTCAAAAGGGATTCGGTGTGGGTGGTGCCGTTGCCGCGCTCTGTGCCTTTGCCGCCGTTGACGCTGGCGGAGACGTTGAAGCCAACGCCGCCGGAGCCGTAGCCGATACCGACGCCCGCGCTGCCGCCGTGGTTGGGGTGATGTTGTGACGAGCAGAACGCTTTAATGCCAGATTATTTCCCGCCTGCATTTCTTTCCCTGAAAATATTTACCGAGATTATTTAAAATGAGCTGTTACAGCCTCTTGTATTATTTTTACGAGCCGCCTCGCATTTATTAAACGTTTCCCGTAATGCAGTGCTGTATCTTTATCCATAGCGATATAATAGGCGCAGGGAAACTCAGCAATACAGGCTGTGAATAATATGTAGTAAAAGTGAAACGATAAGGACGCGGTATAAAGGTGCGCTAACACCAATATACCGCTAACCACAAACAACTAAGCAGGAGTTGATTATGGCTGCGAAGAATTCTATGCCAGAGTGGGCTATTGCCCAAACAGAAATTGCAGTATTTGAGAGTGATAACGATATTCGCGACCCGGTGCACAAAAAAGATGCTCGTCGCCTCCATGGCAAGCGGACTGGTGCTGCTTCTTTACATCCCAGAGCAGATACGCCGAAGGACAGTTCGGCCTGTTGTGAACTTTATTCCCGGATGGATAGTAATTACCTTCCCCTTAGCGGGCAGTGGTTGTCGAACGCAGGTTTCATTGATGGTATGCCGGTGAAAATCCGTGTGATGAAGGATTGTATCGTTATCACGCCACAACATACACGCGAGCTATGGGGTTGCCTGGAAGGTATGAGTATGGTGTATATAAATAAACAAAAAGTGGTTGACTGGTTGAAGACGTTTCCCGGGGCATTGAATGATTTAGGTGATTTGCCTGTGATCAGACGCGGTAATTGACACTTAAAAGAGATCCCGGCTCAGTGGCCGGGATCCAATACTAAAGATATTTTGTTGGTATATGAGATAGCTGCTTTTCTAGGGACCAGTTTTCAGGCTCAGATTTTTTATGGCTCCACTTAGCACCACCATCTAACCATTGTGCTCGGTATTTATTGATACCTTGCAAAGTGGAATCTTCGTAGCCGAACTCTACCCCACAACAATCACATATATCGTATGTTGGAGATTCCCCGTCATCACCCCAGGGTGCATCTAATTGCTCTGCACCACATACTCGGCAGATATATAGCTCATTATTTTTGTGCATTGAAATAGTCCAAATTTGTTGGATAGCCATGATCTGAGGGATCTGGCCTGAACATTGTTTTAGGTACACCATCTGCATTTTTAACGGCAAATGTATTGGAGGATGGGTTGTAATAAATTGTATCACCGTTTTTCCGGGTTGTAGTGATTGTACCGGCTGGTGGATTTGTGACAAAGTTATGCGAAGCATCCACATATTGTTTCGCATTCTGATACTCAGGAAACTCTTTCCCATGTTTTGTCCAGTGCCCATAGGCATTACCCACAGGTTCTGCTTTCTTGGTTTCTGTCCAAATCTGAGTATCTTTAGATTTACCACTTTTAGCTTTCCCGCCACCACCTTTCTGCGGATCGCCATTCTCATCCACAACCTTAGCGGTTCGATTGAACAGTGGATTAATATCGATGATATCCACTGAACGCAACCCAAGGCGTTTCTCATCTTTCTTGCTTAGCGCATTATTCTCTACCACCGTCTTCCCAACCTGCGCCCCGGCAATAGCGCTTGCCGTGCCGTCTCCCGCTACGCCGCCCGCTATCCCTGCGGCAAGGGTCGCCAGCGCGCTGATGGTCTGCTTTTCACTTTCACTCAGCGCAGTAACATCCTTATTGTACAGCTCCAGCGCGATACTGCCCGCCAGCTCCCCGGCCAGCGCTCCCGCCGCGCCCGCAAGCGCATCTTTCCCCTGCATCGCCGCCAGCACGGCGTTCGCGACCGCGTGGGCGGCGGCTTTTTCGGCCTCTTTACCTTCCTTCTCCAGCCCCATCCGGTGGCCGATGATTTCCGCCACGTACGGCGCGGCGGCTCCGGCCAGCGCGGCGGTCATGTCGCCGCCCGCCAGTCCATGCGCGGCCGCGGTGGCGGCCTGGATGGCGCGCTGCATGTCGCTGCCCGTGCCGTACTGCTCCATCGCCGTGCGCCCGGCCTGGTCGGCTATCTCCTGCGGGGTCGGGTTGCTCTTGCCGTCCGCCCTCAGCTTCTCCTCCGCGGCGCTGAGCGCGGCCGGGTCCTTCATGGCCTCCTGCTTCGCGATTTCACCCTGCGTTTTAGCGATATCCGCCACCTGCATGCCGATTTCCGCGATAAGCTGCGCCTCCTCCATCCTGCGCTGCTCTTTCTCCTTGTCGAAGATGGCGTCGATGCTGCTGTTGGCATTCGCCGTGTCGCGGCTCAGGTCCGCCACGTCCTGCGTCTGGCTTGTGGTGTCGCGGACGGTAACGGTTCCTTCCCCGATGGCCGCGCGCGTCGTGCCCTCGGCGCTGCCGCTGCTGTCCGCCCCGACCAGCAGGTTGCTCGCCATGTTCCCGGCGAACTGCCCGGCGATGCTGCCGCCGGTGCTGATGCCCGCGCTCTGGTGCTGCACGTCGTATTCGGCGGCGTTATGGATGTCGCTCCAGCCGAGCGTGCCGGTGTCGAGACGGTTCCTGTCCGCCGCGGCGGTGGAGGCGATAACCGCGCCGTCGAGCTGCGTGTGGTCGCCGACGGTGATGTCAAAGCCGCCGGTGCCCGCGAAGATGCCGGTCTGCTCCTTCACGGAGGCATAGTCGCTGGTCATCTTGTCGCGGCTGTAGCTGACGCTGGCGGAGCCGCTCATGGAGCCAATGGAGAAGCTGCCGCCCGCGCTGATATTCTGCTGTTTGCTGTCGTAGCTGTCGGTGTCCTGCCCGCTGGCAAGGGTCAGATTACGCCCGATATCTGCGACGACGGTTTTGCCGCTGGCCTGTGCTCCGGCGAGGGTGGCGTCGCGGCCGCTGACGATGCTGAGCGTCTCCCCGGCGTTCAAAAGGGATTCGGTGTGGGTGGTGCCGTTGCCGCGCTCTGTGCCTTTGCCGCCGTTGACGCTGGCGGAGACGCTGAAGCCAACGCCGCCGGAGCCGTAGCCGATACCGACGCCCGCACTGCCGCCGTGGCTCTCGTTTTTGCCGTCGAGCGTCGAGGTGTTGAGGGCGGATATCAGGTTCACGTCGCGGCTGGCCTGTAGCCACAGGTCGTTCTGCGCGTCAAGCTGGCTGCCGTGAACCAGCAGGCCGCCGTCGGTAGCCACCACGGTGAGGTTATTCCCGGCGGTGAGGCTGCTGCCTTTGGCGGTGGTCTGGGTGCTGGTCTGGGTGGAGGTTGACGACTGGCTGCCGTAGGAGAGGCTGACGCCGATGGTGTTGTCGTTGCCCTTCTGGTTGCCGGTGGCCTGGTCGAGCAGGACGGACTGCGCGCCCTGTCCGATGGTCAGCGCGCCTTTCACCGCCTGCAGGGCGGCGAGGCGGTCGTTATCGGTCTCACTGGCCTGCTGCAGGGTACGGACGCTGCTGTCGAGCGCGCCGCCCGCAGCGCCGGAGAGCGCGAGGGTCAGGCCGGAGGTTTTCTGCTCGACGGTGTGGGTCTGGGTGCCGCTGTCGGTGGCGGCGGTGATGCTGACGTTTTTCCCGGCGAGCGTCATGTCCTGCCCGGCAATCAGCTCGGAGCCGTGGACGCTCAGGGCGTTGCCCGCGCTCAGGGTGACATTGCCGTTAACGGAGCCGATGGTGCTGCCGCGATGGGTGGCGTCCTGCGCGGTGTCGGAGATCTTAAGGCTCTGCTTGCCGTAGCTGGCGCCGATGCCGCCCGTGCCGGACAGGCCGGTTTTTTTCTCCTGCCGCCAGTGGATTTCCTGCGAGGACTCTTCGGCGGTGGTCACCGACAGGTTATTCCCGGCGGCGAGCGCCACGTCCTGCGTGCCGATGACCTGGCTGCCGCTGACGGTGAGGTCCCGGCCGCTGACGATGGTCACGCTGTCGCCGCCCAGGCGGGAGGCGGTGGCGCGGTTAACCAGGCTCTCGTCGTGGGTCTCCAGCGATTTGCCCGAGAGCAGGCCGCTGCTCTGCTGCTTGCTGTGTTCGGTGAGGTGATAGCCGCTCCGTCCGGCATTGATGGTGACGTCGTTGTCAGCCTGCACCATCAGCGCCTTCCCGGCGTCGAGCGCGGCGGCGGTGGCGATCAGGTTATTGCCCGCCGCGAGCGTGAGGTTGCCGCGGGCCGTGAGGCTGCTGCCCGCATCCTCGTGCCGGGTCAGGGTGCGCCAGGTGTCCTTGCCGAAGCTGCTTTCCTCGCTGTGGGTCAGCGTCTGCACGCCGAGGGTGATGTCGTGTCCGGCCTGCAGCAGGGCGTCGCCCTGGCTGTTGATCTGCGTGGCGTCCAGGCGAATGTCGTTGCGTGCGGCTAGCTGCAGCGTGCCGTTCTCGTTCTGCACGAACACCGTGGCCAGACGGTCAATGTACTGGCCGTCGGCGTTGGTGGTAATCGTGCTGCGGCTGATGATGTCCCGCCCGGCGGCGAGCGTCACGCCGTCGCGCCCGGTGAGCTGTCCGCCGGTGTTGATGATGTCATCCCGGGCGGCGAGGCTGAGCGCTCCGGCGTCCATGCGCCCGGTGTTGCTGATGTTCTGCGCGGAAACCTGCGCGCGCTCGCGCCCGGCGAGGTTGCCGCTGTTGGTCAGGTCGCCCGCCACGTCCAGCGCCACCTGGCGCCCGGCCAGCAGCGCGCCGCTGCCGTCAACGTCGCCGGGCTGCACGCGGGCATACACCTGCGGCACCAGCACGTCTTCGCGGCTGCCGTCCGGCAGGGTGACGGTCTGCGTCACCATCCACACCATGTCGGTGGTGAGCAGGGCCATCTGCTCCGGCGTCAGGGCGACGCCCGGCACCAGGTTGTACTGGCGGGCAAAGGTGACGCCGTTGTCCATCAGCGCCTGATACTGGGCCTCGTCGCTGGCGTAATTCCCGAGGAAGCGCTGCCCCGTCAGGGCCATGACCTGATCGCGGATCAGCTTCTGCTCGTAGTAGCCGTCGCCGAGGCGACGCAGGATCCGGTCCGGGTCGCGGGTCAGCTGGCTCATCATATAATCCGAGCCGAGCCATTCGCGATTGTTCGCAAAGCGCGGATCGGTCTCCACCAGGTAGCCCGCGCTGCTTTCCGGATGCACCACGTAAAGGCTGCTGTCCGGCAGGCGGACGTCGGGCGTCAGCACCCGGATTTCACGCGGCGTCTCGCCGCTGGCGGTGACCGGAACGATAACGACCGGGGAGAGGCTGCTGTCGCCGCGCGCGCTATCCGGGCCGCTGAGCTGCACGTCGTCCCGCGCGGTGATGACGGTGCCGGAGCCGGTCACGCTGGCGTTGCCCTGCCAGGCGAGAATGCCGAGATCGATCGTCTCCGTCAGCGGGGCCGGGGCGTAGCTGCTCCGGTCCTTGCCCTGTGTCGTTTTGGTGCCGCCTACCTTTTTCTTCTTCTTTTTGGCGTACCAACGGGTCTGGGTGCCGGTATCGGTGGTAATACGCACGCCGGTGGTGGCTTCGTTTTCAATCCGGCCTGCAAGCGCGCTGAGCGTGCCGCCTGCCACAATCTGGCTGTCGCGGTTGGTTATCTGTCCGGCGGTGATGGCCATGTTGCCGCCCGCGATAATCTGGCCCGGATCGCTGCGGGTGACCTGCGTCTCCTGCACCTTACGGGTGTAGTCGTACTCGTAAAACTCCTTGCCGCCTTTCCCGTCCGGCGTCTGCGCGTCGTGGACGCCGTACTTGTCCGTTTTGCTGAGATCGACCTCGCTCCAGTCGTAGCGCACGATGTCCCCCTGGTACGTCATCTCGTGACGCTTGCTGGTTTCGGTGGTGACGATTTTTGTGCTCAGGTGGTCGTTAATGTTGTTCAGCGTGGCGACGTCAAGCCGCAGGCTGCCGCCGGCCTCGATGCGCGCGCTGTGGTTGTCGATCAGCTGCGCCTGGCCGCTGGCCATGTGGTTCGCGTCCAGCGTGCCGCCGATCGCCATGTCGCCGTCGCTGTAAATCAGGCCGTGCTCCCGGTTGGTCACGGTCTGCGCCCCGATGTCCAGCCGCGCGCGGGCGGCGATGACCGGCGCCTTTTTGCCGTTGCCGGAGTTATCCAGCGTGCCGGTGGCGATGGCGACGTGGTCGCCGTAAATGCGCCCGGAAGGGGCGTTGGTGAGCGAGCCGCTTTCAATCCAGGTGAGGCCGCCGTCGAGCAGGCCTTTGTTGGTCACGGCGTTCTTAATGATCAGGTGATTTTCACCGGCGCTGATCTCGCCGTCAGCGTTATTGGTCAGCTTGTTCGCCGCGAGCGTCAGCGTGCCGCCCGCCTGAATCTGCGCGTTGTTGGTCACCGCCTTGGCAACGCTGATGTCGGCGTTGCCGACCGCGATGACCCGCCCGCTGTTGGTGAACGCCTGCGCAAGCGTCAGGGCGAGATCGCCCAGAGAGAGGATCTCGCCGTCGCCGCTGAGGTCGCGCGCGGTGAGGCCCACGCCTTCATCGGCGATCAGCGTGCCGCCGGTGTTGGTGACGCTGAGCGTTTTTCCGCCGCTGACGTCCAGCTGCCGTTCGGCGGAGAGCAGGCCGAGGGCGTTGTTGAGCGCGGTGGTCACGTTCAGGGCAAGCTGTCGGCCAGCCCGCATGGCTCCCTCCGCATTGCTGACGGTCTGGCTGGCAATGCTGACGGTGTCGCCCTCGATGCCCCGGTCTTCGCCGGAGGTGGCGTCGTTCAGCAATGACTGCGCGGTGACGGACAGCGTGCCGCCGCTGCGCATCAGGCCCGCGGTGTTGTCCGTCAGCCCGGCGGCGATGAGGATATCGCCCGGAGAGAGCAGCTCGCCGTCCTGGTTGAGCAGGGCGGTGGCCTGAACGTCGATGGCACCGCCCGCTATGCTGCCGCGGTGGTTGTCCAGCTCGCTGACGCGTAGCGCGGCCTGCCCGGCGGCCTGAATCGCGCCGTTCTGGTTATTGAGCGCCTGGCCCTGCGTGTCGATACTGGCGTCGCCGCCGCTCGCGATAAGGCCCTGCGCGTTATTCAGCTCGCCGCTGTTGAGCGTCAGGCTGCCGCCGCTGAAAATCCCCCCGCGCTCGCTGCCCTGCTGGTTGATGAGCGTTTGCTCCTGCGTGTCGAGCGTCAGGGCGGCGTTTGTCTGGATCAGGCCGTCGGTGTTGTCGAAGGCGGTGCTTTTCCCGGTCAGCGCACCGGCCGCGGCGAGGGTGCCCTGCCGGTTGTTGACCTGCGCGGCGCTGAAGGTCAGGCCGCCGTTCTGCGCAATAATCTGCCCGTTCTGGTTATCCAGCCCGCCCCGCAGGGTGAGCGACATCGCGTCGTCGCCGATCTGCAGCATCGTTCCACTGCGGTGCGACAGGCTGTCGGCATTGACCGTCAGCCGCTGTGCCTGGGTTACGCTGTCGTCCATCTGCAGCTGGCCCGCGCTTAACGTCAGGCCGCCGCTGCTGAACAGCTCGCCGCCGTTGCCCTGCACGCTGCTGGCGGAAACGATGAACTGCTCGCCGCCGTGCAGCAGCTTGCCGCGCGTGTTGTTTAGCGTTGCGGTGTCGATGGTGAACCGCTTTGCGTTGCTGCTGATGGCACCGTCCTGGTTATCCAGCCCGTCCCGCAGGGCGAGCGTCAGGTCGTTCGTGCCGGTCTGCACCAGCTTGCCTCCCGCGTTGAGCAGGCGGCTGGCATCAAGAGCAAGCGTCTCGCCGCCGAGCGCGCCCCCGCGGTTGTCTATCGTCGCGGCCTGCTGCACCGTCAGGCTCCGTTGCGCGCCGACGGTGGCCTGCGCGGTGATGACGTCCTTGCCTTTTGCGTTAAGGGTGACGTTACGCCCGGCGGTCTGGCTGCCGTGCAGATCGAGGCCGCTGCCTGTCAGGCGCGCGTCGCCCGCGGCCTGGTGCTGCCCCTGCGAGCTTAACTGGCCGCGGCTGGTGACGGTCAGGTCTCCGCGGTCAGCAACGCTGCCGTCGGCGTTGAGTCCGGCCGCCAGCACGCTCCGCGCGGTGCCGGTCACGCGGTCTGCTTCAACCCTCACGCTGCCCGCCCCGGCCAGAAAACCGTCGTGGTGCAGCGCGCCAGCGGCGGTGACCGTGGCGCTGCCGCCTGCGTAGACCGTGCCGCTGCTGGTGAGGTTTTCGTTCGTGGTGAGGCGGATATCCTGCTGCGCGGTGATGTTGCCGCTGTTTTCAATGCGCCCGTCGGCGGAAAGGGTGACCGCGCCCGCCTCCGCGCCGATATTGCCCGCGTTGCGCACCCCGACGCCTTTTTCCGTGCCGAGCAGGCGGATTTTTCCGGCGTACATGCCGCCGACCTGCGCGACGTCCAGCGCCAGCGCGGGCTTCGCCGCATCGCTATCCGCGAGGGCGGTCACCTTTTCATGTGCGGCATCCACCGCGTTGCGCCCGGCGGTGACGCGCAGATCCTGCGCGTGAATGGCGGCGTTCACCTGTACCGCCCGGGCGATGATGTCGGTGTGCGTCTGCCGTGAGGCATCCAGCCCGCTGCCGTTCACGGCGATCTCACCGCGCTCCACCTGATACCCGGTTATCCGGCCGTCCTGCATCTGCGCGGTGCCTGTGGTCAGCGTGGCGCGCCCGGCGTTGATAAAGCCGCAGCCGTCGCAGGTAATGCCGGACGGGCTGGCGATGACCACGTCGGCCTTCTGCCCGGCCACCTCAATAAAGCCGTTGAGCTGGCTCGGGTTGCGCGCGTTCACCTCGTTGAGGATGACCTTCGCCTCGCCCTTCGCCAGCCACGGGTTGGCCGTGACCATGCCGCCGATCTGGGTTGAGGCGTTTTTATGCGAGTTGTTGAGGATCACCCCATCCCGGCCCACGTCGAACTGGCTGTAGGTGTTGCGGGAGACGCCGCCTGCCGACGGCGTCTGGATATTCACCTGCGTCGTACCGTTCGCGCTGCTGATGACGGTGGGCTGTTGCTTCGCGGGCGCGGAGGCGTCCGCCACGATGCCAGCGGCCTGTACCGTTACTGCACCGGAGGCCAGCCACAGGGCGAGGCTGAGTGCCCCGACGCGGCAGACAAGGCGCTGAAGGGCGTGCCCGATGCCGGAAGAGGCCGCGCTTCCCGTACAGCCGCGGGCAAGCTCGGAGACGACCATCAGCATGCCGCGGGCTTTATTGAAGACGATACGGTACAGGCGTTTATTCATGGTGAAATCCTTTTATTTTTATGTCCGTACAGCGGGCAGTGACGGCTCCGTCGGCTGCCCTCGCGCGCGGTCAGAAATCCATATTCAGGTTGAAGCCGAAGGTCGCCGGGCTGGTTTTAAAGCCGTCGGGGCGGGAGAAGGGCACGCCCGCGAAGGCGTCGTAACCCACTTTCCAGAGCGCGCCGCGCAGGCCTGCGGCGCCACCGGCCAGGTGGGCGCCCGTGAGGTATTCCGTTCCCTTGCCCGCGACCTCGCCGTAGTCGGCCGCCAGGTAAAATTCGGTTCCGGCAAGCGGGGTCTGCCAGGAGAGATCGTTGCGCACCAGCCAGCCGCGATCGGCGTTAAGCGTGCGTTCGCCGTCAAAGCCGCGCACCGTCCAGCGCCCGCCGATGGAGAACTGATCCTGCGAGGTGAGCGGCGTGTTGCTGGTCTGACGCTGCCAGGCCACGTCGTAGCGCAGGCGCTGCGCGCTCAGCTCAAACGGCAGGCTCAGGCGCGCGTTGGTGCGAAGAATGCGGCCTAGCGCGGTGGCTTCTTCAAACGTCTCTTCCGGGGCAGGCTGCGCGCCAAACCACCGCGTGCCGCGCTGGTAGCTGATGCCCGCATCAAGCGTGGCGGGGCCGATATAGTGGCGATGCTGAAGCCCGGCTTTCCAGGAGGAGACGTGGCGGCGCTGCACCTCCACCTCGGTGTCGTCGATGTAGTTTTTCGTTATCCGGCTTTCTACGTCCCAGGTGAAGGTGGTTTTCTGCGCGCTGCTGCGGTGCAGCACCCGGCTGGCCTGCGCCACCAGGCTCTGGCTTTTACCGCTGTAGCGAATGTCGCCGTTAAGCCCCGCCACGGTCTGGTGGTAGTGGTAATCGCTGCCGGTGAAGGAAAATGCCCACCAGCCCACGGGAACGGACCAGTGGGCGCTGAGGTTCTGGTTGCCTTTTTCCGGCCCGGTCTGGAGGTCATGGTTAATGGAGAACCAGAAGAGATCGCTCAGCGCCAGCGGGTTATCCAGCGAAAGCGTCATCCCGCCCTGATAGCGGCCCGTGGACGAGGTGCCGGAATCATCAAGCGACAGGCCAAGCCGCCAGAACTTGCTCTGCTCGCGGGTAATGACGATATCGCTCTCGCCGGGCTGCTCGGCCGGAACGATGTCCATCTCGACCTTCACGGTGGGCAGGCGCTGGAGGTTCTCGAGGCCCTGCTCGATATCCCGCAGATCCAGCAGGTTGCCGTCGTGCGCCGGGAAGGCGCTGTAGAGCCACAGCCAGCGGCTGCTGTCGTCGGTTAACCTGACGTGGCGGATCTTCCCTGGAATAACGGCCAGCGCCAAATGCCCGCTCTTTAAATCCTGCGCGGGCGCCAGCACGCGAGCGGTCGTCCAGCCGTGGGAGATCAGCCGGTTTTGCAGCAGGCTCATGACGTGGTTGATACCCTTCGCGCCGAGGCATTTCCCCACGGCCTGATTGGCCATGCGCTGCAGCGGCACCCAGTGCGGAAGCGCGTCGTGCCCGGACAGCGTGACGTCACGGATCGTGAAGCAGGGCGTTTCGGCTGCAAACTCGCCGTCGTCGCGCTTTTCAGGCGCTTGCAGCCGAACGTCGGGCGCGGGAGGCGTCAGCTGGGCTTCCAGCGCCTGCTGGCGCTGCTGTTGCAGAATAAACTGCTCGTCCCCCGGTGCGGCGACGGCGGCCGAAGAGAGGCAGAAAAACGCGCAGCGAAAAGAAAAGCGCGTAAGGGGCGCTAAGGTTCGAAATTCCATTTCGACATATTCCCTTGCAATTTGTCATGTTTTGATAAGGCGGGAATAGTGGCGAAGAAAGGCCGATTTATCTACGGAAGGGGGGGTAAACAGAATCCGAAAATGCAGGAAGCGACGGGGGGATTAACACGAAAACGGAGCGTGGCTCGCAAAGTACGAGCCACTACAGGAGATTACTCCCCTTCACCCGGGAACAGGAACGGGTTGATCGAGCTGCGGGCAAAGCCCTCTTGCTCCATCTTTGCGTCCAGAATCAGCGAGGCGAGATCGTCGGCCACGGCTTCGACTTTCGGGTCTTTTTCCTGATAGAGGATCTTCAGGTAGGTTCCGCAGTCGCCGCAGCTTTCGGCTTTCACCGCCGCGTCTTCGTTCTCCAGCGACCAGTAGTTGAGGTCGCGGGTCTGCTCGCAGTTGCTGCACTTGATGCGCACCACGTGCCACTCGGTTTCGCACAGGTTGCAGTGCAGGTAGCGCAGCCCCTGCGTGGTGCCAATCTGCACCATGCTGGAGACCGGCATAGAGCCGCAGACCGGGCAGAACTGACGCGCTTCGCCGTATTCGGCGCGCGCTTTGCCGGGGATCAGGCTCGCCATCTGCGCCCAGTAGAGCGACAGGGCGGCCCAGATAAACGGCGCTTTATCGCTGCTGACCAGCGAGAAGTCGGACGCAAACAGCGCGCTCGCCATCTCTTCCAGCTCCATGTCCGACGCTTTTTCCAGATTCTCGATCACCGCCAGCGCGGTGCCGCTCATCTCGGGCTTCAGCTCGGCAATCAGCGAGTGCAGCAGCTTATGCCAGTGCTTGTCGCGCGGCAGGACGTGAATATCCAGCGGCGGCTTGCCCCGATCGCTGGCTTCCTTAATGCGCGCGGTGAGGTCCATCTGCAGCGGGTGGTCGTACAGCACCACTTCCTGCGCGTGGGCGACCAGCGCCGCAAAGCGCAGAAAATCGCCCAGCGGGTTGCTCTCGGCCAGCTCGCGCAGACGCTCCGCGCGGCGGTTGTAGAGGTTCTTGAGTCTGGGGAATAACAGCGGCGGAATATAATCCGCCGTGCGTTTCTCGCTCGACCCCAGCTCATCTTGCGGGATTATGCGAATACTCATTCAGATGACTTTTCCTGTTTCTGGCGGACTTCGCGGTACCAGCGCGGGTGATGTTTCTTCGCCCACGTTTTGGTAACCCAGCCTTCCACCATCGCGGTAATGGTGCCTTTCACCCAGAGGGCGGCGTAGATATGCACCATGATAACCACAATCAACGCCACTGCGGCAAATGAATGCAGCATCAGCGCGAATCGGATCACCGGGATTGAGAAAGCAGGCGCAAAGTACGGACGCCAGATGATCACGCCGCTTGCCAGCAACAGGACCAGGAAGATAATCGCCGCCCAGAATACGCATTTCTGGCCGAAGTTATAGCGCCCGGTATCACCCACTTCCTCGTTGACGACGATCTTACGAATATTCTTCGCCCAAAAGATATCATCCCGATTGATTAGGTTATGGTGCCAGTATCGGAAAAACATGATGATGAACGACGCGAACATGATGACGCCAAC
>AGFT01084002.1_pt1 | contig 30458 bp, 26 predicted proteins | sample 305848 | NCBI WGS metagenome assembly AGFT01 (sample SAMN02954282, study PRJNA62043) | ant fungus garden metagenome | biome: terrestrial; feature: Atta colombica fungus garden; material: fungus garden; isolation source: Atta colombica fungus garden bottom | host: Atta colombica | place: Panama...
GCCAGCACCAGCGGCGCGCCCGCCAGCGCCACCTTCAGGGAGCGTTTCAGGAACTGGGACGACAGCGAGGTGCCGACAAAGCTGGCGATGCCGAAGCTCAGCAGCACCAGCGTCAGGCCGTCGACGTCAAAGCCGGCCATGGTCATAAACACCGGGCGGATGTAGGTAAAGAAGGCAAACTGACCGGCGAACGCCAGGAAGATGGCGGTCATCCCCGCCAGCACGCCGGGCCGCTTGAGCAGGCTGAACATGTTCTGCTTGTGATGCGCCGCTTCGCCAGGCAGGGACGGCAGCGCTTTCCACACCCAAATGATGCAGAGCACGCCCATTACCGCCGCCGCGTTAAACACGTTGCGCCAGCCGATAATCCCGCCAAGGAAGCTGCCCAGCGGCGCGGCGATCACCAGCGCGATAGAGACCGCGCCGAAGATAACGGAGAGCGCTTTTGGCACCGTGCGCGCGGGCACCAGGCGCATGGTGAGCGAGGCGGACATCGCCCAAAAGCCGCCGAGCCCTAATCCCAGACAGGCGCGCCCGAGCAGCAGCAGGGTAAAGCTGTTAGCAAAGGAGACCAGCAGGCAGGAGGCGGTCAGCAGCACGCTGAACAGAATCACCACTTTGCGGCGGTCGATAGCGCCGATCGCCTGGGTGATAAACAGGCTGGCGAACATCGCCACAAAGGCGGTGACGGTAACGGACTGCCCCGCCACGCCTTCGGAAATACCCAGATCCTGCGCCATCGGCGTCAGCAGGCTCACCGGCAGAAACTCTACGGTGATCAGGCAGGCAACGCAAAACGCCACGGAGAAAACCGCCGACCAGTTGGGGCGTGAGACCTCGCTAATGTGGGAAGCGGAGTGAATGTGTTCTGTCATGGCATCACCTGAAGATATAAACGTGCGGAAAAGTCGCGCAGTTTATCATCAAAAGTGTGACCAATTTAACGTTTCGACAACTTTTGCAGTTTTTTGTTGTAGTGTCGTGCCCTCTCTCACGGGGAGGGGTATCCCCACGAACTACAGGCTGGCACAGAATACTCCCTCTCCATTCAGGGAGAGGGCTGGGGTGAGGGGGAACATACGGCTGTGGTGGTATTTCCGTTCACTTTTCGAGCCGCATTCGCTAAACCCACGATCCACTCCTGATGCCCGTTAATCATCGGGTTCGGCACGGCGCGCGCTAATTCCTGCGCCGGAACGCCCTTTTGGGACTCCTGGGTCAGAATGCGCACCCGGTTTCCCGGCAGGTCTTCAAACAGCCAGGCGTGGAGCACGTCCAGGCGCGCGTTCGCATCCCCTTCCACCCAGCCGTGCCACGCAATGCGCGCCGCTTCTCCCTCAACGGGCGGGACGTACTCCGTCACCAGCGCCTCAACCGGGAAGCCGAAGGTGGTGAAGCGGAAGCGGGCGTTTGCGCTCAGCTCCGGGCCGCTGCCGTCGAGGAAGCGGATATCCTGAGCGTTGCTGTAGTAGGTTGGCCACAGGGTAGTGTCGTTGAGCTGTGCCCAGGCCTCTTTCGCGCCGATCCCCGCGACGATGATTTCGTTGGATGCAAAGTTATCGGTAGTGCCCGGCAGATAGTCGTTCGGCCAGATAATGGCGGATTGTTTCATAGTTCACCTCATCAGCTAGTGGATGAGGTGATGGTGCGCCCGTGAGTGGTATAAATCTAATGACAATGCCTTATACTCTTCATCACGTTTCGTGATATCAGTGCAGGTAAAACACGCCCTCTTCTGGCAGGAAAAGCTGGTTGTAGCGCAGCTGGAAGGCGTTAAGCTCCTGCGGGTCCGGCTCTATTTCGCGCATAAAGCCGAGCGCGAGGCGGATTTGCGCGTCGGTGATCGGCGAAGCCATGCGGGCTTTACGCAGCAGGCGGTGCCAGGTGTGCAGGTTCTCTTCGCTGCCGTCGACAATGCAAACCTGCCAGATGAGCAGCACCTGGGCGGCGTTTTGCAGATGCGCCTCGTCCGGGCGCTCAAGGTAGCGGATAAACTCATTGCCGGACGATTTTCCAAACTGGTCGATCATCGACTCGACCGGCATCGGGGTGATCCCCAGCCGCTCACTTAAGCGTTTGATGGCGCGGCGGGAATCCGAGGTCAGGACGCGAAACCCAACCACAAACACCACGGCAAGCGTTGCCAGCATTATCCAGACCATGCGTTCTCCTTAGAATAGCCGCTCATCATAGCGGGAAACGCGCGGCGTCGACAGCGGGCAACGCCATAATAGTGAACTGAAAAGAGGTGGAAAACGGCCATGAAAGCAGATCTGCGCACGCTGGATCTTAACCTGCTGAAAACGCTCGATGCCCTGCTGGACGAACGCAGCGTCACCCGCGCGGCGGCGCGTCTTGCGCTCACGCAGCCTGCGGTAAGCGGCATGCTCAACCGCCTGCGGGACTACTTCGACGACCCGCTGTTTATCCGCGCCCCGCACGGCATGGTGCCGACCACGCGCGCGGAAGATCTTGCTGCGCCGGTGAAGCGCATCCTGGCGGACATCGACGTCCTCTTGCAGCCCGTGGCGTTTGACCCGGCTGACGCCGTTCTGACATTGACCCTCGCCGCCACCGACTACGCGCTGCGCGCGGTGGTTGTGCCGTTTATCGCCGCGCTGAAGGTGCAGGCGCCGAACATCCGCGTGCGCGTGGTGCCGGTTGAGCCCGAGCGGCTGGTCAGCCAGCTTGAGCAGGGGAAAATCGACCTGGCGCTCTTAACGCCGCACACCACGCCGGACGAGCTTCACAGCCGCGCGCTTTATGATGAACGGTACGCTTGCATGATGCGCGCCGATCACCCCGACGCCGGAAGCCCGCTGACGTTAGATCGGTTCTGCGCCCTGGAGCAGGTGCTGGTCTCCTACGAAGGGGAAAGTTTTCACGGCGTGACGGACGACGCGCTGGCAAGGATTGGACGCACGCGCCGCGTGGGGCTATCGGTAAGCAGCTTTTTAGTGCTGCCGGACGTGCTGGCGATCTGCGACATGATCGCCATAGTGCCGGAGCGGATGGCGGAAAACCGCGCGGGAATATACGTTTGCAACGCGCCGGTAGACATTCCGGGTTTCACCAAAAGCATGGCCTGGCACGGGCGCACGCACCGCAATCCGGCGCAGGTATGGCTGAGGGGGTTGCTGCTGGAGACCAGCCAGCGTGCGTAGCCCTTTGGCATTCCCCTTTTCAGAAGTTTGAGGTGCCAGGAGGAAAGCGCTATCTCAATGGTGTATCGTCGATGAAAAATCATACCCGCCGATAGCGAATATTCACGCCAGGGAAAGAGCGAACATGTCCATTACGATCAGCGTCCTGCTGGAAAACCGACTTCATTCCAGCGCTAACCATTCACTGCGCGCTAAAGCCGGACTCAGTCTGTTTATACAGGATGAGAATGATTCGATTCTGTTTGATACCGGACCTGATGATAGCTTCCTCCACAACGCGGCGCTGATGGGGGTCGATTTGACCGGCCTGACCGCCGCGGTGCTTTCACACGGCCACTACGATCACTGTGGCGGCGTCCCCTGGCTGCCAGAGGCGAGCCGGATCGTATGCCATCCCCTTATCGCCAGCGAACGCTACTCGGCGATACGCTTTTCAGGCTATACCGCGCGAATAAAAAAACTGTCGCTGAATAATGACTATTCACGTTTTCGCATGGCATACAGCCGCGCCCCGCTCCAGATTGGGGAGCGCTTTATGTGGTCCGGGGAGATCCCCGTTGCCGTACCGCACGCATACGGTATTCTCGGCGCTGACAATGCGGATGAAGACTACGTAACGGATGAAGGGGTGCTTCTCTATAAGTCTGACCGTGGCCTGGTCATTTTTATCGGCTGTGGGCATCGCGGGCTGATCGATATTGTGCGTCACTGCCAGAGCATAACCGGCATTCATCACGTTCATGCGCTTTTCGGTGGCTTTCATCTGCGCAGTGCGTCCCCGCAAAAGCTCTGGGCAGTCAGGCAGTTTTTACGCGATCTGAAACCCGATCGTGTCATGGGCTGCCATTGCACCGGCAGGTGGGGCAATGTGTGGTTGCCGGACGCCGTCTCCCCGTCAACGGGCGACGTGTATGTTCTGGGCTAAGTCTCAAATCAACGAATAAAAAAAGCCCGGCCATCACGCCGGGCAAAAAGTCACCTGCACACTCAGGCTGCTTTCAATTTCTGCGCGCGATTTTCACGGCGGATCTTACGTTCTTCCAGCACCGCAACCATCGCCATCAGGACGATACAGCCAATGGCGGCGGCGTCCAGTGCGGCAAAGGTGCCCGCCCAGCCGGTGAGGCCGAAGATTGGCGTGCCGTCGGCGATCATCCCCAGCCCCAGCTTGGCGAAGCTGTCACCGATCAGGTAGGCGAAGGTGCCCTTAATCCCATCGGCCGCGCCGATCGCTTTTTTCGGCACGAAGCCAACGGCGGCCACGCCGATCAGCAGCTGTGGGCCAAACACCAGGAAGCCGAGCGCGAACAGCGACACCAGGTACACGTACTGGTTGCTCGCATGCTGATACACGCCGAGGGTGGCGATAATCAGCGCCAGCGCAACGCAGGCCACCAGCGCGCGACGGCCGTTGGCGAGGTCCGAGAGCCAGCCCCACAGCAGCGTGCCGACCAGCGCGCCCACTTCAAACAGCGTAAAGCCCTGAATCGCCACCTCTTTAGAGAGCTTCAGCTCCTGGAAGGCGTACACGGTAGACCACTGGTCGATGCCGATACGCACCACGTAGAGGAAGATGTTCGAGAAGCACAGCAGCCAAATCACTTTGTTCTTCAGCACGTACTCCACGAAGATCTGCCACTTGGTCATGTCGTTCTCTTCGGTCTCTTTGTCCTCTTCGCTGATCTCCTCGCCGAACAGCTCTTCGGCTTTGCCGAGGCCGTAGGATTCCGGGGAGTCGCTGCCGAAGCGCAGGCCGATAAAGCCAACAATCAGGGCGATAATCGACGGGAAGATGAACATGCCGATGACGTGGCCGTCGAACAGAACGTTCGCGCCAAACAGCGCCACGCCCGCCGCGCCCGCGCCGCCGAGGTTATGGGAGATGTTCCACATGCCGAGGTACGATCCGCGCTTGCGGCGCGGCGTCCACTTGGTGATGGTGGAATAGCTGCACGACCCGCCGGTGCTCTGGAAGAAGCCGCTCAGGGCGTAGAAGGCGATCATCAGGAACAGGCTGACGGAGCCGGACCCCATGCTGGCGCTGAAGCCGAGCATGCAGATGGCGGAGAGGATCAGCATAAACGGCAGGAACTGCTTGGTGTTTTTGCCGTCCGCGTAGTACGACACCAGCGTTTTCCCCACGCCGTAGGTGATGGAGAAGCCCAGGCCAATCATCCCCAGCTGCGTCATGCTCAGCCCGTAGGTCGAGATCATGTCGTTCTGCGCGATGTTAAAGTTCTTGCGGATCAGGTACATGGTCAGGTAGCCGATAAAGACCACCAGATAGGACTGCATGAACGGTTTGAACCACATCTTGCGCCGCACGTCGAGCGGCAGATCCAGGGTCGGCTTGCGCACCTGGTTTAAGAAGGCCAGCATGACTGAGTTACTCCTGAGCTGATTTTTGCAGGCATTGTAAAAATCAGCCGGGCAACGCGCCTGAGACAGCGTCCAGGTAAAACCGGGAAAATTTCCTAGTTTTGCGCCATTCGGAGCGGAAAGGTGAGGCGCATCACGCTTCGCGCGGCGCCTGCGCGTGCAGGAACGGCAGCAGCAGCAGGGCGGAGATGCCCGCCGCGATGGCGATCACCGCAAAAAAGCCGCTCCAGTGCCAGATGTCGATCACCCGCGCCAGCGGCCAGCCAGAGAGCGACGCGCCGAGGTAGGCAAACAGCCCGACAAAGCCCGTCGCCGCGCCCGCCGCCTCCTTGTGCGAGCACTCCGCCGCCGCCATGCCGATCAGCATCTGCGGGCCAAACACGAAGAAGCCGATGGTGAAGAAGCACGCCGCCTGCATCACGTAGCTGGCGAACGGCATCAGCCACAGCGAGCCGACGGAGAGCAAAATCCCGGCGGCGAAAATCAGGTTCATCGGCCCGCGGTTGCCGTTGAACAGCTTGTCCGAGCCCCAGCCCGCCACCAGCGCGCCGATAAAGCCGCCGAGTTCGAACATCGTCACCGCCGAGTTGGCGGTCACCAGATCGACGCCGAGCGTCTCGGACATGTACAGGTTGCCCCAGTCGTTGATCGCCGCGCGCACTACGTACACCAGCACGTAGCACAGCGACAGCAGCCAGATGTACGGGTTTTTCAGCACGTATTTGGTGAGGATCTCTTTGCGGGTCAGCCCCGCGCCCTCCTGCTGCTGGGCGATCTCCATCTCGTCGTGCCGCCAGTCACCCACCGCGGGCAGCCCGACGGCCTGCGGCCTGTCGCGCAGCCGCCAGCAGAGAAACAGCCCGGCGATAATCGCCAGCCCGCCCGCAATCATCATCCCCGCGCGCCAGCCGTAGTGCAGCGCCGCCGCGCCGACCACCATCGGGATCAGCGCCCCGCCCACGTTGTGCGCCGTGTTCCAGATGGCCCACCAGCCGCCGCGCTCGTTGCGCGAATACCAGGCGGTGAGCAGGCGGGCGCACACCGGCGCGCCCCAGCCCTGGAAAAAGGCGTTCAGCGCCCACAGCAGCGCGAAGGCCCACAGCGAGGTGGAAAAGCCGAACAGAATGTTCACCACGCCGGTCGCCATTAGCCCGACGCCCATAAAATAGCGGGCGTTGGAGCGGTCGCTGACGATACCGGAGAAAAACTTCGACAGGCCGTAGGTGATGTAAAACAGCGTCGCCAGCAGGCCGATATCGGTGCGGGTCATCACGCCGCTGGCGAGGATCTCCGGCGCGGCGGCGTTGAAGCTTTTGCGCGTAAAGTAGAAAAGCGCATAGCCGAGCCAGAGGGTGATCAGGATGTGACGACGCCAGTAGCGGTAGCGGGCGTCGATTTCAGCTTTGTCGACGAGCGGCGCGGCGTTAGCAGGCGTATTAAACATGGTGGCTCCGTAGCGGTAGGCTGACGCTGACGCGCGTCCCGTGGGTGCAGGAGATGCTTAGCGTGCCGCCCAGCGCCTTCACGCGCTCGCGCATCCCCGCCAGGCCAAACCCCTGCTGGCCCGAGCCCGGCGGCAGGCCGCAGCCGTCGTCCTCAATCACCAGCATCAGGCGATCGTCCTGCTGCCAGCCCTGGAGAGTGACCGCGCTGGCGCTGGCGTGCTTAACGATGTTGTTCAGCCCTTCCTGACACACGCGAAACAGCGTCACGCGCTGGCCTTCGCTCAGCGTCCGTTCATCAATACGCCAGTCGAGATGGCTGACGATGCCGCGGCTTTCCAGCTCCATCTCGCGCATCAGGGAACGGACCGCCTGTTCAAGCGACAGATCGTCCAGCTGGCGCGGGCGCAGCCTGCCGAGCAGGCGGCGCACCGAGTCGTAAACGCCAAGCGAAAGCTGCTCAATATGCGCCCCGCCCTGCTTCACGCCCGCGTTCTCCGCCGCCAGGCGCTGCACGATGCCCGCCTGGGTGCGAATGGCGGTGATGGTCTGGCCGATGTCGTCGTGCAGCTCGCGCGCGACCTCCTGCCGCACGCTCTCTTCGGTCTCCAGCAGGCGCTCCGCCAGGCGGCGGTTGCGCGCCAGCTCGGTTTGCAGGGACTGGTTCAGCTCGCGCAAGCGCTGAATGCCCGCGCCCAGCAGCAGCCCGGTCAGGCTCTGGGCCAGCAGCGAGAGCAGCAAATCAACGGGGTGGTCGTGCCAGGTCTGGCTGGCGATCAGCGCGATGGCGTTCATCAGGGTGGCGATCAGCGCCCCCTGCCAGCCGTAGTGCCAAGCCAGGGCGATGATCGGCAGCGCGAGGCAAAACGGCGTAAACCGAGAAAGCTCGGCGGGCAGGCCGAGCTGCAGCCACAGGCTCACCACAAACAGCAGCAGATACCAGATGAGGTGCCGGGCGCGCCAGTTCACGGGCTGCGAAACCAGCGCGGGCCCGAGCGGCTGCCAGACGGTGCTGGTGAGGTAGTGCCAGATGACGAGGCAGGTCGGCGCGAGCGTCAGGCCGCCCGTGAGCGTGAGGAGCAGCGCGTTCAGCATCTCTTTTTCGCCCACCCACGGCAGGGACTGCAGCAGCGCGGCGGCAATCAGCGCCGCCCCCTGACGCAGCAGCGTTCGCCAGTCCCGCTGGTGGCGATAGCGGGAGATCAGCGCGACCGGGAGCAGCGTTAGAATGCTTCCGGTCATCAATAAGGGCAGATGCGCGAGCGCCACTTCCTGCGCCAGCCAGACCAGCATCAGCCACTCTGCGCCCAGCAAAACGGGCCAGTAGCCGCGCGGGCACTGGAGCATCAGCCCCAGACGCAGGCCGAAGGGGAACAGCAGCACCGCCAGCTCAGGGCGTTCCACCAGGTGCAGGCTGATGCTCCACAGGCAAAACCACGCGGCGGAGAAGATAAAAAAGCTGGCGAGTACGGCGATCAGCCGCGAAAAGACGGCGCTCATTGCCAGCCGTCAAACATGCGTCGCGCCAGCTCCACGTCGTTGCTGACGCCGAGCTTTTCCATCAGGTTGGCGCGGTGAACGTGCACGGTTTTCGGCGACAGCCCCAGCTCGGCGGCAATCTCCTTCACCGCCATGCCCTGCGCGAGCTTTTCCGCCACCTGGCGCTCGCGTCTGGTGAGCGGGTCCTGACGCCCTGCCGCCAGCTTGATGGCGATATCCGGCGTCAGGTAGCAGCCGCCGGTCGAGACGGTGCGCACGGCGGCGATCAGCTCGTCCGGGCTGCAGCGCTTGGAGAGAAACCCGCGCGCGCCCGCGTTCAGCGCCTGCTCCACCAGCGCCGGGCTGTCGTGGACGGAGAGCATGATGGTCGCCATCCCTTTCGGCAGCTGGCTCAGCAGCTCCAGCCCGGAAAGATCGGGCATCGAAATATCGCAGATGCAGACCTGCACGCCGCGCCCGGGCAGACCCGCCAGCGCCTCGCGGCCGGAACCGAACTCCGCCACGACCTGAAAATCCGGTTCGAGGTTCAGAAGCTGGGCAAATCCGGAGCGGACGATAAGGTGGTCATCAATAAGGGCAATGGTGGTCATGGTGTGATCCTGATGCGTGAACCCGCCGGATGGCGGCGTAAACGCCTTATCCGGCCTACGGGTAACGTCCGTGTAGGCCGGATAAGCGCAGCGCCATCCGGCAAATGCCGCTTACCTTAAGTGATTTACTCGAAGAACACCGCAATTTTGTTAAACATGGTGGGATCGGACTGGTTGCGCACTACTTTGGTCACGTCTTCCAGCTTGTCGATCTGGGCCATCATCTGCTCCAGACGCTGGTCGTCGTTGACCAGCAGCCAGATGCGACTGTGCTCGCTGCCCTGGATCGGCAGGCAGAGGATGCCCTCCACGTTGAACGCGCGGCGGGCAAATAGCCCGCAGACGTGGGTCATCACGCCCGGGTGGTTGCGGACGGTGAGCTCCAGAATGACGTTATCATGTTGTTTCTGCATGGCTTATTCCCCCACCATCTCAGTATTGGCCGCGCCCGGCGGCACCATCGGATACACTTTTTGTTCTGGGTCGATACGCACGTGGATCAGCGCCGGGCCGGGGCGAGAGATCGCCGCCTGCAGCGCCGCCTGCGCGTCCTCTTCCGCGTTCAGATCGCAGGTGTGCAGGCCAAAACCGGCGGCAATCTGCATAAAGTTAATCATCCCCGGATAGGTCGCGGCAAACACGCCCTGCTTGTAGAACAGGCTCTGCTGCTGGTGCACCAGCCCCAGCGCCTCGTTGTTCATCAGGATGATTTTCACGTCTAACTGGTTTTCGGCGGCGGTCGCCATTTCCTGAATGTTCATCATCAGGCTGCCGTCGCCGGAGAAGCAGATGACTTTACGATCCGGGTTCGCCAGCGCCGCGCCGACCGCCGCGGGCAGGCCGAAGCCCATCGTGCCCAGGCCGCCGGAGGTCAGCCACTGGCGCGGACGGTTCAGCGGGTACGCCTGCGCGGTCCACATCTGGTGCTGGCCCACGTCGGTGGTGATAATCGCGCTGTCGTCCACGCAGGCGGCCACGGCGTTGATCAGCCCGTAGTGGCTCAGCGGATCGCCCTCGGTCGGGATGGCGCTCGGGAACTCTTTTTGCAGATCGGCCACCAATTGGCGCCATTCCTGACGCGGATTGGCGTCCGTTTGCGGGATCAGCTGCGCCAGCACCTCGGCCACGTCGCCCTGAATCGCCACGTGCGGCTGCTTGATTTTGCCCAGCTCGGCGCGGTCGATATCCACGTGAATGATTTTCGCGTTCGGGCAAAACTGCTCGGTTTTGCCAATCGCCCGGTCATCAAAACGCGCGCCCATCACGATCAGCAAATCCGCCTCCTGCAGGATGAAGTTGGTGCTGCGCGCGCCGTGCATCCCCAGCATGCCGAGAGAGAGCGGGTGCGCTTTTGGCAGCATGCCGAGCGCCATCAGGGTCATGGTGGTAGGCAGATTCGCTTTTTCGGCGAACTGACGCGCTTCCTCAGCGGCGTTGATCGCCCCGCCGCCCAAATAAAACACCGGACGTTTGGCCGCGTTAATCATCGCCGCCGCGTCGCGCACGCTCTCGGCGCTGAATTCCGGCGCAGGGGCGCGCTCGCCCGGCTCCGGCAGCACGTCGATTTCGATCTCTGCGGTCTGAACATCCTTAGGAATGTCTATCCACACCGGGCCGGGACGGCCGGACTGCGCAATGCGGAACGCATCGCTGATAACCTGCGGAAGCTCGGCGATGTCGCGAACCAGGTAGTTATGCTTGGTGATGGGGATAGAGATGCCGTAGGTGTCCACTTCCTGGAACGCGTCGGTGCCGATCATCGAAGAAGGCACCTGGCCGGTAATGCAGACCAGCGGAATGGAGTCGAGGCGCGCGTCGGCGATGGCGGTCACCAGGTTGGTCGCGCCCGGGCCGCTGCAGGCCATACAGACCGCCGGTTTGCCCTGAGTGCGCGCCATGCCCTGGGCGATAAAGCCCGCGCCCTGCTCGTGGCGCGCCAGCACGTGGCGGATTTTCGTGCTCTGGCTTAACGCATCGTACAGCGGCAGCACCGTTCCGCCCGGAATGCCCGCGACGGTGGTAATGCCCTGTCGTTCCAGTAAATGCACGATTAACTGCGCGCCGGTAAAACGCGTTCTGGTGGATGTTGTGCCCGAACTTGCCATGCTCCAGTCCTTTTCTTCTGGGCCGACTTTCCGGGGAGGGTTCTAAACTAAAAACCCCGCCCGGTTTGCGCCGGCGGGGTTTTGGATTCGTGTGTTGATCCAGTCCCTACGGCGCACTGCCGACGACCACCACCACACGCACGACGACCACTGCGGCTGGTTGCGCAGTTTTTAGTAGGGTCGAGGTGAACAGAGATGGAGTCATTAGGAACCTGTTTCTGGAATCATTGATGGAATTTATACAACCACAGGTTTTTCAGCGTGACAATGGAAATATTTTCATCTGGACGAAAATGCGTCAGGGATCACGTTTCGTTTGTTGGCTTCCAGATCGTGTTTCATTGCAGGGTTAAAAACAATTCAACCAGTAAGATTAATCACTTATCGATGCGTTAAGAAAATCTGAAAATGTGCGGAAATCATTTAACCTCGCGCAGGTAGTGGTTATTATTTGTTCTCATCAAGAGGGAAATTTAGGTTAGGGAAAACAGGTGAAACTACTTCACATTGCGTTAATCACCGCGTTTGCGCTTCTTAGCGGGTGCGACAAGCCCGCTAAAACCGAGCCCGCACCGCCCGGCGGGGGCGGCACCATCGAAGCCATCAACCACACAAGCTGGGCCATCAACCGCTTCAGCGTTAACGGCCAGTCCGGCCTCGATATTATTAACCCTTATTCCGGCGGCGGCGGAGGCTGCTGCTTTGGCGTGAAGGGCCCGTGGCAGCCTGGGATGACCGTGCAGGTCGACTGGGAAACCGGCGTCGCCTTTGCCAGCGATGTGCCGGAAATTCCTGAGCCTGAAAGGCCAGACACTAAAGGGATGGATGAGAAAGCTTATTACAAGGCGTGGCAGGCATATTTCGATAAAAAACAGGAGTGGTACAAGAAAATAGAATCATTCAGCAAAAAACACTCCCAAACGGTGCCACTGCCCGACTACACCGGCCAGAAAACCTGCGGTATCACCGTGCATTTCCTGCCCTGTGATCAGATAAAGGTCACCACCAGCTGCGCCCGTTACGGCAGCCCGGATTACCCCATCAAAGAACGCGTGCAAATGGAGAAGCCGAAAGTATGTCCTCAATGAACTCGATCATCCTTCTGGCAGCCATTCTGGTGCTGGCCGGATGCGATAAGCCCGCTAAAACCGAGCCCGCACCACCCGGCGGGGGCGGCACCATCGAAGCCATCAACCACACCAGCTGGGCCATCAACCGCTTCAGCGTTAACGGCCAGTCCGGCCTCGATATTATTAATCCTTATTCCGGCGGCGGCGGAGGCTGCTGCTTTGGCGTGAAGGGCCCGTGGCAGCCAGGGATGACCGTGCAGGTCGACTGGGAAACCGGCGTCGCCTTTGCCAGCGATGTGCCGGAAATTCCTGAGCCTGAAAGGCCTGATCTAAGAGGACTGAGTGAGGATGAAGCAGACAAATTAGCAAGGTCATATTTCGATAAAAAACAGGAGTGGTACAAGAAAATTGAAGCCTACAGCAAAAAACACACCCAAACGGTGCCTCTGCCCGACTACACCGGCCAGAAAACCTGCGGTATCACCGTGCATTTCCTGCCCTGTGACCAGGTGAAGGTCACCACCAGCTGCGCTCGTTACGGCAGCCCGGATTACCCCATCAAAGAACGCGTGCAAATGGAGAAGCCGAAAGTATGTCCAAATTAAACCCTGCTAATGTCTGGCTTCCCCCCAAGTTTCCACGTTTAGGTCGGCTTCCCAATGAACAGTCGCTGGTCCGGGCAAACTGTATGCAACAGGAGAGCGTTGAATCGAAGTACTACGATGAGCTCTGCATTGCAGCCAACCGGCGCGGCGCGCGCCCCTGCTGTAAAACCCTGCATATCAGCCTGTTCTTTGACGGCACGGGTAATAACCTGAACCACGACCTCTTTGAATCTCGCCCGCCCCATCCCACCAATATCGCACGCCTGTTTCGCGCCACCATCGGGCAGGGCTATGCCGGCGGCACGCGAAGCCATAACGATGAGCTGGTTGATGAGGTAGGTTCGGCAGGTAATCAGTACTATAAATATTATATGCCCGGCGTGGGCACGCCTTTCCCGGAAGTGATGGATCTCGATTTCAGCGATGACGGACTCAAGTATGCCACCCACGGTGAGGAACGCATTAACTGGGCGCTGCTCCGCATCATTGACGCGCTGCGCCAGACGCTCGGGCAGGATAAGCTGAGCGACAACGAGAACTGGCGTGCCGTCCAGGCCATGGCCACCACCTACATGGCATCAAAAGTCGAGGGCGAATATCGCCGCCACACCGAGTTTTTCCGGCTGTTCAACGGCCTGGGCAACGCGCTGGGGGTGGCGCTGCGTCAGCCTGAGCCCGGCAAGCCGAAGCTGCTGGGCATCAAGCTGTACGTGTACGGCTTTTCCCGCGGCGCGGCGTCCGCCCGGGCCTTTGTGAACTGGCTGAACCTGCTGCTTTCCCCGTCCGGCACAGGTGCAATGCTTCCCTTCTGCCTGGCCACCCTGCACGGTGAAATCCCCGTCAGCATTGAATTTCTCGGGCTGTTGGATACGGTTGCCTCCGTCGGGATTGCCCACATCGCCCCGGTAGCAGAAGGCCACATGAGCTGGGCCGACGGAACGATGGAGCTGCCGGATAACGCCCTGATAAAACGCTGCATGCACTTCGTCTCCTCGCACGAACAGCGTCTGTGTTTTCCGCTTGATTCCGTCTGTCGGACAGACGGACGTTATCCGGAATATGCCGTAGAAGTGGTTTATCCCGGCATGCACTCGGATGTCGGCGGGGGATATCCGCCTGGCGATCAGGGAAAGGCTTGCGGTGAAAAAGATGTACTTCTTCTGTCAAAAATTGCGCTGAATGATATGTATGCGGCAGCATTTGCCGCAGGAGCCCCTTTAAAAGTTAGTGCCCTTGCTCTTCCAGATGACCTGAAAGCCAATCCCTGGCGAATCATGCCAGCGGAGCTAATTCAGGAATTTGAAATTTCACCGGATGTCATCCAGCGTTTTAACGCTTGGCGAGAGCTCACTCTGAAACTTAAATCTGCCTACAGTGAAATCACTAGAACCGAAGCCACCCACTACTCCCCTCATCGTGCTGAAATCAACGTTATTGAAGCGCTGGAACAACAAACGGGCTGGATGACCGCATGGCGAATCGGCCGCTACGCCCACGGCACCTTCCGCACGCAAAACTTTTACCGCGACGCCGCCGCTAACGATCAGAACAAGGACATCGACCCTGCCATCAGAGCCGAACGCGAGCGGGAGCGTGCCGAAAAGCAGAAAGAAATTGAGAAAACGCGTGCTAATGAGCTTATCGGGAAGCCGAAGGGCGAATTTGTGCTGATGACCGTGGGTCCGAAAGACTTTGATGCCCGTCTGGGCCAGACGCAGCTTTTAGAGGCCGCCATTGAATTTAAAGAAGATTATCAGCATGTCCCCCGCTCTCAGGCGAAAAGCTTTACCTATGCCACTCTCGATTACTTTAAAGGATTTGTGTACGCCTTTAATCAGGATGATGTGCCCGTTGAATATAAAAAAATCAAAAAGGCGGGAGAAGCGCATCTGCCTACGCTGTTCCCGGCGCAGGGTGAACGCCATAACGCAGACGCTCCCTCCGGACTGGTGAGAGCGCTGTTTGATGATCAGGTTCATGATTCCCGCGCCTGGTTTATGCACAGCGCACTAGGTTCACGCGAGCCCTGGGGAGGCTATTTTTTGTACCGCATGATTTACTTCGGAGAGGCCACCAGCAAGCAGGTTAAGCCGCTCGCCATGCTGGGCTATGTCGCCGGGCTGGGTTACCCCATTTCGACTAAAGAGGTTAACTTCCTCATTGAAATGATTGACAGCAGGCGTACGCCCGCCGAGGCCACCTCTGTCCGGCAAAAGATTTCCGTGGTGAACGCCGGAACGGGGTACACCGTTGGCGTGCTGCAGGACAACGCGCGTCAAATCCCCTGCGTTAACTATCCGGCAACCGCCCTTGCGGAATGCCAGAAGGCCAGGGAGAGGGCTCTTGAACAGCATAAGGCCAAAATTTTATCCCAGTTCGCTGACGAACGCTGAACGCAGCGGTTGACCATCACAAGGAATGCGCGATGAAAGGTTTTTCACTGATATTTTTACCTGCCATTTTACTGCTGGCCGGGTGCGACAAGCCCGTTAAAACCGAGCCCGCACCACCTGGCGGGGGCGGCACCATCGAAGCCATCAACCACACAAGCTGGGCCATCAACCGCTTCAGCGTTAACGGCCAGTCCGGCCTCGATATTATTAACCCTTATTCCGGCGGCGGCGGGGGCTGCTGCTTTGGCGTGAAGGGCCCGTGGCAGCCTGGGATGACCGTGCAGGTCGACTGGGAAACCGGCGTCGCCTTTGCCAGCGATGTGCCCGAAATTCCTGAGCCTGAGGAACCAGATACAACCGGAATGGATCGCAATGAACGACACAATGCATGGCAAGTATATTTCGATAAAAAACAGGAGTGGTACAAGAAAATTGAAGCCTACAGCAAAAAACACTCCCAAACGGTGCCTCTGCCCGACTACACCGGCCAGAAAACCTGCGGTATCACCGTGCATTTCCTGCCCTGTGACCAGGTGAAGGTCACCACCAGCTGCGCCCGCTACGGCAGCCCGGATTACCCCATCAAGGAACGCGTGCAAATGGAGAAGCCGAAAGTCTGTCCCAATTAAGCGATCGCAGCATAACGGCACTGCTACTAAACCTTTAAATCTGAATGCCACCCAGAAAACAAAAAACCCCGCCTAAGCGAGGTTTTTTTTCAGGGTTTTGCGGGTGGTGACCGCAGAACACACTGTGTTACGTCAACGCAAAAAGTATACGCGATCGCAGACGAACGCGCAATTCAGGCACAGATTTTGACGTTTTTGAGTATGGATCGGCTTCACGTTTTTGTCCATAAAATACTGTTCATGCATACAGTATTTATCTATACTGAGGGTGTTCGCAGTGAGCGAGGGGGCCGCAGTTCTACCGGCGCAACGAAGTCCTGGCTGAAACGGGTGGTGCCGTCAGTGCCTTAACCCCTGAAGTGAGCACACTGTGTTACGTCAATCCAGGTGCTGGCCACAGGCGGCGGAAAGGTACGCCAGCATCGTGCTCCTTTTAACCAAAAGGAGACGCGTATGAGCGTCGTGGATATGGTTGTACTTGTCCTCAAACTCATTGTTGCTGTACTGCAACTGCTTGATGCTGTCCTGAAATACGTTCGGTAATTCAGGTTCAAGTCGCACCTGAGAGGGGCGGGCAACCGCCCCTCTTTAATAACGAGGGAATGCTATGTCGCGTCTGTTAATTGAGCCTGTTACGCCGGATGAACCGGGCTATATCGCCCTGAAGGCAGAGAGTATCGCGTTGAATTTCAACATGCTGCGCAGGCTGGAAGAGAACTGGCTGCGGGGCGAAAATCGCTTTAACGCGCCGGGGGAAAAGCTGCTCGGAGCGTTTCTTGGCGGCAAGCTGGTCGGCGTGTGCGGGTTAAACCGCGACCCGTTCAGCCAGCAGCCGCGCGCCGGACGTATCCGCCATCTTTACGTCAGCGAAAAATGCCGCGGGCTGGGCATTGGCAAACAGCTGTTAACCGTGGTGATGGCCGATGCCAGCATCTGGTTTGATTTTCTTAACGCCCATGCCCCGGACGCCGTGCACGGGTTCTACCACCGCGCCGGGTTTTCGCCGGTGATGGACGAGCCGCGCGTTACGCACCGTCTTTTTTGCGCGGTGTAAGCGGTGGCGGCTTCAGGGTGCGAATGTTACAGTTGGATGACAATTCACCACCTGACGCGCCATGACCATCACCGTTTTCTGCATCCTGCTGTTTGCCGCGCTGCTGCACGCCAGCTGGAACGCCATCGTTAAAGCCGGAACGGACAAGCTCTACTCCGCCATTAGCGTGAGCGGCTCCGCCGCGCTTATCGCCGCGTTCCTGCTCCCGTTCTCGCCGCAGCCCTCCGTCGAAAGCTGGCCTTTCCTGATCGTCTCCTGTGCGCTGCAGGTGGTGTACACCGTGCTGGTGGCCAAAACCTATCAGGTGTCTGATATGAGTCAGACCTACCCGCTGATGCGCGGCACGGCACCGCTGCTGGTGGCGCTGATAAGCGTGCTGGCGCTGGGAGATAGCCTGTCCTGGCTGGCCTGGTCAGGCATTGGCGTGATTTGCCTGTCCATCCTGGCGATGGCGATGAACGGCAGAATGCAGTCGCGCAAGGGGATTTGGCTGGCGCTGCTCAACGCCTGCTTTATTGCCGGGTATACGCTGGTGGACGGCACCGGCGTGCGGCTGTCGGAAACGGCGCTGGGCTATACCCTGTGGACGTTCTTCATGAACGGTTTTTGCCTGCTCTGCTGGGCGATGGCGGCGCGCCGCCGCGAAGCGTCCCGCTACCTGCACCAGCACTGGAAAAAAGGGCTGCTCGGCGGCGTCGGCACCATGGGTTCCTACGGCCTGGCGCTGTGGGCGATGACCCAGGCGCCGCTGGCGGTAGTGGCGGCCCTGCGCGAGACCTCCATCCTCTTCGGCGCGCTGATCGCGTTTTTGCTGTTAAAAGAAAAGGTTGCCGGTATCCGCATTGTTGCGGCGCTCGGCATTGCGGGCGGCGCGATCCTGCTGCGCCTGGCGTAACACAATGGCAACTTATGTTGCCGATGTTGTGTACAAAACCTGACTTACCCCCTACATGCATTCATCGCAGCAATACTTAACTTGTCATCTGAGTGTGGTAGATTCCTCGCGCATTTATGGGAATGCGTAGTCACTTATTCTTGATTTCTCTCTTTTGGCAAAAGTATTCAGCGACATGAAAAAGCAAAGGAACGTTAACTTACTGTTGATGCTGGTATTGCTGGTGGCCGTCGGTCAGATGGCGCAAACCATCTACATTCCAGCGATTGCCGATATGGCAAAGGAACTGAACGTCCGCGAGGGCGCGGTCCAGAGCGTGATGGCCGCCTATCTGCTGACCTACGGCGTCTCGCAGCTCTTTTACGGCCCGCTGTCCGATCGCGTTGGCCGCCGCCCGGTGATTCTGGTCGGCATGTGCATATTCATGGTGGCCACCGTGATTGCCATTACCACCTCCAGCCTTACCGTGCTGATTGCCGCCAGCGCCCTGCAGGGCGTCGGAACGGGCGTGGGCGGGGTGATGGCGCGCACGCTGCCGCGCGACATGTACCAGGGCACGCAGCTTCGCCACGCCAACAGCCTGCTCAATATGGGGATTTTGGTCAGCCCGCTGCTGGCGCCGCTGATCGGCGGCCTGCTGGACACGATGTGGTCCTGGCGCGCCTGCTACGCCTTCCTGCTGGTGCTGTGCGTGATTGTCACCTTCAGCATGGCGCGCTGGATGCCGGAAACCCGTCCGGTGGACGCGCCGCGCACGAAGCTGCTCACCAGCTATAAAACGCTGTTCGGCAACGGATCGTTTACCTGCTACCTGCTGATGCTGATCGGCGGCCTGGCGGGCATCGCGGTGTTCGAAGCCTGTTCCGGCGTGCTGCTGGGCGCAGGGCTTGGCCTGAGCAGCATGGTGGTCAGCATTCTGTTTATCCTGCCGATCCCGGCGGCATTTTTCGGCGCATGGTTTGCCGGACGCCCCAACAAACGTTTCTCCACCCTGATGTGGCAGGCGGTTATCAGCTGCCTGCTGGCGGGCGTGATGATGTGGGTGCCGGGCCTGTTCGGCGTGATGTCGGTCTGGACGCTGCTGATCCCCGCCGCGCTGTTCTTCTTCGGCGCGGGGATGCTGTTCCCGCTCGCCACCAGCGGCGCGATGGAGCCGTTCCCGTTCCTCGCCGGAACGGCGGGCGCGCTGGTCGGCGGGCTGCAGAATATCGGTTCCGGCGCGCTGGCGTGGCTCTCGGCGATGATGCCGCAGACCGGCCAGGCTAGCCTTGGCCTGCTGATGACGCTGATGGGGCTGCTGATTTTACTGTGCTGGCTGCCGCTGGCGTCGCGCGTTTCGCATCACGAGCAGCCGGTTTAACCGGATGATGGCCCGGCTTCTCGCCGGGCTTTTCACAGACGGGTGCGATCATGGCCTGCAGCAAGGGCTCTGACGCAGGCCGCCATGCCCCCTCTTCCCCGTCGTAAAACTGAACGTCGGCATTGATGGCGTACGGGATTTTCGCTTTTTGCAGCTCGCAGGCCATAAACGTGGCGAACGCCATTTGCGACGCGGTTGGCGTAAAGCGAATCGACTCGCCCACGCCCCAGCCGCCAACCCAGCTGACGTGCCCGGTTTTTTGCTGCCAGCGCAGCGCGGCAGAAATGCGGCTGCGGATTGCCGCTTTTTCCTGAGCCGTTCCCGACGTCCACGGGTATTTACCGTTATTTTTGAGCGGCCCCCACGGAAAAATATGCCACTCCGCCAGCAGATAGCTTTGGCTGCGTGCGGGAAGCTTGAGGCTGGCGAGATCTTCCGGCGCGGCGCGCAGGCGGGGTGCGATGAATATCATGCGCTGCGGGTCAATCTCGTGAACGGCTTTGATCGTTTTTTCGTAGACGCGGTTAAGCGAGGCGAGGTTATGGTTGAGCTTGTCCGCCGGTTCGTAAATAAGATCGAATCCCAGCAGCGGCGCGCTTTTACCGAAGTAGTGCGCCACGGCGATCCACCAGTTAACCACCTCTTTTTCGTTATCGGCGTTCGGGCTGTTTTTATATTCATCGGCCTGATAGGCAATAATCGGGATCGCACCGTACTGCTCGCAGGCCTCGACCAGCTTGCGCAGGTGGATCAGCCGCGCTTCGGTCGGTTCACCGGCGACGCGGATACGCACGTGGCTGATGCCCTTCGCGCGAAAGTCGCGAACCACCAGCGGATCGAACTCGCGGATGCCGCGCTCGGTGCGGGCCCAGTCGACGTCCATGCCCACGCCGAGCTGCTGCGCGTAGCGCGCAGCCGTCAGCGGCGGCTCTGCGGCAATGGCCCAGCCGGAAGACAACACGAGCGCAGCGGCAATCAAAGGCTTTAACACGGCGTACCTTATGAAAAAAATCAAAAGCAATAGCCTGTATTTAGCACGCTTTTTCACATTTGGTGTAGCGCCAATGCGTAATAATTTCTTCAGCTCGCCCGTTCCTTCAGCCAGCCGATAAAGGCGTCAATTTTCGGCCACTGGCGGCCTGAAAGCGTTGCGACGTAATAGTGCTGGCGGCATTTCAACGTCTTCTCACCAAACGGCGCGATTAACTCTCCGCGCTCTAGGCGCTTTTGCACCAGGCGCTGTCGCCCCATTGCCACGCCGACGTGGTTGATCGCTGCGATAATGGCTAAATCAGAGCGATCGAACCCAATGCCCGACGATGTCGGCATGTTCACCGCGAACTGCTGCGCCCAGCCGTTCCATTCATCGGTGCCCGAATCATTGCTCCAGGCCTGGCGGTCGTGCAGAAGCGTGCAGCGGCTGAGATTTTGCGGGTTATTAAGCAGCCCGTTTTCGCGGGCATACTCCGGCGAACATACGGGCAGAATCGCCTCGTCCATCAGAAATTCATGGGCAAGATGGCCCGGCGGCGCAGCGTCGAAGTAGATCGCCAGATCGACGCCCGTACTCTGCATGTTGACGTCATCATTGCCGGTGAGCATGGTCAGCGAAATCGCCGGGTAGCGGCGGGTGAAGTCCCCGAGCATCGGCACCAGCCAGCACTGGGCAATGGACGGGCGCGAGTAGACGGTGAGCGTGCCGGACAGCGCCTGGTTTTTGATATCCAGGATCTCCTGGTTCAGGGTATCGAGCGAGGATTTGAGCGTCCAGTAAACGCGCCTGCCCTCCTGCGTCAGCGCCACCTTTCGGTGCGAGCGCGCAAACAGCTGAATGCCCAGCTCCGCTTCTAGCAGGTTGATGCGGTGGCTCACCGCGCTGGGGCTGAGCGACAGCTCCCTGGCCGCCAGCGCAAAGGACTCATGCCGCGCAGCCACCTCAAAGGTGTACATTTTTGAAAGCTGCCAGCCGTTAAGCAGCCGATTTTGGCCATCCGTCACGCTTTTCCTCCGGGTTTGATCCAATCTGGCTCACCTGAAACGCAATATATATCATTTGTCAGCATGCCTCTTTTTTTTGTCCAATAGCCCACACGATCCGATTGCGACGAGATAAACAATGGAAAACAAACGCGCAGCGGCGCTGGCCGCACGGTTTCCTCTTATTGAGGAGTTGATGGCCCTTAAGGACGTCACCTGGCTGAATCCGCGCGCCGCATCGCTGGCGGAAGGTCTTCCGCACGTTGGGCTGACCCAGTCCGACGTGGACGAGGCGCACGCGCGCCTCAGCCGTTTTGCGCCCTATCTGGCTAAGGCGTTTCCGGAAACGGCAGCCGCGGGCGGGATTATCGAATCTGAACTGGTTGCCATTCCGGCAATGCGGGCGCGGCTGGAGAAAGCGTCCGGCAAATCCATTCCCGGCACGCTGCTGCTGAAAAAAGACAGCCATCTGCCGATATCCGGCTCGATTAAGGCGCGCGGCGGGGTTTATGAAGTGCTGGCCCACGCGGAAACGCTGGCGCTGGGCGCGGGATTACTCAACACAGATGATGATTACAGCATCCTGCTGGAGCCGCGCTTCAAGGACTTTTTCAGCCGGTACAGCATCGCCGTGGGATCGACCGGCAACCTGGGGATGTCCATCGGCATAATGAGCGCCCGCCTCGGCTTTAAGGTAACGGTGCACATGTCCGCCGACGCCCGCGAGTGGAAGAAAGCGAAGCTGCGCAGCCACGGCGCGATCGTCGTGGAGTATGAGCAGGATTACGGCGTGGCGGTCGAGCAGGGGCGCAGGGCGGCGGCGAGCGACCCTGACTGCTTTTTTATCGACGATGAAAACTCGCGCACGCTGTTCCTCGGCTACGCGGTGGCGGGCGAGCGGCTGAAGGCGCAGTTTGCCGCGCAGGGGCGCGCGGTAGATGCAGAACACCCGCTGCATGTTTACCTGCCGTGCGGCGTCGGCGGCGGCCCCGGCGGCGTGGCGTTTGGCCTGAAGCTGGCGTTTGGCGACCACGTTCACTGCTTCTTCGCCGAGCCGACGCACTCGCCGTGCATGCTGCTGGGAGTGTATACCGGCCTGCACGATAAGATTGCGGTGCAGGATCTCGGCATCGATAACGTCACGGCAGCGGACGGGCTGGCGGTAGGACGCGCCTCCGGCTTCGTGGGCCGCGCGATGGAGCGGCTGCTCGACGGGTTCTACACGCTGTCCGACCAGAGCATGTACGACATGCTCGGCTGGCTGGCGCAGGAGGAAGGCATTCGCCTGGAGCCGTCGGCGCTGGCGGGAATGGCCGGGCCGCTGCGCTTCCCCGCGGGGGCCAACGTCACGCACCTCGTGTGGGCGACCGGCGGCGGCATGGTGCCGGAAGACGAGATGGCAGCGTACCTGGCTAAAGGAAAGTAAGTATGCCGGGTGGCGGCTGCGCCTTGCCGGGCCTACAGGTGCAATATTTGCTGAATGTGGGTAACGGCAAAGAGCAAGGACAGCAGCAGCACCGCCAGCGCGATCAGGAGCTTATCCCGCACCGCTTTCGGCTGGACAAAATCGTCCTGCGCCACGTCCATCAGATTGCGGCTGCGGGTGTAGCGCCACAAAATGACCGCCACCAGCGCCAGCACGACGATTGAGATCCAGAACGGCGCCCCGGTGCGGTGCCAGTTGTGCTTAATCGCCAGCGCGATCAGCGCGCCGTACCCCAGCAGCGTGCGCAGCCAGGCAAGAGAGGTTCGCTCCGGCTGCAGGCCGGGATCGGCTTCGCGCCGCGCCCGGCGGCTATCCGGCATAGAACACCAGCACCATCACCACGCCCGCCACCGCCAGCAACAGAACGCTGATAATAAGCAGCCCGCGCGTATAGGGCAGATCCTGCTTCAGGCGCATCGCCTTCTCGTTGCGCAGCCAGCGCAGATAGCCGTAAATCGCCAGCACGCCCGCGAACAGGCACAGCAGCAGGGCCAGCACTTCGCGGATCAGCGGCGTGGCGAAGTCGGGAGCCAGCTGGTCCAGGCCAACGCCCGCGGCGAGAAAGCCTAACGCGGTGCGGACCCACGCTAAAAAGGTGCGCTCGTTAGCCAGAGAAAAGCGGTAGTCCGGCGCTTCGCCGAGGCGGGAAATTTTCATGGAGGTTCCTTGTCGTGCTGCGGGCAGGCTTCAGCATAGCGTAAATCGACAGGGACAAAAAACCGGCATCGGGCGATGCCGGTCGTGAAGGTTAGTGCAGCTCTGGCCAATAGTCCTTATTCGCCTCGATCAGGTCATCCAGAATCGCTTTCGCGACGGACGCGCTCGGCACGGTTTTCGACAGCGTAATCGCCTGCCACAGCTTCTGATACGAGCGCTGCTCCCAGGCGTCCACCACCAGTTTTTCCACCGCCACCTGCTGGCTCATCAGCCCCTTCTGGAAGTGCGGAATATCCCCTACGGTCAGCGGTTCCGGCCCGTTATGGCCCACCAGGCACGGAATTTCCACCATCGCGTCGGCGTCGAAGTTATGAATCGCCCCGTTGTTCGGCACGATCAGCAGCATCCGCTCCTGGGTGTTGAAGGCAATGGCCGTCGCCAGATCGACGATGTAGGACGCATGTTCGTCGATTTCCAGCTCGCCCGCGGAGGATTTTCCAGCTTCGATAATCGCCCGGCACGAGCTGAATACGTGCTTCTCGCGGTGATCCATCACCTCGTTGGCGCGCGTGCGCTCCGGATTCGAGTGCGCAACCACGTAGTCCGGGAACAGGTAATACTTGAGGTAGGTGTTCGGCATGGTGTCCGGGTCCAGCGCCTGCACGTCTTTGGCCTTGGCGAAGGTGTCGTTCCAGCTCGCTTCGGTGTGCGCGTCCTCTGACGGCGGAACATAGCCATTTTTCGCCACGTATTCGCGCAGTTTCGGCATCAGATCGTTGCCGTTCAGATCTTCAATCGACGTCCACCAGCCGAAGTGGTTCAGGCCGTAGTAGCGCACGCGCATCTCTTTACGGTCCTTCAGGCCGACGATCTGCGCCATTCGTCCTTCAATGCCGATCGGCATATCGCAGATGTTGAGGATTTTGGCGTTAGGCCGCAGGCGGCGGGTGGCTTCCGCGACGATGGCCGCCGGGTTGGAGTAGTTCAGCATCCACGCGTTCGGGGAGTATTGCTCCATATAATCCACCAGCTCCAGCACGCCGCCGATGGAGCGCATGCCGTAGGAGATCCCGCCCGGTCCGCAGGTTTCCTGGCCCAGCACGCCATGGCGCAGCGGAATTTTCTCGTCCTTTTCACGCATCGGGTATTTGCCCACGCGGATGTGCGCCATCACGAAGTCCACGTCGGTAAAGGCCGCTTTCGGATCGGTGGAGTAGCTGAACTCGACGTCCGGCGCCTGCTCCTGAAGGATGATTTTGCACGCCTCGGCAATGGTCTCCTGGCGCGCGCCGTCGTTGTCATAGAACTTCAGGGCGCGCAGCGGGAAACGGTCACGGTTGGCTAACAGCATCAGGACGATACCCGGCGTGAAGGTACTGCCGCCGCCGGCAATGACAACTGAGAATTTTTTCATGATATAGCCTCTGTCAGGGTGGTTTGTTCGTGGGGTAAAGGGGTTTTCATCAGCGATTCAAGCTGGTCGCGCACCTGGGGAACGTGCAGGCCGACAATCACCTGGATGCCGTTGCCGCGCCGCACCACGCCGTGCGCGCCAAGGGCCTTGAAGACGTCGTCGCTTTGGGTTTTCGCCATGTCCACCAGCGCGATGCGCAGGCGGGTGGCGCAGTTGTTGATGCTTTCGATATTGGCCATGCCGCCGAGCGCCTGCAGGAATCCCGCGGCCTGCCCGACCTGCTGGCTGGCCGCCGCCGGGGCGGTGGTTTGCCCGCGCGCCGCCTTATAGTCCGCCTTGCTGTAGAGCTTGATTTCGCTCTCTTCGCGGCCCGGCGTTTTCAGGTTCAGCCGCTCAATCAGCGTTTTAAAGACCACGAAGTAGAGCCCGGTGAAGCACAGGCCAATGGCTATCTGGGTGAACATCATCGACGCGTGGTTATGGAACATCGGGATCCAGTTCTGCGGCAGGAACTGGTCCAGCAGGCCGCCGCCCATGTTGCCGACAACGCCGAAGGCGTACATCACCGTCGCCATGGTTGCCGCCAGCACGGCGTGGACGGCAAACAGCAGCGGAGAGATAAACAGGAAGGTAAATTCTAGCGGCTCGGTAATGCCGACCAGCACGGCGGTGAGCGTGGCGGGGATCAGCAGGCCCGCGACCTTAACGCGGTTTTCCGGCGACGCGGTGTACCACAGCGCCAGCGCAATGCCGATGGAGCCAAACACCTTCGAGTTGCCGTGCAGCGCAAAGCCGCCTTCCGGGAACAGGGTTTTCAGCGGTTCGGTACTCTGACTGAAGGCCTGCAGATGCTGCGCCCAGTAAACCTGAATGCCGCCCTCAACCGCCGCCGGGCCAAAGATAAACGGGCCGTAGACGAAGTGGTGCAGCCCGGTTGGGATCAGAATGCGCTCAAGGAAGGTATAAACCCACACGCCCAGCGCCCCGGCGGAGCGCAGAAACGCCTGCAGCGACTCGATGCCCATCTGCACCTTCGGCCAGCCGAGCAGCGTCAGCCACGCGCAGGGGATCATTACGAAAAAGGCGAGGATGACCACAAACGAGGTGCCCTGGAAAATGCCCAGAAAGACCGGCAGCGGCTTGTCGAAATAGCGGTTGTGAATGGCGGTGACGATGCCCGAAATGACGATCGCCCCGATGATGCTGGTATCAAGCGTTTTGATGCCCGCAATCATCGCCAGCCCGCTTCCGGCGGTCGGTTCGGCGGAGAAATCGACGCCAAAGAAATGGCCCCAGGTCATCCCCATCGCGTTAATGAAGTAGTTCCAGGTCAGGAAGCTAATCAGCACCGCCAGGCACGCCCGGCCCTGCGCCTGCTTCGCGAGGCCAATCGGCAGGCCGACGGCAAAAATCAGCGGCATGTTGCGAAAGACCGCCCATCCGCCCTCTTCAATGATGTGAACAATTTGCGCGAACAGATGATCGGGCGCGGTTAAGGCCTCGCCCACGAAAAGCGGGTTGCGAAGCATAATGGCGATTCCCACCACGATCCCGGCAAACGGAAACAGCAACACCGGGGTAAACATGGCACCGCCAAAACGTTGTATTTGACTGAGCATTTTTAAATCCTCACGTAACAACCTGTAGGGGAGAGTGGCCTTTGTAATTTTTTGCTGGCCTGAAGGGAGCATAAGAATTTACTAATGCGTGAACATGGCGCGCCGCTGCGATTCGTGATCGCATTCATGGTTTTAATTTGACCAATGAGGTCTACTTTTTGCGGTAAATATGGACATGTCAGGACGTAATCCACGCGCTGAAGCAGGCAGAGAGGTCTACTGGTGATCTACAAATCTATTGCTGACAGATTGCGGCTGCGGCTCAATTCGTCGGACTACAACGTCGGCAGCCCGCTGCCCGGCGAGAAAGCGCTGGCGCACGAGTTTGGCGTGGCGCGGATGACCATCCGCAAGGCGCTGGACCTGCTGGTGAGCTGGGGGCTGGTTGAGCGCCGCCACGGCAGCGGGACGTTCGTCGCGCGCAAGGACGTTCACCATGAAACCACCAACCTGACCGGGCTGGTGGAGGTGCTGCGCCAGCAGGGAAAAGAGGTGTTGAGCAAGGTGCTGCAGTTTGAGGTGATGCCCGCCCCGCCCGCGATCGCCAGCCAGCTGCGGATTCAGGTCGACGAGCGGATCTATTTTTCACGGCGCGTGCGCTACGTTGAGGGGAAGCCGCTGATGCTGGAAGACAGCTTTATGCCGGTGAAGCTGTTCCGCAACCTCTCGCTGGCGCATCTTGAAGGGTCGAAGTTTGACTACATCGAGAAGGAGTGCGGGATAACCATCAGCGGCAACTACGAGAGCCTGACGCCGGTGCTGGCGGACAGGCAGCTGGCAAGCTATATGAACCTGCCGGAACAGACGCCGCTGCTGCGCATTACCTCTCTTTCCTACAGCGACAGCGGCGAGTTCCTTAATTATTCCGTGATGTTCCGCAATACCAGCGACTATCAGGTAGACTATCACCTGCGGCGCATCCACCCGGACGCGGTTTTAGCCTATCCCCCAGAACAGCACCGCCAGTAGCTGCGGGGTGATAATGCGCAGGAACATCACCAGCGGATAAACCGTGGCGTACGACAGCGCCGCCGCGCCGCTGGTGGCGTGCAGGTTATTGGCAAAGGCCAGCGCGGGCGGATCGGTCATCGAGCCTGCGAGCATGCCGCACAGCGTCAGATAATTCATTTTGGCGAACATTCGCGCCAGTATCGCGACCGTGAGCAGCGGAATGGCGGTGATGAAAATACCGTAAGCCACCCAGCTCATCCCCTCGCCCTGAACCAGCGTGTCGACAAAGTCGCCGCCGGACTTCAGCCCAACCACCGCCAGGAACAGCACGATGCCCAGCTCGCGCAGCGCCAGGTTAGCGCTCGGCGGCATAAACCAGTAGAGCTTGCCGATGCAGCCGATGCGCCCGAGGATCAGCGCCATAATCAACGGCCCGCCCGCCAGCCCCAGCTTGAGCGCCACCGGGAAGCCGGGCACGTACAGCGGAATGGAGCCGAGCAGCACGCCAAGCCCGATGCCGATAAACACCGGCAGCATCTGCACCTGCTGCAGCTTCTGCTGGGCGTTGCCGACCATGTCCGCCACGGCGTCGATGGAGGACGGCCGTCCGACGAGGTTGAGGATATCGCCAAACTGCAGACTGGCCTCCGGGCTGGCGACCAGCTCAACGCCCGCGCGGTTAAGCCGGGAGATCACCACGTCGTAGCGTTCTTTTACCTGCAGATCGCGGATTTTCCTGCCCAGCACCTTCTCGTTGGTCACCACGACGCGCTCGACGCGCATGTCGGTGCCGCGCGTCGAAAGCGACGTGTCGACCTCCTGGCCAATCACCAGCCGGGCGTTGTTGAGGTCCGCCGGCTGCCCGACCAGATGGAGCAAGTCGCCGTGCTGGATCACCGTGCCCGGCGAGGGCACCATCAGCATATCGTCGCGCTTCAGTCGCGAGCAGATAATGGTGGCGCTGTTCAGAATGGGCACGTCCTGAATCGCCATGTTGTTCAGGTTGGGGTTTTCCACGCGGATATTGATGGTTTTGATCAGCGCGTGGCCGTTGGTGAGCGTGCTTTCGTGGTCCCTGGCCTCTTTGTCGACGTTAACGCGAAACAGGACGCGCACCAGCCACATAGACAGCAAGATGCCGCAAATGCCAAACGGGTAGGCCATGGCGTAGCTCATCCCCATCTGGTCAACGACGTCCGGTGCGATGCCTAAATCGCGCAGGATCTGCTGCCCCGCGCCCAGCGCGGGCGTGTTGGTGACCGCGCCGGAGAAAATGCCAAGCACCACGGGAAGCGGTATCGCAAAAATCTTGTGCAGGACAGCGGTGACCAGCCCGCCCATCACCACGATGCCGAGGGCGAAGAGGTTTAGCCGCAGCCCGGAGACGCGAAGCGAGGCGAAAAAGCCCGGCCCCACCTGGATGCCGATGGTGTACACGAAGAGGATCAGGCCAAATTCCTGAATGAAGTGGAGCATATCGGCGCTGAGCGTAAGCCCGAGCTGCTCGGCGAAATGGCCGACAAAAATCCCGCCGAACAGCACGCCGCCGATGCCAAACCCGACGCCGCGAATTTTGACATTGCCAATCCATAGCCCAACCACCGCGACCAGGGCCAGCACGCTAACGGTTAACGCGATATCACTCATGATCACTTTCCTTGTCATAACCTTAGTTATGATAAGGATTCTCTCAGAGCCGGTAACCGTTGTATGGGCGATGGCGCACAAAAAGGCTGAAGGTAAAAGCAAAACGGTCACCCGAAGGTGACCGTTTTTAGTGTTTGCACCCTCTCCCCGTGGACTGAGGGATCCCCAGAAAATTTTTAACCAGAAGAGATTACGTTTTTATTAATAGAATTAATAGCTTAAAGCGACACCCCGGTCCGGCTGAAAATCGCCGAAGTGTTTCCTGAAGGCCGGGGCGCCGCGCAGGGATGCGCGGCGAGGGCATAGCCTGCAGGGATGCAGGCTGGTGCCCGACCCGAAAGCCGAAAGGAATAAGCTGAGGGCACCGCGAAGCGGCGATTTTCTCTGCCGGGAGCCCGGATTGTTAAGGGGGCGGCGGCGAGCCCTCTTAACACGTTCACAAGTAACGTGATTTCAGAGTAGCAAGGCTCGTAAAGTGAACGGAATAACCACCACAGCCGTATGTTCCCCCTCACCCCAACCCTGTCCCTGAATGGAGAGGGAGTATTCGGTGCCAGGCTGTAATTTGTGGGGATCCCTCAACCCTGTGGGAGAGTGCCAGGGTGAGGGCACCAGCCCGCACAATATTAGCTATTCAACGCCGGACGCTCACTAATGGCGATGCGCTGCGGCGCGATGGCTTCCGGCAGGTTGCGGGTCAGGTCGATATGCAGCAGCCCGTTGGTGAACGTCGCGCCGGACACTTCCATATGGTCCGCCAGGGTAAAGCTCAGGCTAAACGGCTGGGTGACCAGCCCCTGATGCAGCCACTTGGTGTCGGTCTCTTGTTTCTCAGGCATGCCTTTCACCGTCAAACGCGTGCCTTCAAGCTGGATGTCCAGGTCTTCCTGGCGGAATCCGGCCAGTGCCAGCGTGATGCGGTAGTGGTTGTCGTCGCTCTTTTCGATGTTGTACGGCGGAAACGCCTGTTGCTCAGGGGTGCTTTGCAGGGCGTTAGCCAGCTTGTCAAAACCAATCCACTGACGCAGAAGTGGGGATAAATCGTAGTTACGCATAGGTGTTCTCCTTCTAAGAAGCGAGTTGGCGCAGGTTATTTTTGTGCGCGGTTGTTCCTGCAAATCCCGATGGGTTCGCATATGCTCCCGTTACGGCAAGCAATCTTGAGTAGGCCGCTCGCGCGGCCCGGAAAATTAGTTGATTTCGATACGGCGTGGCTTTTTCTCTTCCGGGATCACGCGCTCCAGCTCGATAAACAGCAGGCCGTTAACCAGGTTTGCGCCTTTCACGTGAATGTTCTCAGCCAGCTGGAACTTGCGTTCAAAGTTGCGCTCGGCAATGCCCTGGTACAGGTAGGTACGCTCTTTCTGCTCGGCGGTATGGGAACCTTTCACCAGCAGCAGGTTGTCCTGCGCGGTGATTTCCAGCTCGCTCTCTGCGAAACCGGCCACGGCGATAGCGATGCGGTAGTGGTTTTCGTCTACCAGCTCAACGTTGTATGGAGGATAGCCGTTGCTCTGGCTC
>AGFT01042377.1_pt1 | contig 29447 bp, 17 predicted proteins | sample 305848 | NCBI WGS metagenome assembly AGFT01 (sample SAMN02954282, study PRJNA62043) | ant fungus garden metagenome | biome: terrestrial; feature: Atta colombica fungus garden; material: fungus garden; isolation source: Atta colombica fungus garden bottom | host: Atta colombica | place: Panama...
TGAGGGAAATCGCGCGCAATAACTGTATAAAACCCCAGCAAAACACCCTGAACCAGGCTATAATCAGGCCTGGTTTTGCTTTATGGGATAACGGCGTGGCGCAGGCGCAAGAAGGCTTTTTACTGACCCGGCACTGGCGGGATACTCCTCAGGGGACGGAAGGTGAGTTCTGGCTGGCGACGGACAGCGGGCCGCTGAACGTCACGCTGCCGCCGCAGGAGTCCGTGGCCTTTATCCCTGAGCCCCAGGTCGAGAAGGTAAAGCAGCTCTTGCGCGGGGAAAACAACTGGCGCATTACCCCGCTCGAGCTGAAGGATTTCCACCGCCAGCCGGTCTACGGCCTGTACTGCCGCGCCCATCGTCAGCTGATGCGCTATGAAAAGCTGCTGCGCGAGGCGGGCGTCACGCTTTACGAGGCGGACATCCGCCCGCCGGAACGCTTTCTGATGGAGCGGTTTATCACCGCCCCCGTTTGGGTCGACGGCACCGTGCAAAACGGCAGGCTCGTCGACGCGCGCATGAAGCCCAACCCCCACTACCGCCCGCCGCTGAAATGGGTGTCGCTGGATATCGAAACCACTCGCCACGGTGAACTGTACTGCATCGGCCTGGAAGGCTGCGGGCAGCGGGTTGTCTATATGCTCGGGCCGCCGAACGGCGACGCGTCGCGCCTTGATTTTCAGCTGGAGTACGTGAGCAGCCGACCGCAGCTTCTGGAGAAGCTGAACCAGTGGTTTGCCGAACACGACCCGGACGTGCTGATCGGCTGGAACGTGGTGCAGTTTGACCTGCGCGTGCTGCAAAAACACGCCGAGCGCTACCGCATTCCGCTGGTGCTGGGCCGCGGAAATAGCGAGCTGGAGTGGCGCGAGCACGGTTTCAAGAACGGCGTGTTCTTCGCCCAGGCCAACGGCCGCCTGATTATCGACGGCATTGAGGCGCTGAAGTCTGCCTTCTGGAACTTCTCCTCTTTCGCCCTCGAAGCCGTGGCCAGGGAGCTGCTCGGCGAAGGCAAGTCCATCGACAACCCGTGGGACAGGATGGATGAAATCGACCGCCGCTTTAATGAAGATAAGCCGGCACTGGCCAGCTACAACCTGAAAGACTGCGAGCTGGTGACGCAGATTTTCCATAAAACCGAAATTATGCCGTTTTTGCTGGAGCGCGCGACGGTGAACGGCCTCGCGGTCGACAGGCACGGGGGATCGGTTGCCGCCTTCGGCCATCTCTATATTCCCCGCATGCATCGCGCGGGCTACGTCGCCCCCAACCTCGGCGACGTTCCTCCCCAGGCCAGCCCCGGCGGATACGTCATGGATTCGCGGCCCGGGCTGTACGATTCGGTCCTGGTGCTGGACTACAAAAGCCTGTATCCGTCGATCATTCGCACCTTCCTGATCGACCCGGTTGGGCTGATCGAAGGAATGGCGCAGCCGGACGATGAGCACAGCACCGAGGGTTTCCTCGGCGCGCGCTTCTCGCGGGAAAAGCACTGCCTGCCGGAAATTGTGGGAAACATCTGGCACGGCCGCGATGAGGCCAAACGCCACGGCAACAAGCCGCTCTCGCAGGCGCTCAAGATCATCATGAACGCGTTTTACGGCGTGCTCGGCACCAGCGCCTGCCGCTTCTTCGATCCTCGCCTGGCGTCGTCTATTACCATGCGCGGGCATGAAATTATGCGCCAGACCAAAGCGCTGATTGAATCTCAGGGCTATGACGTTATCTATGGCGATACCGACTCAACGTTCGTATGGCTGAAAAGCGCGCATTCCGAAGCAGACGCCGCCCGCATCGGCAAGGAACTGGTGGCCCACGTGAACGGCTGGTGGCGCGAAAGTTTGCAAAAAGAGCGGTTAACCAGCGCGCTTGAGCTGGAGTTTGAAACCCACTTCGCCCGCTTTTTGATGCCCACCATTCGCGGCACCGACCAGGGCAGCAAGAAGCGCTACGCCGGGCTGATTCAGGAAGGCGACGCGCAGCGCATGGTGTTTAAGGGGCTGGAGACGGTGCGTACCGACTGGACGCCGCTGGCGCAGCAGTTTCAGCAGACGCTCTATCTGCGGATTTTCCGCAACGAGCCCTATCAGGACTACGTGCGCGAAACCATCGCCAGCCTGATGGCAGGCGAGCTGGATGACCAGCTGGTGTACCGCAAGCGCCTGCGCCGCCCGCTGGCCGAGTACCAGCGCAACGTGCCGCCTCACGTGCGCGCCGCGCGGCTGGCGGACGAAGAGAACGTTAAGCGGGGCCGCGCGCCGCAGTATCAAAACCGCGGCACCATTAAATACGTCTGGACCACCAGCGGCCCGGAACCCGTTGATTACCAGCATTCGCCGCTGGATTACGACCACTATCTTACGCGTCAGCTTCAGCCGGTTGCGGAGGGAATTTTGCCCTTCATGGACGACGACTTTGCTACACTAGTGACAGGGCAACTTGGCCTATTTTGACGCGTGACGAAAGCGCTGCCATCCAGTACCATAGCGCCCTTTCCATTCCCGGACCCATTTTTCGATGGCCGTCATTCTGCGACGGCGGTCGAACTATTGCCTGCAATTAAAGAGTAGAGCCGAACAACTATGCCTTTTACACTTGGTCAACGCTGGATCAGCGATACAGAAAGCGAACTTGGATTAGGAACCGTGGTGGCAGTCGATGCGCGCATGGTTACCCTCCTTTTCCCCGCCACCGGTGAAAACCGCCTGTACGCTCGCAATGACTCCCCTGTGACCCGCGTGATGTTCAATCCGGGTGACACCGTGACCAGCCACGACGGCTGGCAGCTCAAGATTGAAGACGTAAAAGAAGAGAATGGACTGCTCGCCTACGTTGGGACTCGCCTTGACACCGACGAAGCCAACGTCGTCCTGCGTGAAGTGCTGCTCGACAGCAAGCTGGTGTTCAGCAAGCCGCAGGACCGCCTGTTCGCCGGGCAAATTGACCGCATGGACCGCTTCTCCCTGCGCTACCGCGCGCGTAAGTTCCAGAGCGAACAGTACCGCATGCCGTGGAGCGGCCTGCGCGGCCAGCGCACCAGCCTGATCCCCCACCAGCTCAACATCGCCCATGACGTGGGCCGCCGCCACGCGCCGCGCGTGCTGCTGGCAGACGAAGTTGGCCTGGGGAAAACCATTGAGGCGGGAATGATTCTGCACCAGCAGCTGCTCTCCGGCGCGGCCGAGCGCGTGCTGATTGTGGTTCCTGAAACATTGCAGCACCAGTGGCTGGTGGAAATGCTGCGCCGCTTTAACCTGCGCTTCTCGCTGTTCGACGACGAGCGCTACGCCGAAGCCCAGCACGATGCCGATAACCCGTTCGACACCGAACAGCTGGTGATCTGCTCCCTGGACTTTGTGCGCCGCAGCAAGCAGCGCCTGGAGCACCTGTGCGACGCCGAGTGGGACCTGCTGGTCGTTGACGAAGCGCACCACCTGGTCTGGAGCGAAGATGCCCCAAGCCGCGAGTACATGGCGATTGAACAGCTGGCCGAGCGCGTGCCGGGCGTGCTGCTGCTGACCGCAACGCCGGAACAGCTGGGCCTGGAAAGCCACTTCGCCCGCCTGCGCCTGCTCGACCCGAACCGCTTCCACGACTTCGCGCAGTTCGTTGAAGAACAAAATAACTACCGCCCGGTTGCCGACGCCGTCGCGCTGCTGCTGGCGGGCAATCGCCTGTCTAACGACGAGCTGAATACCCTGAGCGACCTGATCGGCGAGCAGGACATTGAGCCGCTGCTGCAGGCGGCCAACAGCGAGAGCGACAACGCGGCATCCGCGCGCAAAGAGCTGATCGATATGCTGATGGACCGCCACGGCACCAGCCGCGTGCTGTTCCGCAACACCCGCAACGGCGTAAAGGGCTTCCCGAAACGCGAATTACACACCATCAAGCTGCCGCTGCCGACCCAGTACCAGACGGCAATTAAGGTGTCCGGCATTATGGGCGCGCGCAAGAGCGCGGAAGATCGCGCCCGCGACATGCTCTACCCGGAACAGATTTACCAGGAATTTGAAGGCGATACCGGCACATGGTGGAACTTCGACCCGCGCGTTGAGTGGCTGATGGGCTACCTGACCGCGCACCGCTCTCAGAAGGTGCTGGTGATCTGCGCCAAAGCCGCCACCGCGCTGCAGCTGGAGCAGGTTCTGCGCGAGCGTGAAGGCATTCGCGCCGCCGTGTTCCACGAAGGCATGTCCATCGTCGAGCGCGACCGCGCGGCGGCCTGGTTCAGCGAAGAGGACAGCGGCGCGCAGGTGCTGCTGTGCTCGGAGATCGGCTCCGAAGGCCGTAACTTCCAGTTCGCCAGCCACCTGGTGATGTTCGATCTGCCGTTTAACCCGGATCTGCTCGAGCAGCGCATCGGCCGTCTGGACCGTATCGGCCAGGCGCATGATATTCAGATCCACGTACCTTACCTGGAAAAAACCGCCCAGTCCGTGCTGGTGCGCTGGTTCCACGAAGGCCTGGACGCGTTTGAGCACACCTGCCCGACGGGCCGCACCATTTACGACCAGGTGCACGGTGACCTGATTGGCTACCTTGCCTCACCGGAAGAGACCGAAGGCTTCGACGAGCTGATTAAAGCCTGCCGTGAAAAACACGACGCCCTGAAGGCCCAGCTGGAACAGGGGCGCGACCGCCTGCTGGAGATCCACTCCAACGGCGGCGAGAAGGCGCAGGCGCTGGCCGAAAGCATCGAAGAGCAGGATGACGATACCAGCCTGATCGGCTTCTCGATGAACCTGTTCGACATCGTGGGGATCAACCAGGACGATCGCGGCGAGAACATGATCGTCCTGACGCCGTCCGATCACATGCTGGTGCCTGATTTCCCGGGCCTGCCGGAGGACGGCTGTACCATCACCTTCGAACGCGACGTGGCGCTGTCCCGCGAGGACGCGCAGTTCATTACCTGGGAACACCCGCTGATCCGCAACGGCCTGGATCTGATCCTCTCCGGCGATACCGGCAGCAGCACGATCTCGCTGCTGAAAAACAAGGCGCTGCCGGTCGGCACGCTGCTGCTGGAGCTGATCTACGTGGTGGAAGCCCAGGCGCCGAAGCAGCTGCAGCTTAACCGCTTCCTGCCGGCGACCCCCGTGCGCCTGCTGCTCGATAAGAACGGCACCAACCTGGCGGGCCAGGTGGAGTTCGAAAGCTTTAACCGCCAGCTGAGCGCCGTGAACCGCCATACGGGCAGCAAGCTGGTCAACGCGGTCCAGCAGGACGTGCATGCCATTCTGCAGCAGGGTGAAATCCAGGCTGAGAAAGCGGCCCGCGCGCTGATCGATGCCGCGCGCGCCGAGGCCGACGAGAAGCTCTCTGCCGAGCTGTCGCGCCTGGAAGCGCTGAAGGCGGTGAACCCGAACATCCGCGACGACGAGCTGGCGGCGATTGAAAGCAACCGCCAGCAGGTGCTGGAAAGCCTGAATCAGGCGGGCTGGCGTCTGGACGCGCTGCGTCTGATCGTTGTCACGCATCAGTAAGCGGAGCGAAAAATGGTAATGGAGCCCTACAATCCGCCGATGGACCCGTGGCTGGTCATTCTGTATCAGGATGAGCACATTATGGTGGTCAACAAGCCGAGCGGCCTGCTGTCCGTGCCGGGGCGTCTGGACGAACATAAAGACAGCGTGATGACGCGCGTTCAGCGTGATTATCCGCAGGCCGAATCCGTCCATCGTCTGGATATGGCAACCAGCGGCGTGATTGTGGTGGCTTTAAATAAGGCGGCGGAACGCGAGCTGAAGCGTCAGTTCCGCGAGCGCGAGCCGAAAAAGCAGTACGTTGCGCGCGTATGGGGCCATCCACAGCCCGCGGAAGGGCTGGTGGATTTGCCGCTGATCTGCGACTGGCCGAACCGGCCAAAGCAGAAGGTGTGCTATGAAACCGGCAAGGCGGCGCAAACCGAGTATGAAGTGCTGGAGTACGCGCCGGATAATACCGCGCGCGTAGTGCTTAAGCCGATTACCGGGCGCTCCCACCAGCTGCGCGTGCATATGCTGGCGCTGGGCCATCCGATTTTGGGCGATCGTTTCTACGCCTCCCCGGAAGCGCTGGCGATGGCGCCGCGCCTGCAGCTACATGCCCAGACGCTGACCATTACGCATCCCGCCTTTGGCAATGCGATGACGTTTAAAGCGCCCGTAGATTTTTGACCCTCTCCCCGTCTCTCACGCCAGGCATGTTGCCTGGCCGTGCGTCGCCATCCATTATCCATATATATTAAATATTCTTCATTTAACGCAAAACTGCGCAGTAAACGCCCAATCAAATAACCCACATTATTATTTTAAAATAAGCTAAAAGCGGCGTTTAATATAACTAAATTGCACATTTCACAGACAAACGTTATTAGTGAGGTTTATCTCAATTGTAACTGTATATCATCATTTGTTAATGCCCTCTTTATTCATATCAATTCTCGCGCATTAACCCCTCAATTATTCAGCAAAGGAATGCATAAATGAATAAGCAGTATAATATTGTCTGGAACAGCGCCCGTAATATGTACGTGGTGGCATCCGAGCTGGCCCGCGGCGACAGCAGAATCAAATCCCGGGTGCGCGCTGGCGGGTTAGTTGCCGCATTAATCCTTGCAAGCGGCGCAAGCAACGCAGCGGATAATTCATTTGTCGCCGTACCGGGTGAAAACACTATTGGCGGCAGCTATTCCACCTCAAAGGATAAATCCACTGCCGTTTATATCGCTGAAAACGCGATTGTAGAGGATGCCGACGCCGTCACCATCATGACGAAGGGTGAGGATTCTTATGGTTTATATATGGGAGGAAACGATCGCGCTCGAGCCGAACTGGACTCCACTCACACCAGCATTACGACATATGGCAAGAATGCACATGCAGTGTTTGTTAGCGGTAATGCTTCCCTCACCCTGGATGGCGGCACAATAACCACATATGGAGATAATGCGTATGGCGTAATGGTGGACTCAGGCACATTATCGCTAAGTAATGTAGAAATCTCCGGTTCGTCATCAGCTTTATCTCGTGGCATAGTCATCAACAGCACTGACGTTAGCGCCGGAAAGGCAGACCTCAAGAATGTCTCGATTCACCTGACAGGCCCAATGGGCATGGGTATCTGGAATATCGGTAACGAAGATAATTTACTCACGGGCTCTGCTATTTCCATTGACACTTCAGGAGATAACCTCGCCGGTGTCACGCTGATCAATGGTTTTACGAATCTCGATGCGGTGACAATTATTACGACCGGTACAAATAGTGGGGGCGTTCTTAATGAAAGCCCTAATTCAACGCTGACTGATATCCGGATTACCACCAGCGGCGATGGCGCTAATGGCATAAAGTCGATCTCGAATCCTTACTACGGCACCAACTCCGTCATTACGCTTGATGGCGGCACCATCAATACCAGCGGTGCTAACGCACACGGCATGTACGCCATAGACGGCGGTAAAATCATTGCAAGCAATCTTGATATCACTGGCGCCCAGTCTTATGGCACCGTTCTGGAAAATGGCAGCAGCGTAGCCATCACCAGCAGCAATGTCACTGGCGCAGGCGCGGGCTATTATTTCGTTAAGGGTAAAAAAGCCAGCGCCACGCCTAACGCGCTCACCCTGGACGGCGGTTCTATCACCACCACAACCGATGGAGGCAGCGCGTTTCTGGTGGACTCATCCCCGGCGACGATCCGCGCAAAAAACATCAAGTCCGTTAACAGCGACAACCTGCTTACGGTGAATAACACCACCGATACCGTCACCTTCACGGCCGAAAACAGCCTCCTTTCCGGTGCGGTGGACGCGGGCGGCAGCAACGTCAGCATGGCGTTGGATAACGCCAGCCAGTGGATCATGAGCGGCAGCTCAGACGTCGGCAATCTCACCAGCAGCGGCCGCATTACCCTCGGGGATAAAAATGGCAACAGCGGTACGCTGAATGCGGGAAACCTGACGCTGAACGACAGCAGCACGACTGACGTCTGGCTCAGCAGCACTTCTGCGGCCGCGCCGATTACCGCGCAGCAGGCCAGGCTCGGCGGCACGCTGAATATCACCGGTTTTGAGGGTATTGAAGATTTAGCAAAAACCAACCAAGTCACCGTGGTTGATGCCGAAAGCGCAATAGCGGGCGATTTCAGCAGCGTCACCACCGCGGGGATGGATCAAGCTGACTTTCTCACCCTCAGCGGCCAGATCAACAGCGAAGACAATACCCGTTATGACGTCTTAGCGTCTCTGACCTGGTTTGCAGACTCGAACAACGCCGCGACTCCCGCCCACGGTACCTTCACCATTGACGATGCGGACCAAAGTTTTACCCTGCACACCGTGCTTACGGATCGGTCAGCGAATGCCGCTAGCGGATGGGACGGTAAATCGCTTATCAAAGAGGGAGACGGAACCCTCGTTCTGGATGCTGAAAACCGCTACAGCGGCGATACCCACGTGAATGGCGGTACGCTGTGGATCACCGACCAGGGCGCGATCGGCGCAGAAGGCAGCGATCGGGCGATTTACGTGGCGCAAGGCGCCACGTTTGGCGGTCAAAACGGCACGGCAAATGCGTCGGTGAGTAACGACGGCACCGTGAAGTTTGACGACACGCTTACCCTCAACGGCAACGTGACCAACGCCGGCGTTCTCTCAAGCGGTGACGCGTCGGGCGGCGGATCGGCGGCGGGCAATACGCTGATCGTTAACGGCGACTACACCGGCAAAGGCGGCAAGCTCATCATCAACACTCAGCTTGGCGACGATAGCTCACTTACCGACAGGCTGGTGGTGAACGGTGATACGTCTGGCGATACCACCGTGCATATCAACAACGCGGGCGGAAACGGAGCGCAAACCGACAAAGGCATCAAAATTATCGACGTCGCAGGCGCATCGAACGGCGAGTTTACCCAGGGTAATCAGGTGCAAATCAACGCCTATGAATATCGCATGTACAAGGATGAAGGCGACTGGTATCTGCGTTCGGCCATCAGCGGAGCAGACGATGGAAGCGATGGCGGTGCGCCGCAGTATCGCGCCGATATTGGCGCCTACCTCGGAAACCAGTCTATCGTTCAGAACCTGCAGATGCAGACCCTCTACGATCGTGAAGGCAGCCAGTTCCGCTCTGACAGCGGCGCAATGTGGGCCCGCTTTAAGGCGGGTGAAAACGGCACCTCCGCCGCTGGGGGCGACGTCGACGTGGACGGCAACTACGCCCAGTTCCAGATTGGCGGCGATATTGCCGCGTGGAACAACGGCAAGCAGAGCCTGGCCGTCGGCGTAATGGCAAGCTACGTCAATGCCAAAACCGACAGCACGGGCAGCAAAGGTGCCGACGGCAGCCAGTTCACCGCAAACGGCAGCGTTGACGGCTACAGTCTGGGGATGTACGCCACCTGGTTTGCCGACGCCGTGACGCATCAGGGCGCGTATGTCGATAGCTGGTATCAGTACGGCATCTACAACAACAGCGTGAAGAATGGCGGCGTGGGAAGCACGGATTACGACTCTACCGCGCATGCCGTTTCGCTGGAAACAGGCTACCGTTACGATCTCGGCGCGGTGAGCCTGACGCCGCAGGCGCAGGCTGTCTGGCAGAAATACAGCGCCGACGGCGTGAAGGATGACAGCGGCACCATGATTGACGGCCAGGACAGCGACAGCCTGACGACCCGCCTGGGCCTGCGCGTGGACAGCAAGCTGGCAAAAGGCCAGAGCGGCGTTATCCAGCCGTTTGCTGAAGCTAACTGGCTGCACGCTTCTCATGACGCCGCCGTCACCTTTGGTGATACCAGGATCGCGCAGGATCGGCCTGCGGATCGCGCAGAGCTGAAGGTGGGGATTCAGGCCAACGTCAACAAACAGTGGAGCATCACCGCGCAGGCCGCGGGCCAGAAGGGCGGCAATGACTACAGCGATATGAGCGGAAGCCTGAACGTGCGCTATAGCTGGTAATGTCGAACGTCATCGGGTGGAAATGTGCTGCCACCCGATTTTTTGCCTATCAACACTTCCATTTATATCTCCCCCCAAAACATAAACATTCCAAATATATTTAATTTTACGACAATCATTAATAAGCACAATTCATTCCAGGAAACTGAACAGCTTTTATACTGCCGTTGAAACACGACAAGAATATATCCTGGAATAAAAAAAATGAAATGGAAAAAAAAACTGCTAACAAGCTTAATTTCGCTGGCTCTTTTTGATGCTGATGCAGGCGTCATGCGCGAAGATGTTGACGTGCAGGACTATCGGGATTTTGCGGAAAATAAAGGGAAATACACCCCGGGCGCGACCGGCGTGATTGTCTATAAAACCGACGGCACTATCGCTGGTGAATTAGCGTTCCCCATCCCTGATTTCAGCGTTTCGGATAGCCTGGGTATTGCCACCCTGGTTAAGCCTTCTTACATCACCAGCGTTAAGCATAACAGTGGATACTCTGGCGTTGATTTCGGCAACAATGCCAAATTTAAGACCACCTACAAAATCATTAACCGGAATAACCACCCAACGATTCCCGAATACAATATGGACATTCATATTCCCCGGCTGAATAAGGTGGTTACCGAAACGGCGCCGATACCGACGCTGGATAAAAAAGATATCATTCCCAAATATCAGCCAGCCGATCAAAAAGCGGCCGTCGCAGCTCGTTTTCAGTGGTTTACCCGCGTGGGTTCAGGCGTTCAGTATCAAGTTGATCCGGTGAGTAAGACTGCGCAGAAGATAGGTGAAGGCTATAAATGGCTGAGTGCCGGAATGTTTACCAACCCCGCGTATGAGAATGATTACCGCATCCAGTGGCAAAACTATGGGCCACCAGACAGCAGAGCCCAACCCTTCAGCTCGGCCGCGCAGGCTGGCGATAGCGGTAGCCCAGTCTTTGTCTTTGACGGCCAAGAGAAGATCTGGAAGCTGCTTGGCGTCACCACCAGCGTGGGCGGCTCGGCACCGTACAACTTCAGAACTTACATGCTCTACTTTACCCCAGACTTTATGGATACGGTCCTGGCAGCCAATACCGATCCTGACGTCACCGATTCCGCACGGGATGGCACCATCACATGGGCAGCAAACGCTATCACGCAGGGGGCGAACCGCTGGGATTGGCACGGCGTGAGCACTCAGGCTTTACCTTCAAACGCCACCAGCGCCGAGCTGGATGCAACCAAAGACCTGCGCTTTAACGGTGATGGCGGCACGATCGTGCTCGAACAGGCGGTTAACCACGGCGCGGCCAAACTGCAGTTCTCCGCCGACTACACGGTCACGTCTGCCGAAGGAAAAAACAGCACCTGGGTCGGCGGCGGTATTGAGGTGGATGACGGGAAAACCGTTAGCTGGCAGGTCAATGGCCTTGCGGGAGACACGCTTCATAAAATTGGCGCGGGCACGCTGTATGTGAATGCCGAAGGCATTAACGGCGGCGCGCTGAACGTTGGCGATGGCAAGGTCGTGCTGGCGCAGCGGCAGAATGCAGACGGTCAAAGCCAGGCCTTTTCAACCATTACCCTGGTGAGTGGCCGCCCTACCGTGCAGCTGGCGGGTGAAAATCAAATCGCGGCAGATAACGTCCAGTTTGGTTTCCGAGGCGGTAATTTTGATCTCAACGGTTACAACATGACCTTTGATGAAATTAAACATAACGATGACGGTGCCATCCTTCTCAATACGAATGACCAGCAGCGCTCCACGCTCGCGCTCTCTTCCACACAGGACAGGCTGTTTATCGGTGAAATCGGCGCCGCAAAGAGCCGGGACAATCTCGATCTTGTCGTGTCCACAGAAGAGGGTAAAACGCGCACGCTTGCTGGCAATGTCGCCGTCAACGCGCTGACACTCACGAACGGCAATCTCATCCTGCGCGGTCGTCCAACCCCTCACGCCAATAACCTGGTTATCAGCAACGACTGGATCGACAGCGCCTTTGTGGCAAACACCACTACCGTTAACAATAATACCGCTCTGATGGTGGGCGAGCATGGCGCCTTGAGCAGCGATGTGAACGTGAGCGATAGCGCTGAGCTCGTCATGCAAAGCCGGAGTAAATTCAGCGGTTCGGCCTATCTTGCAGAAAATGCCACACTGCGCGTGATTCAGGACAGTTCACTGGATCAGAGCACCGACGGCTATAATGATGTTGAAATTACGGCCGATATCCGCGGTGACGGCAAGCTGGTGAAAGACGGGGATGGGATCCTATGGTATACCGGCAACGGCGGCTGGACGGGCGGCACAACAATCGCGGCCGGGCAGCTGGCGCTAAACGGAACCCTCTCCTCCTCCCTCACGATGGGCGATGAAACGCTGTTAAGCGGGTCTGGCACCACGGCCGATATTACCCTTGGCGATAACGCGGTGATTTATCCGGGCTGGCAGCGTGAAGCGCCTGCAACCTTATTGAAAGCAAACGCGTTCACTCCTCAATCCCTGAGCATTAACGGTACGCTAACGACCGGTAACAACAGCCAGGCGGTATTGCGCACCCAGCTCGGCGAAAACGGCAGCCTTTCCGATCGTCTTACGGTTAATGGCGATATTATCGGAAGCGAACCGCTATGGCTCAATCTTTCACTCTCGGGAGAAGCTCTGAATACCGACGCCAACAGCAACGGCATGGCCGATGCGCAGGAAGGCGTCTCGCTGGTGCAGGTGAACGGCAACGTCAATAAGGATAGCGTTAAGCTCAGCGGCGGCTATGTAGCAATGGGAGCATGGCGCTATTCGCTTTATGCTTTCGCGCCGGGGAAAAGTGATGCGGATGGTAACATCACCTCCAGCGCACGTTACTGGGACTATCGCCTGCAAAACGATTTGCTTTCTGAAGGGGAAAATACCATCCCAACCGAAGAGCCAAAAATCCCCGACGATGAACTGCCTGACGTTACGCCAGTCGAGCCTGAACAGCCAGACGTCACGCCACCGGCTGATACGCCTGCTGAAAATGAACCGCCCTCAGATGACGTTCGCCGTGCCGTCATTCCGCAGGTGCCATCCTATCTGTCGCTCCCGACGGCGCTGATGAACTACAACAATATGCTGCGCAACACGCTCCACCAGCAGGCCATGTGGTCTGAGAAGCAGGATCTCGGCTTCTTCATGGAGTACTTCCACCAGGACAACCGCTATAACAGCGACCTGAGCTTCACCCAGTTTGGTTACGATTTCGATCAAAAGGCCAACGGATTCCTGTTTGGTGGGCGAGTCGCGCGCTGGCAAAGCCCGGATGAGGCCCAGCAGCTCTCCCTGAACGTCGCGTGGTCAACGGCAGAGCTTAGCGTTACGCCGCATGCACAGGATGGAGAAAGCCAGGGAGATTACACGGCGCATACGCTGAGTACCCTGACCGAATGGCGTCACGCTTCCGGCTGGTTCGGCGAGCTGATGCTGGATGTGTCCAAGTACAGCGGCGATATCAGCACAACGCTGCGCGGCGAGAACGTGGCTAACGTTAAAGCGAAAGGACTGACCGCCGATCTGAACGTGGGGAAAGATCTGACCTTCGGCAGGCATGTCGTCACGCCAGCGATAGGGGTAGGTGTGCAGTATCTTGATATTGACGATATCAACGACGTTGATAGTACGCACACGTCCTACGACAGTATTGTTCGTCCGCTCTATCATGCAGGTCTGGGTTATCGCTATCACCTGACCGATGCGCTGGAGCTCACTGCAGGCTCACAGGTGAACTGGGATGAAAGCAACAATCCTGACGTGACGATCTCCGGGACAAACACGGATCAACGTGCGAACTTCAACGTCGCCACGCCGGGTAGCTACGCCAGCTTCACGCTGGGGGTAAATGGAAAAGCGGCTGAAAACATTACGCTCTTTGCCAACGGCGGCTATCAAGCTCGCCTGGGCGAAGCGGGCGTTGACGGCTGGCAGTTTAATACGGGCGTGAACGTGTCGTTCCGCTAAAACAAAGGGCCGCTTGCGCGGCCCTTCTTATTTAAATCCTTTCTGCTCTTTTATCAGCTCGTAGGCTTTCTGAATTTCCTGCGCTTTTTGCTTCGCCATCTCCATCATCTCTGGCGGTAGGCCTTTCGCCACCAGCTTGTCGGGGTGGTGCTCGCTCATCAGCTTGCGGTAGGCGCGCTTGATGGTAGTAGCATCGTCAGAAGGCTTCACGCCCAGCACGTTGCAGGCGTCTTCCAGGGTAGGGCCACGCTGCGCCTGCTGCCAGCCGCCGCCGGAAGACTGCTGGTGCTGATAGCCGCCGCCAAACTGCGCCCCGCCCTGCATCATGCGCAGGAACTGGTCGAACTGCATCCGTGAAATGCCGAGCTCTTCGGCTATCACGTACAGAACGTCGCGCTCGTTAGGGTGCAGCGAGCCGTCGGCGAACGCGGCCTGGATTTGAATCTTCAGAAACATCCGAATTAAATCAAAGCGGCCAAAGCAGATGCTGCGAAACTGACGCATTTTTTCACGCAGGGGATAGTTATCCGCTTTACCAATACGAAACGCATTTTGCGCCGCCAGGCGCGATTCACCGTGCAGGTTCATGCGGTCCATAAAGACGCTGGCGACCTGAATGTCGGCTTCCGTCACGCGCCCTTTTGATTTGGTCAAGTGCCCCATCACCTCAAAGGTGGTGGAGAAAAAGAGCGACTGGCGCTCGCGCTGGTTGGCAAACCAGGCCATTTTGCGGCTGCGGGCCTTATCAAACATGTGGCCGATAATCAGCCCAAGCGCGACGCCCCAAAAGCCGGCGCCCATCACAATGGCGAACGCAACGCCGATTATTTTACCCCAATACTGCATATACTCCCCAAATAGTCATGGTCCTGGTTCGACGCAACTCCATCATTACAGTGGTCGAGCCACGGTCAATTGAGGGACATCGCCTATAATTTGCATTATCATACTCGTCATTCGATAGCGAGCCTAACACTCTGGCACGCAAACGGGCAGGATTAACGCTGGTACTGCGCTGATGAGTAAGATAGTCTCTGAGCGTTTGTAAGCCGTAGCCACTGATGACGGAACACTAAAATATAACGTATGAAAAAACGTATCCCCACCCTCCTGGCCACCATGATTGGCACCGCCCTGTATAGCCATCAGGGGCTGGCAGCCGATCTTGCCTCGCAGTGTATGCTTGGCGTTCCAAGTTACGATCGTCCTCTCGTTCAGGGCGACGCAAACGACCTGCCGGTCACCATCAACGCCGACAGTGCGAAGGGTAATTATCCTGACAATGCGACCTTTACGGGCAATGTGGATATTAACCAGGGCAACAGTCGTCTGCAGGCCGATGAAGTGCAGCTCCACCAGAAGCAGCCGGATGGGGCCGTGGCCCCCGTGCGCACGGTCGATGCGCTGGGTAATGTGCACTACGACGACAATCAGGTCATCCTGAAAGGTCCGAAAGCCTGGGCAAACCTGAACACGAAAGATACTAACGTCTGGGAAGGTGACTATCAGATGGTTGGGCGCCAGGGGCGCGGGAAAGCCGATCTGATGAAGCAGCGCGGTGAAAACCGCTATACGATTCTGGAAAACGGCTCGTTTACCTCATGCCTGCCGGGTTCGAATACCTGGAGCGTCGTCGGCAGCGAAGTCATTCATGACCGTGAAGAACAGGTGGCTGAGATCTGGAACGCCCGCTTTAAGCTGGGTCCGGTCCCCGTTTTCTATAGCCCTTATCTGCAGTTGCCCGTTGGCGATAAGCGTCGTTCCGGCTTCCTGATCCCGAATGCCAAATACAGCACCTCGAACTACTTTGAATTCTACCTGCCGTATTACTGGAACATCGCGCCCAACATGGACGCCACGATCACGCCGCACTATATCCACAAGCGCGGCAACGTCATGTGGGAAAACGAGTTCCGCTATTTGACCCAGGCAGGCACCGGCCTGATGGAGTTTGACTATCTGCCGTCGGATGACGTTTTCCAGGATGAACATCCTAAAGACGGTGATAAGCACCGCTGGATGTATTTCTGGCAACATGCCGGCGTTCTGGACCAGGTGTGGCGCTTCAACGTTAACTACACCAAGGTTAGCGACCCATACTACTTCAACGACTTCGACTCCAAATACGGCTCCAGTACCGACGGCTACGCCACGCAGATTTTCAGCGCGGGCTATGCGGTACAAAACTTTAACGCCACGGTATCAACCAAGCAGTTCCAGGTCTTCAACACCCAGACCTCAAGCACCTACGGCGCGGAACCGCAGCTGGACGTTAACTGGTATCAGAACGACGTCGGTCCATTCGACACCCGCGTTTACGGCCAGGCGGTGCATTTCGTCAACACCAACTCCGATATGCCGGAAGCGACGCGTGTGCACCTTGAGCCGACCATCAGCCTGCCGATTTCCAACAACTGGGCGAGCCTGAATACCGAAGCCAAGATGATGGCGACGCACTACCAGCAGAAGAATCTGGACTGGTACAACAACCGCTACGGTACCGATCTTGAAGAGTCGGTAAACCGCGTGCTGCCTCAGTTCAAAATGGACGGCAAGCTGATTTTCGAACGCGATATGGGCCTGCTGGCGGATGGATACACCCAGACGCTTGAGCCGCGCATGCAGTATCTGTATGTGCCGTATCGCGATCAGAGCAAAATTCAGAACTACGACTCCTCCTTCCTGCAGTCTGACTACAGCGGCCTGTTCCGCGACCGCACCTACGGCGGTCTTGACCGTATCGCTTCAGCGAACCAGCTGACGACCGGGGTCACTACCCGCGTATTTGATGATGCTGCCGTTGAACGTTTTAACGTTTCCGTTGGTCAAATCTACTACTTCACCGAATCTCGTACCGGTGATGACGACATTAACTGGGAGAAAGACAACAAAACGGGTTCTCTGGTATGGGCAGGCGATACCTACTGGCGCATGACCGATCGTTGGGGCCTGCGCGGCGGGCTGCAATACGATACGCGTCTGGACAACGTGGCGACCAGCAGTGCCGCCATTGAGTACCGTCGTGATGAAGACCGTATGCTGCAGCTGACCTACCGTTACGCGAGCCCGGAATACATCCAGGCGACGCTGCCAAACTACGCCAATGCCGATCAGTATAAAGAAGGCATTTCGCAGGTTGGCGGCGCGGCAAGCTGGCCAATCGCTGACCGTTGGTCAATCGTGGGAGCGTACTACTTCGACACGAACGCCAACAAGCCGGCTGACCAGATGGTGGGTCTGCAATATAACTCCTGCTGCTATGCGCTGCGCGTAGGTTACGAGCGCAAGCTGAACGGCTGGGATACACAAAACAATCAGAGCAAATACGACAACGTGATTGGCTTTAATGTTGAGCTGCGCGGCCTGAGTTCCAACTACGGCCTGGGCACGCAGCAGATGCTGCGCTCGAATATTCTGCCGTATCGCACTTCAATGTAATGTGCTTGATTTACAACGTAATCCGCTTTGCGGTTAATTGAAATGGAAAAAGTATGAAGAACTGGAAAACGCTGCTGCTCGGTGTCGCCATGGTTGCGAATACCAGCTTCGCAGCCCCCCAGGTTGTCGATAAAGTCGCGGCCGTGGTAAACAACGGCGTCGTGCTTGAAAGTGACGTTGATGGTTTGATGAAGTCGGTGAAGCTCAATTCGGGCGAAGCCGGTCAGCAGCTTCCGGATGACGCTACGCTGCGCCACCAGATCCTGGAACGTCTGATCATGGATCAGATTGTCCTGCAGATGGGGCAGAAGATGGGCGTGAGGATCTCTGACGAGCAGCTCGATCAGGCCATCGCCAACATCGCAAAGCAAAACAACATGACCATGGACCAGATGCGCAGCCGTCTGGCCTATGACGGGCTGAACTATGCGACCTACCGTAACCAGATCCGCAAAGAGATGCTGATTTCAGAAGTGCGTAACAACGAAGTGCGTCGTCGCGTCACTATTCTGCCGCAGGAAGTCGACGCGCTGGCGAAGCAGGTGGGTAATCAGAACGATGCCAGCACCGAGCTGAACCTGAGCCACATTCTGATCCCGCTGCCGGAAAACCCAACGTCCGATCAGGCTGCCGAAGCGGAAAGCCAGGCACGCTCTATCGTCGAGCAGGCGCGTAACGGCGGCGACTTCGGTAAGCTCGCCATCACCTACTCTGCCGACCAGCAGGCGCTGAAGGGCGGCCAGATGGGCTGGGGCCGTATTCAGGAGCTGCCGTCTATCTTTGCCCAGGCGCTGAGCACCGCGAAGAAAGGCGACATCGTCGGACCCATTCGTTCCGGCGTGGGCTTCCACATTCTGAAGGTGAACGATCTGCGCGGTCAGAGCCAGAACATCTCCGTGACGGAAGTTCACGCTCGTCACATTCTGCTTAAGCCGTCGCCAATCATGACCGACGATCAGGCGCGCGTGAAGCTGGAGCAAATTGCGGCCGACATTAAGAGCGGAAAAACCTCGTTTGCCAACGCGGCTAAAGAGTTCTCGCAGGATCCGGGCTCTGCTAACCAGGGCGGCGATCTGGGCTGGGCGGCAGCGGATATCTACGATCCGGCCTTCCGCGATGCGCTGATGAAACTGAACAAAGGCCAGATGAGTACGCCGGTTCACTCTTCCTTCGGCTGGCACCTGATCGAACTGCTGGATACCCGCAACGTCGATAAAACCGATGCGGCGCAGAAAGACAGGGCTTACCGCATGCTGTTTAACCGTAAATTCTCTGAAGAAGCGGCAACCTGGATGCAGGAACAACGCGCCAGCGCCTACGTGAAAATTCTGAGCAACTGATGAAACCGCATCGTGTTGTTATCACTCCCGGCGAGCCCGCCGGGATTGGTCCGGACCTCGTCGTCCAGCTGGCTCAACGCGGCTGGCCGGTGGAACTGGTCGTCTGCGCGGATGCAACACTGTTACAAGACCGGGCAACCCTGCTCGGTCTTCCTTTAACGCTGCTCCCCTACGTTGAAGGTAATACGCCCAGGCCCCAGCAGGCCGGCACGCTCACGCTCCTTTCTGTTTCGCTCCGAACCCCCGTCACTCCCGGCCAGCTGAGCACTGAAAACGGCCATTACGTCGTTGAAACGCTCGCCCGCGCCTGCGACGGCTGCCTGAAAGGTGAATTTGCCGCGCTGATCACCGGCCCCGTGCATAAAGGCGTGATTAACGAGGCGGGCATTCCCTTCACCGGGCATACCGAGTTCTTTGAAGAACGCTCTCAGAGCCCGAAAGTGGTGATGATGCTGGCAACCGAGGAAATGCGCGTTGCGCTGGTGACGACGCACCTGCCGCTCAAAGCCATTCCCGATGCCATCACGCCTGCGCTTCTGCGGGAAATTATCGGGATTTTGCACCACGACCTGCAGACGAAGTTCGGCATTCAGCAGCCCCATGTTCTGGTCTGCGGCCTGAACCCGCACGCCGGGGAAGGCGGGCATATGGGGACGGAAGAGATCGACACCATCATCCCGGTGCTTGAAGAAATGCGTGCAAAAGGGATGAATCTCAGCGGGCCGCTGCCCGCGGATACCCTTTTCCAGCCGAAATACCTGGATAATGCCGACGCCGTGCTCGCGATGTACCACGATCAGGGCCTGCCCGTGCTAAAATACCAGGGATTTGGCCGCGGCGTGAATATCACCCTCGGTTTACCCTTTATTCGAACGTCCGTTGACCACGGTACTGCGCTGGATCTGGCAGGCCAGGGAAAAGCGGATGTCGGCAGTTTCATTACGGCGCTTAATCTCGCCATCAAAATGATTGTTAATACGCAATGACTAATCGAGTCCATCAGGGCCACTTAGCCCGTAAACGTTTCGGGCAAAACTTTCTTAACGATCAGTTCGTGATCGACAGCATCGTCTCTGCCATTAATCCGCAGAAAGGCCAGGCCATGGTTGAAATTGGGCCGGGGCTGGCTGCGCTGACCGAGCCCGTAGGCGAACGCCTTGACGAGCTGACCGTCATCGAACTGGACCGCGACCTGGCCGCACGTCTGCAAACGCACCCGTTCCTCGGGCCGAAGCTGACGATTTATCAGCAGGATGCGATGACCATGAACTTTGGCGAACTGTCAGAGAAGATGGGCCAGCCGCTGCGCGTGTTCGGCAACCTGCCGTACAACATCTCGACCCCGCTGATGTTCCACCTGTTTAGCTATACTGACGCCATTGCCGACATGCACTTTATGCTGCAAAAAGAGGTGGTGAATCGCCTGGTTGCAGGACCGAACAGTAAGGCGTATGGTCGTTTAAGCGTGATGGCACAGTATTTCTGTAACGTGATCCCGGTGCTTGAAGTTCCGCCGACCGCGTTTACGCCACCGCCAAAGGTAGACTCTGCGGTTGTGCGCCTCGTGCCGCATAAAACTATGCCGTACCCGGTTAAAGAGCTGCGCGTGCTGAGCCGCATCACTACCGAGGCGTTTAACCAGCGCCGTAAAACGATCCGTAACAGCCTGAGCAATTCGTTTACCGTTGAGGTATTAGCCGAGCTGGGAATCGACCCGGCAATGCGTGCGGAGAACATTTCCGTGGAGCAATATTGCAAGCTGGCTAATTACATCAGCGACAATGCCCCGCCGAAGGAGAGTTAAGCCATGATTGATTCGCCCCGCGTCTGTGTCCATGTGCAAAGCGTCTATGTTGAATCTCAGTCCTCGCCGGATGAAGAACGTTTTGTCTTTGCTTACACCGTGACCATTCGCAACGTGGGGCGGATGCCCGTGCAGCTGCTCGGGCGCTACTGGCTTATCACCAACGGCAACGGCCGCGAAATTGAAGTCCAGGGCGAGGGTGTGGTTGGCGAACAGCCGCACATCAACCCTGGCGAAGAGTATCAGTACACCAGCGGCGCGGTGATTGAAACGCCAATGGGTACCATGGAAGGCCATTATGAAATGGTCGACGTCGATGGCAATCCGTTCCGTATTGCTATTCCTGTGTTCCGTCTCGCCGTACCTACACTCATTCATTAATCTAATGTCTACATATCTGATTGGCGACGTTCACGGTTGCTACGATGAACTGATCGCATTATTAAAGCAGGTCGACTTCACGCCAGGGCAGGATACGCTCTGGCTGACGGGCGATTTAGTCGCGCGCGGTCCTGGCTCGCTTGACGTGCTTCGCTACGTAAAATCGCTGGGCGACAGCGTGCGCATGGTGCTGGGCAACCACGATCTGCATCTGCTGGCCGTGTTTGCCGGGATCAGCCGCAACAAGCCGAAAGATCGTATTACGCCACTGCTTGACGCGCCGGACGCAGACGAGCTGCTGAACTGGCTTCGCCGCCAGCCGCTGCTGCAGGTAGACGAAGAGAAAAAGCTGGTGATGGCACACGCGGGCATCACGCCGCAGTGGGATCTTGAGACGGCCAGGACCTGCGCGCGCGACGCCGAGGCGGTGCTGGCAAGCGACTCCTACCCCTTCTTCCTCGATGCCATGTACGGCGATATGCCGAACAACTGGAGCGAGGATCTTAGCGGCCTGGCGCGGCTGCGCTTCATCACCAACGCCTTTACGCGCATGCGCTACTGTTTCCCGAACGGTCAGCTGGATATGTACTGCAAAGATACGCCGGAGAACGCGCCCGCGCCGCTCAAGCCGTGGTTCGCCATTCCCGGGCCGGTAACAAACGAGTACAGCATCGCGTTTGGCCACTGGGCATCGCTGGAAGGTAAAGGTACGCCGGAAGGCGTTTATGCGCTGGACACCGGCTGCTGCTGGGGCGGAGATTTAACCTGCCTGCGCTGGGAAGATCAAACGTACTTTGTACAGCCGTCTAACCGACAGTCAGGCTTAAGTGAAGGCGAGGCGGTTGCCTCCTGAGAATAGACCTCTCCCGAAAGGGAGAGGCGTATTAACGCTTAGCGACGTTCCAGAATCTCGAAGCAGTAGCTGTGTGAGTTCTGCGTATCCGCGTCGTGAAACTCGCTGAACACCGATTCCCACTCGTCCGGATCGTAATCCGGGAAATGCGTATCCCCTTCCACTTCCGCATCGATATGCGTCAGATAAAGCTTCTGCGCTTTCGGCAGGAACTGCTCGTACACGCGACCGCCACCGATCACCATGATCTCTTCGGCATCACCGCAGGCGGCAATCGCTTCGTCAACGGATTTCACCCACTGAACGCGATCGTCAGTGCCCGGCTGGCTGCTGATAACGATATTCTTACGGCCCGGCAATGGACGACCAATCGACTCCCAGGTCAGGCGGCCCATCACTACCGGCTTGTTTAACGTAGTACGTTTAAACCATGCGAGATCGGCAGGCAGGTTCCACGGCATGGCATTCTCCATACCGATAACGCGGTCTACCGCCAGCGCTGCAATCAGACTGATCATTGAAAATTTCCCGGATGCAAAAAATTGCCGCCACTATACGGAAAGCTTAATCTTTCGTCGACTGGCGGCAGAGTAAAGAAACAGATATTTTTTAATATTGCTGGCAACTCCACTTCACGCGGAAGGTTTACTCTCCGGCTCGTCCTGAGGATTGCCGGTATGCTTGCCCTCTTCCGTTCCCTGCCAGCCGTGGCGCTGCACCAGCGAGAGATGATTTCGATCCTCGTTGATGATTTCGGTCAGCATCGCGCTGGTGCGTTTAAACACCGCCGCGCGCTCAGAAGCCGTGCTCCCCGCCATCGCCACCATCTCTTCGACCATATCCATATTAAAGCGGCGGAACAGATCGGCGCGCTCGCGCGCTTCATAGGCGCCCAGCCCCAGGCTTTCCAGCGCCATACGGCCTGACTTCAGCGCGCCTTCAAACGTTTCACGCTCGGGGGCCTCGACGCCCGCCTGGCGCAGCTGGATGTAGTGATCCACATCGCGCGCGCGGGAGATGATCGTCAGGTTCGGGAAGTGCTCTTTTACCAGCTCCACCATCTGCAGGCTGGCCTGCGGATCGTCAATCGCGTTGATCAGCACCTCGGCCTTCGCCGCACCGGCAGACTCCAGCAGATCGACGCGGGTGGCATCGCCGTAGAAGACCTTCATGTCGAACTTACGCAGGGTTTCCACGTGATCGGGGTCGTGATCGAGAATCACCATTTTGACGCCGCTCGAGAGCAGCAAACGGCCCGTAATCTGCCCGAAACGCCCAAAGCCCGCGATAATGACGCGCGGCTGTTCTTCGTCGATCTCATCGGCTTCGCGCTCCTGTTCGCTGTCCGATTTTTCAAGGCGCGTCAGCAGCACCAGCAGGATCGGCGTCGCCGCCATCGACAGCGCCACCGCCAGCGTGAGCGCTTTCGCCCACTCGGCATTGAGCACGTTCGCCATTTGCGCCGCGCCAAAGACCACGAACGCAAACTCGCTTCCCTGCCCCAGCAGCACGGCAAACCAGCGGCGCTGCCTGTTAGGGACCTTCAGCGGACGGGCAATCAGCCACAGCATCCCCATTTTAATGACCAGGAAGCCGACCAGCAGAATCACTATCCGCAGCGGGTGAGTCACCAGCGTACCGAAGTCGATAGACATCCCGACGCCGATGAAGAAAAGCCCGAGCAGCAGCCCCTTGAACGGCTCAATGTCGCTTTCCAGCGCGTGGCGGTATTCGGAGCTTGCCAGCAGTACGCCCGCCAGGAAGGCCCCCATCGCCATCGACAGCCCGGCCTCCTCCAGCAGCAGCCCGAAGCCGAACACCAGGAATAGTGCAACGGCGCTGAACACTTCGCGCAGCCCCGAGCGCGCCACGAAGCGCAGCAGCGGACGCGTAACGTAGCGCCCCAGCAGAATGACCAGCGCCAGCGCGCCCGCCACCTTCAGGGCCGACAGCGCAAAGGCGCCCAGCGTGGTCGATGCGCCGCTGGCCGCCAGCAGCGGAATCATTGCCACCAGCGGAATGGCGGCGATATCCTGGAACAGCAGCACGGAGAAGGCGCTGCGCCCCATCTGGGAAACCGTCAGGTTGCGCTCGTTCATCGCCTGCATGGCGATGGCCGTTGAGGAGAGCGCCAGCGTCATGCCGATAAGCTCGGCGACCTTCCAGTCCATCCCCAGCAGGATGCAGAACCCGCCAAGCAGCAGGCCGCAGGCCACCATCTGCAATGCCCCGCCGCCAAATACCGAGGCGCGGAGCTTCCACAGGCGCTGCGGATCCAGCTCCAGGCCAATAACGAACAGCATCAGCACCACGCCGATCTCCGCAAAGTGCAGAATCGACTCGGCGTCCGTCACCAGGCGAAGCCCCCACGGGCCGATGACGCAGCCCGCGATCAGATAGCCCAGCACGGACCCTAGCCCCAGACGGACCGCCACGGGCACGATCAGCGCCGCGGCGCCGAGATAAATCAGCGCCTGTATCAGCGTATGGCTATCCATTGTGCGTCTCCTGCCACTCGAGTAAGCGTTGTTTGTAATGACGAGCCTGTGCCTGCAGCGTTTCGTCGTCGCAGATAAAGGTGCAGTGCATAGCAAAAGGTGGAAGCCAGGTGAGGCCACAGTAAAGGGCGGTGGCCTGCAGCGGCTGCGCGAGAACGTCAAAGCCCGGGAAGGCGCCAATCTCAAAATGGCTTTCACCGCCGCCGGTGGTCACGGCCCACATCAGGCTTTTGCCTTTTAGGGCATTACCGTTGTGGCCGTAGGCCCAGCCGTGAGAAAAGACCTTATCAATCCACAGCTTGAGCAGCGGAGGCGTGCTGTACCACTGCATCGGGTGCTGCCAGATAATCAGATCCGCACGAGACAGCGCCTCCTGCTCGGCGGCGATGTCGATATTGAAATCGGGATAGAGCTGATAAAGAGAGCGAATTTCTACACCCTCAATCGTCCCTGCCTGCTCAAGCATCCTTTTATTCGCATGCGAGTGCTGCGGATACGGATGCGCGTAAATAATTAAAATCATAAGCGCGATGTGTTCCCTGTCCAGGTTCTCTTTGTGTCTAAGAGTGTAGACAGTTAGTCTCTTCGCTTAAAGCGCCGCGCGGCTTCGCCTTCGCAAACGGCAACTATTGCCAACCCGGTTATAGCCCTGCGCGGGGCGTGCCTACTTCAATCTTAGAAATTGATACGATGAATTATTTTGTTAAAAAGATCGATAATTTGTCATTTTTAAGATTTGCTAAATTTACTCTTAAACAAATTGCTATATACACAACACATTGAAAAACGAATAATTTCGAGTCATTTTCATCATTTGATACATCTCGTCATAAATATTAAAAAAGATGATGCAGAGAAACTCAGTCTTGAACGCGTTTTCAAACAAATGGATGTGTATATGAGTAACAAGTCATTTGAATTAAACAGAACAACCAAAACTCTGGCGAAAATATTCCCCGCGCTATTAGTATTGACCCCAATGATAGCTTCTGCAGGAACTATTGATAAATCGACCTCCGTACCACAAGAATTCTCCGCAGATGCACAATATATCGTAAATAAAGACGTTACGATTACCTCCGCTGACACCACACCGGCAGTAACCGTAAAAGGGATCAACGTTACCGAGACTACCAACCAGGGGAATATTTCAGGTACCGGCGATGCCCTGAGCGTGAATGCCGGCGCACAGCGTGTTGTTGTAAATAATGAAGCGGGTGCCTCTGTTTCTTCGACCACAGGCAATGCAGTCAACGTTGTCTCCATGCTGGGCGACTTTAATAACCGCGGCAGCGTTACCGGCGCTGAAAAAGGAATTTTAGTCAGCAATAAATCCTCCGCCATTAGCATCAATAATAGCGCGACCGGCAGCATTAAAGGCCAAACCGGTATCAGCTCCGCCGTGGGCATCGGCGTCAATAATGCAGGGACAATTACCGCGACCAACGGTGATGGCATCTTTTTAACGAATGGCAATACCAAGATCACTAACGTCGGTGAAATCAAGGCCAGCGCGAACGGTATTAACATTACTGATTCTGCAAGAGCTGATATTACCAACGCAGGAAAAATTGAGGGCGGCGCGACCGCAATACTTTTCGGCAGCGACAAAGACAATACCCTCGCACTCAATACCGGCTCCATCCTCAATGGTGACGTAATTACTACCGTCTCCAAAACCAACACGCTGGAGCTTGTCGGCTCCGCCAGTGAAGACAGCAACTTTGTCGGCCTTAACGCCGACGACGGTTTTGCCTCCGTGACAATGGCCGGTGAAAACTGGGTGATGACCGGTGATATCGACGTTATCGGCTCCGGTGATTCCATCAAGGTGAATACCGGCAGCCTGACGCTCGGCGGCGATGTCAGCAACAGCGGCACTACGCTGGTGGCAAAAGACGCCACGCTGCAGCTTGGCACCGGCAAAGGTAACGCGACGCTGAGCGGCGGTCTGACCAACAACGGCACCGTTATTTTCAACCAGGGTGAAAACTTCACCTTTGCCACCGACATGACCGGCACCGGCAGCGTTGAAAAAGCGGATGCAAAAACCCTGACGCTCACCGGCAAAAACAGCTACACCGGAAATACCGTTCTGCATGCCGGCACGACGTTAGTCACGGAAGGCGCGACGCTGGGCGTGAAGGGTAGCAATGCGACCGTCACCGTCGAGAACGGAGCGACCTTCGCCTCTGCGGGTGAAGTGAACAATAACGTCACGATTTTAAGCGGCGGTACGCTGGCAGCCTGGAACGCGATCTCAGGCAATAAAGCCTCCACGGCGGCAACGGCCGATACCCTCAACGGTAACGTGACCAACAGCGGCACCCTGCTGCTGAGCGGTCAGAACAACGCCGTTGGCAACAACTATACGATCAAAGGCGACTATACCGGCTCCGCGGGCAGCACCATCGTCATGAACAGCGTGGTGGCCGATGACAGCTCGGCAACCGATCACCTGACCATCACCGGCAGCAGCTTTGGTCAATCGGGCATCAGCATCAATAACATTGGCGGACAAGGCGCGCAGACGGTCAACGGGATGGAAGTGGTGAGCGTCGGCGGAAGCTCTGACGCTACCATGAACCTGGCCAAACCGGTTGTGGCGGGCAAATGGGAATACAGCCTGAACAAACACAACGATGGCAACTGGTACCTGGAATCAAAAGCGAATGAAGCTGAAGTTCCTGCCGACGAGACCACCGATCCTGACAACGCTGGCGGCAATACCGATGGTAATAACAACGGCAATAACACCGATAACGGCAACGGCACAGGCGGTAATACCCCGTCCCAGAACGGTGTAGATACTGGACCTGAAGTGCTGGCACCGGAAACCAGCGCGTACCTGGGTAACTATCTGGCCGCTCAGGGCATGTTCCTGCACAAGCGTGACGATCGCGATCAGATCACCTTCCGCAACGTTGACGATCTCAACACGTGGATGTACGTGAAAGGCCGCTACCACGAAAACAACGTCGACGGTGATAAGGGCAGCTACGATACCACGACCACCACCCTTCAGGTCGGCAGCGATTTCATGAGCAAAGCCATGGATAAGGGCGTTCTGCACGCGGGCGGCATGTTCGGCGCAGGCCAGGCGAAAACCCATTCCGAAGCAAAACACAACGTGCGCGATGCGCAGGGTAAGGTGGATGGCTTTAACGTCGGCCTGTACGCGACCTGGCAGGAAGATCAGAACTTACGTCTTGGCAGCTACGTTGACACCTGGGCGGCCTATAGCTGGTTCAACAACAAAGTAACCAGCGACCGTAACGATGAAAGCTACCACAGCCAGGGCTTTGCCGCGTCCGTCGAAGTGGGCCACGCGTGGAACCTTGCTTCTGAGAACGAACGCACCTGGAAAATTGAACCGCAAGCGCAGGTAATTTACAGCTATCTCGATCAGGAAAATCACACTGACGCTGACGGCGTGCGCGTCACCACGCTGGATAACGACAGCCTGTTTGGCCGTCTTGGCGTGAAGGCGAGCTACTTCGAGCAGAAAGACGTGAAAGCCTGGCAGCCGTACGTCGCGGTAAACTGGCTCAAAGGTGCGGGCCAAAACGATTTGGCCTTCAACGGCGAAACCACCAGCAACGATACGCCTGAGGATCGCGGTCAGTTAGAGCTGGGCGTCACCGGTAACCTGAACGACACCACCACCATCTCGCTGCGCGCGAGCGGTGAATGGGGTGAAAACAGCTATGCTGCCTACGGCGGACATGTTCTGTTGAACCACCGCTGGTAATCTTTCAGAAAGCAAAAAGCCGTGGCCTGCGCCACGGCTTTTTTTAGTTATCCAGCTCACCCATCGATTTGACGCGATCGCGGTTAATCTGCTCGGTCTTACCCGTCTCGGCATTTTTATACGATACCAGGCCGGTATCGTCATCAACCTGCGGTTTGCCGTCGGTCACGATGGTTTTCCCGTCGGTGGTTTTTACTGCCTGGTTGGACGAGCAACCGGCAACGGTAAACATGGCTGCTGCGGCAAAGATTGAAGTCATCAAAAGTTTGTTTTTCATCGTATTCTCCCTGCTATTAGTCATTTTTTATCAGCTGAGTTAATACTTTAGTAGAAAATACCACGCTCGCGGATGAATACAGAACTTTCTGAAGACGCCGCAGAACGCAAGCTAGCTTTTCGTCGGGAAACCGTCTTTATAGATGACCGTATGCACAACCTTGCCGCTTGCGTCGTAGGTTTTCGCCTCGCCGTTCGCCACGCTCGCTTTGAAGGTAATTGTCGAGCGCAGCTTGCCCTCCTGGGTGTAGCCCTGCGACAGCCCCTCGGCTTTACAATTCACCAGCGGGGTATGGCTCCTCAACACGCCATTAGGATAGTAAATATCGATGAATTCATTGAAGCAGCGGTCCTTAACGACGGTTTCAAACTTCTTATTACCGTTATCGTACTTCTCCACCAGCTTTCCTTCCGGCACCGTATCGGCAACCTTAACTTCAGGCGTGGTGAGTTTTTTTTGCGGTTGAAGGTCGTCCTGTAGCCCTTTAGCGTAATCAGGCGTCATCCCCATTTTATCAATCGTGTTGGTAACGGATGAGGAAAAATCAGCGCAGCCGGACAGCAGCGCCACCAGAGAGACCAGGGTAATGGAACGGATCACATGCAGCTCCTTTTTTAGTTTGTGGGCTTAACATGCGTTCAGGAGAGGGACGGCGCAACCGCCAAAATTGGTCGGAAAGCCGTAAAAAAACCCGCCGAAGCGGGTTTTGAGAGGATTCCGAAGCTTACTTCGTGATCTGCGCGTGCATTTCCTGGACTGAGATCACCTTCTCGGTGGCATCCGCGTTCAGCGCCATGGCCGTCGCGAAACCGCCGTTCAGGGTGGTGTCGTAGTGCACTTTGTACTGCAGCGCGCTGCGGCGAATCAGCTTGGAGTCTTCAATCGCCTGGCGGCCCGCGGTGGTGTTGATGATGTAGGTGTATTCGCCATTCTTGATGCGGTCCTGAATGTGCGGACGCCCTTCATGCACCTTGTTCACCAGGCGCGGGTTGATGCCCGCTTCGCCCAGCACAATCGCCGTACCGTGGGTTGCATCCAGCTCGAAGCCCTGTTTCAGGAGCTTAGCGGCCAGGTCAACCACGCGCTCTTTATCGCCTTCGCGAACGGAGAGCAGCGCGCGGCCCGATTTTCTCATGGTGGAGCTGCTGCCCAGCTGCGCCTTGGCGAACGCTTCTGCGAAAGTG
>AGFT01032392.1_pt1 | contig 29107 bp, 28 predicted proteins | sample 305848 | NCBI WGS metagenome assembly AGFT01 (sample SAMN02954282, study PRJNA62043) | ant fungus garden metagenome | biome: terrestrial; feature: Atta colombica fungus garden; material: fungus garden; isolation source: Atta colombica fungus garden bottom | host: Atta colombica | place: Panama...
GGATTGGGGATTCGGCTACTTCGGTGAGGTGGCATTAAGTGAACTGCCTAGTTTTGCTGATATTGGGAGTAAGACAGGATTAGGGACCTCCTCTGGCGCCACTATCCAAAACACCAAGCTTCACAAGTTTGTTGTTAACAGCAAGATTATCTTTATTCCCGGCTCCCCACTGACCTCAAACACCACCACCGCCAATGATCTGAAAAGCAGGAAAGTCTTTCCGCAAATTGATCAGCCCGACAGCGAACTCTTGCGGATGACCAAAGGCGATTTCAGTTACTTTATTCGCGCGCCTTTTGTGGATGACCGCGGCAGCGCAGAAGGTGATGGTTCGATTGCATTTAACGGATCGACACTCTCCACCTATTCGGAGTCTTTCTTGACGTCGGAGTTTGCTGCGCTGTTGTCTATTTTCTGGAACACCGGACAGTATTCTTACTTACCGAAAATCTTTCAGATGTCCGACAACGAACTGTTGGGACCAACATATTTCCCAAGTAACGTGTGGACGGCTACAGCGGTGTTATCCGGAACGGATAAGACGAATACGTTCTTTATCTTCCGTGGTTATGATGTAATGATAGGCTCTACGTCCGCCGGTAACTTCTCACGCCATTTCTGGCCGATTTACGTGTTGGATCTGCAAGGTTAACTTTAACACAATAACCCTGGGGGAAACCTCGGGGTTATTTATTTGTTTCGAGATTTTATGACCTCCCGACTATATATAGGCTACACATGACAGACATAATTGAGAAGAACGAGTTCACTTCCACGGTACCTTTGATAGAAGAAGGTGAAGCAGTCCGTGGGGGAGAAAACGGACCAGCTAATAAGCAAGCCCGTGTTTTAGCGAACCGCACCAACTTCCTGAAAACCGAGCAGGACGCGCTTAAGCTCAAAGTGGACAACCTCGACTATAATGATGTCGGTGCGGATCCCAAAGGCACAGCCAACGCGTTGTTAGGCGGTTTACAGGCAGATGCGGATCCTTTTCCACAATACCAAAAAGAGAGCGATGCGCTCACGACCTTTGTCCAACTTTCTGGGGCAAACCTTCCCAACGGCTATTTACAGCTCGATCCCTCAGGCAAAATTCCCACTGCCTTGCTTGACATTATCTCTACCAAATATATCACGGTAGCAGATAAAGCTGGACGCCTGGCGCTGGCCAAAAGCGCTAACCTCACTATCGTGGTGCAGGTTGATGAAGACCGCCTGTACTACCTTAACGGCGACCTCGACCCCTCTGTTGAAACCAACTGGGTGAAAGGTCAGGCGGCTACTGTGAGTGGTGTGAGTCGCGTCTTTGGACGCACTGGCGAAATCACCGCACAAGCCGGTGACTACACCACGGACCAAGTGACAGAAACAGCGAACAAATTGTTTGTGTCGCCAAGTGAAAAGCAGAGCTGGAACCAAAAGCAGGCAACGCTGGTAAGCGGTACCAACATCAAAACCTTTATGGGGAAAAGTGTGTTGGGATCAGGGGACATTACCTTGACCGCCAACGATATTGGTGCAGCCACTAAGGTTCACACTCACTTAGTTGCTGACCTGCCAGATTACGTCAAAGCCACGCAAGGAATCCTGGGTTCGATGTTGAAACCCGGTACCGGTATTGTAATCTCCTATGATTCCGCAAAAGGCGAAACCACCGTCACTGCTGCAGGGGGAGCAACAGGCGCCAATGCTAGCTTTGTGGTTAATGACCTGACAGGCGCTATCGCTGGCCAAACAGCTTCGTTCCGCTTTTCTGAACAAACCAAGTTTAACTACATGGCATTTGCTCTGAAGCGTGAAGCAGGATTAGTTAACCAGACCATCCCTGTGTTGGGCTTCTCCACCAAAGACAACTACAATGCCACTGATGCGTTGATTTTCAATAACGTCATGAGCGTGTATAAAGGTCAGTCTTTGACCATGCAGAAAAACGGCAACTATTACCAGGCTCAGCTTCCTGACGCCGCGTATGGAAAAACGTTAGCGGTGAGCTCGGTTAGCACTACGCCGTTGGTTCCTGTGATGTCCTCGAACACCACGCCCTCGGGCTACGTCATTGACCAAAGCAGCGCATACTCTTCCGCATGGTTAGGGTGGCGTGCATTTATCGGCACCAGTACCGACGATAACCAACGCTGGTCTGCTAACGCAGTTCCCCAGTGGTTGTCAGTGAAATTTGCCGCCAGCACCAAGATTGCTCGCTATGTGCTTCAATGCCGCCCCAATCTCGCAAATGGCGGTGTGCCAAGTGATTGGACTTTGCAAGGTTCAAGTGACAACGGTGCGACGTGGGTTACGCTGGACACGCAAGCCAACATGAGTTGGACCAACAGCGAAATCAAAACGTTCGCTTTAAGTTCAGTTGCTGATTTCCCACTTTACCGCATCTACGTCACAAAGGTTGTAGGTAACGCGTCGTTGGTGACTTTGAACTACATGAACTTTTACGGTTTAGCGGGTAACTTGATTCTGAAAGACGCGAGTGACACCTACTACTCAGCAAGCAACGGTACGTTGACCTCGTTGGGTAAAGATATCACGGCAATTGATTTTAGTAAGCAAGGCACTGCAGATACCGGAAAGATCCCTAACGCTTCGTTTGCGGGTAAAACCCCACTTACCGTGATTTCTAATGTCGTTACATCCCCGGTGGTGAGTGTTGTTCCTTATGAACAAATCGCGTTAGGTAAGCGCAGCGTTGACGGTACGGAGATTGAAAGGCTCAACTCCTCTTCCATGGCGGTTACCGAAGCAGGCACAGGTAAAGTGCGCGTTGCGGTGTCGCATGACGGAGTTAACTTCTTTGTTCTGAGCAATGGAAGCTGGACAGCGTTAGCGGGCGTAGAGAACAGCCTTGCGGGCGCGCAAGCCTTGTTGTCTGGTGGTATGACGGCAGCAGCCTATAGCGCCATCACAGCGGCACAGTGGTTAAGCTTCTATGCTTCTACCGGCGGTGCAATCGACGGCTTATATCTGGCCTATGCGCTGAACATCGATGATAGTAACTCGACCGCTTCAGTAACCTCTTCTCTGTTAAACGTGGACAACACTTCAAGTTGGAAGTTGCAAACTCCAGCAGAGATTGAAGTGCGTTGGAAGAAAACCAGCGTACAGTTCAAGGTCATTGCGGCAGGAGATTACAAGCTGATCTTCCAGGCGCCTTAATTTACCGGGGGAGTAGCATCCCCCTTCTTTTCTTTTACATTACGAGGTTGGTATGAGCGGTAATTCTCTGCAGTTATTTCTGGATCGTTTCTTGCTGGTTAACAAAGAGCGTTATAAGAACGATCCCAACGCCATGGCTATTCTGAACGGATTGACGCTGGAACAGCTCACCTTTAGCAACTGGCAGTCAAAGCAGGACTCTGGTAAGCCCACACAGCAAACAGTTGACATGGATATCGTTAACAAGCTGGTTGCGCATGCACAGAAGTACTACACCCTGGATTTTGCAAGTCCGCTGGTGTCTAAACCTGTTGATGCAACGCCTGTGGCGGAAGCTGACTTAACAAGCAAAGCCAAAACGGGTTTGTACTTCTACAACGATACCAGCACGACTCCAGCGCGTATTGCCTGTGCGGTAGTTGTACGTGCACCGAAAGATCTCTACAGCGAAGGCGTGGCCGTAATCAAAGCCTCTTGCTTGTTTGATTTAGACGACAGCGAAATCGCCAAGAACAGCGACGGTACCGCTGCACTGGTGTCTTCTAAAACGTTTGTGGACACCATCAAAATCTTGCAATCCACCGTAACCGAATTCTTGTACGACGGCACTTACAAGTACGACGGCACAATGACCTATTAATAGGAAAAACAAATGCCTACAAATATTGAACCCGCCAAGAAGTTTGACGCTGTCCCGTTGATCGAAGTTGGCGATGAAGTCAAGGGAGGTTTAGAAGGCGCCGCCAACAAGCAAGCCATTGCATTGGCCAATCGCACGCAATACCTGAAAGAAGAACTTGAACAAATCCCCGCCAAGATCGATGAGGAGATCAGTGAGCTCAAGGGGGCACCCGATCCATTCCCGCAGTACTTGTCACAGGACAAGGCAAACGACCTCTACTTAAAACTAGAGGGAGCTAATCTGCCGAGTGGTCCGGTTACGCTGGACGCCAATGGGAAGATCCCCACTGAGTTTTTGAACTTTGTGAAAACCACGTATAAAGTGGTAGCGGATAAAACCGCTCGTCTTGCGTTAACAGCTTCTGCGGATCTGCAGATCGTTGTACAGCAAGATGAGGATCGTCTCTATTACCTCAACGGTAACGCCGACCCCAGCGTGGACACCAACTGGTTTAAAGGACAGAGTGCAACCGTTAATGGTGTTTCTTCAGTGTTTGGACGCACGGGTCAAATCACCGCTGAGGCTGGTGACTACACCGCAGACCAAATCACCGAGACGCCTAATCGTGGCTTTGTGAGTTCCGCGGAACGGCAGAGCTGGACGCAGAAACAGGCGACCTTGGTCAGTGGCGCTAACATTGTTACGGTGTTTGGCAAAACCTTACTGGGGTCGGGTAATCTTTCTCTTACCCCTGCTGAAATGGGTGCGGCTGATGCTTCGCATAAACACCCTGTTTCTGATGTTACTGATTTGGACAAATATGTTCAGAGCACAGTAAACAACGCATTTGAACCCGGTAGCGGTGTTTCAATGGGCGTTAACCCGCGCACCAACAAGTTAACGTTGTCAGTTAACCCTACATCTGTGGATGCGCCGGGTTATGTCACCGTGGACCGCGTAGGAAGCGTGGCAGGTCAAATCCATGATTTTGCCTTTACCCGAACTTCGCGCTGGTCACTGGATGCCTTTGCCATGAAGCGTATCCCGGGGGCAACTAATCAGATCTCTCGTTTTGATAGTTTCTCTTCGGGCTTGTTCACCGACTACACGTTGTCGTCGCGTTTGAATAAGACCACTTCTCTGGGTGCAACGCTGATTCGTCAACTTGCCACAAGCAAAGACGGTGATGCCTACAAAGCTGAAACCGTGACGTTGAATGATTTGATCAATGCGCAGTTTGACGCAGGTGCGGCAACCGCCAGCGTTGTACCCTTAATGACTGCAAACAACCTACCATCGGGTTATGTAGCGTCTGCCAGTGGTGAGCGTAACCTGGGTGGTAACCAAAGTGAAGCAGCGTTCCGTGCTTTTGACGGTGGTGTAGAAGATTGGTTTACTACGGGCTCTAACGGTCAGTGGATTCGTATCGATCTTCCCAATGCCACCAAGATTTCGTCTTACTCCTTTAAGACCCGACCAGAAGGCATTACCTCGTTAGCCAGCTGGTATCTGCAGGGTTCTAATGATAATGGAGCAACCTGGACTAATCTCCACACCGGTTCCAACAGCGTAGTTACCGCGGACACGACCCTGACCTTTAATATCGCGGCACAGAGTCAAAACGCTTATAAAAGCTACCGCATCTACGTGTTGAGTTCTAACGGTGGTTCTTACGCTTCGTTGTCTCAGTGGAAGTTGTTCCCGCCTGCGGGACGCATGCTGCTGAAAGGAAATGACGGCAACTGGTATAAATCAGCGACAGGTGTGTTGTCTCAGGTCCCCGCACCTACCTCAAGTTCTGATTTCGACAGTAATGGCTTTATTAACTCGGGTTCAATACCTGCGGCGCAATGGGGAGCGTTAACCAGCTTAACGCCCTATAGCTACTCTGCAGCACTGCCGACGTTTTCAATCATTCCTAACCCACAAATTGCCATTCCGTTAACGCGCAGAAATGCATCTATGTTTGGGGCGATTACCAATATCACACCGAACGTTGCCAGCGCGGGCGGAACAGTGCTAAGCATTGCGCTTTCCAAAGACAACAGCGAATTCTTTGTCTATAAGAACAGTGCGTGGGTCAGCATTGGTGTGTTGAAGTCAGATGTTGCCAGCGCAACCGTTTTGGCTAATCAGGGAAATACCCCAGCTGAATTAAGTGCAGTCACGCAAGCACAATTGAACGATTTCTTTGGTGGTGACTATTCAACGTTGGGTATTGCGTACGGATTAAAGTACACGGCAATCACAGACACAGGACAGTACAACTATCTGCAACTCACTGGTAACTTAGTGGATACCTGGCAATTCCAGTCTCCCACTGAAGTCACCATTAACCGACGCGCTGACGGTATTACGTTCAAAACTGTGAACGCAGGTGATTACAAAATCTGTTATCAGATTCCCTAATTTAAATTGATGTGGGGGAGTAAATTCCCCCAAGAGGAAGGCGCATTATGACCAACATTGTTCCATCAAAAACTTTTGACGACGTTCCTTTGATTGAAGAAGGGGAACTTGTCAAAGGGGGAGAAGGTGGGCCCGCCAATAAACAGGCGGTCGCATTAGCAAACCGCACTCAGTTTCTTAAACAGGAATTGGACAAAACCACCCAGTCGTTAGAAAACCTTTCTCCTTCAGATATCAATGCTGAAGACCGCGGGACCGCCAGTAACCTGGTAGGTGCTCATGAAGCTGCTGCAGATCCTCATGCTCAGTATTTAAAACAAACGGATGCTGCGAAGAAATACGTGCCTGTTTCTGGCGCCAACGTCCCTGGCGGATTTGCGCAATTAGACGCGGGCGGTAAGATTCCTGCTTCACTGCTGGACATGGTACAGAGCAGTTACGTGGCAGTAGCCGATCAGGCTGCGCGTCTCGCCCTGCCCAAAACAGATAACTTAACCATTGCCGCGCAGGTAGACATCGATACCCTGTTCTACCTTAACGGTGGATTAGATCCGTCTGTGTCCGCGAACTGGGTAAAAGGGCAATCGGCCACGGTTTCTGGTGTAAGCCGGGTTTTTGGTCGCACAGGCGACATTGTGGCTCAAGCCGGCGATTACACGGTGGACCAGATTACCGAAACCACCGGGAAACAATTTGTAGCAGCAAGCGATAAACAAAGCTGGAATCAGAAGCAAGAGAAACTGATCAACGGCAACAACATTCGTAGTTTCATGGGGCAATCTTTATTGGGTAGCGGTGACTTTTCACCTACGCCCGCGCAGTTGGGTTGTGCGGCGGCTACACACACGCATCAGTCTAAAGACGTTGTAGACCTCGATAGCAATGTGAAAACATTGATTGGTGGTAACGTTATTCCTGGTACAGGCATTACCGTGGGGTTCGATCCCTCTACCGGTAAAACCACCATCGCCACTAACCTGAACCGGGATGGTAGTGCATCGTTTGTCTCAGCGGTGCGTAAAGGGTCCATTGCGGGCCAGTTACACAGTTTCAGCTTCACGCCAATCGCCGAGTACATCTACGACGCGTTTGCCTTGATCTCTGAAGCAGGTGCAACCAACCAGACGTATGTGTTAGAGACGTTTGATCCTGCCAATATTGCGAACTACAACGTCAGTCGTGACATGTTGTTCACGGGGCAGTTAGAGGTTTACCGCGGTGAACAGCTGCCTCTGAGTCTGGACGGTACACTGTATAAGTCGCTTTTCCGCACAGGCGTGGCGAGTTTCGATCTCTCTGTTAAAGCTGAGAGCATTGTGCCAGCGCTGAGCAGCAACACCGGATCGACCTATAAAGCCAGTGCATCGACCGAGTACAGCTCCAACTATATGGCTTACAAGGCATTTGATCGCCTTAACGCCGGTGGTATCTCCGACGGCTGGGCTACGGGGAGCGGTGTGTTACCTACTGATGCAAACCCGCAATGGTTGCGTATTGATTTGCCAGCGGCAGTGAAACTCACGGGTTATGGACTACAGAACCGTCTGGCAGGTGAACTCGCACTTGTTACTAAATGGAAGCTGCAGGGCAGTAACGACAACGGCACAACCTGGGAAGATATTGGTGGGGTCATCACCGACACTGATACCACCTACGGTAAAACACGTAACTTCCCGGTAACGACCAGCAAAGCCTATAAGAGCTATCGTCTGTTTATCACCGCTTGCGACGGCAAATATAGTTTTGCTTTTATCCAGGAATGGTTACTGTATGCTGCTCCTCCAATGATGTTCTTGGATGATGACGGGACTACTGGTTACGGCGTGTCTAACGGTGCACTGGAAACCTACCCGAACGTCACTGCCGACCAGATCAACACCAATGGTTTTACCGTACTGAGTGGGGTAACACCAGCACTGTTGTCGGGTAAGAACATCAAGACGTTGGCTGCTGCTTCAGCACTCACTGCGGTGGTGGATGCCTACCCGGGACCGCAGATTGCTCTGTCCAAGAAACTCACTACGGCGAATATCTGGGCAAACATTAACTCGGCGCGCGCTGTGTTTACGGAAACGGGTTCTGGTGCCAAGCTGTACTTTGCAGTAACGCGCGACGGTACAAACTACTATTCGTTCGCGAATGGAGCCTGGGTTAACATTGGGACATTGACACCTGATGCCGCTGGCGCAAGCAAGCTGCTGTCACAGGGCATGAAGCGTGTTGACTTTGGTAACATCACTGCGGCGCAATGGAAATTATTCTGGCCAGAAGGCAAACCGGACTTCATTGCGGTTGCTTATGGCATTGAAGTAGCGGACGCGAGTTCTGTGGCGAAGATCGATGCCTTTACCTTTATCGTGGACAATGCGAGCTCTTGGCGCAAAGCTACACCGGCTGAGGTAGAGATTCGTTGGCGTTCCGATAACGTGAGTTTTAAAACGGTCAATGCGGGAGACTATATCCTCTCCTACATGATCCCTTGATTTTCAGGGCGGTGTGTATTCCCGCCCTTTCTTCTTAAGTAGGAAAGTAATATGACGAACATTGTGCCGACTAGTTCTTTCGATGATGTACCGCTGCTTGAAAAGGGTGATGCGGTCGAAGGTGGCATCGGCGGAGCAAGTAACAAACAGGCTATTGCACTTGCTAACCGTGACCAATTTCTCGATGACAAAATTGATGCTTTACAAGCGGCTGACGTAAATGCTGACAAAGCAGGGACTGCGCAACAGTTCATGACTTCTCATGAAGGCGACAGCAATCCCCACACGCAATATCTGTTGAAAGATGACGCAGATAAGGCATTCCTGAAATTGTCGGGAGCGAATCTACCCAACGGTGCTGTGCTCTTAGATAAAGATGGAAAGATCCCCACAGCTTTCCTCGATCTGATTCAAAGCACCTACGTTATCGTGGCTGACAAAGCGGCACGTTTGGCACTGCCTCAGACCGCGAACTTAACCATTGCGGTTCAGGCAGACGAAGACACGCTTTATTACCTGAACGGGGGTAAAGATCCCAGTGTTGAAGGTAACTGGGTAAAAGGTCAGGCTGCTACTGTTAGCGGCGTGAGCCGTGTGTTTGGGCGTACTGGCGAAATCACCGCACAAGCCGGTGACTATAACGCCGACCAGATCACTGAAACAGCAAACAAACTCTTTGCTACCCCAGCTGAAAAGCAAACGTGGGGACAAAAGCAGGAGAAGCTGGTATCAGGCACTAACATCGTTACTCTGTTTGGCAAGCCGCTGTTAGGAGCAGGGAACTTTGCACCAACTCCCAAAGACATGGGTGCGGCGGCTGAAAAGCACGTACATCCAACCAGCGACATCACTGACTTTAAAAAGGATGTGCTGTCTACCGTAGGAAGCAATCTGGTTCCGGGTAAAAACATGACCCTGAACTTTGACGCCACCACAGGCAAGATTACGCTGGCAGCGTCACTGAGCAGCGGTGGGGATGACAACAGCTTTACCGTTGTTGACAAAATCGGCGCGATTGCAGGGCAGCAGTTTGTTTTTAACTTCGCCCCACAGGCTAAGTATAACCTCCAAGCCTTTGCCCTTAAATCCATTGCAGGTGCTGTTTCTCAGACCTATCCTCAGGATACGTTTGCCGCAGCAGATGCCAACCTGCAGACCATCACCAGTATGCTGACCATCAACGCAGGTCTGTCGTTGATTACGTCGCAGAACAAAACCACCGCAGCAGACGGGTCGCTCTATTCTGCGGCGCTCAATGGCGATGTGATTAGCATGAACATCACAGGATCAGTCGAGAAACTGATTACTCCGGTGATGACAGCCAACAACGCTCCCACTGGTTATACCGCCAGTGCCTCTTCGCAGTATGACTCGGGTTCTCCTCCTTGGAAAGCGTTTGACCAGACCTCTTCTTCTACGTGGATCTCGTTGAACCAACCGAGCAGCGGTTCACCTCAGTGGGTGGCGATTGCTCTACCGGCAGCGAAAAAGGTTACGCGTTATGAAGTGGTTAACCGCTTAACTGGCTTTATTAACAGCCCAACAGCCTGGACACTGCAAGGTTTTGACGGCAGTAACTGGTTGACACTGGATACACGTTCTGACACCAACAACACCGGTGGTGCGGTACGTAGCTATGCGGTAACCAACCCAGGCACTTATTCAGCCTACCGTCTGATGGTAACTAACTGTGCGCAAGCCGGTGCGTTAACCGTAGGTGACCTCAACCTGTACAGCATGGAGGACACCAAGTTCCTGCTGAGCAACGCGAGTAAAACCTATAACGTTGTGAACAACGCGTTAGTGGAAGTTACTGGTACTGTTGATGCCGCCTACATCACAGCAAACGGCACGTCGAATGCTGCAATTACCAGCAGTATGTTAGCGACCTTAGGAACCAGCTTCAAGGTTCTGACTGGAGCGCTGACCTCTATTGGTGTTAACCACGTTCCCCGTGACCAGATTGCGCTGAACAAGAACCTGACCAACGCAGGCAAGTGGGCGAAAATCAATAGCCTTACCATGACCTCCACAGTAACAGGAACCGGTAAAGCACGTCTTGCTGTGACCAAAGATCTGATTAACTACTTTGTGTTTGACGGTAGCGCCTGGCAAAACATTGGAACGTTAACCGCCGACACGACGTCGGCAACCAAGCTGTTAAATCAGGGCATGACGCAGGCGGCGGTGAATGCCATCACGGCTGATCAGTGGAAGCTCCTTTTGGCTGACAGCAACGGGTCGTTAAGCTCACTGGCCTTTGCCTACGCTTTAGGTTCAACCGCGGCAACCGATGCCGTGACCATTAAGTCAACCATGTATAACGTGGATGAAAATGGTAGCTGGAAGCTTCAGTCTCCTACTGAGGTAGAGATCAACTGGCAGAGCGATGGTGTAGTGTTTAAAACCACGACAGCTGGTACGTATAAGTTCGGTTATCAGATTCCGTAATAATACACTGGCCAGGGAGGGCTAATTAGGATTAAACGTCATGACAGACATCGTTGACAACAGCAGTTTTGATACCGTTCCTTTGATTGAAGAAGGCGATGCGGTAAAGGGTGGGGAGAACGGTGCTGCAAACAAGCAGGCGAAAGCCCTTGCCAACAGAACCAAATTCCTCAACGACAAAATCGATCAGCTAGACCCGAGTGATGTTGGCGCAGAACCCAAAGGTGAAGCAGCGAACCAAATCTCCCAGCATGAATCTGACCCTAACGCACACCCGCAGTATTTAAAGTCCGCAGATGCCGATACCCGTTACCTGCAATTGCAGGGTGCTAACTTGCCTAACGGTGCGGTGTTGTTGGATTCCCGGGGCAAGATTCCGTCAATGTATCTGGATCTCATTCAGAGTAGTTACGTCGCTGTAGCGGACCAAGCCGCTCGCCTTGCTTTACCCAAGACGGCAAACCTGACTATCGCTGCGCAGGTGGATATCGACACGCTGTTCTATTTGAACGGCGACCTCGATCCTTCTGTTAGCACTAACTGGGTCAAGGGACAAAGCGCTACTGTATCGGGTGTGAGTCGCATCTTTGGACGCACCGGGGATATCAGTGCACAGTCAGGCGACTATAATGCTGATCAGATTACCGAGACGGCAAGTCGCACCTTTGTTGCGGCAGCTGATCGTACTAGCTGGTCGGGTAAACAAGACAAGCTCACCAGTGGCACCAACCTGAAAAACAGTGGGAAGCAAATCTCTGTTGGGTGGTGGCGACCTGGGTTTAACGCCGACCGACATCGGTGCAGCTGATAAAGTGCACAAGCACGCAATCAGTGACGTCACTAACTTATCTGATGAGTTGGCGGCGGCTGCCTCTAAAGGTTTGGTGGCAGGTCGTGGTGTTTCTCTAACCACTGATCCTTCTACCAAGAAGGTGACGCTGGATATTCTCGGCGGAAGTGGGGGTGGGAGTTTCCCTGGGTTTATCGTTGCAGATCGTTTGAACTCTGTGGCGAACCAGATCCACAACTTTAACTTCCAGGAAAACAACTCCTACTCTTTTGTTGCCTACGCCCTGAAAGAGATTGCCGGTTCAACTAACCAAACGAACCCGCTGGAACTGTTCTCTGCGTCAAGTGCCGGATTGTATGACCAGTCAGGTGGTTTGGTTTTCAATGCCGGCCTGAAACCTTATATTGGCGACGTAATACCGGTTACCAAAGAAGGATCTTTCTATAGTGCGCGTCTGTCTCTGCCCGGTAAAGATTTTAAGCTGGATCAGACATCAGGCAGTACGTTACCTTATCTGGTGGCCAATAACACCGAAAACGGCATGACGGCTTCTGCATCATCTATCTATTCAACAGGTTATGATGCGTGGAAAGTGTTTAACGGCAAAACTGGAAGTGGCAACTACTGGTGTAGCGCGCCGGGCACTGGACAGCCCAGCGACAGTTCACCTCAGTGGGTTCAAATTGCTCCGTCTTCTACGTGGTCCGGCATCGTCAAAAGTTACACTCTGACTTCTTTGGCGAGCGATGGCAGCGCGCCGGTTAGTTGGAAATTACAGGGTCGTAACGATGACAACACTTGGATCGATCTCGATACGCAAACCAATTACGCGGTTTCCCGTAGTGCGCCGATGACCTTTAATGTGAATGCCACTAAAGCCTATAAAGCTTATCGCATATACGTTACAAAGTCAGACGCCACAGGTAACTGGATGCGTATCGATGAGCTTCAGCTGACCTTTGCTGTGGACAAGTGTTTGTTCCTGCGTGACAAGAATGGTGTGTTTTACACGCTGGACGGTAACAATGCATTGCAGACCATTGCCGCAGGTTCAGTGGCTAACGGGAGCGGTTTCGCTAATCTTCCTACTACCCTGAACAGTGCTGTTCAAAACTTGTTGCCGCTGGATGTCATCAACATCAAGTCAGATGCTGTGAAGGTAACAGTAACGCCGCTTAACAACAACTTCTTCAAAACCAAAACCCCATATAACGTGGCAAATACCCAGCGCATTAACAAATTCATTTTCAGCAGCACTGTGCAAACAGGAGGGGAAATCTATTTGGCGCTGACGCGTAACGGAACAGACTACCTGACCTTTAACGGAACGTCCTGGGTCCCTCTGACGCTGACAGGTGACATGTCTACTGACACGACAACCTTGATCAACAGTGGTATGACGCGTACTGCGGTAAACGCCTTAACCGCGGCACAAATCGCTTTGCTCTATCCAGACAAAATGGATGGATTGGGTTTTGCGGGTGTCATTGTTAACGGCACCGTGGCGGGCGCGGTGAGTTCACTCGATTACGTCTCTCTTACTGCGGACCTGCGTTCCACCTGGAAACTGCAGACACCAGCAGAAGTAGAAATCAGTCGCGGTATGGGCTCATTGAGCTTTAAAACAATAACGGCGGGTAACTACAAGCTTGCCTACCAGTTCGTATAAGTAACTTCAACAACAGGAAAGAAAGATGGCTGACAACATGCGTTATTGGATTCGTTATGATGGTTCGGACTACAGCCCGAGCGGTGATAACATGGGACCGTACGGTTACGCAGAAGTAACCAAGAAACCCGACGAGTACTCTTCTCTGTGGGATTGGAGCTTTGAGAAAAGCGAATGGGTACTGAACCGCGAACGTTACTTGAAACAGGTCGAAGTGAATCGTCTAGCTCACGAATCAGCCGGTATTACGTGGGGTGGTAAAACCTACGATACCGATGACCGTGCGCGCATGGCGCTGGTAGCGATCATTCAGTATGCGCCGACCTCTATGGACTTCAAACTCCAGGACGGCACTTACGTTCACCTGACGCTGGATGAGATCAAAGCGCTGTTCAACAAAGTTATGGAATACACTCTGGCGTGCTACGCGCATCAGAAAGATATCCGTGAACTGGTTGATGCAGACGCCTACGATGTCAGCATGCTGGATGCCGGCTGGCCTAACCCTAACCTGGATCCGGTAGAAACGACCACACCCTCTGAAGGTGGTTCTGACACCAGTGGTGGAACCGGTAGTGAAAGTGGCGAGCAGTCTACTCCAGCCGCTTCGTAAGCTATTGTAACCTCTAACTACCTGCCCTGCGGCAGGTAGTTAGTTATCTATGTCATTTTACTAAAACCACCATTGTCTAGTCGATTATTTTTCAAACCTACATTATCTAGGCAGATACCCAACCTTGTAAAGGAATGTACTAATGCAAAACCCAACTTTAAATGATTACCGTCTGTTGCTCTCTGCTCACCTGCCGGATTCATTAATTGTAGAGTGTTACGACAGTATTCTGAAAAACGATGATGCGCACAACGTGGATCACGTCTACCGCGTTTGTGACTACGGTTTGAAAATCACACTGGGTCAGTTAAGTCGTTTCGATATCTCCATGGTGTTAGCGGGTTGTTTGATGCACGACTTGGGTTGTCGCTATGACCGTAAAACACATCATCAGATCTCTTACGGACTGGCGTTTGAAAAACTGCATCGCCACAACGGCGATTACTTCAGTGAAGAAGAGATCCGCATTATTGCGCTGTCTTGTTTAGAACACCGCGCGAGCTGGAAAGAACTTCGCTCTCACTATATCTGTGATTATGTTGCTGTCGCTGATCGCGGTCCGCTGGAACTGCATGAACTGATTATGCGCTGTATCCAGTTCCGTGCACCGGAAGCCAAATGCGTGGTCCAGCTCAAGCAGGAAGTCTTTGATCACCTGCGTGAAAAGTGCAGTCGTAACGGCTATATGTGGAAGACCTATCCAACGCTGGGGTTCCGCATTAATCAACTTACCATTGAGAACATCATTGAACGCGTTGAGAACGACGGGTGGTTAACTCGTGAGATCAATGAGATTCATGATGAGTATCTCAAAATGCGGGAAGAACAAAATGCATGATCAAGTGAAAGATGCGCTGCTGGGCCTTTTGGCTCAGCACGGTTACGGTGAAGATCAGTTTGATGAGTTCCTGAAAAAAGAAGTTCGGGAAACCGGCTCTATTATCACGGCTGAATTCAAAAACGGTATCGCGAAATTTGCTGTGGTTAAACCAGAAGAGCTTAAGATCGCTGGTGAGGTAGATCGCGTAAACTGGGACTTTAACCGCGCTTTGGAAATCGAACACATCTTGGATATGAAGAGCGATTTCAACCGCATTCACGGCGGGGTTGATACCAAGTGGATTTATTCAGCCGAGGGTTCAGCGGCGGCTTACTATCCTCGTAACAATCCACGCAAGATAAAGCGTCGGAAACTGCGTGCAAGTAATAACGGTGGTGAGCAAATTAACACTACTCATTTCCGTAAAAACAACAACTCTCGTCGAGGCTGGTGATATGGAACAAACTGTAGGAAAAAAGAAAACAGGTTGTTGAGCTGGTGATGAACGACATTGTGTTATTCTATCAACGTTACTTCAACATCCCTTCATTGGATAAAGCGGTGATTCGTCTCAATACGGGGCAGTGTTATACCGTTGCTCATCTGGCGGGTCAAGTATTGCAAAAGGTTTATGGGATGGAGCCTAAGTTTTACTCTCACTGTCTGCACGCTTGGTTGGAGGTAGACGGCGTCGCATACGACACGCTGTTTCCTCAAGGGTATAGTGAATCGGTGGTGTCCGCCTGGCGTTTAGATGAACTTGGGTGGAACCAATCCATCATGGAAATCGACGATTACGGCGGTGGAGGTTTTGTTCCTAACTCTTATGCCCACCACGGCTTCTATAAGGCCTTCTTACGGCGTTGGGGTTTGCCTGACACTGAGATCGTAGAAGACTCGCAAAAGCTGGTGTGGTTCCATGTGCGCAGCGAGAGCGTACGTAAACGCATGAAGCGTTGGTATAAGCGTAAAAGCCGTAAGATGTCACGCGTCCCATTGTTCTTAAAAGAGCGACATCTCAATGTTGGGGCGTTGCCTTATACTCATACCCATTATTAAGGTGCTCTATGGATGATGGAATAATTAGTCTTAATGAACTCCTTGATCCCGATGCAGATATTGTCGAATCTGATGAAATATTAGAAGCGGCTATTGATCTGGTGTTTGTTGGTTTGCCGAACATGGGTAGAGTGCTGTCTGCGCATTTAAAAGAAACAGTGAATGTTTATCGCGCTATCCACATTCAACAACGCAACACCTTCTACTACAATCATTGGGGTTATCAACCTAAAAATATCCCACCTAAACATGCGACCTGCTCATCACGTCGTAAGGGAAGACCATGCAAGAAGAGAAAGTAAAATACCGTGAAGGTTTGAGCAGCTACGTTCATCATGATGGCCGTGACTACGTTGTGGACGATCTTCTGGATGCAACAGAAAACAAACCCATGCGGGAAATGAAGATATCTCGACTCGATTGGATTGTCGGTGATATGTCTACGTTGGACGCGGGGCGCATTGCGCGTGCAAAAACCGTGTACCCGCTGATAGTGACTCTGCAAACCTTCCCGAAACGCTGGGTAATACTGGATGGTTTCCATCGTCTCTGCAATGCAATTCTTCAAGAAAGAACGTTGATCAAAGTCCGGGTCATTACTCAAAAAGAGCTGGACCAGATTCATAAAGAAAGATTAAAACCGATCTTCTAATCTATTCGGGAGAAGTAGAATGAGTGTTCGCTTAGCGTTCAGTGGGGGAGTGGAATCTACCTACCTGGCGCAAATGTTTTTAGAAGAGGGTAACAGCGTTGAATTGCACTACGGTAATGTTCGAGGTGTGTTGGCTGAACCTGAAGAAGCCGGCATGGTGTATCGCTGTTTTCTGAAATTAAAAGAACTGTACGGTGACAAGGTCAAGTTCTTTTATTGTCCGCAAAAGTATTTTACCTCAGCACAGGCTAATAATGTAGATCAGATTCACTACGTGAATCAAGCTTTTCGTGTCGCCTGTTTGTTAACCGACATGATGGCGTTCGGAGGGAATTTCGTTTATGCCTGCGGTTGGACTGGAAGTGGTGCGTTGGAGAAATCACTGAATCCAGGTTGCTACACGGAACGCGATTATCAGGAAATGAAACAACTTCCTCGATTGTTGCAGAAGTTTAGTCGCGCCTACTCTTTCCCCCATGTCATTTTGACGCCGCTGTATAACCAGAAAAAGACCGACATTTATAACAAGCTTAATCCAGAACTCCGGGATTACCTTGTGCTCAACAGCAACCACGAATATATCTCGCGAGCTAAGCTGGATGAATACAAAAAAACCGGACTGCCCTTACCGCAATACCTGGATGGCGAAATTAACCCTTCGGTTCCCAAAGCCGTATGGGATAATCAATTTGCGCGCTTCTTTTACGACGTCCATCATTGGATGGACTATTTCGGGGATACCAGTAATCTTCTTCGTGATTTGTTACAAGACAGTCGCCCTTTTAATCCGCATTACAAAGCCCGTATGGATGAAAGAGATGTACTGTTAGCAGTATCGTCGTTCGAGACGCGTACAAGAAAACTTATAGAGCTTATTCACTTGGGTAATGGGGCAAAACAAAATGCTGAAAGTAATTAGTCGTTCTGTTGATCTGATGATTGACAATGACCAGGGTCACTCTTTCTTTTTGAAAAACGTCGTCGTAGGTGAGAAATCGCTGATGCCTTTCCGTGTTATGCTGTGGTTAGCAGAAGCGGAGTTCAAAGACACGGTCTACATACCACTGCCGCCGGAATGGTACGCGCACATGACGTGGTGTGTGGGCTGCTGTTTGCGTCGTGACAAAGACGGTGACATGTTCATTGTTGTCAAAAACAAAGAAGGGAGTGCGGAATTCCAAATCGACCCGCGTGACATCTACTCTTTCTATGACACTGATGAATTTGCCAGTTCTACTGATCTGATTCCGGGTCAGGTTATTGGTACTTTCACCAAGCGCGTAGGTGTCGCTGATGATATGTTGGTAGTAGGCGATGACTTTATTATCGTTGTTGATGATGACGGCATTTGCGCACTGTTCCTGAAAAATGAACCGTACACTATCTATGACCGCGAAGTCATGGGAGAGAAAGCTTTCCGGGAGAAGTGCAAATCTCTCTCTATCATCATCCGTGGTCTGTATGAAACCGATGAAGACGATTAACCGATAGCAAACATAAATAATAACTCCTACCCGCAAGGGTAGGAGTTATTAGCTTTACTTATTTTTTTTACGCCTGACTAACTTTAAAGTCAGTAATAGTCATGCCGCGGTTATTATCCCACATGCCAAATCCAACGTAAGTCCCTGTTTCAATTACGTCATCTTCAACACTGGTCAGTAGCGCAGAGTCAGCATAAAGACGAATCATCTTGCCGCTGACATTGACTTTCAACACCTGGTTATCTGAACAACGAATATCGTTGGTGTTCAGTTTAGTCAGAGTAAAGGTTTTATCCGCTTTCACATCACGACGCAACAGTGCCAGCTTGTTAAAGCCATCACTGTCTTTGCCGAGGAAACTCAGCACATACGCCGTGGTGTCCGCGTTCCAGTTACTGCGACGGAATTCAAAAGACGTTGACAGTGCATCAGTAACGTTAGCTGGACCGGTCAGCAGTTTGAACTGCACTTCCACATCCGTTAACGTAGTATCCATCCCCACTGAACACTTAGACTTCTGAATCAAAGACAAGACACCGTCTTTGGTATTTGCCCCGCCGTTTACCCCCCAGTTCCCCCACTTGCCATCAAACAATCCACCCAGGCCATTATCCAGTGCGCGCCCGGACAGTGGCGCTGTGCGCATGAAGCAGTCAGAGTAGAACGGCGCTTTCTCAACCGGAACGGTGTGATAAATTCCGTTGAGGTTAATCACCAGTTTACCATCACTGGTTAACGGACGTGTCTTCAGACTAAAGCTTCCGTCTTCCATAATACCCATGCCGTGATTCATGGTACCCAGTGTCATGGCGCTGCGCGGGCGATAAGGTTTGAGTTTGGCAAAGTCATCATCTGACACAATCGTTCCTTTGTAGGTCCAGAAGAACGGTGTACCATTGGTGAAGCGGGAGTGCGCAGTGGTTTCAATGAAGCAGTTAACCCAGCCGCTGTTTGGCGGAAGCTGGATATAAATACTAACGTCGTTTTCCCATGGGCGATCAAAGGCGATATCAGAGACAGGGCATTTACCGGTAACAGTTGCCGCACCTTCCTGACGCGCATCTTTAACATTAGGGCGACGCAAGCTCACTTCAATCTGACCACCACCGAAGTTATCTGATCCGGGTGTGCTCAGCAAGCTGACACCGCCGTTATCACCTGAACCACTGACGCGGAACTTGATCTGATCATTGATCTCCACGCTACGATAGGTACCCACCAAAATCCATTGTGGTGCAGCGGTATCATTCTTGAAGCGCAGGTTAGAATGCAGATAGTTATACGCCAGGCTACCGAATGAACGAATGCCGTGAGATTCCTGCTGAACTCGACCACGCTCATAGGGACGGAATTCGCTGATGGCCGGGTTGTTGTACTCGATGCTTGACCCAGACTGCAGGTTAATTGCACGAGAACTGATCATGGCGCCAGTCATTTCAAACGGGTTCTTACAATCTTCAACACTCAATCCATCGATGACCCAGCCACCATTGGAGAAGTCTCCCGGGTTGTCACAGTGCTCGATCCAACCATTGGTGAGATGAGACTGAGTACAACGCGGCATATCCAGTACAGGATGTGGACCACGACAGTTTTGAATATTGAAGTTGGAGAGTTCAACCGCGGTGGTGTGATCCCATTTACCCCACGCTTGCCCACTCCAGTAGTTACGAATAACAGAATGCTGGCAGTTGGTTACGTAGAACTCTTCAAAGCGAGTATCAAGTGTGTCTAACAGATCAAACACAATCCCGCCTACGTTCTGCGCACGCCAATAGCTAGCATGTACAAATTCGCCTCCCGGAGTCACGTTCTTGAGGAAGCCACGATCGTTCGGGGTAATATCGGTACGGCCATCGATAATGAGGTTACCGACTTCGGTTTTACGGGCATTCACCAACAAAGCTGGTGCCGATGGAGCTGGACCCGTTACAGTGCTGTCTTCGCCAAGTTTGGCGTTTCCATCCAGATAGATAATGGTGCTTGGGAAATACCCAAAGAGCACCGGCTTACCCACGAATCGAAACGAAGAACGTTCCTTAGCACTTAAGTCAATATTGCCGATAGAGAAACGACCGGCCGGGAACTGACACCCGATGTTGTTGAAAGGTGCGCCTTTCTTATCACACCACGCAATCATGCGTAGAACTGCCGTTGCACAATCCGTTTTGCCATCGCGTACCGCACCAAAGTGTGTTACGTCGAGGTTGTTGGCATCTTGGATGATACGTTCCCAGTAAAAGCTAGCACCAGCGACAGGACAGATTGTTCCGCCATCATCAGCCGCGCTACCCGCACGCGCCACGAATTTACCACCACCGTACTTATTACCCGCATAATAAGACTGCAGTTCGATGATGTCTCCTACAGCGGCCGGTTTAACTTTCGTTAACTCGGTCCAGGAGTCGATAACGCTGGGATTGATAACAGGCATGGGTAGTTCCTCTCTTGTGGGGTGAAGAGGGGCAAAGGGGTTAAGTAAATACAAATAAATAATGCTCCTCATAGCATTCCGCAAAAAGGCACAAATATTAGAATACAGCTGGTTTCAGACCTATATAACCCGGGTGAATAGAAAACAATAATGTTTTTCTACTAACTTACATAAGGTATTTAATATGAAACTGTCATACGTATTATCTAAAGAGTTCATCGAATTAGTTCGCCTGAACATCACTGCACCAAAAGCAACTATCATCCGCATGGCTGAACGTCGCTATATTTACGCTAACCCGAAAGCTGACGAAATCACCGTTTTTGAATCAGACGTTGATCGTGCTATCGATATCATCAACAACACCGAATCTAGCTTTGACCGCTATGCAAGCGTTTACACCTGGATCAACAACAACATGTCAGTTGTGAAATCTAAAATCAACGACATGAAAAGCCTGTGGGCTGAATACCGCGCGTTCATCACTGCTCGTGGTATCGAATGGCTGTGGGCTGTAACTGGCGTGTACAACGCTAACTGCGCTGTAGAAAAAGAATTCGGCACACTGGTCGCTGAAGTGGCTGGCCTGTAAGAGTCAGCTTCTGACAGCCGTGTTGAATAGTTCTACAGTCAGTGAAGACAACGCTGTCACAAGAAGATTTATAATTCAGCATTTTAACTTATTACACTAGGGGCATTACCATGGTAGTTCCACGAAATGACTTTAAACCAGATGCAGCAGAATGGTTATTAATTGTGCTTTTCATTCTGTCTGTAGTTTGGGTGTACATGATCTAAGGAGTCGCTGTGCAAAAGATAAAGAAAATCCTTCTGGCAGTTGGTGCCGTGCTTGTATTAGGCGGCGCCGCGCAGTGGGCGGTGAATGATCAAAGTGTCAACATTACTCCTCACAAAAAGGCGTACTGTCGCAGCATTGATAGTATCGAGTCGGAGAACAATCGCACGACTCGCTGTGTTAAGGTTATTGACGTAGTTAAAACCAGCGATGATGTTTATCGTGGAATCGCGTTGATGTCTAATGGTTCAACATATCGCTTTGCCGCTGTGTGGAGCGATAACTTTAGTTACAATCTGTATTACTTGAATGGGGAACACTAGTTATGAGTATCGTCCGTGAAGGTATGTTAGAGAAAGTTCGCGTGTTTGCTTATGCACAAACCAGCTCATTCATTGAGCGTCACGCACAACACAGTACGGTGAAATCGTTGTCCATCGATTCAGGTGTTGCTTATAACACCTTGCTGGGCATCAAAAACATGAAGTTAAAATCGATCTCTCTCCAGCGTCTTACTCAGACCATGAAAGCGATCGGGATGGACTTCAGCATGAACATCCAATACAAAGGTGGGATAGAACTCATCAAAATGGAAATTGATCGTGCTGTCTATGATCCCAAAGTCCAGAAGATCCTCAAGCGGGAAACGATGGAACAGTTGTTGTCACAAACTCGTTAATACAAAAACTTTTTAATTACTTTATTCAGGAGAATTACCATGGCTATCGTTATCGCTTTCTTTGCTCCAGTCGCTGTCGCTTGTGTTGTTGGTGGCGTGAAGTCTTTTGTTAAGCATTGCAAAGAAGATAGCCGTGGTGTTCAGGCTGTCTTTAATAAATAAGTAGGTGGGTGTTATGTCAGGTTTTATCGGTCGTTCAGTAATCACCATGCCAGAAATTGTGGAAGATGAAATCATTATCTCCATGAACCAAATCAAAGCGCCTACTCAAAAGCGGGCAAAGCAAGTCAAAGCTATCGTTACCGAAACCGGTAAACAGCGCAGTCAGTTCCTGCGTGTTAAAGATTACATTGACTATTTGGTTGGTGTGCTGCACGAAAAAGCTGAGAAGCAATACGTGTGGCCAATGTCGGTGGTGATTAAACTGCACGACCTGAAAGCATTACAATCCACTGGCTTTATCTCTGAAAAAGAGATGATGCAATATATCACTAAGTAAATATTCGGGAGAAGTATCATGGCTTTTAAAGATGCAGAGAATAACCCTTTCAAGTTAACTGAAGCACGCGAAAACAGCGGGGTTGCTATTGTAGAAGGAATTGAACGTCCTCTTCACTCGGTTGATGAAATCATTTCTTCCTCACTAGGTGGTGTGCCAACAGCACCGGCAAGCGCACCACGTCTTTATATGATGGGCAAAACGGCAACTGAGGCTGCAGAACAGCTCAAAGCCAGTGATGCTAATGTGTTGGAACCGCTGCCGGCTGATGAACTGCCGCACGATGCGCCGGGTAAGAAGATCAATCCTCTCGGCGTGACGTTGGAAACATCGGCGGGCGAGAAGACCGATTACAGTAATGCTGTCTGTGCTCTGAAGCGTGAGCTGAACTACATTACTAATCCAGAGAACATCTTCGAGCCGCAGAACTATCGTAAGGGCAATGTAAACGGGGTGTTGATTCATGACACACCGGAACGGCGCATTGTTCACGATATCTCTTTCCACCTGTTCTACGTGTACGGCACGGCGTTCCTGAAGGGACATACCGACAACAGCTGCTTCCGGATTTTCTATAATCAAAGCGAAGGCTTCAACATCGACTTCGCGGAAGATTATAAAACGCTGGAAAACGATCCGCCGATTACGCGTTTCCATACCGCCAAAGATGTTGATGGCGCAATGGCAACACTGCTGGAACATCTGGCACCTACCGGAGAGTGGGCATAATGGCCGCGGGGTTGGGGATGCTGTTGGGGTTGGTGGGATTTTGTCTTACTGAGAACAGTATTAAGTTGACGCCATACAACTACATGAATTTCATCTTCTTTGTAGTTGGAGTTATATGCTTGTCCGGTGCGGGTTATCTTGTCATGGCCCAACCGTTTTAACCACATGGCCGTGTAAGGGGATTTCCCCTTACCGGCTCTTTATTTTTTGTCGGAGATCACCATGAGTCGTTATCACGTTGAGCAGACTGTGCCTGTTATTGGTTTCTACTCGGTCCACAAAGACAGCGGATTCCAGCAGTATGCCAGTTTACAAACCATCATCATTAACATCATCCTGCATGACCTGAAAATAGAAGATGTTCGCTTCCGTATCTTCCCGGTACTTATTAAGGAAGAGCATCAGGTCCCGGTAGAGTGGCAGGACGAACGCAATGCCACGGGTTTACGGGGGTGATTGAGGACGCTGAATTTAGTTGCCTTACTTTCGCCAACCAATATCCCACCGCCAGCTACGGACAGACCTCAACCTGTGGTGATACCTTCTGGCGTATTATCCCGGGTGATAACGGCTGGAAGCTGCCTGCGCAGGGTTTGGACTTCTTCCGCAGCAAAGAGTTACCGTGGATGTACACCGAGCTTACCAAGATCATGGATGAGCTGTGGGAAATCGCTCACGGACAAACGGACATGAAGGTTGCTGCTAACAACCTACTGCAACGCATTGTGCAGAACATCGAAGTATTCCACAAGAATTGGCATGTGGAACAGGAAGAACATTCAATGGAAGATTTCCACTGGAAACAGTTTAAGATCACCGTTGAATGATAATGAATTCCCTGCTTCGGTGGGGAATTTTAATTTAACTGCAAAAACCATATATTGTTGGTTTTGGGGTAAGGGGTTTATGGAAGAAATTTTTAACACAGTTAAACATAACTCTATTTAATTATAAATCTATATTATCTAAGTAGAGTAGTAACCAACTTCAATCAATAGTCAATAAAAGGGGTAGTAAAATGATCAACGCACCAGCTGATAAATTCACCACTAAAGAAGAAACACAGAACCTGGTAAAGGATACCGTGGACAATGTGTTTGAGGTGGTGTGTTCTACACTGGGTCCGGATGGTCAAGTCGTGGTTATCCAAGAGGGTACTGCGGTTAAGACCACCAAAGACGGCGCGACTGTAGCGCGTAGTCTGGAATTCAAGAACCTGCATCAAGACAAGATCAACCAGATCATGGCAGAGGCAGCCCGCAAAACCGAGATGGAGTGTGGCGACGGCACAACCACTACCATCTTCCTAACCAAGCATTACTACGATCTGTTCCGTAAACATCCGGGCTTTATCAATCGCACGCAAATTGAAAAAGTCACTTCACTGTTGATCCAGAATCTGGAAGGCCGTGCGGTGTTTCCCAAAATCGGTTCCCAGGAACTGCGAGCGGTAGCTACCATTACGGCTAACCAGGACCAGAGCATTGTGGATACCGTGCTGGGCATCTTTGATAAATATGAAGCGCCGGTGTTTGATCTTCAGGAAGGTAACAGCCATGAAGATAAAATCAGCAAGAGCAAAGGTTTGCGCATGCGCATGAGTTTGTCTGATCCCGCCTTTACTAAACACGGTAACGGTCAGCAGACAACATTCGATAACCTGCACTTTGCGGTAGTCAACCAAGGTTTCGGTGGTTCGCATCTCAACACTGATTTGATTGTCGATGTTGCGAAAGATCTTGACCAACGTTATCCCGGTGCCAAGATTGGGCTGGTGGTGACTCAGGCAAGCACGTCGTTCTGTAGCTTGGTACTGGGCCTCAACAAGATGCTGCGTGAGCACGGCAACTCCACGGAGTTTGTGGTGTTCTCCACCAACATCAGTGGTACGTTGGGCGGTCTGATCATGGGCGATATGGGCGCGGTGTTAAATGCCTCTACGGTATCGGCGCTGGAAGATCTTAAGAACACGGATCTGCGTCTCTGTCCGGAAACTGTGGTGGCTAACCTAAACTACAGCTTGATGGAAACCCTGGGTGAGGAAACCCGTGCGCGTGTAGATGATCGTGTAGCGGAAATTCAGCGTACTCTGGATGAGATGAACTCCAGTGCTCGTTTCAGTCCGTTGGGTTCATCAGCTGAGAAGCGCATTCAGCAGCTCAAAGGCCAGGTGGTGACGGTTTACGTCGGTGGTGAAACCTATAGTGACATCAAAGAACGTAAAGACCGTTTTGAAGACGTAGGCTTGGCGGTGAAATCTGCGCTGGCTAACGGTATTCTACCGGGCTGTGGTATTGCGTTACGTGAAGCGGGCTATGAAGTGTATAAGTCTGAGGATGTCAAAGGAATTAAGCAGGAGATTCTGGATGACATCTTACGCGTATGTTACGCTCAGTGGGTTTACCTTTCTGGTTTTGATCTGGGCGACGCCACTTGGGATGTAAACACCTTGCTGCACGTACCGGACGAAGAAGGCCGTCGCATCATGAACCTCGCTACCGGAGAAGAAGGTACACCGGAAGAGCTTGGTGTGTATGACACAGCTTATGCGTCTATCACCGCGCTCAAAGGCGGGATGACTACGGCGAAGATTCTGGCTAACACCAGTTCTATCATCATGGGTAACCGTGCAGGCGCAATCACGCTGGGCGGCTAAACAACGATAATCAAACAGGCTGGGGGAAACCTCAGCTTGTTTTTACTTAGTAAGTCTTCGGGAGAAGTATCATGTTTAAAGCTATCAAACGTTTTTTCCACAATCTGTTCTGGAAAGAAAAACGCGTTGTAAAGGAAGATCCAAAACGCAGTAACTTTAACGCTATTGAAGAAGAGCAACAGGCCTCGGTAGCCAGTTACAAAACACCAACCAAACCTTCACCAGCAATGACAGTACGGGCGGTAGGTGAATCAGAGCGGCGCGGACTTCTCACGGATGTGAGAAACGTTGCCAATCCTTATTCTGCTGCGGCTGCAACTATCCCGCGTGGAGAAAGACCGGTATTGCGCGATGAAGAATATCAGGAACGCAAACGTCAGCTCAGTGAAAGTATCGGGCTTGAAAGGAAACCGCATACTCTGGCAGTACCGGGCAAAAACGACGCGATCATTTCTCCGGTGGTGGAAGAGGATGAGGGCGCAGGTGACGAGAACTATGCGCTGGAAGCGGGGCACGTTATGGGACCGCTGTCACAGAGCCTGTATCGTCAACTCTGCACAATGAAACATCACCAGGACTTCCAAACCCCTGAGGCGCGTGAAAATTTGTTCGGTCTTCTGAATGCGCTGAAGAACGGTGACTGGGTTCCGGAAACAGGAAAGATCCCCGGCGATGAAAAATTTGCCAGCGGCGCGTTAGCGATTGAAGATCTCGTTAGCATGGGGCTACGTCGCGACACCCTTCACCTTATTGAGGGCACAACGCCAGCCAGTAAATCAATGATCACTCCGCCACCGTTTAAAAAGGAGTCGATCGATGAAGTGGAGAAAATGCTTCACGACATGGGTGTTGTTCCTTTCCTTACTCCTGACAAACTCATGGAAGGTGATCGCACCGAAATCGATCTCCAGGTTAAAAAGCTGGACGGTGAAATTGATTGCCGCGTAACCAAAGTGAAAGTGGTCAAGGCACGTCTCAAGCCACTGTCCAAAAACGAAGCGTCCCGGATGTCTCCGCGTCGCCGCAAAAAAGAATCTCAGAAAGTTATCGAAGTTTCTCGCGGAAAACATCGCGGTTAATCAATCTCATTATTAAGGAAATATTATTATGAGCATTCACAGTGGTTGGGAAGAGTCAGCATTTCGTGGTTCAGATAGTGGTGTTACTGAGCCTCTGGAAGAGTTCGTAGGTGTGCAAGCTTTATTAGCTGGCAAAAATCGCAACATCAACTTCGGCCGCGGCGATATGCAACATGCTACTGATGTCGCACGTCATCATTTTGATCTCATCATGCGTTATCTGCTTGAGGTGCCGGGGCGGTTAAGTCGCGCAGCGAACCCTGAATGGAACGATGCGCGTCGATTCGATCAGATGTTGCGAGAATCGCCCGTCGGCTATGTTGTGCATGAGCGCTTGCCTAATCTGGATATTGATGACGTTTGTTATCGTTGTGATGTTATCCAGACGCGCAGCGGTACAGCTTTGCGGATCATTCAGGACATCGCCGGCACCATTAAGTTGCGTAAAGAGTTGTATTACAAACGCTATGAAGGTCTGGTGGGTGAGGAGAAAGAAGAAGCAATGGGTGATCTCCTGCGATCACTGCTTTCTAATCTCCGCAAAGATTTAGCAAGCGATATTGAAGCAGCGATGGATAAAGCCACATCACCTGAAAAGAAAACCGAGGAGCCCCGTAAGAACCCGGAACAAGAAAGAGAAGTTCGTAAAGAAGTTTGTATTCCTTCTTTTTACGAGTCTCCTTTATTCCTGGGTTTCATGGCTCAGGTCTGTACCGTCAAGCTTCACGACAAGCTGGGTTTCTTAATTTTGTTATAATTGGCCTGAACAGCCAGCAGGGGAGAGACGGATTGTCTCCCCTGTTTTTTTGTTTTTTTTGTCGACAAATCTATGGGGAATAAAAAATACACACAGCATTCGATCCATTTCCGGTTTCTAGGAGGAAAGAATGACTGATTTGTTCAAATACCACACCAGGTGTAAGCTGGGTTGTCTCGGACATCTCTGCCTTGTTCTGTTCTCAATTGTAATAAGTGTTCTTTGCTTGTTCAGTTTGGATAGACTCGCACACCCGACTGATGTCCTTTTGTTTGTTGCGATTTACATGTTCTTCATGTTCTGCTTCATATCGACTTATTCTCTTTCTAAGATTCTTTTAGGAGGCAAGGTAGTTGATATAGACCTTTTCTGGGTCGTACCTTTTGGGGCATCATTGTTCTATTTAATCTGACATTTTATGCTTCATCATACATATGTCGACATCCATTTGAAAGGAATAAACCAATATGGCCGCTAAGAAGTCCGTTGCGCTTTTCATTAACGCAATCAGTGTATTCAACCAAACCCGTTACGCCGCTGATGCTGCTATTGCTGCGCGCTTCGCTAACCTTACCGAAGCCGACGTCGCAATCAGTAACCTGACCATCGATACCAGCACCGACATCGTTAGTGCGAGCATCAAGTCCGCTACTCGCGCCTGGCAGGGTGATAACCAGACTTTCAAACGCGCTAAGCTGAACAACGCGAAAGTCACCACCTTCACCACCAAAACACTGCAGAACGTCACTGACCAGGCTTCGTTCCTGGACGCGATTCAGCATATCGACACCGCCGGTGTTTATCAGGTCGCTGTACCTGAGCTGAACGGTAAAACTGCACTGCTGGTAATCCACGCGCCGATCGCTGATGGCACCGCTGACGCTGACAAGCCGGCCGCGACCATCGCTGAGATCAAGAAAGTTCTGGAACCGGCCCTGCTGTACACTTTCAACTCTGCGGACGAGAAAGTAACTCTGGTTGGCAGCACTTATCAGTTCGAAGACAACTTCATCAAAGATGCGGTCTACTTCGCTCCGGTCGGCGCCAGCGTTCTGACTATCCCGACTACCGACTACGGTAACCTGGATGACCAGACTTACGACGCAACCATGTAATAACGGTTAGCTGATACCTACTCTACTCCCTTGCGGGAGTAGAGTAGTCTTTATGTTGTTATTTAAAATATGGATAAAGGATTGCTTTTGAAATAGAGAGGTTGGGTTGCTTCTTCCTCGATAATCCACGGAGCTTTATACAC
>AGFT01034907.1_pt1 | contig 28657 bp, 23 predicted proteins | sample 305848 | NCBI WGS metagenome assembly AGFT01 (sample SAMN02954282, study PRJNA62043) | ant fungus garden metagenome | biome: terrestrial; feature: Atta colombica fungus garden; material: fungus garden; isolation source: Atta colombica fungus garden bottom | host: Atta colombica | place: Panama...
GTGAGGCCGTTCTCTCGTGTCACCCACCCAACACCTTCCTCGCTTCCCGCGTCACGTTATCCATCTCGTCCAGCAGCTCCAGAAACTCGGGCTCAAGCTCGGCCTCCGGCGTGCCGCCGCGCAGCTGCTGCTCCAGCAGCTGGCAGAGGTTTTTCAGCCGCGGCACGCCGCTGTAGCCGCAGCTGCCGTGCAGCTTGTGGATGGCGTCCAGCAAATCTTCCGGGTTCTCGCCCACCAGCTGTTCTTCCACCTTGTTACGGATCTCCGGCAGGAAGGCGATCAGCATTTGCAGCATCTCGCGCGCTAAGTCGGTTTTACCCGCGGCCTGGCGCAGCGCCAGCTGCCAGTCGAGCGTCGCGTTAGGGTTGATATCCTGAGCCGGTTCGCTCGGCTGGGCTGAAAACGTGTATGACCCGCCAATCCGATCGGGCTTGTAGCGCAGCAGCAGGTTATGCAGCTTTTCTTCATCGATCGGTTTCGCCAGGTAATCGTTCATCCCGGCGTTGAGAAGCTTCTCCTTCTGACCGGCCATCGCGTGGGCGGTAACGGCAATCACCGGCGTCTGCTGCTGGTGCGGCAGCTGGCGGATCAGCTCGCAGGCGCAGATGCCGTCCATGCCCGGCATTTGAATATCCATCAGAATCAGGTCGAACTGCATCTGTTTGGCCTGCTCAACCGCCTGCGCTCCGCTGGTGCACAGCTCAACGTGCTGAACCTGATCCTCCAGCAGCACGCCAATAAGCTTGAGATTCGCCGGGTTGTCATCCACCGCCATCACGGTCATCGCCAGCTTGCTCTCTTCCTCTATCAGCGGCAGGGCGTGCTTGCTCAGGCGGCAATATTCCGTCAGGGCGGGAAGCAGCCGCGTGGCGGTAAGCGGCTTCAGAAGGCAGGCTGCGGCACCGTCGTTTTTCAGCTCTTCGGCGTTGATCTGCGCATGGCAAGGCAGGGCCAGCAGCAGGTAGTCGGTCATCGAGGCGGCCTTTGCCAGCCGCTCCTGCTGCATGGTCAGCTCGCCGGTAAAGGTCACCGGGATGCCCATCAGCAGAATATCGTAGTGATCGATCGCCAGCGCCGAGAAGGTCGGGCTGTAGATAACCTCCAGCGGCGTGGTGCTTAAGATGTCCAGCGTACACTGCGCCGCCGCGGCGTTAGGCTCAACGTAGGCCAGGCGCATGCCTTTCAGGCAGCCGGTCATCGGGCCGTCCGTCAGCACGTTTGGATTGAGGTCGAGATTGATATGGAACCAGAAGGTGGAGCCGCGGTTAGGCTGGCTGTGGAACGAGATATCCCCGCCCATCTCTTTGACCAGCTTTTGGGTGATCACCAGCCCCAGCCCGGTACCGCCGTGGCGGCGCGAGATGCTGGCATCCGCCTGACGGAACGCCTGGAAGAGGCGCGACTGATCGCGCTCCGGAATACCAATCCCGGTATCGCGGATCTGCACTTCAACCTGCACCTTGTTGTTACTGAGCGCCCGCTTCTCCACCAAAATATCGATATTGCCGCTTTCGGTGAACTTGATGGCGTTCCCCACCAGGTTGGTAATCACCTGCTGCAGGCGCAGCGGGTCGCCGATGACGTTATCCGGCACGTCGTTTTTGATGTTGAGCGTCAGCTCCAGCCCCTTGTCGTGCGACGAGTGGGCGAGAAGCGTCACCACCTCATCCAGCGTACTGCGCAGCGGGAACGGAATGCTTTCCAGGATCAGCTTGCCCGCTTCCAGCTTGGAGAAGTCCAGCACGTCGTTAATGATCGCCAGCAGGTTGTTGGCCGAACGCTCAATGGTGTGCAGATGATCGCGCTGGGTGGGATTCAGCTCGCTCTTGAGCGTGAGGCGGGTAAAGCCGATTACGCCGTTGAGCGGCGTGCGCAGCTCGTGCGACATATTGGCCAGGAACTCGGACTTAATGCGCGCCGCTTCCTGGGCGCGTTTTTTCGCCAGATCCAGCTCGACGTTCTGAATTTCCATCTGCTCCAGCGTTTCGCGCAGATCGGAGGTGGCCTGATCGACGTTGTGCTGCATCTCTTCGTGGTAAGCCGCCAGCGACATCGCCATCGAGTTAATGCCGTTCTTGAGCATGTCGAGCTCGCCGAGCATAAACCCTTCCACGCGGCTGTCGAGCTGCCCGCGGCGGATGCGGTCAACGGTGTTCACCATATTGCGGATTGGCCCGGTCACGTCGCGCATCAGTCGCCAGCCGAAAATCAGGGCAATGCCGATGCAGAACAGCATCATCATGCCGGAGACAAAAATTTCTTTGTACTGCTGCAGCCGCACCGACTTGAGATCCAGCTCCAGCGCCACATATCCCAACATATTATTGCCGGTTTTGGCATCGGACGTGGCGGATTCATCGGGTGAATAGCTCTCGGAGATAATCGGCGTGCGCAGGATCATAATATCCCCGCGGCGCAGTACGCTCAGATGGCGCGGGAACGGCGTACCGTTGGGGATCTGCAGCTGCGCCGGGTCGAGATGAAAGTTTGACGTCACGAACAGGCGGTTATGCTCGTCATACACGGAAATGGCCCGCACGATGTCGGAGTGACGGCGGTGCAGCACGCTGATTAACTGGCCAATGGATTCGCGGTTTTGCAGGTTCATCCCGTATTCGCTGGAGACGGCGAGCGGTTCGATAATGCTCGCCCCCGCGTCTTCAAGCTGCCGCTGCAGGTCGTTATAGCGGTGCACCACAAAGAAGATGCTCAGCAGCAAACCGATTAGCACGGTGGGGGCGAGGATCAAAATCATCATGCGAGCACGCAGGCTGTAGTTGGTCATGGCGTTCCGTTATGGGACAATTAGGATAATTATGTATATTTGAGAAAAATCTCGGCGATGGCGCAATTCTACTCTGCAAAGCGACGCGTGACGACGCGTCAGATCATAACTGTTGAAGCAACGGACCTCGACCCCTTTGGTCAGGGCGTTGCACGCCACAACGGTAAGGCACTGTTTGTCACCGGTTTGCTGCCAGCGGAGCGCGCAGACGTTACGCTGACCGAAGACAAACGCCAGTTCGCTCGCGGCCGGGTTAAGCGTCGTCTTAATGATAGCCCTGAACGCGCCGCGCCGCGCTGCCCGCACTTTGGCATCTGCGGCGGGTGCCAGCAGCAGCACGCGAGCGTCGCGCTGCAGCAGCAGAGCAAAAGCCGCGCGCTGGCGCGCCTTCTCAAGCACGACGTCAATGACATTATTGCCGACCAGCCGTGGGGCTACCGCCGCCGCGCGCGCCTGAGCCTAAACTATTCTCCGAAGACCGAGCGTCTGGAGATGGGGTTTCGCCAGGCGGGCTCCAGCGATATCGTCGACATCACGCAGTGCCCCATTTTGGTGCCCCGCCTTGAGGCATTGCTCCCGGACGTGCGCACCTGCCTCGCGTCGCTGGAGGGCGTTCGCCATCTCGGCCACGTTGAGCTGGTGCTGGCGAACAACGGCCCGCTGATGGTTTTACGCCATACCGCACCGCTGTCGGATAAAGATCGGCAAAAACTGGAACGCTTTTCGCATTCCCAGGAGCTCGCGCTTTTCCTCGCGCCGCAAAGCGAGATACTGGAGCAGCTAACGGGAGACGCGCCCTGGTATGCCGCAAACGGGCTACGCTTAACGTTCAGCCCGCGAGATTTTATCCAGGTGAACGACGGCGTGAACCAGCAGATGATTGCTCAGGCGCTGGCGTGGCTGGACGTTCAACCCACCGACCGCGTGCTCGATCTCTTCTGCGGCATGGGCAACTTCACGCTGCCGCTGGCACAAAAGGCGGCGAGCGTGGTGGGCGTTGAAGGCGTCGAGGCGCTGGTGGCGAAAGGGCAGGAGAATGCCCGAGATAACGGCCTGCAGAACGTGACATTCTTTCATCAGAACCTTGAGGAAGACGTCACCAGGCAGCCCTGGGCGAAGCAGGGCTTCGACAAAATTCTTCTCGATCCGGCGCGTGCGGGCGCACCGGGCGTAATGGCACATATTATTAAACTCGCCGCAAAACGCGTGGTCTATGTTTCCTGTAACCCGGCAACGCTTGCCAGGGACAGCGAGGCATTAACAGCGGCGGGTTACCAGATTCAGCGTCTGGCAATGCTGGACATGTTCCCGCACACTGGGCATCTGGAATCGATGGTGTTGTTTGAGCACATCTAATGAGTTTGGCTTGTCGACTTCGACAGGCCCTTGTCCCTAAAGGAGAGGACGATGGTTGCGGTAAGAAGTGCACATCTTAATAAAGCTGGTGAGTTTGACCCACAAAAATGGATCGTAAGTCTGGGGATTTCCAGCCAGCAGTCGTGTGAACGCTTAACCGAAACCTGGGCCTACTGTTTGCGCACCACCACGGGCCATCCGGACGCCGACCTCCTTCTGTGGCGCGGCGTGGAGATGGTTGAAATCTTATCCATGCTGAACATGGATATCGAAACGCTGCAGGCTTCGCTTCTGTTTCCGCTCGCCGACGCTGACGTCGTCAGCGAGGACGTTCTGCGCGAAAGCGTAGGCAAGCCGGTGGTGGCGCTGATCCACGGCGTACGTGATATGGCGGCTATTCGCCAGCTCAAGGCGGCACACACTGACTCCGTCTCGTCGGAGCAGGTCGACAACGTGCGCCGGATGCTGCTGGCGATGGTGGATGATTTCCGCTGCGTGGTCATTAAGCTTGCCGAGCGTATTGCCCACCTGCGTGAAGTTAAGGATGCGCCGGAAGACGAGCGCGTGCTGGCCGCCAAAGAGTGTACAAATATCTACGCTCCGCTGGCGAACCGCTTAGGGATTGGCCAGCTGAAATGGGAGCTGGAGGACTACTGCTTCCGCTACCTGCACCCGGCAGAATACAAGCGCATCGCCAAGCTGCTGCACGAGCGCCGCATTGACCGCGAGCACTACATCGACGAGTTCGTCGGCGGGCTGCGCCAGTCGATGAAGGAAGAGAACGTGCGCGCGGAAGTGTACGGTCGTCCGAAGCACATCTACAGCATCTGGCGCAAAATGCAGAAAAAGCATCTCGCCTTTGACGAGCTGTTTGACGTGCGCGCGGTGCGCATCGTGGCCGAGCGTCTGCAGGACTGCTACGCCGCGCTCGGGATCGTGCACACGCACTTCCGCCACCTGCCGGACGAGTTCGATGACTATGTCGCGAACCCAAAACCAAACGGCTATCAGTCCATTCATACCGTGGTGCTTGGCCCGGGCGGCAAGACGGTTGAAATCCAGATCCGCACCAAGCAGATGCACGAGGACGCCGAGCTGGGCGTCGCCGCGCACTGGAAATACAAAGAAGGCACCTCTGGCGGGGCGCGCTCCGGCCACGAGGACCGCATCGCCTGGCTGCGCAAGCTGATTGCGTGGCAGGAAGAGATGGCGGATTCCGGCGAAATGCTCGATGAAGTCCGCAGCCAGGTCTTCGACGACCGGGTGTACGTGTTTACCCCGAAAGGGGACGTTGTTGACCTTCCGGCAGGCTCGACGCCGCTCGACTTTGCGTACCACATTCACAGTGACGTGGGGCACCGCTGCATCGGCGCGAAAATCGGTGGGCGCATTGTGCCGTTCACCTATCAGCTGCAGATGGGCGACCAGATTGAAATCATCACCCAGAAACAGCCAAACCCAAGCCGCGACTGGCTCAACCCGAACCTGGGCTACGTCACGACAAGCCGCGGGCGTTCCAAGATCCACGCCTGGTTCCGCAAGCAGGATCGCGACAAGAACATCCTTGCCGGACGTCAGATCCTGGACGACGAGCTTGAGCACGTCGGCATCAGCCTGAAAGAGGCTGAGAAATTCCTGCTGCCGCGCTACAACTTCAACGAGCTGGACGAGCTGCTGGCCGCGATCGGCGGCGGTGATATCCGCCTCAATCAGATGGTCAACTTCCTGCAGGCGCAGTTCAACAAGCCAAGCGCCGAAGAGCAGGATGCGGCCGCGCTGAAGCAGCTGCAGCAGAAAACCTACGCGCCGCAGCAGCGCAGCAAGGACAATGGCCGCGTGGTGGTCGAAGGCGTGGGCAATTTGATGCACCACATCGCCCGCTGCTGCCAGCCGATTCCGGGCGACGATATCGTCGGCTTTATCACCCAGGGGCGCGGGATCTCCATCCACCGCTCGGACTGTGACCAGCTGGCGGAGCTCCAGTCGCACGCGCCGGAGCGCATCGTGGAAGCCGTCTGGGGCGAAAGTTACTCCGCGGGCTATTCGCTGGTGGTGCGCGTCACCGCCAACGACCGCAGCGGCCTGCTGCGCGACATCACGACCATTCTCGCCAACGAGAAGGTTAACGTGCTGGGCGTCGCCAGCCGCAGCGATACCCGCGAGCAGCTTGCCACCATCGATATGACCATCGAAATCTACAACCTGCAGGTGCTGGGCCGCGTGCTTGGCAAGCTGAACCAGGTGCCGGACGTGATTGACGCGCGTCGTCTGCACGGCGGTTAAATTCCCTCTAAGTAGGCCGGGTTTGGCGAAGCCGCCGCCCGGCATTTTTCCATCAGGACAGAACTATGACTCAAATCGACCGCCTGCTCGGCATCATGAACCGCCTGCGCGATCCGGAAAACGGCTGCCCGTGGGATAAAGAGCAGACTTTCGCCAGCATCGCACCGTACACCCTCGAAGAGACCTACGAGGTGATGGACGCCATCTCCCGCGAGGACTTTGACGACCTGCGCGGCGAGCTGGGCGATCTCCTGTTCCAGGTGGTGTTTTATGCGCAGATGGCGCAGGAAGAAGGGCGCTTTAACTTCGACGATATCTGCGCCGCCATCAGCGACAAGCTGGAGCGCCGTCACCCGCACATTTTTGGCGATGCCACCGCGGGCAACAGCACGGAGGTGCTGGCGCGCTGGGAAGCGATTAAAAGCGCCGAGCGCGCGGAAAAATCCCAGCACTCTGCGCTGGACGACATCCCGCTGAACCTGCCCGCCCTGATGCGCGCGCATAAAATCCAAAAACGCTGCTCCGCCGTGGGCTTTGACTGGACCTCCCTTGGCCCGGTGCTGGACAAAGTGCACGAAGAGATCGACGAAGTGATGCACGAAGCGCAGCAGGCCGTGGTGGATGAGGCGAAGCTGGAAGAGGAGATGGGCGACCTGTTGTTCGCCACCGTCAACCTCTCTCGCCACCTGGGCGTGAAAGCGGAAACCGCGCTGCAAAAAGCGAACATCAAGTTCGAGCGCCGCTTTCGCGAAGTCGAGCGTATCGTGGCCTCACGCGGCCTGGAAATGACCGGAATCGACCTCGAACAGATGGAAGAGGTATGGCAGGAAGTAAAACGCCAGGAATCTGATCTCTAACGGAATTTTGCGATCAAGCGCTATTTGTGTGATTTTTTAAATGACAAGCGCTTGATTTGCGTCAAAAACATTTACCCAAAAGGGGCTATTTTCTCACTCCTTATGTTTGTCGTGACCTGAGATGGAGACGGAGAATGAATGTTTGTGGCGCTCGCCGTGTTCGGGTATACTACTTTCCCGTCCTGGTTATTCCATCGTTTCACCCTAACTTCTCAGGTTCAGCATGACAACGAACTATATTTTTGTGACCGGCGGGGTCGTATCCTCTCTGGGTAAAGGCATTGCCGCAGCCTCCCTCGCAGCCATTCTTGAAGCCCGTGGCCTCAATGTGACCATGATGAAACTGGATCCGTACATCAACGTCGATCCTGGCACCATGAGCCCAACCCAACACGGGGAAGTGTTCGTTACTGAAGACGGCGCTGAAACCGATCTGGATCTTGGCCACTACGAGCGCTTCATCCGCACCAAAATGACCCGTCGTAACAACTTCACGACGGGCCGTATTTACTCCGACGTTCTGCGTAAAGAGCGCCGCGGAGACTATCTTGGTGCGACCGTTCAGGTTATCCCACACATTACCAACGCCATTAAAGAGCGCGTCCTTGCCGGTGGCGAAGGTCACGACGTGGTGCTGGTTGAAATCGGCGGTACCGTGGGTGACATCGAATCCCTGCCGTTCCTGGAAGCGATTCGCCAGCTGGCGGTAGATATTGGCCGTGAAAACGCGCTGTTCATGCACCTGACGCTGGTGCCTTACATGGCGGCCGCAGGTGAAGTGAAAACCAAACCGACCCAGCACTCCGTTAAAGAGCTGCTTTCTATCGGTATTCAGCCAGACATCCTGGTGTGCCGTTCCGATCGCGCTATCCCTGCGAACGAACGCGCTAAAATTGCATTGTTCTGTAACGTGCCGGAAAAAGCCGTTATCTCAATGAAAGATGTCGATTCCATTTATAAAATTCCTGGCCTGTTGAAATCACAGGGCCTGGACGATTATATTTGTAAACGATTCAGCTTGAACTGTCCGGAAGCTAACCTGTCAGAATGGGAACAGGTGATTTACGAAGAAGCGAACCCGGCGGGCGAAGTGACTATCGGTATGGTCGGCAAGTACATTGAACTGCCGGATGCCTACAAGTCCGTTATCGAAGCGCTGAAACACGGTGGTCTGAAGAACCGCGTTTCCGTGAACATCAAGCTGATTGATTCGCAGGATGTTGAAACGCGCGGCGTTGAAATCCTGAAAGATCTGGATGCGATTCTGATCCCTGGCGGCTTCGGCTACCGCGGTGTAGAAGGCAAGATCGCCACCGCGCGCTATGCGCGTGAAAACAATATTCCATACCTCGGCATCTGCCTGGGTATGCAGGTTGCGCTGATCGAATTTGCGCGCAACGTAGCGGGAATGGAAAACGCGAACTCTACGGAATTTGTGCCAGACTGTAAGTACCCTGTTGTGGCGCTGATTACCGAGTGGCGTGACGAAGACGGCAACGTTGAAGTCCGTACTGAGAAGAGCGATCTGGGTGGCACGATGCGTCTTGGCGCACAGGCCTGCCAGCTGTCCGACGATAGCGTGGTTCGCAAGCTGTACGGCGAGCCAACCATCACCGAGCGCCATCGTCACCGCTATGAAGTCAACAATATGTTGTTGAAACAAATTGAAGCTGCGGGTCTGCGCGTTGCAGGCCGCTCCGGGGACGACCAGCTCGTCGAGATCATTGAGGTGCCTAACCATCCGTGGTTCGTTGCCTGCCAATTCCACCCGGAATTTACTTCAACGCCACGTGATGGACACCCGCTGTTCGCAGGCTTCGTAAAAGCCGCCAGCGACTACCAAAAGCGTCAGGCGAAGTAAAAAGTTAGAGCGACAACGCGTACCCCTGGTACGCGTTGTTTGTCTGGAGTTTTAGTTTAACTTGTACTGAGGAAAATCTAATGTCCAAAATCGTTAAAGTCATCGGTCGTGAAATCATCGACTCCCGTGGTAACCCGACCGTTGAAGCTGAAGTTCATCTGGAAGGTGGTTTCGTCGGTATGGCAGCTGCTCCATCAGGTGCTTCTACTGGTTCCCGCGAAGCGCTGGAACTGCGCGATGGCGACAAATCCCGTTTCCTGGGCAAAGGCGTACTGAAAGCGGTTGGCGCTGTAAACGGTCCTATCGCTCAGGCGATCCTTGGCAAAGACGCCAAAGACCAGGCTGGCATCGACAAGATCATGATCGATCTGGACGGTACTGAAAACAAATCTAACTTCGGTGCGAACGCAATCCTGGCCGTATCTCTGGCAAACGCCAAAGCAGCAGCCGCTGCGAAAGGCCAGCCACTGTTCGAGCACATCGCTGAACTGAACGGCACCCCAGGCAAATACTCCATGCCAGTACCAATGATGAACATCATCAACGGTGGTGAGCACGCGGACAACAACGTTGATATTCAGGAATTCATGATTCAGCCAGTTGGCGCGAAAACCCTGAAAGAAGCAGTTCGCATGGGTTCTGAAGTGTTCCACAACCTGGCTAAAGTTCTGAAAGCTAAAGGTATGAACACCGCTGTTGGTGACGAAGGTGGCTACGCGCCAAACCTGGGTTCTAACGCAGAAGCGCTGGCTGTTATCGCTGAAGCGGTAAAAGCTGCTGGCTACGAGCTGGGCAAAGACATCACCCTGGCGATGGACTGTGCAGCATCTGAGTTCTACAAAGACGGTAAATACGTTCTGGCTGGCGAAGGCAACAAAGCGTTCACCTCTGAAGAATTCACCCACTTCCTGGAAGACCTGACCAAACAGTACCCAATCGTTTCTATCGAAGACGGTCTGGACGAGTCTGACTGGGATGGTTTCGCATACCAGACTAAAGTACTGGGCGACAAAATCCAGCTGGTTGGTGACGATCTGTTCGTAACCAACACCAAGATCCTGAAAGAAGGCATCGAGAAAGGCATCGTTAACTCCATCCTGATCAAATTCAACCAGATCGGTTCCCTGACCGAAACTCTGGCTGCGATCAAAATGGCGAAAGACGCTGGCTACACCGCTGTGATCTCTCACCGTTCTGGCGAAACTGAAGACGCTACCATCGCTGACCTGGCTGTTGGTACCGCTGCTGGCCAGATCAAAACCGGTTCTATGAGCCGTTCTGACCGTGTTGCTAAGTACAACCAGCTGATTCGTATCGAAGAAGCGCTGGGCGAAAAAGCACCATACAATGGTCGTAAAGAGATCAAAGGTCAGGCGTAATCCTGAGCATTTGTTCTGATAAAAAACCCGCTTCGGCGGGTTTTTTATGTCTGGCCTAAAGCAGAAGAGGCAGCGTCGCGCTGGCCGTCTGCTGGCTGACTTCGCCGTAATGTTCATCAAGCGCGATTAGCGACGTGCTCAGCAGCTCAATCAGCAGCATCACACCCACCTTTGCATTCAATGCCCCCGCGCTTAGCGGCCCTTCCGGCTTTGCTGCCACCAGCTGTATATCGCACAGCGAGGCCAGCGGGCTGCGCGGCGTGTTGCTGAGCGCCAGCACCGGAACCCCGCGCTTGCGCGCCAGCTTAACCACGTGCAGCAAATCGCGCGTTGAACCCGAGCTGGAAATCGCCACCACCAGCGACTCTTCCGACAGCGTGGCGGCATTCATTGCCGCACGGTGCATATCGCTGAACAGCTGCGCCGGTTTGCCAAAGCGCAGCAGCTTGTAGTGCAGATACTCGCCCAGAATTGCGCTGGCGGCCACGCCGTAGATCTGAACCGATCGCGCCTGGTGCAGCGCGAGCGCGGCTTTCTCCAGTAACGCCCTGTCGAGCAGCCTGGCGGTGTCCTGCAGGGCCTGCACGGACTCGTCGACAACGCTGTCGATCGCATCGCCCTGCTGGCGCGCGGGCTGCCCCTGCTGAATATCCAGCGCCAGCGCCATTTTAAATTCGTTATATCCCTTACAGCCCAGCGTGCGGCACAGGCGCGTCACGCTTGCTTCGCTGGTAAGGCTTTCGCGCGCCAGCTCGGTAATGGTGAGGTAAAGCACCCGCGCCGGATCCTGAAGCACGAACTCGCCCAGCTTTTGCTGCGTGGGGCTGTATCCAGAGAGCCCCTGACGCAGCCTCAGCAGCAGGTTTTCATTTTCTGACATGCAAAATCCTTAATGCGTTTCTCTGCTGGCTAGTGTGGCGGAAAGCAGGGGAGAGATGCCAGTCATTTTAAAAAAGTATGATCCGCGTCCAGGTTGTTGGTGATAATTTTCAGTTTACATATTTTATGTGGTAAAAATTTTCATCACTTCTCGGGGGAATGAAAAAATGATGCAAATGATGAGTGGGGCGTCTTCGGGCGGATGGTTTGAAAAGGCGCAGCGCTTTGGCAAATCCTTCATGCTGCCAATCGCGGTACTGCCCGCGGCGGGATTGCTGCTGGGGATCGGCGGGGCGCTGTCGAATCCCAACACGCTGACGGCGTATCCTTTCTTAGACGTCGGCTGGCTGCAGGCCATCTTTACCATCATGAGCAGCGCCGGTTCGATTGTCTTTGCGAACCTCTCGGTGCTGTTTGCGGTGGGGGGCGCGGTCGGTCTGGCGAAAACCGATAAAGGCACCGCGGGGCTGGCGGCGCTGCTTGCGTTTCTGGTGATGAATGCCACCATCAACGCGCTGCTGATCCTGACCGGCAGGCTGGCGCTGGAAAATCCGGGCGCCGTGGGGCAGGGGATGACGCTGGGCATCCAGACGCTGGAAACCGGCGTGTTTGGCGGTGTGGTGATTGGCCTCGTGACCTGCTCGCTGCACCACCGCTTCAACAAGATTGCGCTGCCTCAGTTTCTCGGATTCTTTGGCGGCTCCCGCTTCGTGCCCATCGTGAGCTCTCTGGCGGCAATCCTCGTTGGTGCGGCAATGACCGTAGTATGGCCGCACTTCCAGAAGCTGATTTTTGGCCTGGGTGGCCTGGTGGACGCCACGGGCTATGTGGGCACGATGCTCTACGGCTTTATCCTGCGCATGCTCGGGCCGTTTGGCTTGCACCATATTTTCTATCTGCCCTTCTGGACCACCGCGCTCGGCGGCAGCGAGATGGTGAACGGCCACCTGGTGGAAGGCACGCAGCGTATTTTCTTCGCCCAGCTGGCGGATCCGACCACCCGCCAGTTTTATGAAGGCACCTCCCGGTTTATGTCCGGGCGCTTTATCACCATGATGTTTGGCCTGCTGGGCGCCTGCCTTGCCATGTACCACACGGCAAAGCCGGAAAACAAAAAGCGCGTTGCGGGCCTGCTGCTCTCCGCGGCGTTAACCTCTTTCCTGACGGGCATCACGGAGCCGATTGAGTTCTCCTTCCTGTTCGTTGCGCCCGTGCTGTACGTGATCCACGCGGTGTTCGACGGCCTGGCGTTTATGCTCGCCCATATTCTGCACATCACTATCGGGCAGACCTTCTCCGGCGGATTCATTGACTTCGTGCTGTTCGGCATTCTTCAGGGCGAGGCCAAAACCCACTGGATGTTCGTGCCGCTGGTGGGCGTTCCGTGGTTCTTCCTTTACTACTTCACCTTCCGCTATATGATTGCCCGCTTCAATTTCGCAACTCCGGGCCGTGAAAAAGAGGCCGTGGCGGACGACGTCGCCCTGTCGCAAAGCGAGCGCGCCGCCGCCGTGATTGCCGGGCTTGGAGGCAAAGACAATCTGGAAGAGGTGGACTGCTGCGCCACGCGCCTTCGCGTCACGGTGAAAGAGGGCAGCAAGGTGGACGAAGCGGCGCTCAAGGCCACCGGCGCGCGCGGCGTGATCGTGCGCGGCAACGGCGTTCAGGTCATTTACGGCCCGCACGTCACGATTATTAAAAACGAAGTGGAAGAGATTTTATCGCTATGAAAACCGTACTGGATACCCTGAAAGGAAAGCTGGTCGTCTCTTGTCAGGCGCTGGAAAATGAACCTCTGCACAGCCCGTTTATCATGTCGCGAATGGCGCTGGCGGCGGCGCAGGGCGGAGCCGCGGCGATCCGCGCGAACAGCGTGGTGGATATTGATGCGATCAAAAAGCAGGTTTCGCTGCCGATCATCGGCATCATCAAGCGCGACTATCCGGGAAGCGACGTCTTTATCACCGCCACGATGAAAGAGGTGGATGAGCTGATGGGCGTCTCGCCGGAGATCATTGCCCTGGACGCCACGTCGCGTCCGCGTCCCGGCGGGCAGCCGCTCGACGCGCTGGTGGCGCAAATCCGCGCCCGCTATCCCTCGCTCCTGCTGATGGCGGATATCTCCTCGGTGGAAGAAGCCGCAGCGGCGCAGGCGCTGGGGTTCGACTGCGTCGGCACCACGCTCTACGGCTACACCGCAGAGACCAGGGGCCACGCCCTGCCGGACGATAGCTGCGCGTTCCTTCGCGACGTGCTGGCGGCCGTTACGATCCCGGTGGTGGCGGAAGGGAACGTAGACACCCCGGAGCGGGCGGCGACGTGCCTCGCGCTGGGCGCGCATACGGTGGTGGTCGGCGGGGCGATTACCCGTCCGCAGCAGATCACCGAGCGGTTTATGGCGGCGATCGGCGCGCAAAGCACCGATGGAGCATGATCATCAGGCGGGGATCTGCGATACTTACCGTTTATCCCCTTAACTGAGATGACTATGCAGTACCCGATTAACGAGATGTTCCAGACCCTGCAAGGCGAGGGTTACTTTACCGGCGTTCCCGCAATTTTTATTCGTCTACAGGGATGCCCGGTTGGCTGCGCCTGGTGTGATACCAAACATACGTGGGATAAGCTCGCAGATCGGGAAGTATCGCTGTTTAGCATTCTGGCGAAAACCAAAGAGAGCGATAAGTGGGGCGCGGGCAGCGCGGAAGACCTGCTGGCGATTATTGGTCGTCAGGGCTGGACGGCGCGCCACGTGGTAATTACCGGCGGCGAGCCGTGCATTCACGATCTCACGGCGCTGACCGATCTGCTCGAAAAGAGCGGCTACAGCTGCCAGATTGAAACCAGCGGCACGCACGAGGTGCGCTGCTCCCACGCTACCTGGGTGACGGTATCGCCGAAGGTGAATATGCGCGGCGGATACGACGTGCTCTCCCAGGCGCTGGAGCGCGCGGACGAAATCAAACACCCGGTGGGCCGCGTGCGCGATATCGAAGCGCTGGACGAGCTGCTGGCGACGCTGACGGATGAAAAGCAGCGCGTGATTGCCCTGCAGCCGATCAGCCAGAAAGACGACGCGACGCGCCTGTGCATTGAAACCTGCATCGCGCGCAACTGGCGCCTGTCGATGCAGACGCACAAGTATCTGAATATTGCTTAAAAAAAAGCCCGGTTTTGCCGGGCTATTTTTTACTCTCCGCGATACACGCAGCCTGCCGTACAGGTCTCTTTGATCATCACCGCGCTCAGCAGCGGCACCAGCGGCTTCATCTGATCCCAAATCCATTTCGCCAGCACTTCGCTGGTCGGGTTTTCAAGACCCGGAATATCATTCAGGTAGTAGTGATCCAGACGATCGTACGTCGGCTTGAAGGCGGCCTTCAGCTCGGCAAAATCCATGATCCAACCGGTATGCGGATCGACTTCACCGGTGATCTCAAGACGCACCATAAACGAGTGCCCGTGCAGGCGGCCACATTTATGCCCTTCTGGCACATGCGGAAGGTGGTGAGCGGCTTCGAAGGTGAAATCTTTAAACAGTGTGGTGGACATCATGAACTCTCAAATAATGCGGAAAAAACCGGCGCATAGTACCGGAAAGTACATTTTTTAGCATTAACTAAAACGGCTTTAACCTGAAACGGCATTCGGCGTGGGACGTTATGTCTGTTTTGTCGAGGAAAATCATCGGGTTACTTAATCACTTTTATTGTTAAGAACGATAGCTAAAACAGGTTAGTCCATTTGGTTATTTATTATTTCCATCCCTTCTTTAATTGTTATTATCCTCGCCGTTAACCTTATCGCTAGTTTGGTTTTTTTTGCATAAATTCCGCTTTGCTACTGGAACAAAACGACGCATGACGACACAGGCCCCACCTTCGAACCTGCTTCCCCTGAACCCGGAGCAGCTGGCGCGCCTCCAGGCCGCAACCACTGATTTTTCACCGACCCAGCTTGCCTGGGTATCCGGCTATTTTTGGGGAATGCTTAACCAGCAGCCTGGCGCCGTGGCGTCGGCTCCTCCTGCGGCCGTTGCGATCCCGGCGATTACGCTTATCTCCGCCTCGCAGACGGGCAACGCCCGCCGCGTGGCCGAGGCGCTGCGTGACGATCTGCTGGCCGCTAAGCTGAACGTGAACCTGGTCAACGCCGGGGATTATAAATTTAAGCAAATCGCGTCAGAAAAACTGCTGGTGGTGGTCGCTTCAACGCAGGGGGAAGGTGAGCCCGCAGAAGAAGCGGTGGCGCTGCACAAGTTTCTGTTCTCGAAGAAAGCGCCAAAGCTGGACGGCACCGCCTTTGCGGTGTTTGGCCTGGGTGATACCTCGTACGAGTTCTTCTGCCAGTCCGGTAAAGACTTCGACAGCAGGCTGGCCGAGCTGGGCGCCGAACGCCTGCTGGACCGCGTAGACGCCGACGTGGAATATCAGCCTGCCGCCGCCGAGTGGCGCGCACGCATCGTTGACGTGCTGAAAGCGCGCGTCCCGCAGGAGACGCCGGCCCAGGCGGCGGCTACCGCTGCCGGCGCGGTGAACGACATTCACACCAGCCCGTATACGAAAGAAGAGCCGCTGACCGCGACGCTCTCCGTTAACCAAAAAATCACCGGCCGTGATTCCGAAAAAGACGTGCGTCATATCGAAATCGATCTGGGTGACTCCGGCCTGCGCTATCGGCCGGGCGACGCGCTGGGGGTCTGGTATCAGAACGATCCTGCGCTGGTGAAAGAGCTGGTTGAGCTGCTGTGGCTGAAGGGTGACGAGCCGGTCACCGTGGACGGCAAAACGCTGGCGCTTTCCGAAGCGCTGCAGTGGCATTTCGAGCTGACGGTCAACACCACGAACATCGTCGAAAATTATGCCACCCTGACGCGCAGCGAGTCGCTGCTGCCGCTGGTGGGCGATAAGGCGAAGCTGCAGCATTACGCGGCGACCACGCCAATTGTCGACATGGTGCGTTTCGCTCCGGCACAGCTGGATGCCGAGGCGCTGGTTGGCCTGCTGCGTCCGCTGACGCCGCGCCTCTACTCCATCGCCTCTTCGCAGGCGGAAGTCGAGAGCGAAGTGCACGTCACCGTCGGCGTCGTGCGTTATGACATCGAAGGCCGCGCGCGCGCCGGTGGAGCGTCCAGCTTCCTTGCCGATCGCGTGGAGGAAGAGGGCGAAGTGCGCGTCTTTATCGAGCACAACGACAACTTCCGCCTGCCCGAGAACCCGGAAACGCCGGTCATTATGATTGGCCCTGGCACTGGCATTGCGCCGTTCCGCGCCTTTATGCAGCAGCGCGCGGCGGATGAAGCACCCGGTAAAAACTGGCTGTTCTTCGGCAACCCGCACTTTACCGAAGATTTCCTTTATCAGGTGGAGTGGCAGCGCTACGTCAAAGAGGGCGTACTGACCCGCATCGATCTGGCCTGGTCCCGCGATCAGGCACAAAAAATATACGTACAAGACAAGCTGCGCGAACAGGGCGCAGAGCTGTGGCGCTGGATCAATGACGGTGCCCACATTTACGTCTGCGGCGACGCCAATCGCATGGCGAAAGACGTTGAGCAGGCGCTGCTGGAAGTGATTGCCCAATTCGGCGGTATGGACGTCGAAACGGCGGATGAATTTTTAAGTGAGCTGCGCGTTGAGCGCCGTTATCAGCGAGATGTCTACTAATGAGCGAAAAACATCCTGGCCCACTGGTGGTCGAAGGCAAACTGACCGATGCCGAGCGCATGAAGGTAGAGAGCAACTACCTGCGCGGCACCATTGCCGAAGATTTAAATGACGGCCTGACGGGCGGTTTTAAAGGCGACAACTTCCTGCTGATCCGCTTTCACGGCATGTATCAGCAGGACGACCGCGACATCCGCGCCGAGCGCGCGGAGCAAAAGCTGGAGCCGCGCCACGCGATGCTGCTGCGCTGCCGCCTGCCGGGCGGTGTCATCACCACCAACCAGTGGCAGGCGATTGACAAATTCGCCCATGACAACACCCTTTACGGCAGCATCCGCCTGACCAACCGTCAGACGTTCCAGTTCCACGGCATTCTGAAGAAGAACGTCAAGCCGGTGCACCAGATGCTGCACTCCGTTGGCCTGGACGCGCTGGCGACCGCCAACGACATGAACCGTAACGTGCTCTGCACCTCGAACCCGTACGAGTCCGAGCTGCACGCCGAAGCCTACGAGTGGGCGAAGAAGATCTCCGAGCACCTGCTGCCGCGCACCCGCGCTTATGCGGAGATCTGGCTGGATCAGGAAAAGGTCGCGACCACGGACGAAGAGCCGATCCTCGGCCAGACCTACCTGCCGCGCAAGTTCAAAACCACGGTGGTGATCCCGCCGCAGAACGACATCGATCTGCACGCCAACGACATGAACTTCGTGGCGATTGCCGAAAACGGCAGGCTGGTCGGCTTTAACCTGCTGGTGGGCGGCGGCCTGTCCATCGAGCACGGGAACAAGAAAACCTACGCCCGCACCGCGAGCGAGTTCGGCTATCTGCCGCTGGAGCACACCCTGGCCGTGGCGGAAGCGGTGGTGACGACCCAGCGCGACTGGGGCAACCGTACCGACCGCAAGAACGCGAAAACCAAATATACCCTTGAGCGCGTCGGCGTTGAGACGTTCAAAGAGGAAGTGGAGCGTCGCGCGGGGATCAAATTTGAGCCGATTCGCCCGTACGAATTTACCGGCCGCGGCGATCGCATCGGCTGGGTGAAGGGCATCGACAATAACTGGCACCTGACGCTGTTCATCGAAAACGGCCGCATTCTGGATTATCCGGGTCGTCCGCTGAAAACAGGGCTGCTGGAAATTGCTAAGATCCATAAAGGCGAGTTCCGCATTACCGCTAACCAGAACCTGATTATCGCGGGCGTGCCGGAAAGCGAGAAGGCGCAGATCGAGAAGCTGGCGCGCGACCACGGGCTGATGAACGCGGTCAAGCCGCAGCGTGAAAACTCCATGGCCTGCGTGTCGTTCCCGACCTGTCCGCTGGCGATGGCCGAAGCCGAACGCTTCCTGCCGTCGTTCACCGACAAAGTGGAGTCGATTCTGGAAAAACACGGCCTGCCTGAAGAGCATATCGTCATGCGCGTGACCGGCTGCCCGAACGGCTGCGGCCGCGCGATGCTTGCCGAGCTGGGGCTGGTCGGCAAAGCGCCGGGCCGCTATAACGTGCACCTTGGCGGCAACCGCATGGGCACGCGCATTCCGCGCATGTACCGTGAGAACATCACGGAACCGGAAATTCTCGATTCCATCGACGAGCTTGTCGGGCGCTGGGCGAAAGAGCGCGAAGCGGGTGAAGGCTTCGGCGACTTTACGGTGCGTGCGGGCATCATTCGCCCGGTGCTCGATCCCGCGAGGGATTTCTGGGAGTAACCCAATTCCCCTCACTCTAACCTGGTTTTCTCCCTCGCCCCTCAGGGGAGAGGGCCGGGGTGAGGGGAAACATATAAACGAGGTCTCTATGTCCATACTCGATCTAAACGCCCTTAACGAACTGCCAAAAGTCGAACGCATTCTGGCGCTGGCGGAAACCAACGGCCAGCTGGAAAAGCTGGACGCCGAAGGGCGCGTGGCGTGGGCGCTGGAAAACCTGCCGGGAGAGTACGTGCTCTCCTCGAGTTTTGGTATTCAGGCGGCGGTGACCCTGCATCTGGTGAATCAAATCCGACCGGACATTCCGGTGATCCTCACCGATACCGGCTACCTGTTCCCCGAAACCTACCAGTTTATTGACGAGCTGACGGACAAGCTTAAGCTGAACCTGAAAATTTACCGCGCGGAAGAGAGCGCGGCCTGGCAGGAGGCGCGCTACGGCAAGCTCTGGGAGCAGGGCGTTGAGGGCATTGAGAAATACAATGAGATCAACAAGGTCGAGCCGATGAACCGCGCGCTGAAAGAGCTGAACGCGCAGACGTGGTTTGCGGGCCTGCGCCGCGAGCAGTCCGGCAGCCGGGCGACGCTCCCGGTGCTGGCGCTACAGCGCGGCGTGTTCAAGGTGCTGCCGATTATCGACTGGGATAACCGCACGGTTTATCAGTACCTGCAAAAGCACGGGCTTAAATACCATCCGCTGTGGGACCAGGGCTATCTGTCGGTCGGCGATACCCACACCACGCGCAAATGGGAGCCGGGCATGGCGGAAGAAGAGACGCGCTTCTTTGGGCTCAAACGCGAGTGCGGGCTGCACGAAGGATAATATATTTTCTACGCTAAGCCCCTGCTGAAAAGCAGGGGCTTTTTTTTACGCTATTGATGAAAAATATTAAAGTGTAAATTTGCGCGAGATATTTTTTACTAAATGTTAATCGCTCGCGAAATATATCTTCTGTATATTCTGATTTTCGTTAATATTGAGATGCAATAGCTGTTTTAAATGACGTCTATCAATAAACCCATTAAGGAAATGTTCGAGATTATCAGCCCAACTGCTACCAGGTTTGGGATTGAGAGTGAGAATATATAATTACTGGGGTAAAACAGGTTGCGGTGACGGTAATCAATACCATCTGCTCTGTTGGCATTCGTTAGATGTCGCAGCGGTGGGTTACTGGATGGTTATATATAATATTTATCATATTGACAGCTATCTTCAGAAATTGGGGTTACGTGATACCGAGCAGGCGGCGCAATTTTTTTTCCTGGCTCCTGTGCTGGCACGATATCGGCAAGTTCTCTCACTCCTTTCAGCAGTTATACAGTCATATCGATTTTTCCGCAGAGCATAAACCCTTCCGTCATTATGAAAATATTTCCCATTCGACGCTGGGCTACTGGCTGTGGAATAATTATTTGAATGAATGTTTAGAGTTATTTCCACCCTCTGCGTTATCACCGCGAAAACTGCGTCGGGCTATTTCAATGTGGATGCCGATAACGACAGGGCATCACGGACATCCACCTAAATCCATTCAGGAAGTGAATAATTTTCGCCAGCAGGATAAAGAGGCCGCTCGCGAATTTATGCTGGCAATAAAGCATTTATTCCCCCTGGTCGAAATTCCCGAATATTGGGATGATGACGAAGGCATCGAACAGGTTAATCATTTTTCATGGTTTATTTCTGCGGCAGTGGTACTGGCCGACTGGACCGGTTCTTCAACGCGGCATTTCCCGCTTATCGCGGAGAAAATGCCCGTTGAGGATTACTGGGCGCTGACGCTCGGCAAAGCGAAAGACGCGGTATCCGCTTTCCCGCAGCCTGCACAGATCGCCAGATTCTCAGGCATCACGACGCTGTTTCCCTTTATTCAACACCCCACGCCGTTACAGCAAAAGGCCCAGCAGCTGGACATTAGCCCTGACGGTGCTCAGCTGTTTATTCTGGAAGATGTAACGGGCGCGGGAAAAACGGAAGCCGCGCTGCTCCTGACTCACCGCTTAATGGCCGCGGGAAAGGCGCAGGGGCTCTATTTTGGTTTGCCGACGATGGCCACCGCGAATGCCATGTTCGATCGGCTGGCTGCATGCTGGCTGGCGTTATACCAGCCGGACTCCCGGCCCAGCCTGGTGCTGGCGCATAGCGCGCGTGGATTGATGGACCGCTTTACCCGGTCAATCTGGCCGGGGGCGTTAGCGGGATCGGAAGAGCCGGACGATTCGCAGTCATTCTCTCAGGGTTGCGCCGCCTGGTTTGCCGACAGCAATAAGAAAGCATTGCTGGCCGAGGTGGGCGTCGGCACCCTCGATCAGGCCATGATGGCGGTGATGCCATTTAAGCACGGTAATCTGCGGATGCTGGGGCTAGGCCAGAAGGTTCTGCTGGCTGATGAGATCCACGCTTACGATTGGTATATGTCGCGGATCCTTGAAGGTTTAATCGAGAAGCAGGCGCGTGATGGTAATTCCACCATTTTGCTTTCAGCCACGCTCTCGCAGCAGCAGCGGGACAGGCTGATTGCAGCCTTTGCGAAGGGAGCGAAGAGTCGAGTCGAAGCGCCGCTGCTAGGGTATGACGATTACCCCTGGATAACCCAGGTAACGCGTTCGGAGGTGGTTTCCTTGCCCGTGGAAACCCGTAAAGAAGTGGAGCGCAGCGTCACCGTTGGCTGGATGCACAGCGAGCAAGCCTGTATTGCACGCATCGGACACGCGGCAGGCCGCGGCAGATGTATTGCCTGGATACGAAATTCCGTTGATGACGCTGTTCGGATCTATCGACAGCTTGTTTCTCAGGGCGTCGTCCCGCCTGAAAATCTTACCCTCTTTCATAGCCGTTTTGCCTTCCATGACCGCCAGAGAATTGAATCCCAAACGCTTGAGCTTTTCGGTAAGCAAAGCGCGGATCAGCGGCGCGGCAAGGTCATTATCGGCACGCAAGTTTTGCAAGAGAGTCTGGACTTAGATGTAGATGAAATGATTTCCGATTTAGCGCCGATTGATTTGCTGATCCAGCGGGCGGGCCGCCTGCAAAGGCATATCCGCGATCGCCATGGGCGAATCAAAACCGCCGGTCAGGATGAGCGCGAAGCACCAGAACTGCTGATTCTTGCCCCTGAATGGGATGACGCGCCGCGCGAGGAGTGGCTTTCCAGCGCTATGCGCAACAGCGCATACGTCTACCCCGATCATGGTCGCCTGTGGCTGACCCAGCGCGTGCTCCAACAGCAAGGTGAAATTCGGATGCCGCAGTCCGCCAGGCGCCTTATCGAAGCGGTATACGGCGAAGACGTCGAGATGCCTGAAGGGTTCGCGAAGACGGAGCAGTCGCAGAAAGGAAAGTTTTACTGCGACAGGGCATTCGCCAGACAGGGCCTGATCAATTTTGCACCGGGATACGGTCCTGAAAGTAGCGATTTGCTGCCCGAAAAACTCACTACGCGGCTGGCTGAAGAGTCCATCACGCTGTGGCTGGCGAAGGTTGTTGAAGGCGCTGTCCTCCCTTACGCGCCCGGGGAACATGCCTGGGAGATGAGCGCATTGCGCGTGCGTGAGGGCTGGTGGCAAAAACATAAAGATGAGTTTGAACGACTGGAGGGGGAGGCATTGCGGAAGTGGTGTGTAGAGCAACATCAGAATAGCGAATTTGCCGTGGTGATTGTTGTGTCGGAGGTTGCTGGCTGCGGCTATTCGGCCAGCGAAGGATTGATCGGAAAAATGGAGGTTAACCCAATATCCAAATGAATAACTTCTCACTTTTAACAACGCCCTGGCTGCCCGTGCGATTCAAAGACGGTGCTATGGGCAAGCTGGCTCCCGTCGATCTGGCCGATGAAAACGTGGTGGATATTGCCGCTTCGCGCGCCGATTTACAGGGGGCAGCCTGGCAGTTTTTGCTGGGGCTGCTGCAATGCAGCATCGCACCAAAAAATTGCGCTCGCTGGGAAGATGTCTGGGTGGATGGGCTAAGCGCGGATGCCCTGCGTCGCGCGCTGGAGCCGCTGGAGCTCGCCTTTCAGTTTGGTGGCGAGACGCCTTCTTTTATGCAGGATTTTGAACCGCTAACCGGCGAGAAGGTATCCATCGCGTCCCTGTTGCCGGAGATTCCCGGCGCGCAGACCACCAAATTGAATAAAGACCACTTTGTTAAGCGGGGAGTGACGGAGCGCTTTTGCCCGCACTGCGCGGCGCTGGCGCTATTTTCGCTACAGTTGAATGCGCCATCGGGGGGTAAAGGCTATCGCACCGGGCTTCGCGGCGGTGGGCCGATGACCACGCTTATTGAATTGCAGGCGTATCAGGGGAACCGGCAAACGCCGCTGTGGCGCAAGCTGTGGCTTAATGTCATGCCGCAGGATATCGCCGAAATGCCGTTGCCCGATGTGTGCGATGAGTCCGTTTTCCCCTGGCTTGCGGCAACCCGCACCAGCGAACAGGCAAATGCCGTCACCATGCCAGAGCAGGTGAATGTGTTGCAGGCTTACTGGGGAATGCCGCGGCGTATTCGCCTTGATTTTAGCTCCCTCCATTCCGGCGTTTGCGATCTCTGCGGAACCCATAGCGATGCGTTGCTCAGCAGCATGACCGTAAAAAACTATGGCGTTAACTATGAGGGCTGGCGGCATCCGCTCACGCCTTACCGTTTGCCGCTAAAAGAGGGCAGCAGCTTCTACTCCGTTAAGCCGCAGCCGGGTGGGCTTATCTGGCGCGACTGGCTGGGATTGAATCACGAAGGGGCATCGGACAATAACGCTGAATATCCGGCGCTGGTGGTGAAAGCCGTCGGCGCGCATAGCCTGAAAGACGCCAGGATTGGGCTATGGGGCTTTGGTTATGATTTCGACAATATGAAAGCCCGCTGCTGGTATGAACACCATTTCCCGCTGCTGTTAACGGTAAATATCATCCCCGACCTGCGTCAGGCGGCGCAAACGGCGTCGCGTAACCTCAGCTTACTGCGTAGCGCGCTAAAAGAGGCCTGGTTTGCCGATGCCAAAGGCGCGCGCGGCGACTTCAGCTTTATCGATATTGATTTCTGGAATCTGACCCAGGGGCGTTTTCTCCAGCTAATTCACGATACAGAAAACGGCTTGGGGCCGGATGACAGGTTGAGCAAATGGCAAACGGACATCTGGCTGTTTACCCGCGCCTATTTCGATGACCACGTGTTCACCAATCCTTATGAGGGTGTTGACCTCAAACGCATCATGATGGCGCGGAAAAAATATTTCACCAAATCGGCGGAGAAGCAGAGTGCAAAAGCCGCTAAAGCCAAAAAGCAGGAGGCTGCTGAATGAAAATAGTGAAGGACGATCACAGGGTGACGTTACGCCAGTGGCATGCCGGTCTACAGGAAAAGCGCAGCCTGCGCGCCAGCCTGCGCCACAGCAAAACGGTGACTGACGCCTGCCTCTCGGAGGGCTTTCGTTCTCTGCTGATGCAGACCCATACGTTGTGGAAAATCGACGCTGAGGAGTGGCGCTTTACCGCGCTGGCGATCGCGGCGGCACTGGCCGCGCACGTTAAATCAATCGATGAGCGACAGACGTTTGCTGCACAGCTGGGCCAGATGACGGGCAATAACCCGGTGATGTCGGAACTGCGTTTTTCCCGCTTATCGGCTGTGAAAACTCCCGACGAACTTTTGCGTCAGCTGCTCCGCGCGGTGCGGTTGCTAAAAGGCACCGTCAACCTGACTTCTCTGGCAGAGGATGTTTTTCAATGGTGCCAGGAAAAAGACGAATTGCTCAGCCATGTCCGCCACCGGCGACCACTGACTGAATTTATTCACGTCCGCTGGGCCATGGAGTATTTCCAGGCCGATGACACAGGTAAAGATAAAAACAACGATCAATAAGGATGTTCAAATGACTACGTTTATCCAGCTCCATTTACTGACCGCCTATCCGGCAGCCAACCTGAACCGTGACGATACCGGTGCGCCGAAAACGGTCGTGCTGGGTGGTGCCACGCGCCTGCGAGTGTCTTCCCAAAGCCTGAAGCGCGCATGGCGAACGTCCGAACTGTTTGAACAGGCGCTTGCCGGAAATATCGGTATTCGCAGCGGGCGTATTGCGCGCGAGGCGGCGAAGATCCTGATTGAGAAAGGTATTGATGCGAAAAAAGCGGTCGAATGGGTGAAAAGTATCGCTAACTGCTTTGGCAAAGTTAAAGAAGATAAGAAAGCGAAAGATGTACTCACCAACGCTGAAACTGAGCAACTGGTACATATCAGCCCGGCAGAGTTCGAGGCGGTAAAAGCCCTGGCGCATCGTCTGGCAGAAGAAAAACGTGCGCCACAAGAGGAAGAGCTGGCGCTGCTTCGTAAAGATCGCATGGCGGTCGACATTGCGATGTTTGGCCGCATGCTGGCAAATAAGCCGGAGTTCAATGTAGAAGCCGCCTGCCAGGTTGCGCATGCCTTCGGCGTCAGCGAGACGATCGTGGAGGACGATTTCTTCACCGCAGTGGACGATCTGCGTCAGGCGTCGGCAGAAGATGCCGGGGCGGGGCACCTTGGCGAAACGGGATTCGGCTCGGCGCTGTTTTATACCTACATCTGCATCGATAAAGATCTGTTGGTGAAAAACCTGAACGGGAATGAAGAGCTGGCGAACAAAACCCTGCGCGCCTTTACCGAAGCCGCGCTGAAGGTCTCGCCAACCGGTAAGCAAAACAGCTTCGCCAGCCGCGCCTACGCCTCCTGGGCGCTGGCAGAAACGGGGACGGATCAGCCCCGTTCACTGGCGGCGGCATTTTATAATCCGATTAACGGGACCGGCCAGCTGGAGGTGGCGGTAAAACGCATCACCGATCTGCGTGAAAACATGCAGAAAGTCTATGGACAGCAAACCCGCTTCACCCACTTTGATGTCATGCAGCAGCAGGGAAGTATGAAAGACGTACTGGACTTTATCTGCGCGTAAGGGGCGACCATGAGCCAATATCTGGTTTTTCAGCTTCATGGCCCGATGGCCTCGTGGGGCGTGGATGCGCCCGGTGAAGTCCGCCATAGCCATATGTTGCCCTCGCGTTCGGCGCTGCTCGGTTTACTCGCCGCCGCGCTGGGGATCCGTCGTGACGAAGAGGCGCGGCTGAACGATTTCAATCAGCACTACGCGTTTGTGCTGTGCTCCAGTCACGATCCGCGCTGGGCGCGAGATTATCACACGGTCCAGATGCCGAAAGAGGTGCGTAAAGCCCGCTATTTCAGCCGTCGGGACGAGTTAAGCGATCCCGAGCTGCTGAGCGCGCTGGTCTCAAGGCGGGACTACTATACCGACGCCTGGTGGATGGTCGCGGTCGGGCAAACGCCCAATGCGTCTTACTCGCTGGAGCAGCTGCGGGATGCGCTACAGCAACCGGTATTTCCGCCCTATCTGGGGCGCAAAAGCCATCCTCTGGCTTTACCGCTTTCTCCATTGTTGCTAAACGGCACCGCGCCGGAGGTGCTCAGCGAGGCATATGTGCAGTACCGACAGGAGCACCGCGACCTCAAGATCCCGCTGGCAAAACTGCAATCTCAATGCTGGTGGGAAGGCGAACACGACGGCCTGGAAGCCAATCAAATCTTGCGTCGTCGCGACAGGCCATTGAGCCGCCAGCGGTGGACGTTTGGTGAGCGCACCGTTAATCAAGGTCCATTGCAGTTCAGGGAGGCATCGTGCATCTGTCAAAAATAACGCTGCATACCAACCGGCTTTTGCCTTCGCAGTTATTACAGCTCGTGGAGCGCGGCGAGTATGTTATGCATCAATGGCTGTGGGCGCTTTTCCCCGGAGGTCCGGAACGGTCGTTTCTTTATCGCCGTGAGGAGCTACAGGGCGCATTCCGCTTCTTTGTGCTTTCATCTCGTCCGCCAGAAAGCAACCCGATTTTCGAGATCGAACATCGGCCGTTTGCCCCCGCGTTAAGCGCCGGGCAGACGCTGCGGTTTAGCCTGCGCGCTAACCCAACGGTCTGTAAGGCCGGTAAACGTCACGATCTGTTAATGGAGGCGAAGCGACAGGCCAGAGAACGGCCAGAGGGGGCGGATATCTGGTTGTGCCAGCAGCAGGCCGCGCAGGCGTGGCTTGCCCGCCAGGGCGGGGCCAACGGCTTTTCATTACGTGAAGTGAATGTCGATGCCTACAGGCAACAGCAGATCGTTCAGGCCAGAACTCGGCAGATGATCCAGTTCAGCAGCGTGGACTTCTCAGGCGTGCTGGTCGTGAACGATCCGGATCTCTTCCTGTCGCGTTTGAAGCAGGGATACGGCAAAAGTCGGGCTTTTGGCTGCGGCTTAATGCTGATCAAGCCCGAGGAGAGTATGTGACGTTTGTGCCGCTGAGCCCGATCCCGCTGAAAGATCGCACGTCAATGATCTTTCTCCAGTACGGTCAGGTTGACGTACTCGATGGTGCGTTTGTGCTGATCGACAAAACGGGGATCCGCACTCACATTCCGGTCGGGTCCGTGGCCTGCATCATGCTGGAGCCGGGAACGCGGGTTTCTCACGCGGCGGTACGCTTAGCGTCTACCGTCGGCACGCTGCTAGTCTGGGTAGGCGAGGCGGGAGTCCGCGTTTACGCTTCCGGCCAGCCGGGCGGTGCCCGGGCGGACAAGCTGCTGTATCAGGCGAAGCTGGCGCTGGAGGATGATTTACGGCTAAAGGTTGTGCGCAAAATGTATGAACTGCGCTTTCGTGAACCCCCTCCAGCGCGTCGCTCTGTTGAGCAACTGCGCGGTATCGAAGGCTCTCGCGTACGCCAGACGTATGCGTTACTGGCGAAGCAATACGGGGTGAAGTGGCACGGTCGCAACTACGATCCCAAAGACTGGGAAAAAGGCGATGTGATCAATCAGTGTATTAGCGCCGCAACATCTTGCCTGTACGGGATCGCCGAAGCGGCTATTCTGGCCGCGGGTTATGCGCCAGCGATTGGATTTATTCACAGCGGCAAACCTCTGTCTTTCGTTTATGACATTGCCGACATCATAAAATTTGAATCAGTCGTACCGAAGGCATTTGAGATCGCCGCGCGCGCGCCTTCCGAACCCGAGCGGGAGGTCCGGCTGGCCTGTCGGGATATTTTTCGGAGTAGCAAACTGACCGGAAAACTTATCCCTCTTATCGAAGACGTTCTCGCTGCCGGTGAGATTGAACCGCCGAAGCCTGCGCTCGATATGCTGCCACCCGCCATTCCTGAGCCTCAGTCATTGAGCGATGGCGGCCACAGAGGGCGCGGGTGATGAGTATGGTTGTTGTGGTAACCGAAAATGTGCCACCCCGCTTACGAGGACGGCTTGCCATCTGGTTACTTGAAATACGGGCTGGCGTATACGTAGGCGATGTCTCAAAACGTGTGCGGGAGATGATCTGGCTGCAAATTACCCAACTGGGCGGCGTTGGCAATGTTGTCATGGCCTGGGCGACAAACACCGAGTCCGGGTTTGAGTTTCAAACGTGGGGGGAAAACAGACGTATTCCGGTAGATTTGGATGGACTACGATTGGTGTCCTTTATTCCTGTTTAAATTCAATACGTTGTACGCTCTTTAACAACAGGGAAGTGTTGATTTAAAGTTGGTAGTTTGTTGCAGGCTGAAAATTCACTTTTAAAACAGTAGGATATATTTAGTGTGTTCCCCGCGCCAGCGGGGATAAACCGGAGTGCGCGCTGCTGAATGCCGAGCTGAAAAGGTGTTCCCCGCGCCAGCGGGGATAAACCGGATGCGATGCGAATTGGATTGGTGCGCGTAATGTGTTCCCCGCGCCAGCGGGGATAAACCGCCTTGGCATACGAATAATTTCCGGACTTCGTTGTGTTCCCCGCGCCAGCGGGGATAAACCGAAACGTCTGCTGAATAAATAGTGATAGTTCCAGTGTTCCCCGCG
>AGFT01096209.1_pt1 | contig 27251 bp, 28 predicted proteins | sample 305848 | NCBI WGS metagenome assembly AGFT01 (sample SAMN02954282, study PRJNA62043) | ant fungus garden metagenome | biome: terrestrial; feature: Atta colombica fungus garden; material: fungus garden; isolation source: Atta colombica fungus garden bottom | host: Atta colombica | place: Panama...
AATAAACGCTAAATCAAACCCGGCTACCCCACAGGTCGTACTCGTCGGCGTTTTCAACCTTCACGCGAATGATATCCCCCGGCTTAACCCTGGTTTCACCGTTCAGGTACACCGCGCCGTCGATTTCCGGGGCATCGGCCATGCTGCGGCCAATCGCGCCTTCTTCATCCACTTCATCAATAATTACCAGAATCTCGCGGCCCACTTTTTCCTGCAGGCGCTCGGCGGAGATCTGCTGCTGCAGCTGCATAAAGCGGTTCCAGCGCTCCTCTTTCACCTCTTCCGGCACCTGATCCGCCAGCTCGTTGGCGGTTGCGCCTTCAACCGGGCTGTACTTGAAGCAGCCTACGCGGTCCAGACGCGCTTCTTTCAGGAAGTCGAGCAGCATCTGGAAATCTTCCTCTGTTTCACCCGGGAAGCCGACGATGAAGGTCGAGCGCAGGGTCAGCTCCGGGCAGATTTCGCGCCACTGCTTGATGCGCGCCAGCTGGCGGTCAACGGAGCCAGGGCGCTTCATCAGCTTCAGGATGCGCGGGCTGGCGTGCTGCAGCGGGATATCCAGGTACGGCAGGATTTTGCCTTCCGCCATCAGCGGGATCACGTCGTCAACGTGCGGATAAGGGTAGACGTAGTGCAGACGCGTCCAGATCCCCAACTTTGAAAGCTGCTCGCACAGGCCTACCATGCTGGTTTTCACCGGCTCGCCGTTGTGGAAGCCGGAGCGGTGCTTGACGTCCACGCCGTAGGCCGAGGTGTCCTGAGAGATCACCAGCAGCTCTTTGACGCCCGCGTCGGCCAGGCGTTTGGCTTCGGCCAGCACTTCGCCAATCGGACGGCTCACCAGATCGCCGCGCATCGACGGGATGATGCAGAAGGTGCAGCGGTGGTTGCAGCCTTCGGAAATTTTCAGGTACGCATAGTGGCGCGGCGTCAGCTTCACGCCCTGTTCCGGCACCAGGCTCAGGAACGGGTTGTGCTTCGGTTTTGGCACGTAGTGGTGCACGTGCTCCAGCACCTGCTCGTAGCTGTGCGGGCCGGTGATCTCCAGCACCTTCGGATGCACTTCGCGGATCTGATCCACCTTCGCGCCCAGGCAGCCGGTGACGATCACCTTGCCGTTCTCCGTCAGGGCTTCGCCGATGGCTTCCAGAGACTCCTGGACCGCGCTGTCGATAAAGCCGCAGGTGTTGACAATCACCATGTCGGCGTTGTCGTAGCTTGGCACCACGTCATAGCCCTCGGTGCGCAGTTCGGTCAGGATGCGTTCAGAATCCACCAGGTTTTTCGGGCAGCCCAGGGAGACAAAGCCGATTTTCGGCTGGTGGGTAACATTGCTCATAGGTTAAAAATTCATCAATTATGGAGTTATCAGGGCGGGATTTTACAGCGTTCCGCGGGGGATTTATACACTCTTTGCGGAGCAGGTGGCGATGTTGAACGTTGTAGCAATGTAAAGAATGTTAACCAGTTGGGTTTTATTGATCTCAGGCATTTAATTGTACAAAAAATAACCTTATTCTTAATGTGCACTGAGGCTGACAGAGGAGGAACTAGCATGTCCGTTGACAGACTGAAACGCGATCTGCTGAACAAGCTGATCAACGTCAGAATCGACCTTGCCGCCTATCTGCAGTTGAGAAAGGCGAAGGGGTACATGTCAGTCAGCGAAAGCGAACATCTGCGTGATAATCTCTTTGAACTCTGTAATTTCATGCGCGAGAAAGCGCCGACCCTGAAAGCGGAATACGACGAAAGCGAACGGATTGCGCTGCGACGTGCCGCCGAAACGCTTTCTGTTGCAGGGGTTTGCCTGATGAACGGACACCACGACTGCCCCACGTTTATAGCCGTCAACGCGGAGAAGCTCGAAAACTGCCTGACTACGATCTCTCTTTGCATTATGTGTCTGAACAAGCACGCGAAGCTTGAACAGCAATAAGCCCCGGGGGAGGCAACTCCCCCTTCTGATTAAGCTTTTGTAAAAGTGATAACGCGCCCGGGCGTTGTGGCTAATCTTTATGCCATATGCCGATAAAGGAGCGCGCCATGCATCGATCCTCGCTGATATTCATTCCCGCCCTGCTGTTTCCCGTTTCGCTTCTCGCCGCGCCCGACGCGGTCAGGGTCGAGGTGCTGCAAACCAAACTCGATCACCCGTGGTCGCTGGCGTTTTTGCCCGGCGATCAGGGGCTGCTGATCACCTTAAGAGACGGGCAGCTTAAGCGCTGGCAGGCGGGAAAAGGGCTCTCTGACCCTATCGTCGGCGTGCCGAAGGTCTGGGCGAGCGGGCAGGGCGGGCTGCTGGACGTGGTGCTGGCGCCCGATTTTGAAAAATCACGCCGGATCTGGCTCAGCTACGCAGAAGCGGGCGATGACGGGAAGGCCGGAACGGCGGTTGGCTACGGTCGGCTGAGCGACGATCTTTCGCGCATTGAAGGGTTCCAGGTGGTGTTCCGCCAGATGCCGAAACTCTCTACCGGCAACCACTTCGGCGGCCGCCTGGCGTTTGACGGTAAGGGCTACCTGTTCATTGCGCTCGGCGAGAACAACCAGCGCTCGACGGCGCAGGATCTCGATAAGCTGCAGGGGAAAGTGGTGCGCCTGACCGAAGAAGGCAAGGTGCCGCCGGACAACCCGTTTGTGAAGACCGCCGGCGCGCGCCCGGAAATCTGGTCCTACGGCATTCGCAATCCGCAGGGCATGGCGATGAACCCGTGGAGCGACGCGCTGTGGCTTAACGAGCACGGCCCGCGCGGCGGCGATGAGATTAACATCCCTGAAAAGGGGAAAAACTACGGCTGGCCGCTGGCGACCCACGGCATCAACTACAGCGGCCTGAAGATCCCCGAAGCCAAAGGCGAGCACGTTGAGGGAACGGAAAAGCCGCTGTTCGTCTGGAAAGTCTCGCCTGCCGTGAGCGGCATGGCGTTCTATCACAGCGACGTCTTCCCGCAGTGGAAGAACAAGCTGTTCGTCGGGGCGCTGAAGGAGAAGGACGTTATCGTGCTGAGCGTGAACGGCAACAAAGTGACCGAGGACGGGCGTATTCTGGGGGATAAAGACCAGCGCATCCGCGACGTGCGGGTCGGGCCGGACGGCTATCTGTACGTGCTGACCGATGAATCGGACGGGCAGCTGCTGAAGGTCAGCCCGTCCGGCACGTAATCAGCTGACCGGGATCATCACCACGTTCTGGTACGCCGGGCGCTCGCTGAGCTGCTTCAGCCAGCGCTCAAGGTGCGGGCGCGGCGTCCACTTCAGGCCCATGTTGGTCAGGTTCCAGACGAACGGCGCCACGGCGATATCGCCTACGCCGAAGGCATCACCGGAGAACCACGCGTGCGTCGCCAGCTCGTTGTCCATCATGGCAAACAGGTTTTCGCAGGCGTCCTGCGCGGAATGAATGGCGGGATAATCGCGCTCGGGTTCCGGCGTGCGGATAAGCCCCATCAGGATCACGCGGTGGGTGGGAGAGAGGGTCTGGTTGGCCCAGTCCATCCACTTTTCACCCTGCGCGCGCTGCGCCGGGCTGTCGACCCAGAGGCGGCTTTGACCGTACTGGGCGGCGAGGTAGCGCACAATGGTGTTCGATTCCCACAGCGTTACGTCGGTCTCTTCATCGCGCAGCAACGGCACCAGGCCGTTTGGGTTCATGGCCAGATATTCAGCCTCTTTATTTACACCAAACTCTAAACCGGCCATCACCTGCTCAAACGGTAAATCCAGCTCTTCCAGCGTCCACAGCACCTTCTTGACGTTAGTCGAGTTGTTCCTTCCCCACAGCGTAATCATCGTTATTCCTCAAAGAGTCAAACCCGAGAGCCCACATGGTGAGATAAACCCAACAATTACGCAACAAAGACGAAAAAAATCCTGCCATTCGAAGCGTAACCGGATGTTATTGCATAAACTTTAAAAACTTTACCTGGATTAGGTTTCTTTGAACGCTGTAGTGCGCTATTACTCATCGCTTCTTGCGACACGGTGATTGTGACGTGATTTAAGAAAGGACACTCGGGTGGCATTTATGACGCAAAAAACTTCTTCTCTGCGCAGCCTGGCGGCGGGCTCTGCGCTTCTTTTCCTGTTTGCTCCAACGGTTTATGCAGCTGAAACAACGGCTCCGGAAGCGCCTCCGGTCGACGCGCGCGCCTGGATTTTGATGGATTACGCCAGCGGCAAGGTGCTGGCGGAAGGCAACGCCGACGAGAAGCTTGACCCGGCGAGCCTGACCAAGATTATGACCAGCTACGTGGTGGGCCAGTCGCTGAAGGCCGGCAAGATCAAGCTCGATGATATGGTGACCATCGGGAAAGATGCCTGGGCAACGGGCAACCCTGCGCTCCGCGGCTCGTCGGTGATGTTCCTGAAGCCGGGGGATCAAGTGTCGGTTTCCGACCTGAATAAGGGCGTGATTATCCAGTCCGGCAACGACGCCTGTATTGCGCTGGCGGATTACGTGGCGGGAAGCCAGGATTCGTTCATCGGCCTGATGAACGGCTACGCGCAGAAATTAGGCTTAACCAACACCACCTTTAAAACCGTCCACGGCCTGGACGCGCCGGGCCAGTTCAGCACCGCCCGCGACATGGCGCTGCTGGGCAAAGCGCTGATCCACGACGTGCCGGAAGAGTACGCCATCCATAAAGAGAAAGAGTTCACCTTCAACAAGATCCGCCAGCCGAACCGCAACCGGCTGCTGTGGAGCAGCAACGTCAACGTCGACGGCATGAAAACCGGCACCACAGCGGGCGCGGGCTACAACCTGGTGGCCTCCGCGACCCAGGGCGATATGCGCTTGATCTCGGTAGTGCTCGGCACGAAAACTGACCGTATTCGCTTTAACGAATCGGAAAAGCTGCTGACCTGGGGCTTCCGCTTCTTTGAGACCGTCACGCCGATCAAGCCGGATGCCACGTTTATCAGCCAGCGCGTCTGGTTTGGTGATAAGAGCGAAGTTAACCTGGGCGCGGGAGAGGCCGGTTCGGTAACCATTCCGCGCGGCCAGCTGAAAAACCTGAAGGCCAGCTTCACCCTGACCGAGCCGCAGCTCACCGCGCCGCTGAAGAAAGGCCAGGTTGTCGGGACCATTGATTTCCAGCTTAACGGCAAATCCATCGAGCAGCGACCGCTGATCGTGATGGAAGCGGTTGAAGAGGGTGGCTTCTTCAGCCGGATGTGGGACTTCGTGATGATGAAATTCCACGGATGGTTCGGTAGCTGGTTCAGCTAAGTTTTTTGCTTTTCATCCTCTCCCGGTGGGAGAGGGCTGGGGTGCGGGCATCAGGCCGCACCCCACTCAATACATCAGCTTAATCTGCTGTGCTTTCGCATACGCCACCAGCTCATCGTCCGGTCGGCAGTCGCTAACGATGGCGTCAAACTGCCCCAGCTCGCCCATCCTTGCCGGACGCACCTTGCCAAACTTACTGTGATCCACCACCAGCACGTGCTGCTGCGCCGCGTTGAGCGCCCAGTGCTTCACCGGCAGCTCCTCCAGGTTAAAGCAGGTCGCCCCCTGACGAACGCTGACGCCCGCAGCCGAATAAAACGCAATGTCCGGGCACAGGTGGCCGAGCGTATCCTGCAGGTTCAGCGGCTTAAAGATGGCGTTGCTGGCGTGGAACTCGCCGCCGCAGAGGATCACCCGGCACTCGGGCTTCTCCTGCAGGGCCAGAAAGGTGTTTAGCGAGTAGCAGACGGCGGTGAAGGGCATACTGCTGTCGATCGCTTCGATAATCCAGGGCGTGGTGGTGCCGCAGTCAAAAAACAGCGTCTGATGCGGCTGAACCAGAGACGCCGCAAGGCGCGCCGCTTTACGCTTTTCCTCGACGAGGCGCGTTTTTTGATCGCTCAGCAGGTAGTGGCTGGCGCTGCGCGGCTCGAGCACAATATACCCACCCAGCAACACGACGGGCGCGCTCTCGCTATTCAGATCGCGACGAATGGTCATCTCAGAGACGCCGAGCAGGGCGGCCGCTTCCTTGAGATGAAGCTTATCGCTGCGCTTCAGCGCCTGAATGAGCTGAGCAATGCGGTCATCGCGTCGTGTTTCCATAGGTCCTCGGAATAAATAAGTGAGCCCCCGCAGGGCGGGGGCTCAAGTGTAACCCGTCGGACCCGGATTAGTCACGTATCCAGCCTTTGCGGATGGGCAGGGCAAACAGCACGCGGTAGAGCTGAGACAGGCCGCGATAAAGCGCCTGACCAAACAGATTCCACAGGATCGCCGCGCTGACGCAGCCGATCATTCCCACCAGCAATCCGCCGACCATATCCAGCGGCCAGTGAACGCCCAGATAAACGCGGGACCAGGCGATAGCCACCGCCGTCGCCATTAGCACCGCGCCGGACCACAGGCGGTGCCAGAAGAGGAAGGCTAGCGCAAAGGTGAAAATCACCGTGCCGTGGTCGCTCGGGAAGGAGTCGTCCGGCGCGTGGTGCAGGAAGGTATAGCCGACGTGATCGACAAACGGACGGTCGTGCGGGAACGCATGCCCCAGCCCGTAGCTGGTCAGCACGCTGACGCCAATCGCCATCGCCACCTTGATCACCAGCTGGCGCTGCGCGCTCACCTGCTTGCGCGGCCCCCACAGCCAGAGGATCACCGCCAGAGCGGGAACGATGCTGATCAAATCTTTTGCGATAAACGTCGCGACATCAATCATCCACTCTGGCGAAGCCGGCGTGGCGTTAATCAGGTAAAACAAACTGTAGTTGAGACTCTCTAACATACCCTCGTCACTCTTTTGCAAACCAGGCGGAAACAAGCCCGTAGACCGCCACCTGAGAAAACCAAACCCACCACCCGGCCCACAGGTTGTGAGAGAAAAAATGCGCCCCGCGCATCACCTGCCCGAAGCCCATCGTGAGCCCCAGAACAACGCCCAGGGCGACAAAACTCCAGGCCAGACGCGGGCGTTCGCGCCAGAAGGCAAAAAACAGCCCCATGACCATAAAGCCGCTGGAGGAGTGGCCGCCGGGAAAGCAGCGCCCGGGGCCGCTTTCCAGCGGTACTGTGCCAAACAGCGGATAAGAGACCGCCTTGCCGCCGTACTCCACCAGATCCCACGGGCAGCTGTGGTGGCTGATGCTTTTCAGCACGCCGACCACCAGGGCACCCACGCCCATCAGCAGCGCGGCGGTGACCAGCCGCGCGTTGCGGCGGTAGGCGCCATAGATCAGCGCCACGGCGCCCAGGGCGATTGCGGCAAACTTCGCCATGCGGTGGTTCAGCAGATCCAGCAGCGCGTTTTGCTGCAGTGGAAAACGGTGCGCTGCCGCGTCGTACCAGTAGCCCGTTATCCATCTGTCGAGCCCTTCATCGCGAGAAAGCCAGGTAAACAGTATGGCCAAGGCTATCAGCCCTAAAAGCTGATAACCATAAAAGCGCGTCGGCAAACGGTAAAGTTTTTTTGTCTTAGTTGTCTGTAACTTAGACAATTCTGAAGGGGTAGAGGTGTGTGCCATAATCGAAGCCGATGACGTGAAATTAGGGCTATCATATTTGTGTCAACTTAAGGAAACCTTAAACAGCGACGATAAGTGCTTTATTTCTGTTAATCCTCGATAATTTGCTGTCTCAGGCAGGGCCAATTCATTACACTCAACGCGATTTTTTCACCATAAAGAGATTGCATGACAAACCGTTCTTCTTCCGGTAATCGTCTGGGTCGTCAGGCGTTACTTTTCCCTCTGTGTCTGGTGCTCTACGAATTTTCCACCTACATCGGCAACGATATGATCCAGCCCGGCATGCTGGCCGTGGTAGAGCAGTTCAACGCGGGGATTGAGTGGGTTCCCACCTCCATGACCGCCTATCTGGCCGGCGGCATGTTTTTGCAGTGGCTGCTGGGGCCGCTGTCGGATCGTATTGGCCGTCGTCCGGTGATGCTGACGGGCGTGGTGTGGTTCATCGTTACCTGCCTGGCCACGCTGCTGGCGCAAAATATTGAACAGTTCACCCTGCTGCGCTTCCTTCAGGGCGTGAGCCTGTGCTTTATCGGCGCGGTGGGCTATGCCGCCATTCAGGAGTCGTTCGAGGAGGCGGTGTGTATCAAAATTACCGCGCTGATGGCGAACGTGGCGCTGATTGCCCCGCTGCTGGGGCCGCTGGTGGGCGCCGCGTGGGTGCACGTCGCGCCGTGGGAGGGGATGTTTGTCCTCTTCGCCGCGCTTGCCGCCGTCTCCTTCTTTGGTCTGCACCGGGCGATGCCGGAAACCGCGACGCGGCTGGGCGAGAAGCTGTCGCTGAAAGAGCTGGGCCGGGACTATAAAGAAGTGCTGAAAAACGGCCGCTTCGTGGCGGGCGCGCTGGCGACGGGCTTTGTCAGCCTGCCGCTGCTGGCGTGGATTGCCCAGTCGCCGGTCATTATCATCAGCGGTGAGCAATTGAGCAGCTACGAATACGGCCTTTTACAGGTGCCGATTTTTGGCGCGCTGATCGTCGGCAACCTGGTGCTGGCCCGCCTGACGGCGCGCCGCTCCGTGCGGTCGCTGATTATCATGGGCGGCTGGCCGATTGCCGCAGGGCTGATTGTGGCCGCGGTGGCGACCGTGGCGTCGTCCCACGCCTACCTGTGGATGACGGCGGGGCTGAGCATCTATGCCTTCGGTATTGGCGTGGCGAATGCCGGGCTGGTGCGCCTGACCCTGTTCGCCAGCGAAATGAGCAAAGGCACCGTGTCGGCGGCGATGGGCATGCTGCAGATGCTGATTTTCACCGTCGGCATCGAGGTGAGCAAACATGCTTACGCCTTCGGCGGCAACGGGCTGTTTAGCCTGTTCAATCTCGCCAACGGCGCGCTGTGGGTCGGGTTGATGGTGGTGTTCCTGAAGGACAAACGCGTCGGGAATGCCCTGCAACCTTAACCTGTTTATTCCCTCTCCCCTTTGGGGAGAGGGCCAGGGTGGGGGGAGAGAGCACCAAACCGCACCGCATCAGTTAAACGGCGCTTCCCCTTTCAGCGCTTTCTCAATCACGTCCAGCACGCCTTCATCGTTATTATTTGGCGCTTCGAAGCGGGCGACCGCCTTGATGTGCGGCCTGGCGTTCGCCATCGCGAAGCTAAACCCGGACTGGCGCAGCATTTCCACATCGTTACCGCTGTCGCCAAACGCCACCACCTCATGGTCTTCAATGCCCCAGCGCTTCTGCAATATCTTCAGGCCGTTGGCCTTGTGCACGCCCGGTATAATCAGGTCGATACTGCCGTGGCCGGTGGTGACGGGCACCATGATATCGCCCAGCTTTTCATGCAGCATCGCCTGGATACGCGGGATTTCGTCGTCCGACACGTTAAGGCCAAACTTAAAGAAGATATCGTTCAGATTGTCGAAATTCTCGACCTTCTCCAGGCGGTGATAATATTTCGCCGCCATGTCATGGAAGCCGTCGTGGTAATGCTTCAGCGTATAGGCGCTGCCTTTGCCGCAGGCGATAATTTCAATTCCGGCCACGTCGCTTAGCACGGTGGCCACGGTGTCAAAATCTGCTTTTGACAGCTCGCCGTTGAACACGTCTTCGCCTGCGCTGACCACCCAGCCGCCGTTTTCCGCCACGAAGGAAATCTCATGGGCGATCTCCGGGAAAAAGGAAATCAGCTGGTAGTACTGGTTGCCGCTGGCCACCACGAAACGTATGCCTTGCGCCTTCATGCGCGCGTACTGCGCCAGAAAACGCGCGCGGTTGTAGGTCTTCGCGTCGCTCAGGAAGGTGCCATCCATGTCGACTGCAATCAGCTTAACGCTCATATCCTTTCTCCAGTGTCGTCTTTTCTGTTTCCGGTTTTGCCACCGCGCGGGCGACCAGCGCGGCGATAATCACCAGTCCTAATACCACCAGCATGGCGCTGCGCAGCCCGTAATGTTCGCCGAGGAAGCCAAGCAGCGGCGGGCCCACCAGGAAGGCAAGATAGCCGGTCGTGGCGACCACGCTGACGCGCGTCGGCGCGTCCGGGCCGGTATCGCTGGCGGCGGAAATCGTCAGCGGGAAGCCGAGCGAGGCGCCCAGCCCCCACAGGATCACCGAAACGCCGGCAATCCAGTCCACGTCCACAAAGATGATCATCGCGATGCCCAGCCCGCCCAGCAGGGCGCTGGCGCGCACCACCGCCACGCGGCTGTAGCGGTCAATAAACCAGCCGCCGGTAAAGCGCCCCACGGTCATGCCGAGCGTAAATCCGGCGTAAATCAGCGAGCCGGAGGTGGGGCTAAAGCCGTGGCCGTCCACCATCAGCAGCGGCAGCCAGTCGTTGGCCGAGCCCTCGGCGAAGGCCATCGCCAGCACCACCACGCCAATCAGCATCAGTTGGATATCGCGATAGAACGGCACGCCTTTTTCTGCCGACTTTTGCTCGTCGGCGGAGTTTTTCCCCGTGCCGCCGGGGATCGCCCGGATGCCGGTCAAAATCGGGAGAATGCACACCAGGGCCGCCAGCAGGATATGCAGATTGGCCGCGATGCCAAACGCCGTCAGCGCCATGCCGACGCCCGCGCCCGCCAGCGTGCCGAGGCTGTAAAAGCCGTGCATCATCGGCAGGACGGTTTTGTTCATTTCACGCTCAACGGCAGCGCCTTCGACGTTAATCGCCACCTCCGCCGCGCCAAAGCTGCCGCCAAAGACCGTCAGCCCGAGGGCAAATACCAGAGGAGAAGCAAGCCACAGCGCGACGCTCAGCACCATCATGCCCAGCACCGCACAGCACATGGTGGTGCGGATCACCGCCCGGGTGCCGAAGCGCTTCACCAGCCAGGCCGAGCACAGAATGCCGCTCATCGAGCCTATCGACAGGCCAAACAGCACGATGCCCATCTCCGCAGTCGAGACGGAGAGAATGTCGCGAATGGCAGGCGTGCGCGTCGCCCAGGAGGCCATCAGCAGCCCTGGAATAAAGAAGAACATAAACAGCGCCCACATGCGCAGCTGCAGGGCCTTTCGAGGAGAGGTCAAGGTCATTGGGGTTAACACCGGAAGTACAACAATAGCGACAACACTAGCAAGTATGTGTACATTTGTACATAAACCACGTGAGGATTTTATGAGCAGACCCCCGAACGACCCTCATCGCCGCGAGAAGATCCTCCAGGCAACGCTGGACACCATTGCCGGGCACGGCATTCACGCGGTCACGCACCGCAAAATCGCCAGCCGCGCGGGCGTGCCGCTGGGCTCGATGACCTACTATTTTGACGGCATGGAGCAGCTGATCGAGGAGGCGTTCGTCTGGTTCACCCTGCAAATGTCGCAGCAGTACCGCGACTTCTTCGCTGGCGTCACCGGGCCGGAGATGGCCTGCGAATCCATTACCACGCTGATCTACAGCTCCGAAGTGACCACGCCGCAGAACATGGCGCTGATGTATCAGCTCTACGCCTTTATGAACCGCAGCGCGGCGCTCAAAACGGTGATGCAGGACTGGATGAAAATGAGCCAGGAGACGCTCGGGCAGTGGTTCGACCCGGTGACTACCCGCGCGCTGGACGCGTTCATTGAGGGAATGACGCTGCACTTCGTGACGGACAGGCAGCCGCTGTCCCGACAGGAGATCCGCGCGATGGTCGGGCGGATTGCGGGGGAGTGAGGGAAATTCCAGGCAACAAAAAACCCATCAACCTTGAACCAAAACGGCGGGGTTGATGGGCTCCACAAATTGGGGACATCAAAGAAAAGCAGTGGCACTAGTTATGACTGCCCCCTGCGTAAAAAGTTCTGCGCATCGCGAAAATTTTTTCGTCAATGCGCAAACTTAAGACTTATCCGAGACCTGGCCAGATGATGATGATGAGCGTACCGGCCAGGGTAAGGAGCACGTTGGCGATCGCGTAGGTGCCCGCATAGCCCAGAGCAGGGATGTTGCTGCGCGCGGTGTCGCTGATGATCTCCATTGCCGGCGCGCAGGTGCGGGCACCCATCATCGCGCCGAAGAGCAGGGCGCGGTTCATGCGCAGCACGTAGGCGCCAAACAGGAAGCAGATCACCACCGGTACCAGGCTGACGATAAGGCCAGATACCAGCATCTGCCAACCCACGTCGCCAAGGCCGCTACCGATGCCGCTGCCCGCGCTCAGGCCAACCCCGGCCATAAAGACCATCAGGCCAAACTCTTTCACCATGTTTAGCGCGCCCTGCGGAATGTAGCCGAAAGTCGGGTGGTTCGCGCGCAGGAAGCCGAGCATGATACCGGCAAACAGCAGCCCGGCGGCGTTGCCGATGCCAAAGCTGAAGTTGCTGAACTGGAAGGTAATCATCCCGATCATCAGGCCCACAATAAAGAAGGCGCAGAAGGCCAGCAGGTCGGTCACCTGGCTGTGGATGGAGATAAAGCCGATACGGTCGGCAACGGTTTTCACGCGTCGCGTGTCGCCGCTCACCTGCAGCACATCGCCCTTGTTGAGGACGATGTTATCGTCGATTGGCATTTCAATCTGGCTGCGAATGACGCGGTTCAGGAAGCAGCCGTGGTCGGTCAGCTTGAGCTGCGCCAGGCGGCGGCCCACCGCGTTGTGGTTCTTCACCACAATCTCTTCGGTGACGATGCGCATATCGAGCAGATCGCGGTCGAAGACCTCTTTACCGTTGCGGAAGCTTGGGTCGAGGCGCGCGTGGGCGTCCGGATAGCCCACCAGGGCAATATCGTCGCCCATCTGCAGTACCGCATCGCCGTCCGGGTTCGCCAGAATGCCGTTGCGTCGGATGCGTTCGATGTAGCAGCCCGTCTGGCGGTAAATGCCCAGCTCGCGCAGGTTTTTACCGTCGGCCCATGCCACCAGCTCGGGGCCGACGCGATAGGCGCGGATGACCGGAAGATAGACTTTTCGCTTGGTGTCGGTGTCCAGACCGCGCTCGCGCGCAATCTGCTGGGCGCTGGTCTGCAGATCCTGATGCTGCAGTTTCGGCAGATAGCGCGCGCCCACGATCAGGCTGACCAGCCCGATCAGGTAGGTCAGGGCGTAGCCCAGGCTCAGGTTATCGAGCGCGCTGGAAAGCTGTGCGCCGGCCATGCCGGAATGTCGCAGGGTGTCGCCCGCGCCCACCAGCACCGGCGTTGAGGTCATCGAGCCCGCCAGCATACCGGCGGTCAGGCCGATATCCCATCCGAACAGCTTGCCCAACCCGAGCGCCATCAGCAGCGCGCTGCCCACCATCACCAGCGCCAGCATCAGGTAGTTTTTGCCGTCGCGGAAGAAAATGGAGAAAAAGTTCGGCCCGGCCTCTACGCCCACGCAAAAAATAAACAGCATGAAGCCCAGGTTGAGCGCGTCCGTGTTAATGCTGAAATGCTGCTGACCTAATAATAAGGAGACGACTAAAACGCCAATGGAATTACCAAGTTGAACTGAACCCAGGCGCAATTTGCCCAGACAAAGGCCCAGTGCCAGTACCACAAATAATAACAGGATGTAATTCCCATTTAACAAGTCTGCGACGTTTATATTCACGGAGGCTAACTTCTTGTTTACCAGTAAGTTGTTGAATGAAGAGGCTATTTGGGCTACTGTTTTGAACGTCAGGGGCGTGCGCGATCTTTCCCTGATGCATCACTCAATTCTCTAAAACAATAGCAAGCGGTTAGTTTAATCGTATTAGCTATCTACAGCTACTTATTATCGCACAACCCTGTGCGAGTTCAGGCACGGATTGCCACATGCTTTATCTGACTGGGCGTCCATCGGACGAAGGTGTATTTGATAGAGAAAAGTCAGGAGGATAGTTTGAACATTACGCGTAACTGGGCGGGGGTGGTCAGCTGCTTTTTGCTGTTCATCGCCGTGTGCGTGTCGTTAGCCTTTAACGTAAAAGGGGCGTTTCGGGCTTCCGGTCATCCCGAGCTGGGCCTGCTCTTTTTTACCCTTCCGGGTGCGGCAGCCAGCTTTCTTTCACGCGGCGGTGAAGTCGTTAAACCTTTACTTGGCGCGATACTGGCGGCCCCGCTCTGTTTGCTGTTGCTGCGTCTGGTATTTGTGACGTCGCGCTCGTTCTGGCAGGAGCTGGCGTGGCTGTTAAGCGGCGTGTTCTGGTGTGCGCTGGGCGCGCTGTGCTTTTTGTTTGTTCGCAGCCTGCTGCACCGGCGTCGGCACAAATAAAAACGCCCTCGGTCGAGGGCGTCTCTTCATTTACAACTGAAATTACTGCGCGGCGAACAGGCCCAGATTTTCTTTGGCGTAGGCTTCAAAGTCAGTGCAGCCGCCAATGTGTTTCTGATCGAGGAAAATCTGCGGTACGGTTTCAACCGGTTTACCCACGGTTTTTTCCAGATCGGCTTTGCTGATGCCTTCGGCGTGGATATCCACATAGCGGAAGTTGAAGTCATCACGCTCTTCGGTCAGCTTCTCAGCCAGCTCTTTAGCGCGCACACAGTAAGGGCATCCTGGACGACCAAAAATTACTGCAAACATTTCTCTCTCCTCGAAATACAAGCCTGACGGCGAATAGCCCGTAGTGTGCACGATAACCCACCGCAATGGAAAGAAGGTTTCACCTGTCACTTTGATACGGTGAGGCTATGTTTCGCCAATTACACGGCGCGCAGCATTGCCTATACTGGCTGGCATATGTGTAACGAAGGACCAAGAGAGACAAGATGACGCCAACCATTGACCTGCTACGTTCCCACCGCTCCATTCGCCATTTTACGGACGAACCGATTACAGAGGACCAGCGCAAAGCGATAATCGACAGCGCGAGAGGGACCTCCAGCTCCAGCTTCCTCCAGTGCAGCTCTATCATCCGCATCACCGACCCGTCGATGCGCGAGCAGCTGGTGACGCTAACCGGCGGGCAAAAGCACGTCGCGCAGGCGGCCGAGTTCTGGGTGTTCTGCGCGGATTTCAACCGTCACCTGCAGATTTGCCCGGAAGCTGAACTGGGCCTCGCGGAACAGCTGCTGCTGGGCGTGGTCGACACCGCGCTGATGGCGCAAAACGCCTTCACGGCGGCGGAATCGCTAGGCCTGGGCGGCGTTTACATCGGCGGGCTGCGTAACAATATCGAAAGCGTGACCGCGCTGCTGAAGCTGCCGAAACACGTGCTTCCGCTGTTTGGCCTGTGCCTCGGCTGGCCGGCGGATAACCCGGACCTCAAGCCGCGCATCCCGGCGGCGATGCTGGTGCATGAAAACACCTATCAGCCCGTGGATCAGGAAGTGCTGGCGCAGTACGACGACGAGCTGGCGAACTACTACCTAACGCGCGACAGCAACAACCGCCGCGACACCTGGAGCGACCACATCCGCCGCACCATCATCAAGGAGAACCGCCCGTTTATTCTTGAGTATCTGCACAAGCAGGGCTGGGCAACGCGATAGTCATTCTTCCTGCGCCTCGTGTATGATATGCGGGCTTTTTCCATGTCTTCAGAGAGGTGCAGGGTGAAAATAGCCATTTTGTCCCGGGATGGAACGCTCTATTCATGCAAACGCCTGCGGGAAGCGGCGGCGAAGCGCGGTCACCAGGTTGAGATCCTCGACCCGATGTCCTGCTATATGAACATCGATCCCGCCGCGTCCTCCATTCACTATAAGGGCCGCCAGCTCCCCCGTTTTGACGCGGTGATCCCGCGCATTGGCTCCCAGAATACCTATTACGGCATGGCCGCGCTGCGCCAGTTTGAGATGCTCGGCAGCTATCCGCTTAATGAATCGGTCGCCATTTCCCGCGCGCGCGACAAGCTGCGCTCGCTGCAGCTTCTCGCCCGGCAGGGTATCGACCTGCCCGTCACCGGCATTGCCCATTCGCCGGACGACACCAGCGATCTGGTGGACATGGTGGGCGGTGCGCCGCTGGTCATCAAGCTGGTCGAAGGGACGCAGGGGATTGGCGTGGTGCTGGCCGAAACCCGGCAGGCGGCGGAGAGCGTGATCGACGCGTTTCGCGGCCTTAATGCGCACATTCTGGTGCAGGAATATATTGAAGAGGCCAAAGGCTGCGATATTCGCTGCTTCGTGGTCGGCAATGACGTGGTGGCCGCCATCGAGCGCCAGGCGAAAGAGGGCGATTTCCGCTCGAATTTGCACCGCGGCGGCGTGGCCCGCATCGCCACAATCAGCGAGCGCGAGCGCGACATGGCGGTAAAAGCGGCGCAAACGCTCGGGCTCGACGTGGCGGGGGTCGATCTCCTGCGCGCGGATCGCGGGCCGCTGGTGATGGAAGTCAACGCCTCCCCGGGGCTGGAGGGCGTAGAAAAAACGACGGGCGTCGATATTGCAGGTAAAATGATCTCATGGATCGAACGTCACGCGACGCCCGGTTTTTGCCTGAAAACGGGCGGGTAAATAGATTATCGCGCGCTTTTTGCGTAAGGTATGGACGGATTTTATTAAAGAGGCTGCACAGCGATGGATTTACAGGTAGTTCCAACCCTGGATACGTTACGTCAATGGCTTGATGATGCAGGAATCACCTTCTTTGAATGCGACTCCTGTCAGGCGCTGCATCTGCCTCATATGCAAAATTTCGACGGCATTTTTGATGCCAAAATCGATCTGATTAACGACGTGATCCTTTTTTCTGCGCTGGCCGAGGTGAAACCGTCCGCGCTGCTGGCGCTGGCTTCCGATCTCTCAGCGATCAACGCCAGCTCCTTGACGGTGAAGGCCTTCCTCGACATTCAGGATGATAATCTGCCTAAGCTGGTGGTGTGCCAGTCGCTGCTGTCGGGGGCCGGGCTGTCGTTTAAGCAGTTTTCCGCGTTCATGCACATGAGCGAGGAGCAGATTTCGATGGTGATGATGGAAGCGAATGCCCACCATCTGCTGTATAGCGCCGAGGATGACGCGGAGAATAGCGATGCGTCGCCCAATTTTCTGCACTAAGCCGGTTTGATTTCCGCGCAGCCGCTGCCACGGCGGCTGCATAATCCGCTCTTTTCTGCTGCCGTTAACCTTTCTTTAAAGAATTTTTCACCTCCCTGCGGGCCATTTCGGCTTATCACATAGACTTAATCTGCATAAAAAATTGATAAAAGGCGTTTTTTCGTCTGGGCTATAGGCGCAGACACGGGCTACAGTTATTCTTGCGATGCTTAAAAAAGCGAGCGATTTCTGCCGGGAACAGCCGCGTTTTCTTTTCGGTCAGAGCGACAAAGTATGCATGATTCTTGCATATCTTCAGCGTGCACAGTTTTAGCTCGAATGTTAACGAGCTTTCAGAAGGAATAACGATATGATCGCCTTGAATAAAAAATGGGTATCGGGTCTGGTTGCGGGTGCGCTGATGGCCGTCTCTGCCGGCACGCTCGCTGCGGAACAAAAAACGCTCCACGTCTACAACTGGTCTGACTATATTGCGCCGGACACCGTCGCAAACTTCGAAAAGGAGACCGGCATTAAGGTCGTCTATGATGTCTTTGATTCCAACGAGGTGCTGGAAGGCAAGCTGATGGCTGGCAGCACCGGCTTTGACCTGGTCGTCCCCTCCGCAAGCTTCCTCGAGCGCCAGCTGACGGCGGGCGTGTTCCAGCCGCTGGATAAGAGCAAATTACCTAACTGGAAAAACCTCGACCCGGAGGTGCTGAAGCTGGTGGCGAAGCACGATCCGGACAACAAATTCGCGATGCCTTATCTCTGGGCGACCACCGGCATCGGCTTTAACGTCGACAAAGTGAAAGCGGCGCTGGGCCCGGACGTGAAGCTGGACAGCTGGGACGTGGTGCTCAAGCCGGAAAACCTTGCGAAGCTGAAAAGCTGCGGCGTCTCCTTCCTGGACGCGCCGGAAGAGATTTTCGCTACCGTGCTCAACTACCTAGGCAAAGATCCGAACAGCAGCAAGGCCGATGATTACACCGGCCCGGCAACCGACCTGCTGCTCAAGCTGCGGCCGAACATTCGCTACTTCCACTCGTCTCAGTACATCAACGACCTGGCGAACGGCGACATCTGCGTCGCCATCGGCTGGGCGGGCGACGTCTGGCAGGCGGCGAACCGCGCGAAAGAGGCAAAGAACGGCGTGAACGTCTCCTACTTCATTCCGAAAGAGGGGGCGCTGGCCTTCTTCGACGTCTTCGCGATGCCGGCCGATGCGAAAAACAAAGATGAAGCCTATCAGTTCCTCAACTACCTGATGCGTCCGGAGGTGATCGCCCACATCAGCGACCACGTCTATTACGCCAACGGCAACAAGGCCTCCGTGCCGCTGGTCAGCGAAGAGATTCGTAACAACCCGGCTATCTATCCGCCTGCGGACGTGTTTGCCAAGCTCTTCACCCTCAAAGTGCAGGATCCAAAAATTGACCGCGTGCGCACCCGCGCGTGGACCAAGGTGAAGAGCGGTAAATAATCCCTTGTCGTAGGCCGGGCAGGCGAAGCGCCCCCGGCAACAGGCGCACCGTTCTGGTGCGCCTGCACCATGATTTGATCTCTGCCGGAGAACACCCCGTGAACGATGCAACTCACCGCCCGCAGGCGAAAGTCCGTAAAGCGCTGACCCCGCTGCTTGAAATTCGTAACCTCACCAAATCCTTCGACGGCCAGCACGCCGTGGACGACGTCAGCCTGACAATCTACAAGGGCGAAATTTTTGCCCTGCTCGGCGCGTCCGGCTGCGGCAAATCGACCCTGCTGCGCATGCTGGCCGGTTTTGAACAGCCGACCGCCGGGCAGATCGTGCTCGACGGGGTCGATCTCTCCAGCGTGCCGCCGTACCAGCGCCCGATCAACATGATGTTCCAGTCCTACGCGCTTTTCCCGCACATGACCGTGGAGCAGAATATTGCGTTCGGCCTGAAGCAGGACAAGCTGCCGAAAGCCGAAATTACCGCCCGCGTGGCGGAGATGCTGAGCCTGGTGCACATGCAGGAGTTCGCAAAGCGCAAGCCGCACCAGCTCTCTGGCGGCCAGCGTCAGCGCGTGGCGCTGGCCCGCAGCCTCGCCAAGCGCCCCAAGCTGCTGCTGCTCGACGAGCCGATGGGGGCGCTGGATAAAAAGCTGCGCGACCGCATGCAGCTGGAAGTGGTCGATATCCTCGAACGCGTGGGCGTGACTTGCGTAATGGTTACTCACGATCAGGAAGAGGCGATGACCATGGCCGGGCGCATCGCGATCATGAACCGCGGCAAGTTCGTGCAGATCGGCGAGCCGGAAGAGATTTACGAGCACCCGACCACCCGCTACAGCGCGGAGTTTATCGGCTCGGTCAACGTCTTCGAAGGGCTGCTCAAAGCGCGGCAGGACGACGGCCTGGTGATCGAATCGCCGGGGCTGGTGCATCCGCTGAAGGTTGACCCTGATAACTCCGTCGTCGACAACGTGCCGGTGTACGTCGCGCTGCGCCCGGAAAAAATCATGCTCTGCGAAGAGCCGCCCGCCGACGGCTACAACTTTGCCGTCGGGGAGGTGGTGCACATCGCCTATCTGGGCGACCTTTCCATCTACCACGTTCGCCTGAACAGCGGGCAAATGCTCAGCGCGCAGCTGCAGAATGAACATCGTTTCCGCAAGGGCCAGCCGACCTGGGGCGATGAAGTGCGCCTGTGCTGGGACGCGGACAGCTGCGTCGTGCTGACGGTATAAGGAGCGGCCATGAGTACATTTGAACCACCGTCCCGCGTTCACAGGCCGGGCGGATTTGCGGCCTGGCTGGCGCGGATGAAGATGGCGCACGGGCGCAAGCTGGTGATCGCCATGCCGTACGTCTGGCTGATCCTGCTGTTCCTGCTGCCGTTCCTGATCGTCTTCAAGATCAGCCTGGCGGAAATGGCGCGGGCGATCCCGCCGTACACCAACCTGCTGGACTGGGCCGACGGGCAGCTCACGCTGACGCTGAACCTGGGCAATTTCCTCCAGCTGACCGACGACCCGCTCTATTTCGAAGCCTATCTGCAGTCGCTGCAGGTGGCGGCGATCTCGACGATCTGCTGCCTGCTGATGGGCTATCCGCTAGCGTGGGCGGTGGCGCACAGTAAGCCGTCGACGCGCAACATCCTGCTGCTGCTGGTGATCCTGCCGTCGTGGACCTCGTTCCTGATCCGCGTGTACGCGTGGATGGGGATCCTGAAAAACAACGGCATCCTCAACAACTTTCTGCTGTGGCTGGGGATTATCGATCAGCCGCTGACCATCCTGCACACCAATCTCGCGGTCTATATCGGGATCGTGTACGCCTACCTGCCGTTTATGGTGCTGCCTATCTACACCGCGCTGACGCGCATCGATTATTCGCTGGTGGAAGCGTCGCTGGATCTGGGCGCGCGGCCGCTGAAGACCTTCTTTAGCGTGATCGTCCCGCTGACCAAAGGCGGGATTATTGCCGGGTCGATGCTGGTATTTATCCCGGCGGTGGGGGAGTTTGTGATCCCCGAGCTGCTCGGCGGCCCGGACAGCATCATGATTGGCCGCGTGCTGTGGCAGGAGTTCTTCAACAACCGCGACTGGCCGGTGGCCTCGGCGGTGGCGATCGTGATGCTCCTGCTGCTGATCGTGCCGATCATGTGGTTCCACAAGCACCAGCAGAAGCAGATGGGGGATCGCGGATGAACAACCTACCGGTCGTCCGCTCGCCGTGGCGGATCCTGATCCTGGTGATTGGCTTCACCTTCCTGTACGCGCCGATGCTGATGCTGGTGATCTACTCGTTCAACAGCTCGAAGCTGGTAACCGTCTGGGCGGGCTGGTCCACGCGCTGGTACAGCGAGCTGTTTCACGACGACGCCATGATGAGCGCGGTGGGGCTGAGCCTGACGATCGCGGCGCTGGCCGCGACCATGGCCTGCGTGCTGGGCACCATCGCCGCGCTGGTGATGGTGCGCTTCGGGCGCTTTCGCGGCTCGACGGGCTTTGCGTTTATGATCACCGCGCCGCTGGTTATGCCGGACGTCATCACCGGTCTGTCGCTGCTGCTGCTGTTCGTCGCGCTGGCCCACGCCATCGGCTGGCCGGCAGATCGCGGCATGCTGACGATCTGGCTGGCGCACGTCACCTTCTGTACCGCCTACGTGGCGGTGGTGATCGCCTCGCGGCTGCGCGAGCTGGACCGCTCCATTGAGGAGGCGGCGATGGACCTGGGCGCCACGCCGCTGAAGGTCTTTTTCGTCATCACGCTGCCGATGATTATGCCCGCGGTGATCTCCGGCTGGCTGCTGGCGTTTACCCTGTCGCTGGACGATCTGGTCATCGCCAGCTTCGTCTCCGGCCCGGGGGCCACCACGCTGCCGATGCTGGTCTTCTCCAGCGTGCGCATGGGCGTGAACCCGGAGATTAACGCCCTGGCGTCGATCATCCTTGGCGTGGTCGGAATTGTCGGATTTATCGCCTGGTACCTGATGGCGCGCGCGGAAAAACAGCGCGTGCGTGATATCCAGCGTGCAAGACGCGGCTGAAGCATTTAAAATTTCCAGTGAAGCGCCGCGCATGACGCGGCGCTGTTTTCAGGGAAGTAAAACATTGGGATTCTTTAAGAAAACACATTATTCGCACGCCCGTCCGAACGTTCCTGCGCTGGTGCAGGTGGCGGCGCTCGCCATTATTATGATCCGCTGCCTGGACGTGCTGATGATTCTGAACACGCTGGGCGCGCGCGGCATTGGCGAATTTATCCACCGCAGCGTGCAGACGTGGAACCTGACGCTGGTCTTTATGAGCAGCCTGGTGCTGGTGTTTATCGAGATCTACTGCGCGTTCTCGCTGGTGAAAGGGCGCAGCTGGGCGCGCTGGGTCTACCTGCTGACGCAGGTGACGGCGGCCAGCTATCTGTGGGCCGCGTCGCTGGGTTACGGCTATCCGGAGCTGTTCAGCATTGCGGGCGGGTCTAAGCGCGAGATTTTCCATTCGCTGGTGATGCAAAAGCTTCCGGACATGCTGGTGCTGTGCCTGCTTTATCTTCCGGCGTCCAGCCGGAGATTCTTTCGCCTGCAATAAAATAACGTATATAATCGCAGCCCCCGTGATTCTTAAGGTCTTAATATGCAGTGCGCACTCTTTGACGCCGGTCGCTGCCGCTCCTGTCAGTGGATAGAACAGCCGGTTTCCCAACAGCTCTCCGCCAAAATGACCGATCTGCAGCAGCTGCTGGCAGAACACGCGGTGGGCGAGTGGTGCGCACCCGTCAGCGGGCCGGAGCAGGGCTTTCGTAATAAAGCCAAAATGGTGGTCAGCGGTAGCGTTGAAAAGCCGCTGCTGGGCATGCTGCACCGCGACGGCACGCCGGAAGATCTCACCGCGTGCCCGCTGTATCCTGATTCCTTCGCGCCGGTCTTTGCGGCGCTGAAGCCCTTCATTGCCCGCGCGGGGTTGACGCCCTATAGCGTCGCCCGCAGGCGCGGGGAGCTGAAGTACCTGCTGCTGACCGAAAGCCAGATCGACGGCGGCATGATGCTGCGCTTCGTGCTGCGCTCGGAGACCAAGCTGGAGCAGCTGCGCGCGGCGCTGCCGTGGCTGCAGGCGCAGCTTCCGCAGCTAAAGGTCATTACCGCCAACATTCAGCCGGTGCATATGGCGATCATGGAAGGGGAGCAAGAAATTTTCTTCACCGACCAGCACGCGCTGGCGGAAAGCTTCAACGGCGTGCCGCTGTGGATCCGCCCGCAGAGCTTCTTCCAGACGAACCCGACCGTCGCCAGCGCCCTGTACGCCACCGCCCGCGACTGGGTGCGCGCGTTACAAATTCACCACATGTGGGATCTATTCTGCGGCGTGGGCGGCTTTGGCCTGCACTGCGCCACGCCGGAGATGCAGCTGACCGGGATTGAAATCTCCCCTGAGGCGATCGCCTGCGCGAAGCAGTCCGCCGCCGAGCTGGGGCTGACGAATCTGCATTTCCAGGCGCTGGACTCCACCCGCTTCGCCACCGGGCAGGGCAACGTGCCCGAGCTGGTGCTGGTGAACCCGCCGCGCCGCGGCATCGGCAAGGCGCTCTGCGACTACCTCAGCCAGATGGCGCCTGAGCACATTATCTACTCCAGCTGCAACGCCCAGACGATGGCAAAAGACATCGCCCATCTGCCGGGCTACCGCGTTGAGCGCGTGCAGCTTTTCGATATGTTCCCGCACACCGCCCATTATGAAGTGTTGACGTTGTTAACCCGTAGGCCGGGTAAGGCGTAGCCGCCACGCGGCACGAACCCCGCACAATGTTCAACAAAATGTGAACTCTTCATCCCTGCGAAATCAGGTAAGCTTAAGCCAGAAGAACTGATTAAGGCTTAACGATGAAGCAGATCCTGCTGGTGGAAGACGACCACGATATCGCGGCGCTTCTGCGTCTCAACTTAGAAGATGAAGGCTACGCCATTACCCACGAGCCGGACGGGGCGAGGGCGCTACGCTGCCTGGACGCGCAGCCGTGGGACGCGGTGATCCTCGACCTTATGCTCCCGCACGTTGACGGCCTGGAGATTTGCCGCCGCATTCGCCAGATGACGCGCTACCTGCCGATCATCATCATCAGCGCCCGCAGCAGCGAAACGGACCGCATTACCGGGCTGGAGACCGGGGCCGATGATTATCTGGCGAAACCGTTCTCGGTGCAGGAGCTGATTGCCCGCATCAAGGCGCTGTTCCGCCGCCAGCAGGCGATGGGGCAGGCGCAGCCCGCAGGGCAAATCCACGCCCACGGCCTGACGATCGACCCGCTGGCGCGCAGCGTGCGCCTGCACGGACAGGACGTCGACCTCACGCCGCGCGAGTTTGAACTGCTCTACTTCTTTGCCCGACACCCCGGCGACGTCTTTTCGCGCCTGGCGCTGCTCGAGCAGGTGTGGGGCTATCAGCACGAAGGCTACGAGCACACGGTAAACACCCATATCAACCGCCTTCGGATCAAGATTGAAAAAGATGCCGCCGAGCCGGAGATCATTCGTACCGTGTGGGGTAAAGGCTACAAATTTGCGGAGGTTAAGCCTGATGGGGCGATTTAGCCTGAGCCAGCGCCTGACGCTGCTGTTCATCCTGCTGCTGCTGATTTGCGCCAGCGTCGCCTGCGCCGTGCAGCTCTACAGCAGCACCCAGTACGGCAACGCCACGGTGCAGCGCCTTTCCGGCGGGCTGGCGCAGCAAATCGTGCAGCGCGAAGCCATTCTCAACGCGCAGGGCGGCGTTGACCGCACCGCGCTGAAGCCGCTGTTTGACCGCCTGATGACCTTTAATCCCAGCGTCGAGCTGTACGTCATCTCCCCGGACGGGGACGTGCTGGCCGACGCCGCGCCGCCGGGCCACGTGAAGCGGCAAAAAATCGATCTCAGGCCGCTGCAGGCGTTCCTGAGCGGCGCCGCCATGCCGGTCTACGGCGACGATCCGCGCAGCGAGAACCAGAAGGTGTTTAGCGTCACGCCGCTGCGTCAGGACGGCGCGCTGCGCGGCTATCTGTACATCATCCTGCAGGGGGAAGAGTTTAACGCGCTGTCGGAGATGGCCTGGCACGACGCGCTCTGGCGCACCGCGCTGTGGTCGCTGCTGCTGGTGGCCACCTTTAGCCTGCTGGCCGGGCTGCTGGTGTGGTTCTGGGTGACGCGCCCGGTCAACCGCCTCACGCGCGACGTCGCGGGGCTGGACCAGGACAGCATCAGCACCATCAGGCAGCTGGCGGCGGAGCCGCTGGAGCCCGCAAGCCGTGATGAAGTGGTGCTGCTGCGCAACAGCTTTGTTGAGCTGGCGCGCAAAATCACCTCCCAGTGGGATCGGCTGGCCGACAGCGATCGCCAGCGCCGGGAGTTTATCGCCAATATTTCGCACGACCTGCGCACGCCGCTGACCTCCCTGCTGGGGTATCTGGAAACGCTGTCGCTCAAATCCGCGACCCTCACCGCGCAGGAGCACCAGCAGTATCTCGCCACCGCGCTGCGCCAGGGGCAAAAGGTGCGCCACCTGTCGCAGCAGCTGTTCGAGCTGGCGCGCCTTGAGCACGGCGGCATCCGGCCGCAGCGCGAGCGCTTTGCCATGGCCGAGCTGATTTCGGACGTTGCGCAGAAGTTTGAGCTGGCGGCGCGCACGCGCGAGGTGAATCTGCACATCGACGTGCCGGGGCCGCTGCCGCTGGTGAACGCCGACGTCTCGATGATTGAGCGGGTGGTGACCAACCTGCTGGACAACGCCATTCGCCATACTCCCGCGGGAGGGGAGATCCGCCTGGCGGTGTGGCAGGAGAACGAGCGGATCCAGGTGGAGGTGAGGGACAGCGGAGCGGGCGTAGACGATGCCCTGCGCGACGAACTGTTTCAGCGGCCTTCGGCGCTGAATACGCAGGCGTCGCGGGAGAACCGCGGCGGGCTGGGGCTGCTGATTGTGAAGCGGATGCTGGAGCTGCACGGCGGCGGAATACGGCTGATGGAGTCGGTGAGCGGGGCGCGGTTCAGGTTCTTTGTGCCGCTGTGAGAAATTGCCGGGTGGCGCTGCGCTTACCCGGCCTACAGACTACCACCCCCGTAGGCCGGGCAAGGCGAAGCCGCCACCCGGCAAAAAACATTACTGCGGGAACCACTGCTCGCTGATTTTCTGGTACGTGCCGTCGGCCTTAATCGCCTTCAGCGCGCCGTTCAGTTTTTCCAGCAGCGCTTTGTTATCCGGACGAACGGCAATCCCCAGGCCCGTGCCGAAGTACTGCGGATCGGTCACCTTCTCGGTCGCCGTACCCAGCTGCGGGTTGGTTTTCAGCCACTCGTTCACCACGGCGGTATCGCCAAACACGCCGTCGATACGGCCATTCTTCAGGTCGATAATCGCGTTCTGGTAGCTGTCGTAGGCCACGGTTTTCACTTCAGGATGCTTGTCCTGCAGGTATTTCTGGTGCGTGGTGCCGTTTTCCATGCCGATGCGTTTGCCCTTCAGCTCGTCAAAGGACTTATACGTGCCTTTCTTAGCAATCACCACCGCCGAGTTGGCGTAGTACGGATCGGTGAAGGCCACCTGCTTGCTGCGCTCAGGCGTGATGTCCATCCCGGAAATCACCGCATCGTATTTCTTGAATTTCAAAGACGGGATCAGGCTGTCAAACGCGTGGTTGGTAAAGGTGCAGTCGGCCTGCATCTGCTTACACAGCGCTTTCGCCAGGTCGATATCAAACCCGACGATCTGGTTGCTGGCGTCCAGCGATTCGAACGGCGGATAGGTGGCGGACACGCCGAAACTGATTTTATCCGCGGCGGATGCGCCAGCGGCGAAGGTTGCCAGTAATGCAGCCAAAACTAACTTTTTCATTGTCATACTCCCGTCTGTAAGTCTTATGGTAAAACAATGCCAGCAATTGAATTTATATGCAATAAAAATGATTAAATATTGTATTAGTGACAAAAAAAAGCGGATAACCAGAAAGTTATCCGCATTGCTTAATCACGTTTATGCAATTCTTGCCGGGTGGCGCTGCGCTTACCCGGCCTAGGATCTGCGCTCAAACGCCAGCGCTTTACGCTCGATTAAACGCATCATCAGCGTCAGCAGGCCGTTAACCACCAGGTAAACCAGGCCCGCCGCACCGAACACCATCACGTCGTAGGTGCGTCCGTACAGCAGCTGCCCGTGGCCCATCACTTCCATCAGCGTGATGGTATAGGCCAGGGAGGTACTCTTGAACACCAGCACCACCTCGTTGGAATAGGACGAGAGCGCGCGCTTGAAGGCGTACGGCAGTAGGATCGCCAGCGTGTCTTTCTTGCTCATGCCCAGCGCGCCGCAGGACTGCCACTGGCCTTCCGGGATCGCGCGGATCGCGCCGTAGAACAGCTGGGTGGTATAGGCCGCGCTGTTCAGCGAGAGCGCAATCAGCGCGCACAGCCACGGCTCGGAGAGCAGGTGCCAGACAACCGGATACTCCTGCAGCGACGGAAACTGGCCCGGGCCGTAGTAAATCAGGAAGATCTGCACCAGCAGCGGCGTGCCGGTAAACAGGGTGATGTAGGCGCGCACGATCCACACCAGCACCGGCGTTTTCAGCGTCAGGATGATGGTGAAGATCAGCGCCAGGATCAGCGCCACAACGATGGACGCCACGGTCAGCGTCAGGCTGGTGTGCAGCCCTTTCATCAGCTCCGGTAAGTATTCAAGCATCAGCCCGGTCTCCGTTCAAAACGCGTTGCGCGCAGGTCAATCCGCTTAAGGATGTACTGACTCAGCAACGTGATCGCCAGGTAGATAGCCGCTGCCACGATGTACCAGGTAAACGGCTCCTGGGTGCGGGTGGCGATACTTTTGGTTTGCAGCATTAAATCGTTCACGCTGATTAAGCTCACCAGCGCGGTATCTTTCAGCAGCACCAGCCACTGGTTGCCCAGCCCCGGCAGCGCGTGACGCCACATCTGCGGCATCACCAGGCGGAAGAAGATCGCCGCTTTT
>AGFT01115068.1_pt1 | contig 27003 bp, 25 predicted proteins | sample 305848 | NCBI WGS metagenome assembly AGFT01 (sample SAMN02954282, study PRJNA62043) | ant fungus garden metagenome | biome: terrestrial; feature: Atta colombica fungus garden; material: fungus garden; isolation source: Atta colombica fungus garden bottom | host: Atta colombica | place: Panama...
CACGTTGCGCAGCATCTGAACGGAGGTGTCCAGCAGGCGCTCCCCCCAGCGCGACAGGCCGCTAATCAGCCCCAGCGCCAGGCCAATGCTGCCGCCAATCGAAAAGCCAATCGCCGCGCGCCAGGAGCTGATCGCCAGGTGCTGCCACAGCTCGCCGCTGACGCTCAGCGACCAGAAGGCTTCGACAACGCCCTCAGGTGAGGGCAGTATGCGGCTGGAGAGCCAGCCGACGGAGGACGCCAGCTGCCAGAAGGCGACAATGCCGACGGGGAGAAACCAGGGGGCGGCGCGCAGCAGCCATTTTTGTGCGGTGGCAGACATGGTTGCTCCTTAGCTTTGCGCCGCTTTTCGCGGAATGAACTCGTTGGCAACGGCTTCGCCCTGAAGCTGAAGCCGCTGCGGCTGCGGAATCTCCGGGATGGCGACATCCAGATGCGGGAACAGCAGTTCGCCCACCTTATAGGCCTCTTCAAGATGCGGATAGCCGGAGAGAATAAAGCTGTCGATGCCCAGCTGTGCATACTCGTTGATGCGCGCCGCCACGGTTGGACCATCGCCCACCAGCGCCGTTCCCGCGCCGCCGCGCACCAGGCCAACGCCCGCCCACAGGTTTGGGCTGATTTCCAGGTTCTCGCGCTTGCCGTTGTGCAGGGACGCCATCCGGTGCTGCCCCACGGAGTCGGTTTTGGCAAACGCCGCCTGGGCTTTGGCAATGGTGGCATCATCCAGATGCGAAATCAGCCGATCCGCGGCCTGCCAGGCCTCTTCATTGGTTTCGCGCACAATCACGTGCAGGCGAATGCCGAAGCGTACCCTGCGGCCGTGCGCTGCCGCTTTGGCGCGCACCTGATCGATTTTTTCCTTCACCAGATGCGGCGGCTCGCCCCACGTTAGGTAAAGGTCAACCTGCTCGGCCGCCAGATCTTGCGCCACGTCCGACGAACCGCCGAAATAGAGCGGCGGGCGCGGCTGCTGCACCGGCGGGAAGTAGAGCTTCGCGTCGCGAACGTGGACGTGTTTGCCCTCAAACGTCACGGTCTCGCCCTCCAGCAGGCGGCGCCAGACGCGGGTAAACTCGGCGGACGCCTCGTAGCGCTCGGTATGATCGAGGAACACACCGTCGCCCGCCAGCTCCTGCGGATCGCTGCCGGTCACCAGGTTAAACAGCGCGCGTCCGTTAGACAGCCTGTCCAGCGTGGCGGCCTGGCGCGCGGCCACCGTCGGGGAAACGACGCTTGGGCGCAGCGCCACGAGAAACTTCAGCCGCTGGGTGACCGGGATCATCGAGGCCGCCACCAGCCACGCGTCCTCGCAGGAGCGCCCGGTCGGGATCAGCACGCCGGTAAAGCCGATGCGGTCCGCCGCCTGCGCAATTTGCTGCAGGTAGCCATGATCAACCGGACGAGACCCTTTTTCGGTACCCAGATAGTGGCCATCACCATGGGTAGGTAAAAACCAGAAAAGATTCAGACTCATGATTTGGTTCCTTCTATGCCGGCAGGCTGCCAGATACGTTCGCGAATATTGACCTGTTTAGGCACCAGGCGGTTTTGATAAAAGAGGTCGGCGGTTTGCTGCTGAAGCGCGGCGACGCGCGCGTCCACGGGGGAAATGGTGGTGGGCGGCCGATGGTCGAGGTAGCTCGCAATCACCGGCTCGGGCAGGCCCATGGTTTTTGCCAGAAGGGCAATACTTGCCTGCCGCTGGGTTTGCGTCAGCGCATCGGCCTCGGTAAAGGTATCCAGCACGCCCTGAATAAACGCGCCGTTCTTTTCAGCATACGGACGCGCGGCGAGGTAGAACGAGCCGGTTTGCTTCAGCGTGGTGCCGTCTTTAAGCACGCGCACGCCGCCCTGCAGCAGCGCGGCGGAGTAGTACGGGTCCCAGATGGCCCAGGCATCAACGTTCTTCTGCTGGAATGCGGCGCGGGCGTCGGCGGGCGTCAGGTATACGGGCTGAATGTCGGTAAACTTAAGCCCGGCCTCCTGCAGGGCACGCAGCAGCAGGTTGTGCGAGCTGGAACCCTTCTGGAACGCCACCTTACGGCCTTTAAGGTCGGCGACGCGCTTAATGTCGCTGTTTTCCGGCACCAGGATCACTTCCGCCTTGGGCTTGGCGGGCTCAACGCCGACGTAAACCAGATCCGCGCCCGCCGCCTGCGCAAAGATCGGCGGAATATCGCCGGTGCTGCCAAGGTCGATACTGCCGACGTTCAGCGCCTCCAGCATTTGCGGCCCGGCCGGGAACTCTATCCAGGAGAATTTTGTTTCAGGAAAACGCTTTTCCAGAAGCTGATGATTTTTTGCCAGCACCATGCTGACGCTGCCTTTCTGATAGCCGATGCGCAGGCTGTCGGGCGCCGCGTCGGCCGCATTCGCCAGGGACGACAGCGCCAGCAGGGCAAAGAGTCCGATTCGGTTAAACGTTTTAAGCATGGGCTACTCCTTGCAGCTGTTTAAACGCGGGCACTTCGGCATCGCGGCGGTGCAGGGCCTGCCAGAAGGTTTCCAGCGCGCTATCGAGGCGGGTTTGCAGGTTTGGCGTGAAGTGCGGCCTGTGCTGATAATCAATAACCTGCGAATCGTCGGCAAAGACGCCGTGCAGGATCTCCTGCGCTTTCAGCGCGCTCAGCACCGGCTTGAGGGCGTAGTCCACCGCCAGCAGATGGGCGATGGTGCCTCCTGTCGCCAGCGGCAGGACAACCTTGCCGTCCAGCGCGCGTTCGGGCAGCAGGTCGAGCAGGGTTTTTAGCGCGCCAGAAAACGAGGCTTTATATATCGGCGTCGCCACGATCAGTCCGTCCGCACCGTTCAGCTGTTCGATGAATGTCTTCAGCGCAGGGCTGTCAAAGCGGGCGTACAGCAGATCCTCAGGCTCAAAGTTGTGCAGATTCCAGTGGCACACCTCAACGTTTAGCGCATTGAGCTTTTCGCGGGCATATTCCAGCAGCGAGCTGGAACGAGAGGGAAAGCGGGGACTTCCGGCCAGGGTGATGACGCGCATGCAGGCTCCTTATAACTAATTGTTTGCTTTTGTCTAACATTGATAACAATTTTAAGGAGTGTGACATTGCGGGCGTTCTGCGCTAAATGATTTATCCGCAAAATAAAAGCCATAAACTGCATAAGAAATGTGCTGGCAGGTAAACGATTGCGTTTTAACCCGCTTTTTTTGCCGCAGGTCAATTCCCTTTCCGCGCCGGATCGCTGATAATCCCCTCCCGGTTTGCACACCGGGAATCCAGGAGAGTTCATGTACTACCCCTTCGTTCGTAAAGCCCTATTCCAGCTCGATCCAGAGCGCGCCCATGAATTAACGTTTCAGCAGTTACGCCGCATTACCGGAACGCCGCTGGCGGCGCTGGTGCGCCAAAACGTGCCGGAGAAACCGGTTCAATGCATGGGGTTGACGTTTAAGAATCCACTCGGCCTGGCGGCTGGCCTTGATAAGAACGGTGAATGTATTGATGCGCTGGGCGCGATGGGGTTTGGCTCTATCGAAATCGGTACGGTGACGCCGCGCCCGCAGCCAGGCAACGACAAGCCGCGCCTGTTCCGGCTGGTCGAGGCCGAAGGGCTGATCAACCGCATGGGCTTCAATAATCTCGGCGTCGATCGCCTGGTCGAGAACGTGAAAAAATCCCATTACGATGGCGTTTTAGGCATCAATATTGGCAAGAATAAAGACACGCCAGTCGAGCAGGGTAAAGATGACTATCTGATTTGTATGGAAAAAGTCTATGCCTACGCCGGTTATATTGCGATAAACATTTCATCGCCGAATACCCCAGGCCTGCGCTCATTGCAATATGGCGAAGCGCTGGACGATCTTCTGAGCGGTATTAAAAATAAGCAAAATGAACTTCAGGCGATCCACCATAAATATGTTCCGGTGGCGGTAAAGATCGCCCCGGATCTTTCCGTTGAAGAATTGATCCAGGTGGCCGACAGTTTAGTTCGCCATAATATTGATGGCGTAATTGCCACCAATACGACGCTCGATCGCTCTCTCGTCCAGGGAATGAAACACTGTAACGAAGCGGGGGGGTTAAGCGGTCGTCCGGTGCAATTAAAAAGTACCGAAATTATTCGTGCCCTGTCGGTTGAATTAAACGGTCGTCTCCCAATTATCGGCGTGGGCGGCATCGACTCCGTTATCGCCGCGCGCGAGAAGATGGCGGCGGGCGCATCGCTGGTTCAAATTTATTCCGGCTTTATTTTTAAAGGCCCACCGCTGATTAAAGAAATCGTTACGCATATCTGATCTTTTGTCCTAATCAGACAACCAGGGCTTTATTTCCGGCCCTGGTTGTTTTATATTCCGTCACTGTTGCTTATTTAAACATTATAGTCTTTTATTAATGTGGCAATAAACGAAGCGGCAATCGGGACAATTTTAGAACAGGACGTTTCCGGGACGGGAGAGAAACATGCGTATTAAACCTGACGATAACTGGCGCTGGTATTTTTGCGACGAGCACGATCGAATGATGCTCGATTTAGCTAATGGCATGCTGTTTCGTTCTCGTTTTGCTCGCCGTATGTTGACCCCCGACGCCTTCTCTCCATCGGGATTCTGCGTTGAAGATGCCGCACTTTATTTCTCCTTTGAAGAGAAATGCCGCGACCTTGTGCTTTCAAAAGAGCAGCGCGCCGAGCTGGTGTTAAACGCCCTGGTCGCCATCCGTTTCCTGAAACCCCAAATGCCGAAAAGCTGGCACTTCCTTGCGCACGGCCTGAACTGGTCACCGACAACGGGCGATGCGGCGAGCGTCAATTTAAGCGATACCGCGGAAGAGGTGAACCTGCTGGTGGTTGAGCCTGGTGAAAACGCGGCGCTTTGCCTGCTGGCCCAACCCGGCGTAACGATTGCCGGGCGGATGATGCAGCTTGGCGATGCGATTAAAGTGATGAACGACAGGCTGAAGCCTCAGCTTCGCGTTGATGCATTCAGCCTTGAGCAGGCGGTTTAAGCCTCCAGCTGTACCGACGTGACGGGAACGCAGCTGCAGCACAGGATCGTACCGTCTTCGCCAATCGCCGATTTTTTCAGCCCGGTCACTTCACCTTCAATCAGTTTGATGCGACAGCATCCGCAAATCCCCGCGCGGCAGGAATAGGGAACGCGTATTCCCGCTTGTTCAAGCTGCTCAAGCAACACCTGCTGGTTGTTTCCCTTGATGACTTTGCCTTCCCAGTGAATATCCACGCTCGACGCTGGCGCCGTTTCGAGATCGACGAACTCCTCTTCCTGACCGGAACCGTACGCTCTGGCTGGGCCGCGGGTGAGGATCTCGACCTCATCACCCGCGCGGATGACGCCGCTTGAGCGGGGGATGAGGTTCTGGCCGAAATCCACGTCGCCGTTATCCTGCGCGGTGCGGAAGGACTGCAGGGTTTTTAGCGGCTCGCCGGAAGGGTGCTTTTGGCCTTTCTCCGGGCTCACGGTGGTGAAAATGCAGCGGCTGCACGGCTTCACCACGTCAAAAATCACGCTGCCGATGCGAATGACCTTCCAGGTGTCCTCATCCCAGGCGTCCGCGCCCGTCACCACCAGGTTAGGCCGGAACTGCTCCATCTTTACGCTGGCCTTGCAGCGGTTTTGCAGATCGCGCAGGGACGCTTCGCTGGTGAGCAGGAAGGGGAAACCGTCGGCAAACGAAAGCGGGACGGCATCATGGCGCTTAACGCGGCGCGTTAGCTCGGGGCCGACCCAGCGCAGCTGAACGTCGCGGGCAAAAAAGCCGCTCAGCCAGCGGTTGACGTCGTCCGGGGCGATGCGCGCGGTAAAATGATTGCCCCACACTTCCGTTGGCGCATCCACGGGCGCAAAATCGCTAAAGCGCACGACGGCGCTGGAGCCGTCCGGCGCGGTCAGGTGCAGGCCGTCATGCAGTGGCGAAGGGGTAAAGCGGACCATTTGCGGGAACTGTCTTGCAGTGATAAACGTGCCGTCAGGCTCGGCGATCATAAAGATGCGATCGAAGGCAAATCCGCTCATATCGGCAAGCGCGTGAGAGACGCCAATACCGCGCATAGATTTCACCGGATGGATAAAAAGCCTGGATAACGTCGCCACTGCGCAGCCCTCAAATGAAAATAAGCCTTCAACTTTATGACATACACGCCATATTAGCTATAATGCGCGACAATTTTCTTCGAGTTAAAGTGACGATATGAATTCTCTGTTTGCCAGTACGGCCCGTGGGCTGGAAGAGCTGTTAAAAACTGAACTGGAAGCCCTGGGCGCGCAAGCCTGCCAGGTGGTTCAGGGTGGTGTCCATTTTGAGGGCGACACGCGGCTTATTTACCAGAGCCTGATGTGGAGCCGCCTGGCGTCGCGCATCATGCTGCCGATGAAGGAGTGCAAGGTCTACAGCGATCTTGACCTCTACACCGGCGTACAGATGATCGACTGGACAGAGATCTTCACGCCGGGCGGCACCTTTGCCGTGCATTTCAACGGCGTAAACGATGAGATCCGCAACAGCCAGTACGGCGCGCTGCGCGTCAAGGACGCCATCGTTGACTGCTTTACGCGAAAAAATAAAGAGCGCCCGAACGTTGACCGCGAAAATCCCGATCTGCGCATCAACGTCTGGCTGAACGGCGATACCGCCAGCATCTCCCTGGATCTGAGCGGCCACGGCCTGCACCTGCGCGGCTATCGCGACCGCACGGGCATCGCGCCGATTAAAGAACCTCTGGCCGCAGCCATCGTGATGCGCTCCGGCTGGCAGCCGGGCACGCCGCTGCTGGACCCGATGTGCGGTTCCGGTACGCTGCTGATTGAAGCGGCCATGCTGGCAACCGACCGCGCGCCGGGGCTGCACCGCGGCCACTGGGGCTTTAGCGGCTGGGCGCAGCACGACGAGGCAATCTGGCAGGAAGTGAAAGCCGAAGCGCAAACCCGCGCGCGCAAAGGCCTGGCAGAATACACCTCCCGTTTCTACGGCTCCGACAGCGATCCGCGCGTGATCGAACGCGCCCGCAGCAACGCCCGCCGCGCCGGTATCGGTGAGCTGATCGCCTTCGAGGTGAAAGACGTCGCGAATTTAACTAATCCGCTGCCGAAAGGCCCGTACGGCACCGTGGTCAGCAACCCGCCGTATGGCGAGCGTCTGGACAGCGAGCCGGCGCTAATTGCGCTGCACAGCCTGCTGGGCCGCAACATGAAGGACCACTTCGGCGGCTGGAACCTCTCTCTGTTCAGCGCGTCGCCGGAGCTGCTGAGCTGCCTGCTGCTGCGCGCCGATCGCCAGTTTAAGGCGAAAAACGGCCCGCTGGACTGCGTGCAGAAAAACTATCATCTGGCCGAGAAAGCGGCGGACAGCAAGCCGTCCGGCGTGGCGGAAGACTACGCCAACCGCCTGCGCAAAAATCTCAAGAAATTTGAAAAATGGGCGAAGCAGGAAGGCATTGAATGCTATCGCCTGTACGACGCCGACCTGCCGGAATATAACGTTGCGGTTGACCGCTACGGCGACTGGGTGGTGGTGCAGGAGTACGCGCCGCCGAAAACGGTTGATGCACAAAAGGCCCGCCAGCGCATGCTGGACGTGATCGCCGCGACCATCGGCGTGCTCGGCATCGCGCCGAACAGGCTGGTGCTGAAAACCCGCGAGCGCCAGAAAGGGAAAAATCAGTACCAGAAGATGGGCGAGAAGGGCGATTTCATCGAAGTGGGTGAATACAACGCGCGCCTGTGGGTCAACCTGACCGACTACCTTGATACCGGCCTGTTCCTCGATCACCGCATTGCCCGCCGCATGCTGGGCCAGATGAGCAAGGGCAAAGACTTCCTGAACCTGTTCTCCTATACCGGCAGCGCCAGCGTTCACGCGGGCCTGGGCGGCGCGCGCACCACCACCACGGTGGATATGTCCCGCACCTATCTGGAGTGGGCGGAACGTAACCTGCGTCTGAACGGTCTAACCGGACGTCAGCATCGCCTGATGCAGGCGGACGTGCTGGGCTGGCTGCGGGATACCGACGAACAGTTCGACCTGATCTTCATCGATCCGCCGACGTTCTCCAACTCCAAGCGCATGGAGGATAGCTTTGACGTTCAACGCGATCACCTGCGCCTGATGACCGATCTGAAGCGCCTTCTGCGCAAGGGCGGCACGATTATGTTCTCGAACAACAAACGCGGATTCCGCATGGATCACGACGGCCTGGCGGCCCTGGGGCTGAAAGCACAAGAAATCAGCCAAAAAACGCTGTCTCAGGACTTCGCCCGTAACCGTCAAATCCACAACTGCTGGCTAATCTCCGCGGTCTGAAAGGAAAAATAAATGTCATTAATTAGTATGCACGGCGCGTGGCTCTCCTTCAGCGACTCGCCGCTTCTCGATAATGCAGAGCTGCACATCGAAGATAACGAGCGCGTTTGTCTGGTTGGCCGTAACGGCGCGGGCAAATCCACGCTGATGAAAATCCTCAACCGCGAGCAGGGGCTGGACGATGGCCGCATTGTCTACGAACAGGATTTGATCGTCTCACGCCTGCAGCAGGACCCGCCGCGTAACGTGACGGGAAGCGTTTACGATTTTGTGGCTGAAGGGATCTCCGAGCAGGCCGAATACCTGAAGCGCTACCACGAAATTTCGCACCTGGTGATGACCGATCCGAGCGACAAAAACCTGAACGAGATGGCGCGCCTGCAGGAGCTGCTGGACCACCACGGCCTGTGGCAGCTGGAAAGCCGTATCACCGAGGTGCTGGATCAGCTTGGCCTGGAAGCGGATATGGAGCTGTCGGCGCTCTCCGGCGGCTGGCTGCGTAAAGCGGCGCTGGGCCGCGCGCTGGTCAGCGGGCCGAAGGTGCTGCTGCTGGACGAGCCAACGAACCACCTGGACATCGAAGCTATCGACTGGCTGGAGGGGTTCCTGAAAACCTTTAGCGGCACCATCATCTTTATCTCCCACGACCGTTCGTTTATCCGCAATATGGCGACCCGCATTGTCGATCTCGATCGCGGCAAGCTGGTGACCTATCCGGGCGATTACGACACCTATCTGCTGGAGAAAGAAGAAAACCTGCGCGTGGAAGAGCTGCAAAACGCCGAGTTCGACCGCAAGCTGGCGCAGGAAGAGGTGTGGATCCGCCAGGGCATCAAGGCGCGCCGTACCCGCAACGAGGGCCGCGTTCGCGCCCTGAAGGCGATGCGTCGCGAGCGCAGCGAGCGCCGCGAAGTGATGGGCAGCGCCAAAATGCAGGTAGAAGAGGCGTCCCGCTCCGGCAAAATCGTCTTCGAGATGGAAAACGTCAACTATCAGGTTGATGGCAAAGTGCTGGTGAATGATTTCTCTGCGCAGGTGCAGCGCGGGGACAAGATTGCGCTGATTGGCCCGAACGGCTGCGGCAAAACCACGCTGCTCAAGCTGATGCTCGGCCAGCTGCAGGCCGACAGCGGCCGCATCCACTGCGGCACCAAGCTGGAGGTGGCTTACTTCGACCAGCACCGCGCGGAGCTGGATCCGGACAGAACGGTGATGGACAACCTGGCCGAAGGTAAGCAGGAGGTGATGGTTAACGGCAAGCCGCGTCACGTTCTGGGCTATCTGCAGGACTTCCTGTTCCATCCTAAACGGGCGATGACGCCGGTGCGCGCGCTGTCGGGCGGGGAGCGAAACCGCCTCCTGCTGGCGCGCCTGTTCCTGAAGCCAAGCAATCTGCTGATCCTCGATGAACCGACCAACGATTTGGATGTCGAAACGCTGGAGCTGCTCGAAGAGCTGATTGACGGCTACCAGGGCACCGTGATGCTGGTGAGCCACGATCGTCAGTTTGTGGATAACACCGTGACCGAATGCTGGATCTTCGAAGGCGCAGGGCGCATTGGCCGCTACGTTGGCGGTTATCACGACGCGCGCGGCCAGCAGACGCAGCATCTGGCGCAAAAACAGGCGAAATCCAAAACTGCACCAGAACCTGCTGTTACAAAAGCAGAAACTGTTAAAAAATCATCGGTTAAAATGAGCTATAACCTCCAGCGTGAGCTGGAAGGGCTACCGCAGCGTCTGGAAGAGCTCGAGGCCGCGCTTGAAGCGCTGCAGGGTCAGGTCGCGGATGCCTCATTCTTTACGCAGCCGCACGACTATACTCAAAACGTATTGGCTGAACTGTCCGCGGCTGAAAAAGCCCTGGAAGAGGCCTTTGAGCGCTGGGAGTACCTTGAGTCTCTGAAGAATGGCGCATAAACAGGGATAACATATGTGTGACCAGCACCATGCCGACAGGCATATATTATGCTCGCAATGCGATATGCTCGTGGCGTTGCCAGAGCTTGGTCACGGACATAAGGCGCTGTGCCCGCGCTGCGGCGCAACGCTAACCACCGAGTGGGATGCGCCGAGGCAGCGTCCCACCGCCTATGCTATCGTTGCCCTGTTCATGCTGGTGCTCTCCAATCTCTTCCCCTTCATCTATATGAAGGTGGGAGGGATGACCAGCCAGGTTAAGCTGCTCGAAATTCCGGGGGTGATGTTCTCGGAAGATTACGCCAGCCTCGGCACGTTTTTCCTCCTCTTTGTCCAGATCGTTCCCGCGTTTTGCCTGATCGTCATTCTGCTGCTCGTCAACCGGGTGAGAATGCCTGCTTACCTTAAGATCAGGCTTGCGCGATTCCTGTTCCTGCTCAAAAGCTGGGGAATGGCTGAGATTTTCCTGGCCGGGATTCTGGTCAGCTTCGTCAAGCTGATGGCCTACGGCGACGTGGGCATCGGCAGCAGCTTCATTCCGTGGTGTTTGTACTGCGTATTGCAGCTTCGCGCGTTTCAGTGCGTTGACAGGCGCTGGGCCTGGGACGACATCGCCACCGCGCCGCATCTTCCTCAGACGGTAAAAGTGGGCGTGACGGGCATACGGCAGGGGCTGCGCTCCTGCTCGTGCTGTACGGCGATACTGCCTGCGGATACCGAGGTGTGCCCGCGCTGTGAGACAAAAGGCCACGTGCGGCGCAAAAACAGCCTGCAATGGACCATGGCGCTGCTGGTGACCTCCATCATGCTCTATTTGCCTGCCAATATTCTGCCCATCATGATCACCGACCTGCTGGGCGACAAAATGCCCTCAACGATCCTGGCCGGGGTGATTTTGCTGTGGGGCGAAGGGTCGTATCCCGTTGCTGGCGTGATTTTCATTGCCAGCATCATGGTGCCTACCTTAAAGATGATTGCGATTGCCTGGCTGTGCTGGGACGCCAAAGGCCACGGCAAGCGCGACAGCGAGCGCATGCACCTTATCTATGAGGTGGTCGAGTTCGTCGGACGCTGGTCGATGATTGACGTGTTTGTCATTGCCGTTCTTTCTGCGCTGGTGCGCATGGGGGGACTGATGAGTATTTATCCCGCAATGGGTGCTTTAATGTTTGCGTTGGTCGTCATTATGACCATGTTTGCGGCCATGACCTTCGACCCTCGTCTATCGTGGGATCGTGAGCCAGAGTCAAGCCATGAGGAAGAGTAAGAGCATGGAAAATAAGAGTGGAGAGGCGAAAGTGCAGAAGGTCAAAAACTGGTCGCCGGTGTGGATTTTCCCCATCGTGACCGCCTTGATCGGCGCCTGGATCCTGTTTTATCACTACAGCCATCAGGGGCCGGAAGTGACGCTGATCACCACCAACGCAGAAGGTATTGAGGGGGGCAAGACCACCATCAAAAGCCGCAGCGTCGATGTGGGCGTGGTAGAAAGCGCAACCCTGACCGATGACTTAACGCACGTTGAGATTAAGGCTCGCCTGCACTCGGGCATGGAAAAGCTGCTGCACGGGGATTCCGTCTTCTGGGTGGTGAAACCGCAGGTCGGGCGGGAAGGGATCAGCGGCTTAGGCACGCTGCTTTCCGGTGCTTATATTGAGCTGCAGCCGGGCAGCAAAGGCGCCCAGCCAGCCGACTATCAGCTGCTGGACGCGCCGCCGCTTGCGCCACCTGATGCAAAAGGCATACGCGTGATCCTCGACAGCAAGAAGGCGGGCCAGCTTTCGCCAGGCGATCCCGTGCTGTTCAGGGGCTATCGCGTCGGCTCGGTTGAAACCAGCACGTTCGATCCGCAAAAACGGGCCATCAGCTACCAGCTGTTTATTAACGCGCCAAACGATCGTCTGGTCACCAGCAACGTTCGCTTCTGGAAAGACAGCGGGATCGCGGTCGATCTGACCTCCGCGGGTATGCGCGTGGAAATGGGCTCCCTGACCACGCTGTTCGGCGGCGGGGTGAGCTTCGACGTGCCGGAAGGGATCGACCTGGGCCAGCCGGTCGCGGAGAAAACGGCGTTCAGGCTCTTTGACGATCAGAAAAGCATTCAGGATGCGCTGTACACCGATCATATCGACTACCTGATGTTCTTTAAGGATTCCGTTCGTGGCCTCCAGCCGGGCGCGCCGGTTGAGTTCCGCGGCATTCGTCTGGGTACGGTCGGACAGGTACCGTTCTTTGTGCCGGGTCTTAAGCAGGTGCTGGACGATGATTATCGCATTCCTGTGCTAATTCGCATCGAGCCCGAGCGGCTGGTCAATCAGATTGGCGCCAATCAGGATATTGGCGCGCACATCAAGGACCTGCTGAACCGCGGCCTGCGCGGATCGCTCAAAACCGGCAACCTCGTGACCGGCGCGCTGTACGTGGATATGGATTTCTATCCGAAAGCACCGCCGATTACCGGCATGCGTGACTTCGGCGGCTATACCATTATTCCAACGGTCAGCAGCGGCCTGGCGCAGATCCAGCAGCGGCTGATGGAGACGCTGGATAAAATTAACAATCTGCCGCTGAATCCGATGATTGAAGCCGCGACCAGCTCCCTGAGCGAGAGCCAGGCCACGATGCGTCGTCTGCAAACCACGCTGGATAACATCAACAAGGTTACCTCCAGCCAGTCCATGCAGCAGCTGCCGCAGGATATGCAGAAAACGCTGCGCGAGCTTAACCGCAGCATGCAGGGCTTCCAGCCGGGCTCCGCGGCGTACAACAAGATGGTGGCGGATATGCAGCGCCTCGATCAGGTACTTCGCGAGCTACAGCCGGTGCTGAAAACGCTCAACGAGAAGAGCAACGCGCTGGTGTTCGAAGCAAAAGATAAAAAGGATCCTGAGCCGAAGAGGGCGAAACAATGAAAAAATGGCTAGCAATTGCGGGAGCACTGGTCCTGACGGCCTGTAGCTCAGGAAGTGAGACGAAGAGCTACTATCAGCTGCCAATGTCCGCGCAGGTCGGGGCGCAGAGCAGCGCGGCGCAGGGGAGCCGGCTGCTGTGGGTTGAGCAGGTCTCCGTGCCGGATTACCTCGCCGGAAACGGCGTGGTATATCAAACCAGCGATGTGAAATACGTGATTGCCAATAACAATCTGTGGGCCAGCCCGCTGGATCAGCAGCTGCGGAATACGCTGGTGGCTAACCTCAGCAGCCAGCTTCCGGGCTGGGTTGTGGCCTCGCAGCCTCTCGGCAGCGATCAGGACACGCTGAACGTAACGGTGACCGGATTCCACGGCCGCTATGACGGGGCGGTCGTGGTGAGCGGTGAATGGCTACTGAATCATCAGGGACAGCTTATTAAGCGCCCTTTCCATCTTGAGCTGAAGCAGCAGCAGGACGGTTATGATGAGATGGTTAAGGTTCTGGCCCAGGGCTGGGCACAGGAATCGGCCAGCATCGCCAGAGAGATTTCCCGGTTGCCATAAGTAAAATTCATCGATAAAAGCCGCTATCGGAATCTGACTGATAGCGGCTTTTTTTTCGGTTTGGCTTCAGAACGTTACTTGTGCTGCTTCACATTTTTTGTACAAATGAACTTCCGCATAGCTCACAAATATGACACCCGTATGAATTTTGAGCGTTGACGCTGCCGCCTATCCAGGGTATTCGTTATCTGTGGTTGCACACTTTGCAATCACTGTTTTCTTTCCACCAGACAAAAGAATGAGGGAAACGAGGCATGAAGAGACAGAAACGAGATCGCCTGGAAAGGGCTCATCAACGTGGTTATCAGGCTGGCATCGCCGGACGTTCTAAAGAAATGTGTCCCTATCAGACCTTGAATCAAAGGTCACAATGGTTAGGGGGCTGGCGAGAAGCCATCGGAGACAGGGCAGTGCTTGCTTGATAGCGTCTCTTTAAAAAAGAAACCTCCGCATTGCGGAGGTTTCGCCTTTCTGGACCTGATTAGCGCCTGAATCAGAACGCTGAGGTATCCTGGAACAGACCGACTTTCAGATCGCTTGCTGAGTAAATCAGGCGGCCGTCAACCAGCACTTCACCATCGGCCAGGCCCATGATCAGACGACGGTTAACGATACGCTTGAAGTGAATACGGTAGGTCACTTTTTTCGCGGTAGGCAGAACCTGGCCCGTGAATTTCACTTCACCGACGCCCAGCGCGCGGCCTTTGCCTTCGCCGCCGAGCCAGCCCAGATAAAATCCAACCAGCTGCCACATGGCGTCAAGGCCCAGGCAGCCAGGCATTACCGGATCGCCAATAAAGTGGCAACCGAAGAACCACAGGTCCGGGTTGATATCGAGTTCCGCTTCTACGTAGCCCTTATCGAAGTTGCCGCCGGTTTCGGTCATTTTCACGACACGGTCCATCATTAGCATGCTCGGAGCCGGTAACTGCGGGCCGTTCGCGCCAAACAGTTCACCGCGACCAGAGGCAAGAAGATCTTCTTTTGTATAGGATTCGCGTTTATCTACCATGTTCTCAGTAAGCCTTATTTTAGTGAAGGACGCAGGATAGCTAACACGTGTACGCTGAACAAGTCCGATCAGTTCGGACTGAACCAGCCGAGCCAGCGTAACGGCCATGGATACCGGTGTCGGGCATCCGGTTGTGTCGCCTGCGCAATGCGTTCCTGAATGGTTTGCAGCAGCGTCGTTTGACCTTCTCCATCCCAGACCAGGTTTGTCAGTAAGGGTAGCGCATCCTCAATTCCTTCGATGGCCCAGAGCGAAAATTGCTGCTGTTCTACCGCGTCCAGAACCGCCTGGCTCAGGCTTAAATGCCGGGCATTAGGCGCTGGGATAATCACGCCCTGCTTACCGTTTAAGCCGCGCTGCTGGCAGATGGCGAAAAATCCTTCAATTTTTTCGTTCAGACCGCCCACCGGCTGGGCACGGCCAAACTGATCGACGGAACCGGTGATAGCGATATTCTGATTAATCGGGACTTCAGCGAGGGCGCTTATCAACGCGCACAGCTCGGCCATTGAGGCGCTATCGCCATCGACTTCGCTATACGACTGTTCAAAGGTCAGCGACGCCGAGAAGGGGATTTGCTGCTCAAGCTGAAGCTCAGACATCAAAAACGCCTGCATGATCATCATGCCTTTGGCGTGAATGTTTCCACCCAGCTCGGCTTTGCGCTCGATATCGGTAAATTCGCCGTCGCCGACGTGAACGACGCAGCTGATGCGCGAAGGCTCACCGAAGGCGCGAGGATGACCCGGAAACTCAATCACCGAAAGGGCGTTAATCTGCCCGATGCGTTCGCCTTCCGTTTCAACAAGGATCTGCTCAAGCAGAATTTCGTCCTGCATTCGGTCGGCGAGATAACCTTCTCGCCATTCGCGCTGGGCAAGCATTTGGGCGTACTGTTCGCCTGTGAACGCGGCCTGGCCGCTGATAACACCCACTTCGCGGAGCTGCCTGCTAATCCAGAGCGGACAGAGCGGAAGCGTCTCCTGATCGCCGGTATAGCGAACGGCTTCACGAATCAGGCCCTGCCACGCGTCTGCCGACGGAGTAGGGAGTGCAAAACGCGCCGCAATGTTCAGAACCCATTGGCGCCACTGCGCCATATCATCGGCGTCGGCGATCTGAATATTGTCTTCATATTCGCTATACACCGCCTGCTCGGCAAGCTCGGGTTCCATCTCCTGGAAATCGGCCAGCGACTCGCGATCCCCCGTGAGCACCACGGTCAGAGAGAGCGGCATAGACGGAACGGAGACCGGGAGAGGGCGCGACTCATCGTATCCTACCCAGTCAAAGCGCTGCTGGCTCACAATCGTTTTCAGGCGCATCCACAGCAGCGGCTGAGCGAGAAGGGTGCGCAGGGCGATAATCAACACCCCGCCGTTTGCACGGTGCACCAGGCCCGGCTGCAGCGACAGCTCGCCGTTGAACTGGCGCAGGCACCCAAACAGCTGCTCGGCTTCAGCCCAGTTCGCGGAGATGACCTCACCCTTGACCGCAAAACGTTCGTCCGCCTGCTGAGCCGGTTCAAACGTGACGCTGCGTCCCGCAATATGATATTGACCACCAAAGACGGTTTCCGCCTCCGGCTTTAGCTGGCGCACGGCATCGCCGAGAAGCGTCAAATACTCGGCTTCTTCCGGGGCCTTGAGCAGCATGAAGGGAGATGTGGCCCAGGGGCTTAACATCTGCTCCAGCGCATAATGCAAACGCGGTTGGGTGTCGCTAAGTATAAATTCGTTTTCTTCTGCGAGTTCTGGCTGCGTAAAAAGCGCCTGATAGCTTTCGGTATCCGGAACCAGATCGCGCCATGCAAGTTTCGTAATGGTCAAAGTTGATGTTTTTTAGTCAGATGTAAAAACGTGGAGTATACCGTAAGCGGAGGTCTCTTCCCAAGCAGGATTGGTTTTTCGCAGCGGGAATATCCTTGAATGCTTCACAGCCTATGATTTCTTTTCAGCAGATTGCTAAAAAACTGATATTCTGAACAGAGTTACGTGGTAACACTGAGAACGCAATGAAATATCAACAACTGGAAAACCTCGAAAGCGGCTGGAAATGGAAATATCTGGTCAAAAAGCACCGCGAGGGAGAGCTGATTACCTGCTATATCGAAGCCAGTGCTGCGCAAGAAGCCGTGGATATTTTGCTGACCCTCGAAAATGAACCGGTACAGGTCAATAGCTGGATCGCGAAACATATCAATCCCGCGCTGTTGAACCGGATGAAGCAAACTATCCGCGCGCGTCGTAAGCGGCATTTTAACGCCGAGCATCAGCACACCCGTAAAAAATCCATCGACCTGGAGTTTATGGTCTGGCAACGACTGGCCGGGCTCGCGCAACGGCGCGGAAAGACGCTATCGGAAACGGTGGTACAGCTGATTGAAGATGCGGAACATAAAGAGAAGTACGCCAGTCAGATGTCTACGTTGAAAAACGATCTTCAGGCCTTGCTGGGTAAAAAGTAATTTTTTAGCTTTCTACAGGCAATAAAAAACCCCGCAGTGCGGGGTTTTTTTTAAGACGATAACTTATGCCGCTGGCTGAGTTACAACGTCTTTAACGCCTTTAACTTCGATCTCAACGCGACGATCTGGAGCCAGGCAGTCGATCAGTGCAGCGCGAGCTTTCACGTTGTCACAGGTGTTGCCAGTAACTGGATTAGATTCGCCCATACCGCGTGGGGAGATCTTGTTAGCTGGGATACCTTTAGAGATCAGGTAATCAACAACGGACTGAGCACGTTTCTCAGACAGTTTCTGGTTGTAAGCGTCAGAACCGATACGGTCTGTGAAGCCCAGAACCACAACGTTGCCGTCTTTAGGATCCAGGTTGCTCAGCTGGGAGTACAGCTGATCCAGTGCCTGCTGACCTTCTGGTTTCAGGGTCGCTTTGTTGAAGTTGAACAGAACGTCAGACTTCAGAGTGAAGTGCTTGGTCTGTACTTCTGGAGCTGGAGCCGGAGCTGGAGCTACGATTGGTGCAGCATCTTCCTGCTGACCGAAACGGTAGGAAACACCTACGCTCAGCATGCCGTTGTCTGGACGAACACCAACAGTGTTGCCGTCGCCGATGTTGTTAACCCACTGGTATTCCAGACGGGTAGCGATGTCACGGGTCATTGCCCACTCAACGCCACCAGCGAATACTGGGGAAACACCGGTATCGTGGTTGTCACCAGATACGCTGTTGCTGGAGTCTGCACGCCATACCATGCCGCCCAGACGGGTGTACACGTCCAGATCGTCAGTTACTGGGTAACCCAGTTTAGCGGTCAGCTGAACGCCTTGAGCTTTGAAAGCGCCATTCTGAGTGTCGCCTTTGTATGGCATACGACCTAACCAGTCGTAACCCATTTCAAAGCCAACATACGGGTTAACCTGATAGCCACCGAACGCACCTGCACCCAGCTGACTTTCGTGGGTTGGGCCGTCGTTGTTCAGGCTGCTGTTGTACCAGCCTGTGTCATGGAACTGAGACCAGCCCAGTTTACCACCTGCGTACCAGGTATTATCTTTCGGAGCGGCCTGCGCTACGGTAGCGAAGCCAGCCAGTGCCACTGCAATCGCGATAGCTGTCTTTTTCATTTTTTGCGCCTCGTTATCATCCAAAATTTGCCATGAAAAACTCAATAGAGAAATCACGGTTAAATCCTTCACCGGGGGGCGTGGTCAAATATAAGTCTACCGATATCTTCGGCTTAGGCCGAGCACCCCTGGCGATGTAAAGTCTACAACGTAGCTGAAAACTTACAAGTGTGAACTCCGTCAGGCATATGAAAAATTTTTTTCTGTATACCTAATATTTAACATTTTTTGAACGATTTTTAGCCAGTAAAATTAACGAGAACCGCTCCAGACAAGCCTTGCCGTCGTTTTTTCTTTTTGAACTATTTCCACATCGTGGAGTCAAAAAAAATTCCAGGAAAAATCTTAATTTTGCTCAATGATAGAGATTCGAGTGAATTTTTAACCCGGAACGTTGTCCTTTGCGATAAGAATCCGGGTGAACGGGACGCATAATAAACCCGATGGCATCCCCTTCTTCGGCCGCTTCAGTTAACCGAAAATGTTCTTCTTCCGTCAGCTCATCAGGTAACCAGCCTATTACCACGCTGTAATTCCCGGTGCGCAGTGCGCGAACCATCGATTCAACGGTATCGCATGGGGAGAGCTGATTTATCTGCATCACCTTCGTCAGCGGCAGGCCTGCCGACTGAACCCATTCCCGGCTCAGCTTTTGCTGTGGCGTGAGCCAGAGCTGCCAGCGCGACTGCTGACCAAGCTGCTGTAAGAGCGGCAAGAGTAAGAGCTGGGTTAACAAGGGCTGGTCTTCACGATAAACCACTTCACTGATTAATCCTGTCGAAACGCGCCCGACGGATTTCTGCGTGACGTTGCCAGCGGAAGAAGAGGGAGATGTGACGTGATTTGCATAGCCTGAAGTGTACATATTCATTCCAGCCCTGTAGTTACTGTATGGATATACAGTAACCCCTGTATGCCTAAAGATCAACTTCAATTTCGGAAAGCGTCTCGCAAATTTCGCTCATTATCGTCCTCCTTTTAAAAATCATCTTGCTCACAGGCAATAAGTTGCCTATTTTCCTGCTAACGGATCCGCTAGTAAGAAATGCTGCTGTTAACTTTTGATTTTTAAGGGAATTATTATGAAAAAGATATCTTATGAACGGATTTATAAATCTCAGGAATACCTCTCTCCACTGGGTGAGATCAACCACCGGGCCCTCTTTGGGGGATATACGCTGGCCGTCGATGACGCTGTGTTTGCAATGGTCTCGGACGGCGAGCTCTATCTTAGAGCCTGCGAGCAAAGTGCGACCTACTGTGCGAAAAACGCCTCGTCGTTCCTGACGCTCGTCAAGCGCGGCAGGCCGATACTGCTGAATTATTATCGCGTGGACGATGGCCTTTGGCAGGACAAAGATAAGCTGCTGCAGCTCTCTTCATTCGCGCTGGATGCGGCCCGAAACGAGCGCCATCTGCGGCGCCAGCGTAACCGGCTAAAAGATCTGCCTAACCTGACGTTCCAGATTGAGGTGCTGCTCTATGAGGCGGGGATCATGAATGAAGAAACGCTGCGAACGCTGGGTGCGAAAGAGAGCTGGCTAAAGATCCGTCAGATTAACAAGGCGCTAAGCATTAAAGTGCTCTTTGCACTTGAGGGGGCCATTGAAGGGTTGCATGAGGCCGCGCTCCCGGCTGACACTCGCCGGGAGCTAACGGAGTGGGTTAATGCGCTGCCTGCGCAGCGCGAGAGTCACTACGCCAGGTAGCAACACGCTGTTGAAGGTGGCAAATTTCCGGCAGCAACGCGATCAGCAGGCCAATTTGCTGGAGCACCAGCGGCGCTTTGCTGTCGGTACCCGGATCGAGATGTGCAATGCGTTGAGACAGTTCGTCCAGCGACTGCTTAACGCGAGGCTCATCGGCAGGCCGATGGTGCAGGGCATCATCGACGTAGCACACCGCGTCATCCAGCAGGTTCAGAATGGCGTGACTGGTCAGTTTTTCGCGGTGGGCGCCCAGGGTAGAAATATAGCTGGTAAACGTGTGGTTCAGGCAAAGCAGCCTGAACGCCGTTTCGCGAATTTCTGCCGTGGCGCGGGGTTCCGTTGACATATTGGAGACGACGGACGCCAGCTCTGCGTCGCTGTTGTGCGCATCGCGGCGGGCGATACGGTAGGCCAGGCGGTTGTCACGGCCCTGGTGGTATTGTTCAAGGATCGCATCCAGGTACCGGCAGTTCGCGTTCATTGCCCGGTCCAGCACGCGGGGTAGATTGCGAAAACGCCAGTCTGGCCAGATAAAGCTGACCGCCGCCCAGGCGATAGCGCAGCCGATGAGGGTATCGAATACGCGCGGCAGGGCGACTTCAAAGCCTTCTCCCAGCAGATTGAAACACAGCAGCACCAGCAGGGTGATAAACATGGTGGCATGCGCATACTGCACGTTGCGAAAAGCAAAGAACAGCACCCCGGTTATCACGATGAGAATGAGCTGCCCCTCAATTGAGGGCACAAAGTAGAGCACCGGTAGCCCGATGGCGACGCCCACCAGCGTGCCGATGATTCGCAACGCCAGGCGGTGTCGGGTGGCGTTGTAGTTGGGCTGACAGACAAACAGGCTGGTCAGCAGGATCCAGTAGCCGTGGTGTAAACCGGTTATCTGAATAAAGGCATAGCCGACGCACAGCACCAGCGACATGCGCACCGCATGGCGGAAAAGCGCAGACTCAGGCGTAAAATTCCGGCTCAGGCGCAGCCACATATCGCTAAAGCCGTGCAGGCTGTCGTCAGCAAGCTGGTTCTCGGCATCAGAGCCCGGCATCGCCAACGCCTGCTCCGACTCGATGGTCGCCAGCTGGGCATCAATCGCGCGCAGGTTATTGAGCAAGAACCCCAGGGCGTTGATATGTTCAGGCGACGTGCCGCTGGCCTGAACGCGATCGAGCGCCGCATCAAGATGGCTAAATGCCCGCTCAAAGCGCGGATCGTGCTGATAAGGGGTGCGCAGCAAAATAGAGCGCGAAAGCTGCTGGCAGGCCTGAGACTGCATCGACAGCAGCCGCTGGAAGCGGAACATCACGTCGCTGTAGCGAAACTTCTCGCGCAGCGCCGCATACTGAACGTGCGAGGAGCTGGCGCGTTCGTGAATATCCTGGGCTACGAAATAGTAGTGCAGCGTTCGACGGGTTCCGCGCTGGCCGCGATCGCCGCGCAGTCGGGTCAGCAGCGAGGCCTTGGTCTGGTTCAGGGTCGCTACCAGCTGGCCGTTTGCCAGGGCCAGATCGTAAAGCGGAGCCTGGCTATCGTCCTCGATGTCCGGGTCGAACAGCCGAGACTTTAACTCAAGATAGTGCGCCAGCTGCTCATAGCTGCGCGCGAGGTTATCCTGCAGCGCACGAACCGGAAAGATAAGATGCCCGGTCAGGGTCAGCAGGTTATACCAGATAGCTCCCAGCAACAGCAGCATGGGTTGTTGATACCACTGGTCGTACAGCGAAACGCCAAGCATGGTATAGATCGCAATCAGCAGTGCGCCAAAGGCGATGGTGGCATAGCGCTGCCCAAGGCCGCCGAGCAGAATAAACCCGCTGGTGGAGAGCGTCAGCCCGAGAGCGAACAGCCAGGGCCACGGAAACAGCAGCTCGACAGAGGCTGAAGCAATAAAGAAGCAAATCAGGGTGATAACAAGGTTGCGCAGGCGCCCGGTGAGTCGGTCGTCGAGATCCGCCAGCGCCCCGGCGACCACACCCAGCGTGAGCGGGATGGTGAGCTTTACGTCGTTAAGCCACCAGGGCAGGGCCGCCGTTCCGCAAAGCGCGATAAAGATTCTGGCATTATAGAGCCAGCTGCTGTTCCAGGTATAGCGGCGAAGCAGTGGGCTTAGCATAAGCGCGGCCACTCCTTTTTACTGAAAACGACGACGCGCATTTGCTTCTCGCGCGGCCTGCGCGACTTCAACTGATACCACTCTGCGCCCAACCGGCCACAGGGCAATTGCGGCAATCTTAAAGTTTGCGATGCCGACCGGAATGCCGATTATCGTGACGCACTGCATAATCCCGGTGAAGATGTGCATCAGGCATAACCACCAGCCAAAGAAAATCAGCCACAGGATATTCAGCAGCGTTCCGCCGGTATTCATCAGCGCGTTTTGCCTCTCCGGGTTAAGTTCATCCACGTGAACCGCTTCGTTACCGTAAGGAACCAGCGACAGCTTGGTGATTTCCCAGCAGGAGCGCGTCAGGGGAAGCGTGAAAATCAGCACGATGCTGACCAGCGTGGCAAAAAGCCATGAAAGGGTGGTGGCAAAACCGCCAAGGACAAAATTCAGGACATTCAAAACGGTACGCATAAACCCTCAGTTCCTTTCGCTATGATGAACGCCGGGTGATTGTAACGTTTTTTTAGGCTGGAGCACCTTAAAACTGGCAGTTAAACTGTCAGGTAATTTATCTCATCGTGGATTTGGCGGGACATGGAACTTAAAGCAACTTCAATGGGCAAACGCCTGGCGCAGCATCCCTACGACAAGGTCGTCCTTCTCAATGCCGGGGTGAGGGTTTCTGGAGAACGCCACGAGTATCTCATTCCGTTTAATCAGCTTCTGGCGATCCACTGCAAGCGCGGGCTGGTATGGGGCGAGCTGGAGTTTGTGCTGCCCGCCGATAAGGTAGTGCGCCTGCACGGCACGGAGTGGGCAGAAACTCAGCATTTCCATCACCATCTGAATGCGCTCTGGCAGCGGTGGAGCCATGAGATGAGCGTGATTGCGGCGCAGGTGCTTGAGCAGGTGCTCGAGGATATTGCCCAGCGCGACGAGCAGCAAAAATGGCTGACCCGCCAGCAAACCGCAGAATTGCAGCAAAAGATTGCGCAGGCCATCGCCGCGCTGCCGTTCCCCGCATCGCGCCTTGATGAATTTGAAAATTGCCGCGAGGCGTGGCGCAAGTGTCAGGCATGGCTCGGCGACATTGATAAGAGTCGGCTGGCGCACAACCAGGCCTGGACCGATGCCATGCTGGTCCGGCATGCGGATTTCTTCCGCAATATCGAATCCTCTCCGCTTAACCCCGCTCAGGCGCGCGCCGTGGTTAACGGCGAGCGGTCGTTGCTGGTGCTGGCGGGGGCCGGCAGCGGCAAGACCTCGGTGCTGGTGGCGCGCGCGGGCTGGCTCCTGACGACGGGCGAGGCCGTGGCGGATCAGATTTTGCTGCTGGCGTTTGGCCGCAAAGCGGCGCAGGAGATGGATGAACGCATCCAGCAGCGCCTGCATACCGAGGATATTTCGGCCCGCACCTTCCATTCCCTGGCGCTGCATATTATTCAGCAGGGCAGCAAAAAGGTACCGGTGGTGAGCAGGCTGGAAAACGACGCTCAGGCGCGCCAGGCGCTGTTTATCAAGGCGTGGCGACAGCAGTGCAGCGAGAAAAAGGCGCAGGCCAAGGGGTGGCGGCAGTGGCTGGAAGAGGAGCTTGGCTGGACGGTGCCGGAAGGCAGCTTCTGGCAGGATGAAAAGCTGGCGCGCCGCCTGGGTTCGCGCCTCGACCGCTGGGTGAGCCTGATGCGCATGCACGGTGGCTCGCAGGCTGAGATGATCGCAAACGCGCCGGAAGCGATCCGCGACCTGTTTTCCAGGCGGGTTAAGCTCATGGCGCCGATGCTTAAAGCCTGGAAAACGGCGCTGAAAGAGGAAAACGCCGTCGATTTTTCCGGCCTCATCCATCAGGCGATTATCATTCTGGAAAAAGGCCGTTTCGTCAGCCCGTGGAAGCATATTCTCGTTGACGAGTTCCAGGATATCTCACCGCAGCGCGCCGCGCTGCTCGCGGCGCTGCGCGCGCAGAATAAGCACACTTCGCTCTTTGCCGTTGGCGATGACTGGCAGGCTATCTACCGCTTCAGCGGCGCGCAGCTCTCCCTGACGACCGCATTCCACCACTATTTTGGCGAAGGCGATCGCAGCGATCTCGACACCACCTACCGCTTTAACTCGCGCATCGGTGAAATAGCTAACCGCTTTGTTCAGCAAAACCCGCACCAGCTGGCAAAGCCGCTGAACAGCCTGACGCAGGGGGACAAAAAGGCGGTGACGCTGCTGCCGGAGGACAAACTGGAGCCGCTGCTGGACAAGCTGAGCGGCTATGCGAAACCGGACGAGCGTATTCTGGTGCTGGCCCGCTACCATCATCTTAAGCCCGCGGCGCTGGAAAAAGCGGCCACCCGCTGGCCGACGCTGCAGCTGGATTTTATGACCATTCACGCCAGCAAGGGCCAGCAGGCAGATTACGTCATCGTGATGGGATTGAAGGACGGCAGCGACGGCTTCCCGGCGCCCGCGCGTGAATCGGTTATGGAAGAAGCGCTGCTTCCGGTGCCGGAAGATTTCCCGGATGCCGAAGAGCGTCGCCTGCTGTACGTGGCGATAACGCGCGCGCGCCATCGCGTCTGGCTGCTGTTCAACAACGATGCGCCATCGACGTTTGTTGATATCCTGAAGAGTCTTGACGTGCCGGTGGCGAGAAAGCCATAACGAAGACAGGCGAAGAGGAGCAGGCCGGTTAAGGCGCAGCCGCCACCCGGCAAAAAAAGCTACTTCAATCTTTCGGCAAGATAGCGCGGATAATCAGGGATCAGGATCTCAACCGGCGAGCCAAACTGCGGTGATTCGATGATGAAATCCGCCGTCGACAGGTTCGTTGCGACGGGAATATTCCACACCGTCGCCAGGCGCAGCAGCGCCTTTACGTCCGGATCGTGAGGCACCGCGTTCAGCGGGTCCCAGAAGAAAATCAGCACATCAATCTTGCCTTCCGAAATCTGCGCGCCAACCTGCTGATCGCCGCCCATCGGGCCGCTCAGCATGGCATTCACCTCAAGACCCGTTTCTCGATGGATCAGGTTGCCGGTGGTGCCGGTGGCGGAGAGCGTGTGCTGCTCCAGCAGCGCCTGATGGCGGCGAACCCAGTTGAGCAGCATCTGCTTACAGTGGTCGTGCGCCACCAGAGCAATGTGTTTGCGTTCGGGGAGGGTGCGAGTTGTCAGTTCCATAAATATGTCCGTCAGTTTATCTGGCTACACGATGACGGGAAGCGCCTGACGCTGCAAGAGAAAGGATGAAAAAATGTGGCTTATGACGACGGTTGCTGCTTTGCCCACTGCATAAAGCGGGCGCGCGTGTCCGGGTCGGCCTGCTGGAACCAGAATTTCAGCCGCTGCTCGGTGAGCGTCTGGGACTGGGGAGGAATGACGTCCAGCTCCGACACGCCGGATAACAGGGTGCTGTCGTCGGCCATCAGGGGGGCGAACTGGGGCAGGGAGGCGCGCCTGTTGGCTTTGTTATAGCTTTGCGTGTCGGCTTCGTAATCGGTCCCCTTAGGGTTTAGCGTCAGTGCCAGAATGTCGAGCTTAACGGGAATAGGCGTTGCATCGCCGTCAAGCAGCTCAATGCGCGGCGCGGCGTCGAATGTTATTGACTCTTTTTCCGTTTCAATGCGCGGAAGATGGAAGTTAACCTGGCTAACGCGCTGCGTGTCGAAGCTCATGACCAGCGGCGAAGAGATATAGGTCCGCTGCTCGTGGTTTGCCAGGCGAATGGTCTTTTCAACGCGAAAAACCACCTGGTGCGGCCCGTTGTCCAGCTCGATGCTGTCAGCCCCGCGCAGCAGCGAGCTCGAGACTTTTTTCCCGTCCAGCACCAGCAGATCGATATCGGTAGAGAGCCTCAGCGTGGTGGCAAAAACGCAAACCGGCATGATTAACGCAATCACCGCAGAGGCAAGGCCGGTTTTCATAGGGCGCTCCTGTTGAAAGGACGTGTGTCGTTATAATGTGTCTACGTTTTTCTCGGTTCACGTTTACTAACATATAGACATAAAACCCCGTTTTGCCCTCATGCGTCCGTATGGGATAGATGGTTGTACCGCGTGCTATGGCGTACACTTTGAAAAAAGCCAGGAGGAAGAGCATGAAAGAGAACGATATTGCCGGGATTCTGACGTCCACACGCACCATTGCGCTGGTCGGGGCAAGCGACAAACCCGATCGCCCAAGCTATCGGGTCATGAAGTATTTGCTCGATCAGGGCTATCACGTTATTCCCGTGTCGCCAAAGGTGGCGGGAAAAACGCTGCTGGGCCAGCAGGGCTACGCCACGCTGGCTGACGTGCCGGAAAAAATTGATATGGTCGATGTATTTCGCAACTCGGAGGCCGCCTGGGGCGTGGCGCAGGAGGCAATCGCTATTGGCGCGAAAACGCTGTGGATGCAGCTTGGGGTGATCAACGAGCAGGCCGCGGTGCTGGCGCGCGACGCGGGGCTGACGGTCGTGATGGACCGCTGTCCGGCGATTGAAATCCCCCGGCTGGGGCTGGCGAAGTGACAAAAAAAGCCCGATAGTCGGGCTTTTTTTTACACCGTTAGTTCCTCAGGCGGGGAGCCTGTAGCTGTTTACGGATCGTTTGTGCGAGTTCGTCCATGGTGGGTTGCTCCGGATGTTCTTCCTGCAGCTCACCGCTCAGCTGTGCTTCAGCAAGATAGGTGTGCACCGGCTGCCCGTCGTCGCCTTCCATGACCACGTGATACCAGGGCGCGGCGCGAAGCTCTGCGTCAACCGCCAGCTCGTCGGCTGACGGTTCATCGAGGGAATACTCCGGGTCGATATCCACGACCACACCCAAATATCCAAGCAAGGTGTGGCGGACCTGCTGGCCGATACCGAATTTGCTGGCAATCATAGTCACCTCCCGGGAAACATTGCTTACGCTCTATGTGCGGGCAATATTTCTC
>AGFT01116178.1_pt1 | contig 26790 bp, 24 predicted proteins | sample 305848 | NCBI WGS metagenome assembly AGFT01 (sample SAMN02954282, study PRJNA62043) | ant fungus garden metagenome | biome: terrestrial; feature: Atta colombica fungus garden; material: fungus garden; isolation source: Atta colombica fungus garden bottom | host: Atta colombica | place: Panama...
GCTTCTTTCCGAACATTTGCATTATCTCACGCCGCATCTTTGATTTAATCGTTCTCGAACGTTAACGCCGCTTTTTCGTCTTGCTACCGCTTCCCCAGCCGATAAACCGGAACGTGTCTCGTCGTGCCCGTCAGGCTATCAAACACCTCCGCTTCGTGCGTTTCGATCGTCATGCCTTTTTTACGTAGGTACATCACGTCCGCCGCGATACGCTGCAGGCCAAACCAGAACAGGCCGTCCAGGGCTGAAACCGTCAGGCCCTCTTCCAGCGCACGTTTCAACCGTTCGCGCGGGGATTTCAGCTCTTTGGCAATCTGCTGATAGGGCGCAGCGGTCGTTCCGGCGGGATCCGTGCGGCGGATGCGGGTCACCAGCCGATACTGAAATTCTTCCGGCATATCGCTCATGTTTGCCTTCAGGCTCCAGATACAGCCAAAACGCTTGCCGTTGAACAGGGCGCTTTTGCGATTGATTTGGAATTTATCCTTGAGCCCGGCAATGAGCTGCGGGGTGCGTATCAGCAGCAGCCGAAAAGGCAGCTCAAAGCTGGTGACGTAATCCATATTCAGCAGCGCAATGCGCAGCCGCTCCTCCGCCCCCGCCTGGGACTGGCGGCACTCGTCCAGCACTTCCGCCCACTGGCGGGCGCGATCGGGCGTCTCGTTAAGCTCGGTAAAACTGTACTTTTCTATCTGATAATCAATCTTATTTATCATGGCGTTAAGGGTGTTTGTTTTCCGATTGCGGGTTACTTTATCAGCACCTTCTGCGGGCAGGAAGAGCATTGTTGATGCTTCCGCTTACGCGCTATGCTTAGCTGAGATAAAAACAACAGAGGCAATGTCATGGATAAAGAGCTACTGGACGCGGGCTACCGGGCCTACACCGGTGAAAAAATTGACGTCTACTTCAACACCGGCATCTGTAAGCACTCGGGAAACTGCGTGCGCGGCAGCGCGGCGCTGTTCAACCTCAAGCGCAAGCCGTGGATCATTCCGGATGAAGTTGATGTGGATACGGTCGTACGCGTGATTGATACCTGCCCGAGCGGTGCGCTGAAGTACCGCCATAAATAAGCGAGGAACCATGGAAATTCTGGAAGGCCATAACAAGTTTTACGTGAACGACGCACAGGGCAATCAGGTCGCCGAGATTGTTTTCGTGCCGACCGGCGAGCACCTGAGCATTATCGAGCATACCGACGTCGATGAGAGCCTGAAGGGGCAGGGCGTGGGCAAGCAGCTGGTGGCGAAAGTGGTGGAAAAAATGCGCGGTGAGAACCGCAAGATTATTCCGCTGTGTCCGTTTGCCAAACACGAGTTTGATAATACGCGGGAATATGACGACATTCGCGCGTAGGTAAAAAGACACCGGCCTTAGCCGGTGTCTTTTTATCGGCGCTGTTCATCAGCAAGAGTGCCGCGATCGCCACCATTCTTGCGCCTGGCGTCCTGCTCACCGGGCGAGCGATTACCCGACAAACATGACCGACACGCACAGCAGGCCGACGATCAGCGTCAGCAGGTTGCCGAGGGAACGATACTGCTTAAGCGAAGGAATCAGGTACGTCGACAGCGTCGGCATGATGAACAAAATCATGGCGATAAGCGGGCCGCTGATGGCGTAAATCATCGAGATCGCATTCGGGTTAATGCAGCAGACCGCGAAGGTAATCAGCGACACGATCAGAATCGACATCGCGCGGTTGAACGCGCGGCTCTTCTTCACGCCAGCCTGATTCAGCGACGATTTTACGATCTCCGTCGCCCCTTCAATCACGCCAAAATAGGTGCCGAGAAACGATTTCGACATCGCGATAATCGCCACGATAATGCCGGAAATGCCTAGCCACGCCGGAGAAGAGGGCATCATCGACAGCGCCGACAGAATGGTCACGCCTTCCTCTTTTGCCGCCACGATGTACGACGGCGGGATAGAGAGCAGGCAGCTAAACACGAAAAACAGCACGCTCAGGCAGATGATCAGGTACGCCACCTTCATGATTTTTTTGCATTTACCCATGGCTGCGTCGCCGTATTTCTCGCGCCGATCGACGGCGAACGTCGAAATAATCGGCGTATGGCTAAAAGCGAAAACCATCACCGGGATCGAAATCCACACCTGATGCAGCGTATGCCGATCGAACGAGACCTGGCCGGTCAGCAGCGAGGGCTGCCAGCTGCCCGTGAGATAGAGGGAGACAAACAGGAAATAGGCAATCAGCGGGAAAACCAGAAAACCCATTACCTTCAGGGTGATATGCCGTCCCATCAGGAAAATAAGGTTTAACACCAGCACCACGCCGAAGCTCACCAGCATCCGCACGGGCGTATCTACCGTCATGCGTTTTGCCAGCTGTTCGGTAAACGAGTTGGTTATCGCCACCGCATAAATCAGCACCACGACGAAGAAGGCCACGAAGTAAAGCGTGGTGATCAGATTGCCGATTTTCTTGCCGTAGTAGTGGGTGACCGCGCCGGTGATCCCTTCATTCCCCTTGGTCTTTGACGACAGGATGAATTGCGCCAGCGCCTTATGCGGCCAGTAGGTTAACGGGTAAGCCACGAGGGCGGTAATGAGCAGGACAATCGCGCCTGCGGAGCCTAGCTGAATAGGCAGGAACAGCGTCCCTGCGCCCACGGCGGTGCCGTATAGGGCGAAACTCCAGAGAGTCTCTTCTTTTGACCAAATTTTCGACATTAGAGCAACGTATCAACTATAAAACGAACAAAAAGAAGTGCAATTTACCATAATTCTGGAGCGAGAGCGCAGTTGCTTCGAAGGAGTTTGGCCAGAGCGGGCGTCCGGCCAGGAGGGCGTTAGCCTGCCAGGGCGCGTCGCTGCTGGCGTCGCTTGATCGCTTTCTCGCGCAGCGTGTCGTATGCCCAGTTATAAAACATGGTGTACGGCAGGAAGAACAGGAAGAAACCGATCTCCAGCGTGAAGGCCTGAAGCAGCGTCACGCCCAGCACGGCGGCAACGATAGACACGCCGATGACGATAAACCCGCACTCAAAGCCCAGCGCGTGCAGGGCGCGAACTTTCGCCGTACGCTTTACCCGCTGCACGGGCCAGAAGCGGTCAAAGCCGAAGTTATAGACAATGTTCCACAGCATCGCCGTCGTCGCCAGGATGATGGTCAGCCCGCCCATTTCAACCACTGAGCGCTGCATGAGCCACGCCGCCGTGGGGGCGAGAATGGCCGTCGCAATCCCTTCAAAACAGACGGCATGGAAGATCCGCTCCGGCAGCTTACGTTGGAGTGCATCTTGTTGTTGCATAGCATTGACCTCGTTAATTCGCCGATATGGGCGGTGTTGGGGCCTATTTTTATCGCAAAAGATGATATATAAAAGATGGTATCCATCGATAAAATAGATACATCTATGCGCTATTCCCCCGAAGCCCTGACGGCGTTTGTTGAAACCGTTGCGGCGGGCTCCTTCTCCGCCGCCGCGCGTCGCCTGCGCAAAAGCCAGTCCACCATCAGCACCTCTATCGCCAACCTTGAGGCGGATCTGGGCGTTGAGCTCTTCGACCGCTCGGCGCGCCAGCCGGTGCTTACCGCGCAGGGCCAGCAGGTGCTGGGGTACGTGCAGTCGATCCTTGCCGCCAGCGCGCGACTGGACGAGCTGGCGGTGACGCTCACGGCGCAGACCGAGGCCCGCCTGACGTTCGTGCTCTCCGATACGCTAAACCCCGCCGTGCTGGAAGAGCTGATGACGCAGTTCGACCAGCGCTTCCCGCATACCGAATTTGAGTGCCTGATCGGCGAAGAAGAGGACGTTATCGACCTGCTGCAGAAGGAGCGGGCGCAGGTTGGCCTGACGGAAGCGCGCGATAGCTATCCGATCGGCATCGGCGTGACCCGGCTTCCCATCCAGACCCGAATGGCGATTTACGTCTCGACCACCCATCCGCTGGCCGGGCAGCACGAAACGCAGGCCGACGAGCTGCACGGCTGGCGTGAGCTGCGGCTGAACACCTACCTTGAGCGCGAGCCGTCGCTGGCGCGGGGGCCGGTCTGGTCCGCGCCAAACTACCTGCTGCTCCTGAGCATGGCGGTGCAGGGATTCGGCTGGTGCGCGCTGCCCTGCGCGCTGGTGGAGGAATTTGCGGCGTCGAAATCGCTGGTACAGCTGAATGTGCCCGGCTGGCCGCGTTCGATCGCCATCGATCTGCTGTGGAATAAGCGATCGCCGCCGGGCGTGGCGGGAAGCTGGCTGCGCCAGTATTTGCAGGACGCGCGCTAATCCTTGTGATTAAACTCACTAATTTTAAACAATTGCGTTAATTGTTGATAACAATGCATCTACTATCGTCATGTCATTTTACCCAGAGGTCGTGATGAAAGATGTCGTTATCGTGGGCGCGCTGCGTACGGCCATTGGCTGTTTTCAGGGCGCACTGGCGCGCCACTCGGCCGTCGATTTAGGCAGCGTGGTGGTCAAAGCGCTGGTGGAACGCAGCGGGATCGCCGCTCATGAAGTTGATGAGGTGATCCTCGGCCAGGTGCTGACCGCCGGCGCCGGGCAAAACCCTGCCCGCCAGGCTGCGCTGAAGGGCGGCCTGCCGAACACCGTTTCCGCCATCACCATCAACGACGTCTGCGGCTCGGGCCTGAAGGCGCTGCACCTTGCCACCCAGGCCATTCAGTGCGGCGAGGCGGAAGTTGTGATTGCGGGCGGCCAGGAAAACATGAGCCGTGCGCCGCACGTGCTCACCGACAGCCGGACCGGCGCGCAGCTGGGCAACAGCCAGCTGCTCGACAGCCTCGTTCACGACGGGCTGTGGGACGCCTTCAACGATTATCACATGGGCGTGACGGCGGAAAACCTGGCGCGCGAGTACGGCATCAGCCGCGAGCTTCAGGACGCCTACGCGCTAAGCTCCCAGCAAAAGGCCCGCGCCGCGATTGATTCCGGGCGCTTTCGCGATGAGATTGTCCCCGTCAGCGCGCTGCGCCAGAACGGCGAAAACATGAGCGTTGACACCGACGAACAGCCGCGCACCGACGCCAGCGCAGAAGGGCTGGCAAAGCTGCATCCGGCGTTTGAAATGATGGGATCGGTCACGGCGGGCAACGCGTCCTCCATTAACGACGGCGCCGCCGCGGTGATGATGATGAGCGAAAGCAAAGCCCAGGAGCTGGATCTCCCCGTGCTGGCGCGCATCAAGGCCTTTGCCAGCGTGGGCGTGGACCCTGCGCTGATGGGCATTGCCCCGGTGTACGCCACCCGACGCTGCCTCGAGCGCGCGGGCTGGGAGCTGGCCGACGTCGATCTGATCGAAGTGAACGAAGCCTATGCGGCGCAGGCCATCTCGGTCGGAAAAATGCTGGAGTGGGATCCGCTGCGGGTTAACGTTAACGGCGGGGCGATTGCGCTTGGCCATCCGATTGGCGCATCGGGCTGCCGCATACTGGTGTCGCTGGTGCATGAAATGATGAAGCGTAACGCCCGCAAAGGGCTTGCCACGCTCTGTATCGGCGGCGGGCAGGGCGTCGCGCTGGCCATCGAACGCTAGCCGATCCGCTTCCGCTCAGCGAAAGCCTCCCGCCGGGAGGCTTTTTTCATTCAGGCGGGCAATTCCATCTTTGAATTTCTGCACCGTTTCTTGTTGATCACGTCAAAAGTTCAAGTCGCATTAATTCATTGTTTAATATAATAAAAAAATCAAATCCTCGATTTTTATGGCGCCGCCGTCACCCCGCATTCGTGATCGCCACTGCACTTCTGGCATTAAGATCCAGGAAAAGTGAAACGATGTTTTAAATGTAATTGAAAAGCCCATTCTCAGCGGATAGTATGTCTCCATCATGAAAACGGAACGTTGTTTCGTTAATTTTTTCTGCCTGTGGGCACGGTCAATTCTGGAGGTTAACGTGGACGTCAGACAAAGCATCCACAGCGCGCATGCGAAAACGCTGGATACTCAGGGGCTGCGCGGTGAATTTTTAGTTGAGCGGGTGTTCGAAGCCGATAAGTACACCATGGTCTACAGCCACATCGACCGCATTATTGTCGGTGGGATCATGCCGGTGGCGCAAACCGTCTCCGTTGGCGGCGAAGTCGGCAAGCAGCTCGGCGTGAGCTATTTCCTGGAACGCCGCGAGCTGGGCGTCATCAACATCGGCGGTCCGGGCACCGTCACGGTGGATGGGCAGTGCTACGAGATCGGCCATCGCGACGCGCTTTACGTTGGTAAGGGCGCGAAAGAGGTAGTCTTTGCCAGCATCGACGCCAGCAAACCGGCGAAGTTTTACTACAACTGCGCTCCGGCCCACACGGCGTATCCCACTAAAAAGGTGACGCCTGCTGACGTCGCGCCGGTGACGCTGGGCGACGACCTTACCAGCAACCGCAGGACCATCAATAAGTACTTTGTGCCGGACGTGCTGGAAACCTGCCAGCTCAGCATGGGCCTGACCGAGCTTGCGCCGGGCAACCTGTGGAACACCATGCCGTGCCACACGCACGAGCGCCGCATGGAAGTCTATTTCTACTTCAACATGGATGACGATGCCTGCGTGTTCCACATGATGGGGCAGCCGCAGGAGACGCGCCACATCGTGATGCACAACGAGCAGGCGGTGATTTCGCCGAGCTGGTCGATTCACTCCGGCGTGGGGACAAAAGCCTATACCTTTATCTGGGGCATGGTCGGCGAGAACCAGGTCTTTGATGACATGGACCACGTTGCGGTTAAGGATCTGCGCTAGTCGCGGGCAGCTATGTATCAATCTGCCTGTTGATGACGGGCGCTGAACGAATAAGGAACAAACATGATTCTGGATGCATTTTCTCTGCAGGGTAAAGTGGCCGTGGTTTCGGGTTGTGACACCGGCCTGGGCCAGGGCATGGCGTTAGGCCTGGCGGAAGCGGGCTGCGATATCGTGGGTATCAACATCGTTGAGCCAACGGAAACCATTGAGCGTGTGACCGCGCTGGGCCGCCGCTTCCTGAGCCTGACCGCCGACCTGCGCAAAATTGACGCTATCCCCGAACTGCTGGAACGCGCGGTGGCGGAGTTTGGCCATATCGATATTCTGGTCAACAACGCGGGCCTGATCCGCCGCGAAGACGCGATCAGCTTTAGCGAGCGCGACTGGGACGACGTGATGAACCTGAACATCAAGAGCGTGTTCTTTATGTCTCAGGCCGCGGCGAAGCACTTTATTGCCCAGGGCAACGGCGGCAAGATTATCAATATCGCCTCCATGCTCTCCTTCCAGGGCGGCATCCGCGTGCCGTCTTACACCGCGTCGAAAAGCGCCGTAATGGGCGTCACCCGCCTGCTGGCGAACGAGTGGGCGAAGCACAACATCAACGTGAATGCGATCGCGCCGGGGTACATGGCGACCAACAATACCCAGCAGCTTCGCGCCGACGAGCAGCGCAGCAGCGAGATCCTCGACCGCATCCCGGCGGGCCGCTGGGGGCTGCCGGACGATCTCAAGGGACCGATTGTGTTCCTCGCGTCTCCGGCATCCGATTACATTAACGGCTACACCGTGGCCGTGGATGGCGGCTGGCTGGCGCGATAAGCCTGGGAATGCCCGTCAGACAGGTGGCACAAAGCCGCTTATCCGACGGGCCTCACGCCACCTAACTCACCATTATCCATACGCCTCAAGACGAAAAATCCATACCTAAAAGGCATAAATGACCTGCATCACAGATTTATTCCTTTTAAATTAGATGATTAACAAAAACTGGCGGTATTTCACCGTTCATTGAAATTGTAATGTCCATCACAGATCGCTATGCCACAGCGAAATCATCCATATCTTCGCGGATTCCCGCCTGACACTTTCTCTGGCTTTCTCGTAATTTCATTGCATGTTTTAGCTGTTCAGGCAGGAAATTATGACATCGATAAATGACTCTACCCTGGCGTCGGGCGTGTTACGCGATACCCGCCGCATGAACCAGTTTGTCTCTATTGCCGCCGCGGTTGCCGGCCTGCTGTTTGGTCTGGATATCGGCGTGATTGCCGGCGCGCTGCCGTTTATTACCGACCACTTTACCCTGAGCAACCGCCTGCAGGAGTGGGTGGTGAGCAGCATGATGCTCGGCGCCGCCATCGGCGCGCTGTTCAACGGCTGGCTCTCGTTCCGCCTTGGGCGCAAGTACAGCCTGATGGTCGGGGCGATCCTCTTTGTCGCAGGATCCATTGGCTCTGCCTTTGCGGCGAACGTGGAAGTGCTGCTGCTCTCCCGCGTGCTGCTGGGCGTCGCGGTTGGGATCGCGTCCTACACCGCACCGCTCTATCTGTCTGAAATGGCGAGCGAAAACGTGCGCGGCAGGATGATCAGCATGTATCAGCTGATGGTCACGCTCGGCATTGTGCTGGCGTTCCTGTCGGATACCTACTTCAGCTACAGCGGCAACTGGCGGGCGATGCTCGGCGTGCTGGCGCTGCCCGCGGTGCTGCTGATTGTGTTAGTCATCTTTTTACCGAACAGCCCGCGCTGGCTGGCGCAAAAAGGGCGCCACGTCGAGGCGGAAGAGGTGCTGCGCATGCTGCGCGACACCTCCGAAAAAGCGCGTGAAGAGCTGAACGAGATCCGCGAAAGCCTGAAGCTCAAGCAGGGCGGGTGGGCGCTGTTCAGGGTAAACCGCAACGTGCGCCGCGCGGTATTTCTCGGCATGCTGCTGCAGGCAATGCAGCAGTTTACCGGCATGAATATCATCATGTACTACGCGCCGCGCATCTTCAAAATGGCCGGGTTTACCACCACCGAACAGCAGATGGTCGCCACCCTGGTGGTGGGGCTGACCTTTATGTTCGCCACCTTCATTGCGGTATTTACCGTCGATAAGGCAGGACGTAAGCCGGCGCTGAAGATTGGCTTTAGCGTCATGGCGATCGGCACGCTGATCCTCGGCTACTGCCTGATGCAGTTCGATAACGGCACGGCGTCGAGCGGGCTCTCCTGGCTGTCGGTGGGGATGACCATGATGTGCATTGCCGGTTATGCGATGAGTGCCGCGCCGGTCGTGTGGATCCTCTGCTCTGAAATCCAGCCGCTGAAATGCCGCGACTTTGGTATCACCTGTTCCACCACCACCAACTGGGTGTCGAACATGATCATCGGCGCGACCTTCCTTACGCTGCTGGACGCAATTGGCGCCGCGGGTACGTTCTGGCTTTATACAGCGCTGAACGTGGTATTTATTGGCATTACGTTCTGGCTGATTCCAGAAACCAAAGGCGTGACGCTGGAGCACATTGAACGCAAGCTGATGGCCGGAGAAAAATTACGCAATATCGGTTTGTGAGGTGAATGCCCGGAACCTGCCGGGCCGGAGTAAGAGAGAGGCCGGGTAAAGGCGAATAGCCCCCGGCCTTTTTTCGCGCTTTAATTATTCTTCTTTTCTCTGAAAGTCACAACGGAGGTATTTGCAAGAGTTATAAAAAAGAGGGTTATTCAGGAATAACTACTAAATATGATAGCGAAGTATCAATTTGGTTTATATCTACTGTCAGATTATTCTTATTTTCTTGTATCATAATCGAAACTCAACGCTCATGCTGTATCGCCCCCCACAGATCAAAACAGAAGAATTGCTATGTCAGTGATGGACTTCAAGAAGAATATGGATGTGGACTTTCCCCGCCATGCCTATGCAGCAAACGATCGGCAAGATATCGATCTCCTTGGCTTACTGGACGTCCTGCTTGCGTCTAAAAAACGCATCATCGCCATTACGTTTGCTTTTGCGCTGGCCGGGCTGGTGGTAGCCTTCCTGCTTCCGCAAAAGTGGACCAGTAAATCGGTGATTACGCCAGCAGAGCAGACGCAGTGGAACCCGCTGCGCCAGATGCTGGTCTCCCTGCAGGTGCTGGACATTGACGTGAAGGTTTCGCGTGCAGATGTTTTTAACCTGTTTATCAAGAAGTTTCAGTCGCAGTCCCTGCTTGAAGAATACATGACATCATCGCCGTTCGTGATGGCCCAGCTGAAAGAGGCTAACGCCGATCCGCTGGAGCTGCACCGCGCGGTGGTCAACATTTCCGACAGGATGAAAGCCGCCGACAACACCCTGGCGAAAGATGCGGACAAAGCGCCGTATGCCTCGTGGACGCTGAGCTTCACCGCCCCCACGGCGGGAGATGCCCAGGCGGTGCTGGACGGTTATATCAAGTACATCACCCGTCTGGTTGAGCAGGAGACGATGCAAAATATCCGCAATCAGGTCGCCCTGAAAACGAAGACGGTGCAGCAGCAGCTGGAGCTGGATCGCGTGCGCCTGACCAACGCGCATAACACCAATTTGCAGCGTCTGAACTACTCCCTGAAAGTGGCGAATGCGGCGGGCATTAAGAAGCCGGTATACAGCAACGGCCAGGCGGTAAAAGACGATCCGGACTACTCCGTAGCGCTGGGGGCGGACGGCATTGCCCAGAAGCTGCAGATTGAGAAGAACCTGAAGGACGTGGCCGAGCTGAACGCTGATTTCCAGAACCGCGAATACTATCTGGCGCAGCTGCAAAAACTGTCGTTTGATGATGTGGCTATTGAGCCGTTTAAATATCAGCTTTCTCCGTCGATGCCGATTAAAAAAGACGGCCCGGGCAAAGCGCTGATTATCGTGCTGGCCGCGTTAGTGGGCGGCCTGCTGGCGTGCGGCAGCGTGTTGCTGCGTGAGGCGATACAGTCCCGACGTCCGCATGTGCAACGCGCGGCGGACTAAACCGTAAGGTGTTAAGAAAGGCGCTATCCATAGCGCCTTTTTTTATTTCAGCCCTCGCTGGCGCTGGAAACGGGCCGATAAGTTTGCTTCACTGGGAAAAACGAACGGGAGGCACCATGAAAACAATCGGGTTATTGGGCGGCATGAGCTGGGAATCAACCATTCCCTATTATCGCCTTATTAATGAGGGCGTAAAACAGCGGCTCGGCGGCCTGCACTCGGCAAGCCTGCTGCTGCACAGCGTGGATTTTCACGACATCGAAGCCTGCCAGGCGAGCGGCGAATGGGATAAAGCGGGCGAGATCCTGGCGCAGGCGGCCCTCGGGCTGGAGCGCGCGGGGGCGGAAGGCATTTTGCTCTGTACCAACACCATGCATAAGGTTGCGTCCCATATCGAAGAGGCCTGCTCGCTGCCGTTTCTGCACATTGCCGACGCAACGGGCCGGGCAATTAGCGACGCGGGCATGTCGCGCGTGGCGCTGCTGGGCACGCGCTACACCATGGAGCAGGACTTTTACCGCGGCCGCTTAACCAGCGCGTTCGGCATTGAAAGCATCATCCCGGACGAAGCCGATCGGGCGCGCATCAACCAGATTATCTTCGAGGAGCTGTGCCTCGGCACCTTCAGCGAAACGTCCCGCGCGTACTACGTCAGCGTGATTGAGAAGCTGGCGCAGCAGGGCGCGGAGGGCGTTATTTTTGGCTGCACCGAGATCGGCCTGCTGGTCCCGGCCGAGCGAAGCCCTGTCCCGGTATTCGATACCGCAGCCATTCACGCGGCGGATGCCGTGGAATTTATGCTGTCATAAGGGGTTTTGCCGGTCAGGCAAGCGAAGCGCCACCTGACGCGCGTACGCCGTTAACTGCTCGCTAAAGGCATCGACGAGCGCTGATGCCGGCCGGTGCAGCGGGCGAATCAGGCTTACGGTAAACGGCACCGATACGCTAAATGGACGGATCGCGATGTCGCTTCCGGCGTAGTCCAGCGCCGTAAGCGGGTTAACGACGGAAACCCCGACGCCCGCGCGCACCATGGCGCAAATTGACGCGGCGCTGTGCGTATCGACCACCATCCTTCTTTTCACCTGATGCTCGGCAAACAGCGAATCCAGCAGCTGGCGATAGCTGTCGGTTTGCGACAGGCTAATGTAGTTCTCGCCGTGAAAATCGGCCGGGGTTAGGACGCTTTTTTCGGCAAGCGGATGCCCGGCAGGCAGGACGCAAACTTCGTCCAAAGAGAGCAGCTCCGTGCGCGACGTGCCCGCGGGGGTCGCGAGCGTTTCGGTCAGGCCGAGATCGTGGCGCTGCGCGGAGAGCCACTCTTCAAGCAGCGGCGATTCCTGCGGAATAATCGACAGGCTCACGTCCGGATAGCGGGCGAGGAAGGGCTGGAGCAGCGCGGGCAGAAAGGACTGTGAGAACATCGGCAGGCAGACGATGGACAGCTCGCCCTGGCGAAATTCCCGCAGGCTCTCCGCCGCGCTCACGATCCTGTCCAGCCCGTACCAGGAGCGCTGAACCTCTTCAAACAGGCGCAATCCCTGAACCGTGGGGTGCAGCCTGCCGCGCGCGCGTTCGAATAATTTCAGATCCAGCACTTTTTCAAAGCGCGCCAGCTCGCGGCTCACGGTCGGCTGCGAGGTATGCAGCATCTGCGCGGCTTCGGTGAGGTTGCCGGTGGTCATGACCGCGTGAAAAATTTCGATATGGCGTAGATTGATGACGGGCATAGGGCACCTGTGGCTGTAAGTAATCCATATCATTTTTGCATAGACTCGCGAAAAAACGATATTTTTTATTCCCTACTCGCTGTGGCGTAATAGAACAAAATGACCATCCCGGAGAACACCATGCCACGCCCGCTCAACCAAACGGATACCGATCTCAACGCTGATAACCTGCTGCGCCTGCCTGCCGAATTTGGCTGCCCGGTGTGGGTTTACGACGCGCAGATTATTCGCGAGAAGATCGCCGCGCTGCATCGGTTTGACGTGGTGCGCTTCGCGCAAAAGGCCTGCTCCAATATCCACATTCTGCGCCTGATGCGCGAGCAGGGCGTAAAGGTGGACTCCGTGTCCTTAGGCGAAATTGAGCGCGCGCTGGCGGCAGGCTTCGATCCGAAAGCCGACAGCGACGCGATCGTCTTTACCGCCGACGTGATTGACGGCGCGACGCTTGCGCGCGTGCATGAGCTGCAGATCCCGGTGAACGCCGGATCGGTGGATATGCTGGAACAGCTCGGGGAGGTTTCACCGGGCCATCGCGTCTGGCTGCGCGTCAACCCGGGCTTCGGCCACGGTCATAGCCAGAAAACCAATACCGGCGGCGAAAACAGCAAGCACGGCATCTGGTATGCCGATCTTCCGGCCGCGCTGGCGGTGCTGCAGCGCTACGGCCTGAAGCTGGTGGGCATTCACATGCACATCGGTTCGGGCGTGGACTACGGCCACCTTGAGCAGGTCTGCGGCGCGATGGTGCAGCAGGTGATCGACTTTGGCGAGGATCTGGAGGCGATCTCCGCGGGCGGCGGGCTGTCCATTCCTTACCGCGAAGGGGAAGAGGCGATCGACACCGATCACTACTACGGCCTGTGGAGCGCCGCGCGCGACAAAATCGCCGCGCATCTGGGCCATGCGGTGAAGCTGGAGATCGAACCGGGGCGCTTCCTGGTGGCGGAGTCCGGCGTGCTGGTGGCGCAGGTTCGCAGCGTGAAGGAGATGGGAAGCCGCCACTTCGTGCTGATCGACGCGGGCTTTAACGATCTGATGCGCCCGTCAATGTACGGCAGCTACCACCACATCAGCGCGCTGGCCGCCGACGGCCGCGACTTAACCGATGCGCCGCGCAGAGAGACCGTGGTGGCGGGCCCGCTGTGTGAATCCGGCGACGTGTTCACCCAGCAGGAAGGCGGAAAAGTTGAAACCCGCTCCCTGCCGGACGTCAAACCCGGAGATTATCTGGTGCTGCACGATACCGGCGCGTACGGGGCGTCCATGTCGTCCAACTACAACAGCCGCCCGCTGCTGCCGGAAGTATTGTTTGATAACGGCGCAGCGAAGCTGATCCGCCGTCGCCAGACGATTCAGGAGCTTATCGCGCTTGAGTGCTTCTGAGTAAAGTACGGCCCCGTCGTCACCGAGTCGCGCAGCACCAGCGTGCCGGTAAACGGCGGGATCGCTTCGACCGGCTGGTTCTTTGCCAGCCGAATCGCCTGATCGATAGCGGTCACGATCATATTATCGATCGGCAAATAGACCGACGAAAGCGCAGGCTCCAGCCACTTCGCGCTCGGCGCGTCGTCAAAACCGAACAGCGAAACGTCCTGCGGGATGCGCAGCCCCGCCTGGTGCAACGCCTTTGACGCGCCCAGCGCCATATCGTCATTGCAGGCAAACAGCGCGCTGTATGAAACCCCTTCGGCAATCAGCTCCTTGCACAGCTCGTATCCCCGCGTCATGCCCGCATCGCCATACTTTATGCGCCGTTCGTCGAGGCGGATCCCGTGTTTTTCCAGCGCCTTGCGGTAGCCCATCAGGCGCGCTTTACCGGTTGGGGTATGGATCGGCACGGTGATGCAGGCTATTTCGCGATGGCCCTGGTTGATCAGGTAATCCACGGCCTTAAAGGCGGCGTCCTGCTGCTCGAAGAACACGCAGCGGTCGGGCGCCTGGCTGACCTCGCGGTTGATAACCACCAGCGGCATGGGCACGGAGTGGATCAGCTTCATGATCGCTTTTTCACTCATGTAGCGGGTGTACAGCACGATGGCGTCGCATTTGCGGTCGGCCAGCATCTGCACCGCCTGCTCTTCCTGCTCGGGCGCATCGTGGCCGTCGGTGACGATCAGCTGCTTGCCGTGCGTTTCGGTTTGCCGCGAGGCCTGCTGCAGCAGGCGGCCAAAGTAGAAGCCGTCAAACGTGGAAACCACCAGGCCAATGCTGTTGCTGGTCTGATTGGCCAGCGAGCGCGCGAGGAAGTTTGGCCGATACCCCAGCTCTTCCATCGCCTTAAAGACCTGCTGACGCGTACTCTCCTTAACCTGACCCGTGCCGTTCAGCACGCGCGAGACGGTCGCTTTCGACACGCCCGCGCGCAGCGAGACATCCAGCATTGTTGCCATTAGACATTCCTGATTCCACGTAACTCCGTGCAGTTTAACACAGACCAGCCGGCCCTTAAGCGACGCGGGAAGGGCAAAACACCTATCACGATCACGCTTTTTGGACGCGATCCGACCGCGCAAGATAAATGGCTGGATGTGGTATACCAAAATAGTCATAAATCATCATTTGGAATACCTGTAGTGGCGTTGGGAGTTTAATCACAGAATAAAAGCACCGTGGTGGCTATTTTTGGTATGCCAATAGTATCCGGCTGTACACCTTATTCAATAAAAGCCCTTTTACTGAGGTAATACCCTATGGCATTACAGGAAAAACTGATCGACGCTCTGGGCGGTTTTGCCACCAAGTTCAACAGCTATCGCTACATCATGGCGATCAAGTCTGCCTTTATTACCCTGATGCCGGTCATCATCGTTGGCGCTTTTTCGGTGCTGATCTCCAACATGGTGCTGGATCCGAAAAACGGCCTCGCAAGCTTCGACTCGCTGGCGTTTCTTGCCGCGCTGAAGCCGATCACCAGCGCGCTCAACTACGCCACGCTGAACTTTCTCAATATCGGCGCGGTGTTTTTGATTGGCGTGGAGCTGGGGCGCATCAACGGCATCAAATCGCTGTTCCCCGGCCTGCTGGCGGTGATCTGCTTTATCTGCGTCACGCCGACCACCGTCGAGATGCTGGTGGACGGCGAAATGCACGTGGTGAAAGACGTGCTGCTGCGCCAGTTTTCGGACACCCGCAGCCTGTTCCTCGGCATGTTTATCGCCATTCTGTCCGTCGAGGTCTATTGCTGGCTGGAGAACCGCAACGGGCTGAAAATCAAAATGCCGGACACCGTGCCGCCTAACGTGGCCGCCTCCTTCTCGGCGCTGATCCCCGCCATTATCACCACCACCGCGATTGCGACATTCGGCTTTGTGTTCCACCAGGCTACCGGCATGTATCTCTACGATGCGGTGTATCAGGTGGTGCAGCAGCCGCTGGAGCGCGTGGTGCAAAGCCTGCCCGGCATTCTGCTGCTGATGTTCGTTGCCCAGCTGTTCTGGGTGATCGGCATCCACGGCAACCAGATGATCAAACCGATCCGCGAGCCGCTGCTGCTGGGGGCCATTACCGTCAACATGAGCGCGTTTGAGCAGGGCAAAGAGGTGCCGAACATCATCACCATGCCGTTCTGGGATGTGTACATGAGCATCGGCGGCTCCGGGCTGACCATCGGCCTGCTGATTGCGGTGATGATTGCCACCAGGCGCAAAGAGATGAAGGAGATCGCCAAGCTCTCTATCGGCCCCGGCCTGTTTAACATCAACGAGCCGGTGATCTTCGGCATGCCGATCATGCTCAACCCGATCCTCGCGATCCCCTTCATCATCACGCCGCTGGTCACGGGAACGATCGGCTACTTCGCCACGGCCGCTGGCTTTGCTGGCAAAGCGGTGGTGATGGTGCCGTGGACGACGCCGCCGCTGATCAACGCCTGGCTTTCCACCGCCGGTTCAATGGGGGCCGTCGTCACCCAGCTGATCTGCATCGTGACCGCCGTCATTATCTACCTGCCGTTCGTGAAAATTGCCTCGCGCCGCGCGGAGCAGGCCGCGCTGCAGCAGGCCACCGACAACGCATGAGGATGTTATGAGCACAAAACAGATAGCGATACCGCAGGATTTCATTCTCGGCGCGGCCGCCTCGGCGTGGCAAACCGAAGGCTGGAGCGGCAAAAAAGCGGGGCAGGATTCGTGGATCGACCTGTGGTACAAAAACGATCGCCACGTCTGGCATAACGGCTATGGCCCGGCGGTGGCGACCGATTTTATCAACCGCTATCGCGAAGACGTGGCGCTGATGAAGCAGGCGGGGCTCACGCACTACCGCACGTCGATCAACTGGTCGCGTTTTTTAACCGACTATGAAAACGCGACGGTGGATGAAGAGTACGCCGCCTACTACGACGCGCTGTTTGACGAAATGCACCGGCAGGGCATCGAGCCGATGATCTGCCTGGAGCATTACGAACTGCCGGGCGCGCTGCTGGAAGCCTACGGCGGCTGGGGATCAAAGCACGTCGTTGAGCTTTTCGTTCGCTATGCCGGGAAGGTGTTCGAACGCTACCGCGGCAAGGTAACCCGCTGGTTCACCTTCAACGAGCCGATCGTGGTGCAGACCCGCGTCTACCTCGACGCGCTGCGCTGGCCGTACGAGCAAAACACCGCGAAATGGATGCAGTGGAACCACCACAAGGTGCTGGCGACGGCGAAGGTGGTGAAGCTGTTTCGCGAGAGGGGCTACCCCGGCACGGTGGGCTGTATTCTCAATCCGGAAGTGACCTACCCGCGCTCGCACGCGCCGCACGACCTGCGCGCGGCAGAGATTTACGATCTCTTTTACAACCGCGTCTTCCTCGATCCGCTGGTCCACGGGCGCTATCCGCAGGAACTGTTTACCCTGCTGGAGCAGCATCAGGTGCAGTGGGACTATACGGCAGACGAGCTGGCGCTGATCGCGGAAAACACCGTCGACGAGCTGGGCATTAATCTTTACTACCCGCACCGGGTGAAGGCGCCGTCCCGCGCCTGGCATCCCGACACGCCGTTCCATCCCGCCTGGTATTACGAGCCGTTCGAGCTGCCGGGGCGGCGAATGAACGCGTCCCGCGGCTGGGAAATCTACCCGCGCATTATCTACGACATGGCGATGCGGATTAAGAACGACTATCGCAACATTGACTGGTTCGTGGCGGAGAGCGGCATGGGCGTGGAGAACGAAGCGCAGTTCCGCAACCGCGACGGCATCATTGAAGATAGCTACCGCATCGACTTCATCAGCGAACATCTTTACTGCGCGCTGCTGGCGCGGGAGGAGGGGGCGAACTGCCGCGGCTACATGCTGTGGGCGTTTACCGATAACGTTTCGCCGATGAACGCCTTTAAGAATCGCTACGGGCTGATTGAGATCGATCTCGATGATAGCCGCGCCCGGCGCGCGAAAAAATCCGCCTCCTGGTTCCGCCAGCTGCGCGATGGGCGCGTGCTCACGCTAAGCGTTGACGATGAATGGAAGTAAGCGAAAAGCGCGGGTTCTGGTAAAATAGTGCACAAACTGGCCGGGAGGACGCCCGGCCTGCGCACTAACTGACTAACAGGTGAAAACGTGGATAAGGCTGTCATCCTGCCGGAAAGAAAACAGTACCAGGAAATTGGCGAGGATTTACGGGCGCAAATTATCCAGGGACATTATCCCGTGGGATCGCGCCTGCCGCCGGAGCGCAACATTGCCGAGACCTACGGCGTCAGCCGCACCATCGTGCGCGAGGCGCTGCTGATGCTGGAGCTTCAGGGCACGGTGGATATCCGCCAGGGCTCGGGCGTGTACGTGATGCGTATTCCTGAAGAGCACGAAAATGAGGAGGAGCGCTTCCTCAACAGCGACGTCGGGCCGTTTGAGATTTTGCAGGCGCGCCAGCTGCTGGAAAGCAACATTGCCGCGTTTGCCGCCAAAATGGCGACGCGAGCCGATATCGACAACCTGCGCCGCATTATCGAGCAGGAGCAGCGGGCGATTGCCGCCGACGATCGCAGCCAGGATAACAACAAGATGTTTCACCTGGTGCTGGCGGGCGCCACGCAGAACCAGATGCTGCTGGCGACGGTCGAAAGCGTCTGGCACCACATGGACAGCAGCCCGCTGTGGCAGCAGTTCAACGCGCATATCGCCAGCCGCGCGTATCGCCTGAAGTGGCTGGGCGACCGGCAGACCATCCTCGCCGCGCTGCGCCGCCGCGACGTGATGGGCGCCTGGCAGGCGATGTTCCAGCATCTTGAAAACGTCAAAAAAAGCCTGCTGGAACTCTCGGATGAAGACGCGCCGGATTTTGACGGCTATCTTTTCGAATCCGTGCCGCTTTTTCAGGGGAAGCTGGTGTGACTATCCTGCCGCTGTACGCCGCGCCGCAGTTTACCGAACGGGTCATCGACTGCACCTGGGGCGCCTTCGGCGACGGGCTCCCGCGCGCCTTTTTCCAGAGCATTGTCGAACACAGCCTGACGCCAGACGCGCTGCCGCTTACGTTCGTTGCCGTGGAGGGTGAACGGCTGCTGGGCACCGTTGGGCTGTGGCGCTGCGACCTGATTGCCCGTCAGGATCTTTTCCCCTGGCTGGCATCGCTTTACGTTGACGAATCGGCGCGGGGGCAGGGGCTGGCGGGGCGTTTACAGCAGCACGTGCAGGCGTATGCCAGGCAGGCCGGGTACACCGAGCTTCACCTCTGGTCAGCCTGCCGCGACTTCTACGAACGCTACGGCTGGCAGTACATCGGTGACGGGCTGGAATACCCGGATAAAACGGTGCATCTCTATCGCTATTCGCTCTGATCTTCCGCGGGGGACGCCACGGAGTGACGACGGACCAGCGTCGGGCTAAACAGGTGCGTAATCTCCGGCGGCGTGTGGTTATCCGCCAGCGCGAGGGCCAGCTCCGCCGCCTGCGTTGCCATGGTGACAATCGGGTAGCGCACGGTGGTCAGGCGCGGGCGCACGTAGCGAGACACCAGCACGTCATCAAACCCAATCAGCGAAATCTCTGCCGGAACGTCGATTCCGTTGTCGTTTAATACGCCCATCGCCCCGGCGGCCATCGAATCGTTGTAGCTGGCGATGGCCGTAAAGTTCTTTCCACGGCCGAGAAGCTCGGTCATCGCCTGTTCGCCGCCGCTCTCGTCCGGCTCGCCGTAGGCCACCAGCCTGTCGTTGCACGGCAGGCCGTTTTCGCGCAGCGCGTCGTAATAGCCCTGCAGGCGATCTTCCGCGTCGGAAATCGGGTGGTTTGAGCAGAGATACCCGATGCGGGTATGGCCCTGCTGGATCAGATGGCGGGTGGCAAGCCAGGCTCCGTAGCGGTCGTCGAGCGCCACGCAGCGCTGTTCAAAGCCGGGAATAATGCGGTTGATAATCACCATGCCGGGGATCTGCTTCATCAGGTGAATCAGCTCGGCGTCGGGGATCATTTTGGCGTGAACCACCAGCGCGGCGCAGCGGTGGCGAATCAGCTGTTCGATAGCCTGGCGTTCTTTGAGTTCGTTATGGTAGCCGTTACCGATCAGCAGAAAGTTGCCCGTCTGGTACGACACCTGCTCCACGGCTTTGACCATCGCGCCAAAAAAGGGATCGGAGACGTCGCCTACGACCAGGCCAATCGTCTCGGTCGACTGCTGGGCCAGCGCGCGCGCGTTGGCGTTGGGATGATAGTTCAGGCTTTCCATGGCGCTTTGCACGGCCTGGCGCGATGCCTCGCTGGCTTTCGGGGAAGCGTTAATCACGCGCGAGACGGTTGCGACGGAAACGCCCGCCAGCCGGGCCACGTCCTTAATTGTCGCCATTTAATACCTTCTTATTAGGGGTAAGCGTTTACACACCAATTAGTGTTGCGGAAAAGCGGCGGGCATTCAAGGGGGGAGGGATTGTGAACCTAACAAACGTGACGCAGAACACCCGGCCCTGTGTAATCGTTACACGCCCAGGCGTGACAAAATAATGACAATCTGAACCTTTAGTTACACTTTGCCTCAGGCTGTTGCGATTGTCCGATAGCCAGCATCGCGGGCGGATTGCTAGAGTCGAGATCCCAGAGGTATTGATAGGTGGAATCAACTCCGGTTGATTAACACGACTTACACCAGCCTGCGTTCTTACGCAGGTTTTTTTTTGCCTGAAAGTTCAACCTGTAACAGCAAAAGATAATATTCACACCTGGTTGCATTTCGGTTCATTCCCTTGCGTTTTGCCGCTGGCGAAGCGGGTAGCGAAGGACCACAATCAAGATCCCAGAGGTATTGATTGGTGAGAATTCTTAGTACGGTTTCGTACTCTTCTCTTGCACCAGCCTGCGCGGATGCGCAGGTTTTTTTTCGCCTCTATTTTTGCTGTCGCTCCCCTGTCACTTCTCGTGTAATCTGCCACTCTTTAAGCTAACCCTTCACACTGGCTGGCAAAGGGAGTTGAGATGCTATTTGGGTTCTTTCGCACACTGTTCCGCATTCTGTTTCGCGTCCGCATCGCCGGCGATGCTCAGGCGCTTAACGGCGAGCGCGTACTGATTACGCCAAACCACGTTTCCTTTATTGACGGCATTCTGCTGGCGCTGTTTTTGCCGGTGCGTCCGGTATTCGCGGTCTACACCTCCATCAGCCAGCAGTGGTTTATGCGCTGGCTGGCACCGCTGATCGATTTTGTACCGCTCGACCCAACAAAGCCGATGATGATTAAGCACCTGGTGCGCCTGATTGAGCAGGGGCGTCCGGTGGTCATATTCCCGGAGGGACGGATCTCCGTCACCGGCTCGCTGATGAAAATTTATGACGGCGCGGGGTTTGTGGCCGCGAAGTCCAGGGCAACCGTCGTTCCGCTGCGCATTGAAGGCGCGGAGCTAACCCACTTCAGCCGCCTGAAAGGGCTGGTTAAGCAGCGCCTGTTCCCGACCATTACCCTGCACATTCTGCCGCCGACGTCGCTGCCGATGCCGGACGCGCCGCGCGCCCGCGATCGGCGTAAAATTGCCGGCGAAATGCTGCATCAGATCATGATGGAAGCGCGCATGGCGGTTCGCCCGCGCGAAACGCTGTACGAGTCCCTGCTGTCGGCGCAGTATCGCTACGGCGCGAAGAAGAACTGCATTGAAGACGTTAACTTTACGCCGGACACCTATCGCAAGCTGCTGACCAAGACCCTGTTCGTCGGGCGCATTCTTGAGAAGTACAGCGAGCGCGGCGAAAAGATTGGCCTGATGCTGCCGAACGCGGGGATCAGCGCGGCGGTGATCTTCGGTGCCGTCTCGCGCGGGCGCATCCCGGCGATGATGAACTACACGGCGGGCGTCAAGGGGCTAACCAGCGCCATCACGGCGGCGCAAATCAACACCGTCTTCACCTCCCGCCAGTTTCTCGACAAGGGCAAGCTGTGGCACCTGCCGGAACAGCTCACGCAGGTTCGCTGGGTATTCCTTGAAGATTTAAAAGCGGACGTCACTACGGGCGACAAGCTGTGGATCTTCGCCCACCTGCTGATGCCGCGCCTGGCGCAGGTGAAGCAGAAGCCGGAAGACGACGCGATTATCCTCTTTACCTCTGGATCTGAAGGCAACCCGAAGGGCGTCGTTCACAGCCACAAAAGCATTCTGGCGAACGTAGAGCAGATCAAAACCATCGCCGATTTCACCGCGAAAGACCGCTTTATGTCGGCGCTGCCGCTGTTCCATTCGTTTGGCCTGACGGTGGGCCTGTTTACGCCGCTGCTGACCGGGGCGGAAGTGTTCCTTTATCCAAGCCCGCTGCACTACCGCGTGGTGCCGGAGCTGGTGTATGACCGCAACTGCACCGTGCTCTTCGGCACCTCAACCTTCCTCGGCAACTATGCCCGCTTCGCCAACCCGTACGACTTCTTCCGCGTGCGGTATGTGGTTGCCGGGGCCGAGAAGCTCCAGGAGAGCACGCGCCAGGTCTGGCAGGACAAGTTTGGCCTGCGCATTCTGGAAGGCTACGGCGTGACGGAGTGCGCGCCGGTGGTCTCCATCAACGTGCCGATGGCCGCGAAGCCGGGTACGGTGGGAAGGCTGCTGCCGGGGCTGGACGCGCGGCTGCTGGCGGTGCCGGGCATTGAGGACGGCGGTCGCCTGCAGCTGAAAGGGCCAAACGTGATGAACGGCTATCTGCGGGTCGAAAACCCGGGCGTGCTGGAAGCGCCGACGGCGGAAAACGTCAACGGCGACATCGAGACCGGCTGGTACGATACCGGCGACATTGTTCGCTTCGACGAGCAGGGCTACGTGCAGATCCAGGGACGCGCTAAGCGCTTCGCCAAGATCGCGGGTGAAATGGTCTCGCTTGAAACGGTGGAACAGCTGGCGATGGCGGTCTCTGCCGACAAGCTTCACGCCACAGTAGTGAAAAGCGACGCCAGCAAAGGGGAAGCGCTGGTGCTCTTCACCACCGACAGCGAGCTTAAGCGCGATCGGCTGCTTAAGCACGCGCGCGAGCACGGCATTCCCGAGCTGGCGGTACCGCGCGATATTCGCTACCTCAAACAGCTTCCGGTGCTGGGCAGCGGCAAGCCCGATTTCGTGACCCTTAAGGGCATGGTTGAAGAGGCGGAACAGCATAATGCGTGAGTCAGCACACACTAACACCTCTATCTGGTCGAAAAGCATGATGGCGGTTATTGCCGCCCAGTTTCTCTCCGCCTTCGGCGATAACGCGCTGCTGTTTGCCACGCTGGCGCTGCTCAAGGCCGAGTTTTACCCCGACTGGAGCCAGCCGGTGCTGCAGATGGTGTTTGTGGGTGCTTACATCATCTTTGCGCCTTTTGTGGGGCAGGTGGCCGATAGCTTCCCGAAAGGCCGGGTGATGATGTTCGCCAACGGCCTTAAGCTGCTCGGCGCCGCCAGCATCTGCTTCGGCATCAACCCGTTTATCGGCTACACGCTGGTGGGCATTGGCGCGGCGGCCTATTCTCCGGCGAAGTACGGCATTCTGGGCGAACTGACGACCGGCGATAAGCTGGTCAAGGCCAACGGCCTGATGGAGTCCTCGACCATTGCGGCAATCCTGGTGGGCTCGGTAGCGGGCGGCGTGCTGGCCGACTGGCACGTGCTGGCCGCGCTGGGCGTCTGCGCCGTGGTTTACGGCGGGGCGGTAATCGCTAACCTGTTTATTCCTGCGCTGCCGGTGGCGCGCCCGGGCCAGTCCTGGCGTTTTGGGCCGATGACGAGCAGCTTCTTCAACGCCTGCCGCGTGCTGTGGCGCAACGGCGAAACCCGTTTTTCGCTGATGGGCACCAGCATGTTCTGGGGCGCGGGCGTTACCCTGCGCTTTCTGCTGGTGCTGTGGGTGCCCGTGGCGCTGGGGATCGTCGACAACGCGACGCCGACCTATCTTAATGCGATGGTGGCGATTGGGATTGTCGTCGGCGCGGGGGCGGCGGCGAAGCTGGTGACGCTGGAGACGGTCGCGCGCTGTATGCCCGCGGGGATACTTATCGGCGTTGTGGTGCTGATCTTCTCGGTCCAGCACGTGCTGCTGCCCGCGTATGCTCTGCTGATCCTGATGGGCATGCTGGGCGGCTTCTTCGTGGTTCCGCTGAACGCGCTATTGCAGGAGCGCGGCAAGCAGACCGTGGGGGCAGGCAATGCGATTGCGGTGCAAAACCTGGGCGAAAACATCGCCATGCTGCTGATGCTGGGGCTCTATTCGCTGGCGGTGAAGGCGGGCGCGCCGGTGGTGGCGATCGGCATCGGGTTTGGCGCGCTGTTTGCGCTGGCGATTAGCGGGCTGTGGATCTGGCAGCGTCGGCGCTGATATCCCTGCCCGGTGGCGGCCTGCTGTTCGGAATATGCGGCCTGATGCCCTCTCCCACGGGAGAGGGCGCAAACACCCAAAACGGCAACGCTGTTGCCGTTTTGCTTTTATTACGGCGCCGGGTATGTATAAACCTGATGCACCGCCTCAATCTCCGCTAACACTTCTTCACTCAGGTTCAGATGGAAACTCTCAACGTTGGTTTTCAGCTGTTCCATCGTGGTTGCGCCCAGCAGGGTGCTCGCCACAAACGGCTGGCGACGCACGAAGGCTAGCGCCATCTGCGCAGGATCCAGACCGTGACGCCTGGCGATATCCACGTAGGCCGCCACGGCCTTCTGCGTCTGCTCGCCGCTGTAGCGGGTGAAACGGCTGAAAAGCGTGTTGCGCGCGCCAGCGGGCTTCGCGCCGTTCAGGTATTTCCCGGTCAGCGTGCCAAAGCCCAGGCAGGAGTATGCCAGCAGCTCCACCTCTTCGTACTGCGTCACTTCCGCCAGGCCGACTTCATAGCTGCGGTTCAGCAGGCTGTAGGGGTTCTGGATGGTGACTATGCGCGGCAGATCGTGCTTGTCCGCGAGATGCAGATAGCGCATCACCCCAAACGCCGTTTCGTTCGACACGCCGATGTAGCGGATTTTGCCCGCGCGCTGGCACTCCGTCAGCGCCTCCAGCGTTTCAAGCAGGCTCACGGCAGGGGCGCTCTCGTTCCAGCTGTAGCCGAGCTTGCCGAAGCAGTTGGTCGGGCGCTGCGGCCAGTGTACCTGGTACAGATCAAGATAGTCGGTTTGCAGACGCTTCAGGCTGGCATCCAGCGCGGCGCGAATGTTCTTGCGATCGAGGATCTGATTCGGGCGGATCCCGGCATCGTTATTGCGCGACGGGCCGCTGACTTTCGAGGCGATAACCAGCTTTTCGCGATTGCCGCGTTGTGCCAGCCAGTTGCCGACGTAGGTTTCGGTTAGGCCCTGGGTCTCCGGGCGAGGAGGAACAGGGTACATCTCAGCCACGTCAATCAGGTTAATCCCCTGGCTGACGGCGTAATCGAGCTGCGCGTGGGCATCGGCTTCGCTGTTTTGTTCACCAAACGTCATCGTGCCCAGCCCCAGTTGGCTGACTTCCAGTGCGCTATGGGGGATACGGTGATAATGCATAGCCGGCTTCCTTCAATTGACCAATAAACCGCGTCAGGAACCTCCCGACAAAGGAATATAAACATGGCAGAGGGGAAGCGAAAGGGGAAGGAAAAAATCAAAAAGGTCAGTAAGCCACTGACCTTTATCGGTTATCGCTCGATAATCTGTGAGACTTCGTCGCGATTGATCTGCATCTTATTGCCCTGCTGATCGTGGTAGCTCACCAGCCCGGTATCATCGTCGACTTCGGGTTTACCGTCCGTCAGGATCATACGACCGTCTTTGGTCGCCATCACGTAATCGCTGCTGCAGCCCGAAACGGCAAACGCTAAACCGACCGCCGAGATTATCACTGCCCATTTTTTCATCGTTATCATCCTCATCTGACTCGTATCACATCATAGTCTAGTAATAACCTGATAATTCGACAGGGGAAAGCGGTTAAATCTTAAAACCCGGTGATTATGTTATCCAGAGCGCAAAATTTGGTTAAAAAGTTAGGTATTGAGTAAGAAATGACGCGCCAGCAGCGCACCGGTGAAATTCTTTTTAAGGTAAAACCCGCGCGGCAGCGTCAGGATCGGCTCGCCTCGCGCGCCGACCGCTTCGGTGAGCGCCTTGCTGTTGGCCGCCTTCGGGCGAAGCTGCAGCACTTCACCGTGTCGTGCGGTAATGCGCTCCACCTGGCCAAGCACAATCATGTCCATCAGCTCTTCCCAGTCCTGAGAGAGCTGCCTCTCTTCCTCTTCATCGGGGCTCCAGAGCAGGGGCGCGCCTATGCGCCTCTCCGCAAGCGGGATCTGCCGATCGCCCTCTACGGGCACCCACAAAACGCGCTTGAGCTTATGCCGGACGTGGCTGGTTTCCCAGGTCACACCGCTATTGCCCGTCAGCGGGGCGACGCAGACAAAGGTGGTTTCCAGCGGTCTGCCCTGGCCGTCAATCGGGATCGTTTTCAGCTCAACGCCGAGCGCGGCAAAATCCTGTTCCGGCTTGCTGCCCGCGCTGGCGCCCAGCCAAAGCTCCAGCAGCATGCCGATCCAGCCCTTATCGCGCTTAAGATCCTTTGGTACAGGCACGCCCGCGATCGCGGCCAGTTCCCCAAGCGAAAGGCCCGCCAGGCGCTGCGCCTGGGCGAGCAGCTGCGCTTCACTTGAAGGAGGAGAAAGCAATGGGGCCAGCGAATGCATGACGTAAACCTTTTGATTAAAAAATGAACTAATAAAGTGCGCCTTGTGGATAGAGTCTAACTTTTTCTGAGTAAATACTCCATGTGTATGATTTATCGGTTTTTTTAACTTTTATCACCACCCTGTTTACGGCGTAAATCCAGGTTGTTCAAATCTGGTCACTGACAATGAACAGGATCTTACACCATGTTATCCACAGAAAAGTGGGATAACTGGGAATAACCCTGACTACTGTTTCCATTTACAGCCTTGACGTGCGGTGAAAATCGAATTTTCACACAAATTGTGACTAACTTATTGGCACAT
>AGFT01025226.1_pt1 | contig 26351 bp, 25 predicted proteins | sample 305848 | NCBI WGS metagenome assembly AGFT01 (sample SAMN02954282, study PRJNA62043) | ant fungus garden metagenome | biome: terrestrial; feature: Atta colombica fungus garden; material: fungus garden; isolation source: Atta colombica fungus garden bottom | host: Atta colombica | place: Panama...
TTAAAAAACGACACAAATGCTGTGTCGGGTATCAGTACAACAATTGTTAGGCATTTTGTCCAGCGGATCTTTGTTAAAAAGTGACAAAAGTCGCGTTAATTTCTGCCGTTGAATTTTTATGCTTTAGGGTTCAACGGCAGGGTGTTTTTTCACCAGAATGGTCCTTTTTAGCAGTTAAAACTCAAAGCGCATCCAGGCAAAGTAAACGTTACCGTTGTTGTACGTTCCTGGAATGTAGGTCATCTGGAACGTTGCCGGGCCATAGCCGATGGACGCCAGCGGCAGGAGTACCGGAATGGGAATATACTTCCAGTTATCACGCGCCGTCACCCCGGCGGTGTAGCCCAGCCCCAGGTGGAAATTATTGTCGGCCAGCGGACGCCAGGTCTTCTCCCAGCCGTAGCCCCCAATTGGCTCCCACTTGTTATAGGAGTCTTTAAAGGCCATCAGATAGATGCCGTGCCAGTTCCCCTTTTCATCCCAGCGGGACTGACCAAAGCCCGCGCCCCACGGACGCTCGTTGTACTTGTCCGTTTTTTCTTTGTCGTAGGCAAAACGTGCATGCCACGTTATCGCCGGAATATAGAGTTCATAATGCTCTGGTTCCTTCCAGGTCTGCGCGACGTTATCGCCAAAAGTTGACAGCCAGCCTTTGCCCGCAGCGCTGTCATCAGCCTGTGCAACGGAAGAAAGGGTCAACTGCCCAAAAATAAACAATAAAATCAAAAAAAATCTATTACGTGCGTTCACTTTACTATTACCATTCTTGCTATTAAGCGTGAAGTCTATCACAGAAAAGTTGAATAAAACCTTAACAGCATTAATGTGAAACCTAATTACCTTCTGGCCAAATGGGAATATTCTCATAAAAGAACGCCTGCATGCCGTAATAAGCGCATGCAGGCGTCGGCCTTACCGCTGGTGTATCAGCTTGTAAAGGGCGGGAATAACCAGCATCGACAATAAGGGTGCCGTTACCATACCGCCAATCATCGGCGCGGCGATACGCTGCATCACCTCAGAACCGCTTCCGCCGCCCCACATCACGGGCAGCAGGCCCACCATGATGGTGGCAACCGTCATCACCTTCGGGCGCACGCGCAGCACCGCGCCTTCATGAATCGCCTGCATCAGCACGCTATTCTTACCCTCGGATCCGTGCCGCCAATATTTATCCAGCGCATGGTTTAAATATAAAACCATAATTACGCCGAATTCCGCCGCCACCCCGGAAAGGGCGATAAAGCCAACGGCTCCGGCCACGGAGAGATTATATCCCAGCAGCCACAGCAGCCATACGCCGCCAATTAGCGCAAACGGCAATGTCCCCATTATTATCAGGACATCAGAAACGCGTTTGAACGTCAGCCAAAGCAGTAGAAATATAATCATTAGCGTTACCGGCAGGACTAATTTGAGCTTTGCCGTAGCTCTCTCAAGATATTCAAACTGCCCGGACCAGGCGAGCGAAACGCCCTGCGGCAGCGCCACTCGTTCAGCCACGCGCCGCTGCATCTCATCCACGGCTGATTTCAGGTCACGCCCGCGCAAGTCGACGTAAATCCAGTTGGATAAGCGGGCGTTCTCGCTTTTTAACATTGGCGGCCCCTCTGCCACCGTGATAGTAGCCAGCTCGCCCAGCGCCACCTGGCTGCCGTTTGCGGTGACGACCGGCAGCGCGCGAAGCTTGTCGACATTGTCGCGAATATCGCGCGGATAGCGCAGGCTGATGGGATAACGCTCGCGCCCCTGTATGACTTCGCCAATGTTATCGCCGCCGACCAGCGTGGAAACCATGCCCTGCAGCTCGTCAACCGAGACGCCGTAGCGCGCGGCCTTGAGCCGGTCAATTTGAATATCCACATAGCGCCCGCCTGCCAATCGTTCAGCCAGCGCGGAGGTCACGCCGGGCACCTGCTTCACCACGTGCTCAATCTGCTGCGCAACGCGCTCGATATCGGCAATATTATTGCCGTTCACCTTAATGCCGACCGGGCTTTTGATCCCGGTAGCCAGCATGTCCAGCCGGTTGCGGATAGGCGGAACCCAGACGTTTGCGATGCCCGGCAGCGATACCGTTTTGTCGAGTTCGTCGACCAGCTTTTGCGGCGTCATCCCGGCGCGCCACTGCTCGCGCGGCTTAAAGCGGATGGTCGTTTCAAGCATGGTTAACGGCGCGGGGTCGGTGGCCGACTCCGCCCGCCCGGCTTTACCGAATACGCTCTCAACCTCCGGCACGCTTTTAATCAGCCTGTCCGTCTGCTGCAGCAGTCTCGAAGCCTCCCGGGCTGAAATTCCCGGCAACGTTGAAGGCATATACAGCAAATCGCCCTCATCCAGCGGAGGCATAAACTCGCTGCCCAGGCGGCTCAGCGGCCATAGCGTGGCGAGTAACAGCGCAAACGCCAGCACCAGCGTGGTTTTTGGAAAGGTGAGGACCTTATCCAAAAGAGGTTCATATAAGCGAATCAACGCGCGGTTGATCGGGTTCGCCTTTTCATCCGGAATTTTCCCGCGAATGAAGTACCCCATCAGCACGGGCACCAGCGTGATCCCAAGCCCGGCCGCTACGGCCATTGACCACGTTTTGGTGAACGCCAGCGGCGAGAACATTTTCCCCTCCTGCGCTTCCAGCGAGAACACCGGAATAAACGACAGGGTGATGATCAGCAGGCTGCAAAACAGCGCGGGCCCCACCTCAATAGCCGCCCGTTCCGCCAGCTGCCAGTACTCTGCGGACGAGGGCTGCCGCCCCGGGTTATCATGCCGCCACTGCTCGAGCACCTTATGCATGTTCTCGATCATCACGATTGCCGCATCCACCATTGCGCCAATGGCAATCGCAATCCCGCCGAGGGACATGATGTTGGCGTTGATGCCCTGATAATGCATGACGACGAACGCGCCCAGAATACCCAGCGGCAGCGAGACGATCGCCACCAGCGCCGAGCGGAAATGGAACAGGAACAGCGCGCACACCAGCACAACCACCGCAAACTCTTCCAGCAGCTTGTGGGTGAGGGTTTTGACCGAGTCCTCAATCAGCGTTGAACGGTCATACACCGGCACAACGTCAACGCCCTGCGGCAGCGTTTTCTGCAGTTCAGCCAGCTTCACCTTCACCGCGCGAATGGTCTCCAGCGCGTTCTGCCCGTAGCGCATCACCACCACGCCCCCGGCGACCTCTCCCTCTCCGTTTAGCTCGGCCACGCCGCGGCGAATTTCCGGGCCAAAGCCGATCGTCGTCACGTCCTTGAGCATCACCGGCACGCCGTCGCGGCTGGTTATTACCACGTTGCGAAAATCCTCCAGCGTGTGCAGGTAGCCCGTGGTGCGTACCATATACTCGGCCTCGCCCATTTCCAGCAGCGCGCCGCCGCTCTCCTTATTGGCGGCCTGAACGGCGCTGGAAAGCTGGCCGTGGGTAATGTTGAGCGCGCGCATTTTTGCCGGATCGGCGACGATTTGATACTGGCGCACCATCCCGCCGATGCTCGCGACCTCCGATACGTTCGGCACGGACTTAAGCTCAAACTTCAGCGTCCAGTCCTGAATGGCGCGCAGATCCGCCAGGCTGTGCTTCCCGCTGCGGTCGATCAGCGCATATTCATAGATCCAGCCGACGCCCGTTGCGTCCGGCCCCAGCGAAACCTTCACCCCCACCGGAAGCTGCGCCTGCACCTGGCTTAAATACTCCAGCACTCTGGAGCGCGCCCAGTAGAGATCGGTCCCCTCCTCAAACAGCACGTAGACGTAAGCATCGCCAAACATTGAAAACCCGCGGACCGTTTTCGCCCCCGGAACGGACAGCATCGAGGTGGTCAACGGCCAGGTGACCTGATCCTCAATCACCTGAGGCGCTTTGCCGGGATAGCTGGCCTTGACGATAACCTGCACGTCAGAAAGATCGGGCAGCGCGTCCAGCGGCGCGCGCTGCACCGCCCAGATGCCCCACCCCGCCATCGCCAGCGCGGCAAGGATCACCAGCAGTCGGTTACGCAATGAAGCGCGGATCACGGCGGCAATCATGGCGTCACCTCCGGCACTGCGCTGCGAAGGCTGGCTTCTGAATCAATCAGGAACTGGCCGGACGTCACCACGGTGTCGCCCTCCTTCAGCCCCGCGCGAACTTCCGTCCATCCCTGCGCCGTGACGCCCGGCGTGACGTTCACCGGCCTGAAGTAGCCGTCCCCCGTCGCGATCAGCACCCGCGAGGCGTCCCCGCTGCTGATGACCGCCTCCTCCGGCACGGCCAGCACCGGCGGGCGCTCCGGGGCCTGCGCGCGGCGAACCGTGAGATACATCCCGGGCCTCAGCTTCTGCCCGGCATTTTTCAGCGCAACGCGGGCCTTTAGGGTTCGGGTCGCGGCGTCCATTTGCGGCAGCAGCTCGCTGACCGCACCGTGAAACACCTCGCCGGGCCAGCTTTCCGACGTGGCGACCATTTCACTGCCCACCGTCAGGGACTGCGCCTGAGCCTGCGGGTAATCAACGATCAGCCAGACGGGATCGAGACCTGCGATTTCGAAAAGCGGCGCGGTTGCCGTGATTTGCGCCCCCTCCCGCACGTCCAGCTTCACGACGTATCCGGCCCGTTCGGCCCGCAGCGTCAGCGTGGCCTGCGGCCTGCCGCTGCGCTCCACCGCGCGGATCACCGCTTCCGGCATAAACTGCAGCGCCAGCCGCTCCCGCGCGGCGCAGGTTAATCCTGCGTCACCGAGCTGGCGAACGGCTAAATACTCCTGCTGCGCGGCCGTCCACTGCGGTATCCACAGCGTTGCCAGCGGCTCCCCGGCCTTGACATGCTGCTGCTGGGCGTTCACAAACAGCTTTGACACCACGCCGTTCGCGGGCGAAGAGACCACCGACACGCTGCGCTCGTCGGCCGACACCGTGGCAAACGCCGAGAACGGGGAGACCATCTGGCGCATCTGCGCTTTTGCCGTCGTCATGCCGAGATTTTGCTGCTGCCGGGTGCTAATCGCCACGCCGCTCGCCGCCTTCTCTTCATCGGCATAGCGTGGAACCAGCGCCATATCCATAAACGGCGATTTACCCGGCTTATCAAAGCGCTGTCCGGGCACCATCGGATCGTACCAGTACAGCACGGTACGCTCTGGCGCGTGCGCCGCTGCGGGTGGATGGGCCGCCTTCTGTCCCAGCAGATAGCCGCCGCCGGCTGCGGCGAGGATCGCAAGGGCGATAGTCGTTAAGGTCAGTTTTTTCATTTCGCCAGCTCCTGCGGGATCAGCCAGTTTACGGCGGACCAGGTGCGCGCCATCTCGCGCTCGGCCTGATTGACCGCCAGTTCCGTATCCAGCACGCTTCGGCGTGCCTCGAGCAGTGCGGGAAGATCCGATTGTCCCGATCGATACTGCGCGGTCAGGAGATTCAGCCGCTGGCGCTGCAGGGGTAACACCTCATCGCGCTGACGCTGCCACAGGGCCTGCGCCGCCTGATACTGCGCCACCAGCGTTTGGATCTGCGCGATATGTTCACGTTTGATAAGCGTGAGCTGATCCACCGCCTGCATTGAGCGGGAAACGTCGGCGGCATACGCTTTGTCCTGCCTTTTGGACTGGAACAGGGGCAGATCGACGCTAAACATCACGCCCGCCATGTCGTCATAGCCTTCCGCGCGATGGGCGTAAAACACCTCCACATCAACGTCGGGAATGGCCGCCACGGCGGATTGCGCCGAACGGGCCTTGGCCGTTTCCGCTTCGCGCCGGGCGGCTTCCACTTCAGGATGCTGCAGCACGCCCGCTTCCAGGGTGTTGATATCGGCAGGCAGGCGCTGGTAGCGCGGGAGCGGCCCGCTCGCGTCGGTGACGGTCTGTCCCGTCAGCTGCAGCAGCCGGCTTTGGGCGAGCCTGACGTCGCGACGCGCCAGCGTCTCTTTGTCGCGCATCGCGCTCAGGGTGACCTGCAGTGCCAGCACGGTGTCAGGGGCGGAACCGCCTGCCCCGACGCTCGCCTTTTGTACGCCGCGCTGGCGTTCCGTTTCGCGGACCAGCGCGCTCGCGGTTTTCAACGCCTGCTGCGCAAGCGCTAAATCCAGCCACGCCTGGGCGGTATCGCGCTGAAGCGCCGCGCGGATCGCCTCAGATTTTGCCAGCACGCCCCGCGCCTGCGCCTGGAACGTCTGCGCCTTGCGCTCGCGCTTCTCGGCGCTGACGTAGCTTTGCATGATGCCAATTTTCTGCATCGTCATGCCTTCCCGCGTCATCCGCCGGTCGTTGCTGCCCTGTACGGGCACGTTTTCAATGCCAAACTTCAGCTTTGGGTCGGGTAATTGCGTGGCGGAATCGGCCATGGCATCCAGCGCCTGCGCCTCGTTGCGGCTGGCGGAAAGTTCGGCTGAATAGCGTTGGGCTTCGGCCAGGGTCTGTTCGAGCGTCCACGGCTCCGCCTGTGCGGCGGAGCTTAAAAGGCCGAACAGCACCCCACCGAGCCACAGGCTCAGTGTGTGTTGTTTCATGGTGTCCTCGCCTAGCGCTGCGGCGTCAGCGAGACAATCTGGAAACCATCGCCCGCGCGTTCGAGGATGAAGGTCACCTTGTCACCGGGCTTCGCGCCGTTCAGCACGGCACCGGGAGATAAGGTAAAGGGCATGGTCATGGCTGGCCATTGCAGTTCGGGAATGGCGTCATGCTCAAGCATGACCGACTGCGCAGAGAAGGACTGGACAACCCCGTGCCCCTGCCAGCGCTGCGCCGACGGCGCGGCGGCCTCGGTGGCCTGAGCGGCATAAGGGGCGAAAGAAAGCGATGCGCCAAGCAGCGCGGAGAAGAATAAAGCACGCATGATAAAGCTCCTGTTAAACGTAAATTAAAATTAAATCAACGAATTAACAGGTTTTTATTCTCTAAACCGGCAATAGCGAATCGTTGCCGGTGGCCCCACGGCGGGCGGGTTAACGGACCATGCGGAAGGGCTCGCAGCGCGGCATTCCGGCACGTTCAGGGCGATCGTCATTGCTGACGGAAGCGCAACGAGCTGCGGCTGGGCCGGATCTTTCTGAGCCTGATCCGGCATGCAGTGTTTTTCACACAGCGGCGAAGCGTCGGACGCGTGCTGCGGCGCGGTTTTGCCCATCATATCCATATGCTGGATAGCGGCAACCTCTCCGCGCAGATCGATGGAGCAGCCGTGAGACGCAGCGGCCACCTGACTCTGGATCAGCAGCCAGCTAAAGGCGATCAAAAACATCAGCAGATGCTTTTTGAGAAAGCGCAGGCGATAGGTCCAGCTGGCGTGCATATCGGCGTCATCGGGTGATAAAGAGTGGGCCAAGTATAAGCGGCAAAAGAAAACAGAGAAAAGCGCGTTTAAGGAGATTTACGTTTTTAATCAGATACCTGTTAATTATTCCCAGTACGCTAACAATTTATTAGCATATCAATGACATATGATAATCATTCAGTCGGTCAATAAACTCATGACATAAATGTTGCCGCGATGGCAAAATAACGCCGATATTGTCTCTAGTCATCCATTTCTTGATTTTAATCAGCTATGGGTGAGTGTTAATTCGGCACATTTCATCCTTCTTTTTTATTGATTTTTTTTGCTCTCAGGCAGCAAGGATACAGGGGAAACCATGCTAACGTTTATCGAGCTCCTTATTGGAGTCGTCGTCATTGTCGGCGTCGCGCGCTACATCATCAAAGGGTATTCCGCCACGGGCGTGCTGTTTGTCGGCGGCCTGACGCTGCTGATTATCAGCGCGCTCATGGGCCACCAGGTTCTGCCTGCCAGCGAAACCAGCACCGGCTACACGGCCACCGACATCGTCGAATACATCAAGATCCTGCTCATGAGCCGCGGCGGCGATCTGGGCATGATGATTATGATGCTGTGCGGTTTCGCCGCCTATATGACCCACATCGGCGCGAACGACATGGTCGTGAAGCTGGCGTCCAAACCGCTCAAGTTTATTAACTCCCCGTATCTGCTGATGATCGCCGCCTATTTCGTTGCCTGCCTGATGTCCCTCGCCGTCTCCTCGGCGACCGGCCTCGGCGTATTGTTAATGGCGACCCTGTTCCCGGTGATGGTAAACGTGGGCATTAGCCGCGGCGCGGCGGCGGCCATTTGCGCCTCCCCTGCGGCGATCATTCTTTCTCCTACGTCCGGCGACGTGGTGCTGGCGGCAAAAGCCGCAGAAATGTCGCTGATCGACTTTGCCTTTAAAACCACGCTGCCGATTTCTATTGCCGCCATTATCGGCATGGCGATTGCGCACTTCTTCTGGCAGCGCTATCTCGATAAAAAAGAGAACATTAACCACGAGATGCTGGACGTGAGTGAAATCACCACCACCGCGCCCACCTTTTACGCCATCCTGCCGTTCACGCCGATTATTGGCGTGCTGATTTTTGACGGTAAGTGGGGCCCGCAGCTGCACATTATTACCATCCTGGTGATCTGCATGCTGCTGGCGGCGGTGCTGGAGTTCGTTCGCGGCTTCAATACGCAAAAGGTGTTTTCCGGTCTGGAAGTGGCGTACCGCGGCATGGCCGATGCCTTTGCCAGCGTAGTAATGCTTTTGGTGGCCGCGGGCGTGTTTGCCCAGGGCCTCAGCACCATCGGCTTTATTCAGAGCCTGATCTCTATCGCCACCTCGTTCGGCTCAGCCAGCATTATCCTGATGCTGGTGCTGGTAGTGCTGACCATGCTGGCGGCGATGACCACCGGTTCCGGTAACGCGCCGTTCTACGCGTTCGTTGAGATGATCCCGAAGCTGGCCCACTCATCCGGCATTAACCCGGCCTACCTGTCTATTCCTATGCTGCAGGCGTCAAACCTGGGGCGCACCATTTCGCCCGTCTCCGGCGTCGTGGTCGCCGTTGCCGGTATGGCGAAAATCTCCCCGTTCGAAGTGGTAAAACGTACCTCGGTTCCCGTCGTGGTTGGCCTGATCATCGTGATTATCGCCACGGAAATCATGGTCCCCGGCTCTGCCATACGCTAAATTCCCAGACCATCAAAAAGCGCCTCCCGGCGCTTTTTGTGCTTTAATAACCCTCAGAAATAAATCACACCCCACCGTTCAGGAAATCAAATGTTCAGGAAGGATATCGTTATCCCCTCTGGCGCCCTCGGGCTTGCACTCTGCCTATTCTCTGTACAGGCAGAACCGCTTAAGGCGACGCAGTACGGCGACTTCGATCGCTACGTTCTGGCGCTCTCCTGGCAGACGGGGTTCTGTCAGAGCATGGTCGAACGCAACCGAAACGAGCCGCCCGAGTGCCGCCTGCAAAAAGAGAGCGACCGCAAAACCGATTTTCTGACCGTTCACGGCCTCTGGCCCGGCCTGCCGAAGTCGGTCGCCGCGCGGGGCGTGGACGAACGCCGCTGGATGCGCTTTGGCTGCGCCACACGGCCCGTGCCAAACATGCCTGAGGCGCGCGCCAGCCGCAAATGCGCGGCCGCCGAAACGGGCTTATCCCTTTCCGCCGCGGCTAAGCTGAACGGCGTGATGCCCGCCGCGGGAGGAGATTCCTGCCTTGAGCGCTACGAGTACGCCAAGCACGGCGTCTGCTTTGGCTTCGATCCGGACGCCTATTTCGGCACCATGGTGCGGATGAACCAGGAGGTCAAAGAGAGCGCGGTGGGTGATTTTCTGGCGCAGAATTACGGAAAAACCGTGAGCCGCCGCGACTTTGACGACGCCGTGGCGAAAAGCTGGGGCAAAGAGAATGTGAAGGCGTTCAAGCTTACCTGCAATGGCAACCCGGCGTATCTCACCGAGATGCAGATTTCGCTGAAGGCCAGCACCATTAATAATCCGCTCGCGGCGGGTTCCTTTGCACCGCAGCCGCACCCGGGCAACTGCGGCAAGCAGTTCGTGATTGATAAGGTCGGTTACTGACCTGCTCCAGGCCGAACCAGATCGAAGCGATGCTCATCGCTGATGCCATAGTAGGCCGTCGGCCCGCCCGCGCGCAGGATGGGCTGCGCCCTGGCGGTCTGGTAAATCCCCTCTTCCAGAAGCGTTTCGGCGATATGAATGCCGACCACCTCTCCCAGCACCAGCCAGGTGTCGATCGGCGCGCCGTCGGCGCCCGTCAGCTGAATACATTGTGAAAGCCTGCATTCAAAGTTAACCGGGCTTTCCGCCACGCGCGGCGTGCGCACAAGGTTACTGGCAGCGGGCGTCAGCCCGGCAAAGCGAAATTCATCCTCGCCGTGCGGCAGCGTGGCGGAGGTCTGGTTCATCGCCTCGGCCAACTCGCGCGTCGCCAGGTTCCAGACAAACTCGCCGGTTTCGGTAATATTGCGCACGCTGTCCTTCCAGCCGTTGCTGGAGAATCCAATAATCGGCGGGCGATAGTTAAAGCAGTTGAAAAAGCTGTACGGCGCGAGGTTCAGCTGCCCGTCGTTATCGCAGGATGAGATCCAGCCAATCGGGCGCGGGCCGATAATGGCGTTCAGCGGGTCATGCGGCAGGCCGTGCCCCTCAGACGGTTGGTAAAAGTACATAGCGTTCTCTTTAAGATGGGCGAACGAATTGCGCTTCGCCCCGTTACGGGACACTCAGCGTAACGCAATCCGCCCTAAATGATGACTGAAAAAAGCACGGTGCGGAGCGTCGCCGACAAAAGGCGCTTAAAAAGCGTAATGCAAATTGGCGAGGCTTCACGTTTTTCGCTAAATATTCATCTGGCGCATGAATGTGACCCTCATCACTTCAAACTTGCGCGCTCAGCCAGTATCATCAGGAGAGTTAAACCCTCGCTGCCAGACGGCGAGGGTTTTCTTTTGGATTGGTTTCTGCGTGACGCGCAGCATTAACGACATGGAGTAAAAATGTCCAGACCTACAATCATCATTAACGAACTTGACGCAGAACGTATCGACCGACTCCTGGAAAAACCGGAGTTCGCCTCGCTTCCGGTTGCCGACGCCCTGAACGAGGAGCTCGACCGGGCGCAAATGTGCACCCCGGAGTCTATGCCGCACGACGTGGTGACGATGAACAGCCAGGTGAAGTTCCGCAACCTGACGACCGGCGAGGAGCTGACCCGCACGCTGGTCTACCCGGCGAACATGACCGACAGCAGCGCGCAGCTTTCCGTTCTGGCTCCCGTGGGCGCTGCGCTGCTCGGTTTGCGCACCGGCGACACCATCCACTGGGAGCTGCCGGGCGGTGCCGCTGCCCATCTGGAAGTGCTTGAGCTGATCTATCAGCCAGAAGCCGCGGGCGAATACCTGCGTTAATCCCGCCTCATCACGCGCCCTTCCGCGCTGCCCGGAGGATGCCCGGCATCCTCTTTGTGCATTTCACCCAATCGTCCTATTTCGCGCTACACGCCCTTAATCCACGCTTAATCTGATTTGGTGCCGCGGGGACGGTCATGGGTGAGGCGCTGGTTATTACGCTGGTTTTTCTCATTATTTTGGCGGTCATCGTCACAGCCGTGCTTTATCTTGAACGACACTGGTAAGCGATGGCTCTCACACGACCCCGCCAGGAAAGGCGTTAACAAGACCTTTGACCTTCTGCTCCGCCGCTTCCGCGGACGCCGCGCCGGGCACCAGAATAACCTTGCGGCACTCTTCTTCCCGCTTTTCGAAAATTTTGTAGGCGCGCTCCGCGTCCGCCAGCGGCAGGTAATGGGTCACGATCTCCTCCGGCGTCAGCAGGCCTTTTTCGATTAACGGCAGCAGCTCGCCCAGCCACGCGTGAACGTGGGTCTGGCCCATTTTAAAGCTCAATCCTTTGTCGAAGGCGTCGCCAAACAGGAAGCCGTGAATAAACCCGGCATACACACCCGGCACGCTGACCACCCCGCCGCGCCGCACGGCGGCAATGCACTGGCGCAGCGCTTTGCCGCTGCTGCCCTCAATCTTAAGGTTGCTGAGGATCGTTTCCGTGGTGCTGCCCTTGGCCTCAAAGCCAACCGCGTCGATGACGGCATCCACGCCGCGCTGCCCGGCCGTTTGCTCGATAATTTTTTCGGCGGCGTCGCTGTCCTCATCGAAGTTAATGGGGATAGCGCCGTAGCGCTCCTGAGCAAAACGCAGCCGATAGGCATGATGATCGACGATGAAAATCTGTTCTGCGCCCAGCAGCCGCGCGCACGCGATCGTCAGCAGCCCGACGGGGCCCGCCCCAAAGATGGCCACGCTTGAGCCCTTCTCAATCTGGGCGTTTTTGGCGGCCTGCCAGGCCGTCGGCAGGATATCCGAGAGGAACAGGGCTTTGTCATCCGACAGCAGCTGGGGCACTTTGAACGGCCCCACGTTGCCTTTCGGCACGCGGACGTACTCCGCCTGGCCGCCCGGTACGCCGCCGTAGAGGTGGCTGTAGCCAAAGAGCGCGGCCGGTGCGGGGATCTGTTTCTTGTTAAGCGCCGCGCCCTGCCCGGCGTTGGTTTTTTCACAGGCCGCAAACTGGTTGATACGGCAGAAGAAGCAGTCCCCGCAGGCTATCACGAAGGGAATAACCACCCGCTCGCCCTTTTGCAGCCCCTTCACGTCGCGGCCGCACTCGACGATTTCCCCCATAAACTCGTGGCCAAAGATATCGCCGTGCTCAACCTTCGGGATCTTGCCTCGATAGAGATGAAGATCCGAGCCGCAGATGGCCGTCGCCGTCACGCGAAGAATAATGTCATCAGGCTGTTCGATGATGGGATCGGGAACATTTTCAACCTTAACATGGTGTGGACCGTGGTAAGTAAGCGCTTTCATACGACCTCCAGGGATAGGGGTAAGCTTTTAAAAAGGGTAGCTACCTCAGACGATCCGCCCCGGAAATCGGGTCTTTTAAGATTTTTCCTGGCAAGGCAAAAAAGTGCCAGACGGCTAGCAGAAACTTGTATTATTTTGTGGTTGAATGCTTTAAGCGTTTTTAAACAAGGAGAAACGGGTATGTATCAGACAATCATAATGCCGGTTGATGTTTTTGAAATGGAGCTGAGCGACAAGGCCGTTCGCCACGCCGAGTTCCTGGCGCAGCAGGATGGGATCATTCATCTTTTACACGTTCTGCCGGGGTCGGCCAGCCTGAGCCTGCATCGCTTCGCCGCCGACGTGCGCCGCTTCGAGGAGCATCTGCAGCACGAAGCGGAAACGCGCCTGCAAACCATGGTCGGGCATTTCAGCATCGACCCTTCGCGTATTAAAACCCACGTCCGGTTTGGCAGCGTGCGCGACGCGGTGAACGAGTTGGCGGGCGAGCTGAAAGCCGACGTCGTCGTCATTGGCTCGCGCAATCCGTCGATCACCACACATCTTCTGGGCTCCAACGCCTCCAGCGTGATCCGCCATACCCATATTCCGGTGATGGTGGTCAGATAGCGCGCATAAAAAACCCCGCTTTTGCGGGGTTTTTGTTCTCAGTACAAGTGACCGATATTGACGATAGTGCTCACGGTATCGCCGAAGAACGTCAGGCGGCTGAGCACCAGGCCCACCAGCAGAATGACAAAAATGGCTTTCTGCTTCGGCTGGCGCATCAGGGTCAGCGCGCAACCCACTGCGCAGCAGGCCAGGCTCCCCAGATAAAGCGGCGAGCTGAGCCACGCGTGGGCGGTCATCTTCATGATGGTTCCCCCGCTCAGCCACATCACCGGCGCGGCAATCATCAGCGCCAGCAGCACCAGCACGCCATTGCGCAGGGCGCAGTTAGAGGCGTTCAGACGCAGCAGCGGCGCGGCGGCGCAGCCCATCACCCAGACGGTGGCGAAGAACAGCATCATGGTAATGCCGTTCGCAATCGCCTGCATCGCCGGAGCGGCGTAGGTCATGCCCTGAACCACCACCAGCAGGATGCCAAACAGCGAGGCCAGCAGCGCTGCGCCTTTGTTGCCTTTGGTCAGGAAGGCAAGGCCAATCGTGCCGCCGTAAAGCGTTGCGCCGAGGATTTCACGGCTCAGCCAGGCGTGCTTGAGGTTAATCAGCGCGTTGTAGGCGTGCTCCGGGTGCGCCAGGTGCAGGATCGCGGCCACGGAGGCCACGCCGAGGATCAGCCCCGTAATCAGCCAGTGGATGCGATTGCCCTCAAGCTCGCCGCACAGCGTGCGCCAGGTCAACAGCAGCGTCATGCCGACGGACATCTGGCTCAGCACGGTGAAGATGACGAGCGGCAGTTCATACTTTTCCATTATTTATCCCCCGGCTGTTTTGGCTGACGAGCGAGAATAAAGCGCGTGCCCGGGTTGAGCTGCGGCATGCGCGGGAATCCCGGCGGATACTGCACGGCGTTATTTGGCAGCGGATCGGCATCGAGATCGATAAGCGTCAGCGCGCCCACCGGACAGGCGTTCACGCAGGCCGGATTCATGCCGATATCCAGACGCTCGTAGCACATACTGCACTTCTCGGCTTTCTGCGTCTCTTCGTTAAAGCGCGGCGCGCCGTAAGGACAGTTGCGGATGCAGTTCTTACAGCCGATGCAGCGCTCAGGGTTATGCACCACCACGCCGTCGTCGCGTTTTGTATAAGCCTCAACCGGGCAGGCCGCCAGGCAGGCCGGGTTTTCACAGTGGTTACAGGCCAGCGAGAAGAAGGCGCGCTCCTCGTGCGGATAAATCTCTTTATCCAGCGGGTAAACGTTGCGCCAGAAGCGCTCCGGCTCAAGCTGGTTAAAGCTTTTGCAGGCCATTGCGCATCCGCGGCAGCCAATACACTTATCACTGTTCACTAAAAATGCGCGTCTCATGCCTCTACTCCTTCATTCGCGATGAGGACAATATCTACAAACTGGTCGTGGATCGCCGCGCCCGGCGCGCCGGTAGCCATCAGGCCCATATCGGCCGGGGTGTCTTTCACCACGTTTTGCACGTTATAGCTGAGCTTGTTAAACCAGGACTCGTACATCACCAGGAAATCTTCCGGCACGTTGGTGGTTACCTTGGCGCGCAGCTCTACATGACCGATCTCGTTGAATACCCGGACTTTCGCCAGGTCGCGGATGCCTTTTTTCTTCGCCGCGACGGGGTGGATATAGACGAACGGTTCCGGCCAGAAGACCTGCATCCAGTCGAGGTTAACGAACTGGGAGTGCAGGCCGTACTGCAGGTGCGGCGTAAAGAGGTGGAACGGCAGCTTGCCTTCGGCAGCCGGCAGGTATTCCGGCAGCGCTTTGTGGCCGTTTTTCTCGCACAGTTCGGACAAAAACTCATACTTGCCCGACGGCGTTTTGAACTTGCGATCGTACCAGGCGGCGCTGCTCGGCATTTTCGCCTTCACCGGCCCGTTCAGCAGATCGTCCCAGGAGCTGATGCCAAACTTCTCCGCCAGCCCGTCGTTGAACTCCAGATCCAGCCATTTTTTCTGATCGACATCCTGCGGGAAGGTGCACGAGCCCGGCTCCATTTTGTTGATGGTGCGGGAGAGCAGCACGGCAATGTCCAGGTCGCTCTTGCATTCGTACATCGGCTTGATGGCCGGTTCGTTAACCGTCAGCCAGTAGTGCCAGTAGGAGGACGACGCGCTCCAGTGTTCGAAGGTGGTGGTCACCGGCAGAACGATGTCTGCGTGCTGCACCGTCTCGTTGAAGAACTGGTCAACGCAGACCACCATTTCCAGCTTCTCGAACGCTTTTTCCATCTTGTTGCGGTCAAAATCCTGCGCGAACGGGTTCTTACAGGCCACCCACAGCATGCGGATCGGCGGATCGTTGGCGTCGAGAATGCTCTGCGCGGTCTGGTTGAGGTTAAGCGCGCGGTCAGAGTATTTGCTCTTCTCACCGCTGTCGCTGACGAATTCCCCGACCGGGCCTGACGTCCCTTCCATCCCGACTGAGCCGACCGGCGGCTTCTGCGCCATCGCGTGGTAGTTATAGCCCCAGGTTTGCAACTGGCCGTAGCGCGCACCGCCGCCTTCTACGCCGATGTTGCCGGTCATGGCCACAAAGGCATCGATCGCGCGCACGTTCGCGCCGCCGTTGACGTGGCGCTGCATGCCGTAGCCAATCCAGACGGTGGACGGCTTCACGGCGGTAAACTCTTCGGCGAGCTGGCGGATCACGTCCGGCGCCAGGCCACAGATTTCAGAGGCCCACTCGACGGTCACGTTGTTGAGCAGATACTGTTCAAACTCCGGATAGCCGTGAGCATAGTTGTTGACAAAATCCTGGTCCACGCGGCCGATGTCGACCAGATGGCGGGCCATGCCGAGCGCCAGCGCGCCGTCGGAGCCCGAGCGCACGCGCAGGTAGAGGTCGGCTTTTGCGGCGGTTTGCGAGAACAGCGGATCGATCACCACCACCTTCGCCCCTTTCTCGCGCGCTTCGTAGATGTACTTCATGGAGTGCATGGAGCACCACGCCGGGTTTGCGCCCCAAAGGATGATGTACTTGGCTTTCACCATATCTTCCGGGTCGTTACACCACATGTCGCCCATGTCGTAATGCTGGGCGTCAATGCCCGCAGGCCAGCACGGCGTGCCCGCAAAGCGGGTGGTGTAGCCCAGAGAGGACATCATTCCCTCGACGGCATAACTCATCACGCCAAGGTTGCCGGAGTATTTGGTCAGCGCCAGCCCCAGCAGGGAGCCGTCTTTCTTTTTGATCTCCAGCATTTTGCTGGCAATACGCTGCATCGCTTCATCCCAGGAGATGCGGCGCCATTTACCGCTGCCGCGCCCGTCCTGAATCATCGGATACTTAATGCGGTCCGGAGAGTATACGCGGCGAGGATAGGTCAGCCCCTTCACGCACGGCGAGCCGTGGGTAAAGGTCGATTCGCTCGCGCCTTCGACGAAGGTGATCACATCATCCTTCACCCAGGTTTTTAAGCTACAGGTGTCATAGCAGTTACGCGGGCAGGCGTTGCGGAAGATTTTGTAGGTCTTCGGATTAAACGGAATCGGCGGCTGCGCCATCGCGCAGCGGGAGGATAATAATCCGCCGGGTAACGCGGCGACCGTACCTAATGCAATGAGCCCCTTTAAAAAGGAGCGCCTGTTCAGTTGCCCTGTATCAATGCTCATAATATTACTCTCGCTTTTAATTCATCTAACCAATTAGTCATACGATTCGCGACCGATTTGATTGCGGAAGTTTTTGCTTTGTTATTTATTTTTTCAATAAATGTCGGTAGCCATAATTCGACATGTCCCGTCGTGAAGCGGGTTAACGCGTCATGATATTGCGGGGACCGTCTGGCATGCGCGGATAACATCACAATTAATTCCAGCTCGAAGCTGACGTGGTCGTCCGGCACGCCGTTTTCGTCATCAACAAACAGACCAATGCTGTGTAAAAACTCGCGGACCCCCAGGGTCGTCGGGCCCATCACCATCGGTTCATCATCGATATACACCGAGGCGTAGGGCGCAGCCAGCGGGGCCATGGGGCCAACGAAGAGCGCATTGAAGTCATATTCAATATCCAGCCAGATATCGTCATGCCACTCTGCGCTTTCGGGAAGAAGCTGTCGCAAGGCCTTATTTCGGGAGGTCATTTCCGCGGCGTTAAAAAAGTCGCGCAGCGCCAGCCCCGTTGACTCAAATAATGACAGCGCGTCATATATTGAATTGGTGAATATGTTTTTATCATTCATACGAAATGCAAATAATTATCCGCTAAAAATCTCGCAGATATTAGCAATACATTAAATATTTTCTTTGATCAAAGCGGGCAACTCGATTCTTGAAGGGAAAAATCGGGAGGAAAATCGGTAAAAAATAAAATAGAATAAAAAAAAGCCGCCTCATGGAGAGGCGGCGTGCAGGTGTAGTCTTACTTTCTTTTATTATGCGGTTTTGGTGCGGATCAGATAGTCGAAGGAGCTCAGCGATGCCTTCGCGCCCTCGCCCGTCGCGATGATGATCTGCTTGTACGGGACGGTCGTGCAGTCACCGGCGGCAAACACGCCCTTCACGCTGGTTTCGCATTTGGCGTCGATGATGATCTCGCCCATGCGGTTGCGCTCAATGGCGCCTTCCAGCCATGTGGTATTTGGCAGCAGGCCAATCTGAACGAAGATCCCCGAAAGCGGCACGCTGTGTACGTCCCCGCTCACGCGGTCGCGGTATTCCAGGCCGGTCACCTTGCTGCCGTCACCCTTCACTTCGGTCGTTTGCGCGTTCAGCACGATGTCGACGTTTTTCAGGCTGCGCACTTTATCCTGCAGCACCTGGTCGGCCTTCATCTCTGGGGCAAACTCCAGCAGCGTCACGTGTTCCACGATCCCCGCCAGGTCGATAGCCGCCTCAACGCCGGAGTTACCGCCGCCGATCACCGCCACGCGCTTGCCTTTAAACAGCGGGCCGTCGCAGTGCGGGCAATAGGTGACGCCTTTGGTGCGATACTGATCTTCACCCGGCACGTTCATGTTGCGCCATTTCGCGCCGGTGGCAATGATAACGCTGCGCGCTTTCAATACCGCGCCAGACGCGGTTTCAATCTGGTGCAGGCCGCCTTCAACCGCCGCCGGAACCAGCCTGCTGGCGCTTTGGCTGTCGATAACGTCCACGTCGTAGTCGCTAACGTGCGCCTTCAGGGCGCCAGCCAGCTTCTGGCCTTCGGTTTTCGGCACGGAGATATAGTTTTCGATATCTACGGTATCCAGCACCTGACCACCGAAACGCTCGCCCATCAGGCCGGTACGAATGCCTTTACGCGCGGAGTAAACCGCCGCTGCCGCGCCCGCCGGGCCGGAGCCCACGATCAGCACGTCGTAGGCATCGCGCTTGTTCAACTCTTCCGCCGCGCGTTTTTCCGCGCCGGTATCCACTTTGGCAACGATTTCGGTCAGCGTCATGCGGCCCTGGCCAAACTCTTTACCGTTGAGATAAACCGCCGGAACGCCCATCACGTTGCGCTCGGTGATTTCGTTCTGGTACGTGCCGCCGTCAATCGCCGTGTGCTTGATGCGCGGGTTCAGGACTGACATCAGGTTGAGCGCCTGCACCACGTCCGGGCAGTTGTGGCAGGAGAGCGAGTAGTAGGTCTCAAACTCAAAGTCACCGTCGATATCGCGGATCTGTTCGAGCAGAGCCTGCGCCTCTTTCGACGGATGGCCGCCGGTCCACAGCAGCGCCAGCACCAGGGAGGTAAATTCGTGGCCCAGCGGAGAGCCCGCGAAGCGCGGCCCCTGCTCAGAGCCCGGGTTAGTAATTAGAAAAGAGGGCTTGCGCACGGCCAGTGAATTATCTTCCCTGAACGTCACCTTCGGCGACAGCTCGGCGATCTCCACCAGCAGCGCCTTGATCTCAGCCGATTTCGCGCTGTCGTCCAGCGTGGCAATCAGCTCAACGGGTTTGGTCAGTTTCTCAAGGTATGCCTTGAGCTGGGTTTTCATGTTTGTGTCGAGCATTGTTCTTCCCTCTCTTAAAACGTCATCATGCAAGCTGCCTTAGACAGGCGGCCTGAATGCAACTTGCATCATGGTGCTGGAATGAAATGGGCGCGGGGTGCGCCCATCGAATGCCGGGTGGCACTTCGTTTACTCGGCCTACGGTTGTTGTAGGCCTGTGCAAGCGCAGCGCCGCCAGGCAAAAAAGACTTAGATCTTGCCGACCAGGTCTAAAGATGGCGCTAAGGTCGCTTCGCCTTCTTTCCATTTCGCCGGGCACACTTCGCCTGGGTGAGACGCCACGTACTGAGCGGCTTTCACTTTACGCAGCAGGTCAGACGCGTCGCGGCCGATACCTTCAGCGGTCACTTCGATAGCCTGGATGATGCCCTGCGGGTCAACAACGAAGGTCGCACGGTCGGCCAGGCCTTCATCTTCACGCATGTTGTCGAAGTTACGGGTCAGGGCACCGGTTGGGTCGCCGATCATCGCGTATTTGATTTTAGCGATGGTTTCAGAGCTGCCGTGCCACGCTTTGTGGGTGAAGTGGGTGTCGGTAGAAACAGAGTAAACGTCTACGCCCAGCTTCTGCAGTTCGTCGTAATGGTCAGCCACGTCGCCCAGTTCGGTCGGGCATACGAAGGTGAAGTCAGCCGGATAGAAGAAGAAGACGCTCCAGCGGCCTTCGGTATCTTTTTCGGTAACTTCGATGAATTCACCGTTTTTGAACGCCTGGTTTTTGAAAGGTTTAATTTTAGTGTTAATCAAGGACATCTGTACTTCCTCCGTGTTTTCGTTGAGATGTAAGGTAACTAACTTTGTTCATCGGGGCTAATGCGTATGCTTTATCAAATCAATCAGCCAAACCTAACAACGCGAAAAATGCAGCGGAACGCTGAACGTAAAAAGGCCGCCTCAGCGGGCGGCCCTGATACCTGAACTTCCCGCGGGTTATTCAGTGCCAGCCGAAGCTGGCGTTGCGTTGCGCTCTACAACCCTTTATATCAAGGCCGTAACAGCGCAACGATTACATCACTTCAATGAATGCCGGGCAATCCGCAACAGGGGCAATCTTGTCTATGGTTACAATAGGTTTTAACGAACATGTCCGACTTTAGCCGTAAACAGTCGGCATTATTAATGAGAATTAATCGCAACAGACAAGAAATGGAGGCAAAACTACAACCAGGAAAAATACCAGGAAGATGAGTTATAACGACAGATTATCTCTATAAAAAAATCCGCATATTTCAGGAGTAAAAATATCTTAATCTCAATTAAAGTTCTATTTCAATAATCCAGCATCGTGATATATTTAGTAAATATTCAAATTGTTTTAAGTTAGCCATCCACAAGGATTGTAAATGGTTAACCTGAAACTATAGTTAACGATTATGTACTAGCCCTCACAACATCAGCTCACTCAGGATGAACCATGGCCAACCTTTACGACCTTAAAAAATTCGATCTCAACCTGCTTGTCATTTTTGAGTGTATTTACCAAAACCTGAGCATCAGTAAAGCAGCAGAAACGCTCTATATCACGCCTTCAGCGGTAAGCCAGTCGCTGCAGCGCCTGCGTACGCAGCTTAACGATCCCCTGTTCATTCGTGCCGGAAAGGGCATTACCCCGACGACGGTTGGCGTCAACCTGCACCACCATCTGGAACAAAATCTTAACCAGATTGAGCAGACCATTAACGTAATGAATGAGTCCCATTTAAAGAAAAATTTTGTTATCTATTGTCCGCAAATTATTCTTCAGGGACGCCTGGTCGAACTTATGACGCGAATGCTCGACGAGGGAAATTATAATATAGATCAGTATGATATGCTGTTATCACCGGATTCAGCGGAAGACTTACTGGCCTACCGCAAGGCCGATCTGGTCTTTACCTTTGCGCCGATAAACAATCGCTCCGTCATCAGCACACGCTTTCACACCTTGCCCATGATTCTGGCGGCTCGCGCCGACCATCCGCGCATCAAGGAAATCATGTCGCAAGAAGATCTGCAGCAGGAAAAATTCACGCAGTTCAGGACCCAGGAGTCTGGCGTCAAAGATCTTCAAACGCAGGCGGAAATCGTCTTCCCGGATCGCACCATTGCTTTTCGTGGTGATTCCTATATTTCAATCTTAAACGTTATTTGCGCAAGCGATTTATTAGGGTATATGCCCATCCAGATCTTTGAACGTTATAAAGATTTAATGAACCTTAGAAAGGTAAATATTAATTTCCCACTGCCGACGCCGGAAATATTTATGCAATACAATCGCTCCGCGTTAAATAATCGCATATTTGCACAGTTTATTGAGTCGATGGATAAGGATTAGCAGCACTATATTTTCAAAATGTTACATTGGGTAAGATTCTGAAAGTGTTTTACCCAAATATATCTTGAAGCATAAAGGAAAATGAGACATATTGAATAGGTAACCACCCAATTCCAGACATTCATACTCAGGAAGAGATTGAATATGTCACTCTATAAATACCCGCTCGTCCAAAACGTGCTTGAGGCTTCGCAAGAACGCATTGAGTGGACTCTTGCCAATTTCCCTCGCATTTGCGTCTCTTTTTCCGGGGGAAAAGATTCTACCGTTATGCTGCACCTTACGGCGCAATTAGCCCGTAAGCGTAATAAGAAAATTAGCGTCCTCTTTATCGACTGGGAAGCGCAATTCTCATGCACCATCGAGCATGTTATTAGGATGCGCGAAGCGTATCGGGACGTGATTGAAAACTTCTACTGGGTCGCCCTTCCCCTGACGACGCAAAACGCCCTTTCGCAGTACCAGCCTGAGTGGCAATGTTGGGAACCGGGTGCAAAATGGGTGCGCCAACCCCCGGAGGAGGCCATTACCTCTCCGGACTATTTCGATTTTTATCAACCGGGCATGACCTTTGAAGAGTTTGTCCGCTCCTTTTCCGACTGGTTTGCCAACAACCGCCCCGCCGCCGTCATGATCGGCATACGCGCGGATGAGTCCTATAACCGATTTCTGACCATCGCCAACGCACGCAAGCAGCGGTTTGCCGACGACAAACCCTGGACGACCGTCGCGCCCGGCGGGCACGCGTGGTACCTCTATCCCATCTACGACTGGAAAACCGCCGATCTGTGGACCTGGTTCGCCAAAACCGGCAGTAGCTATAACCCCCTGTATGACCTGATGTTTCAGGCGGGCGTCCCTCCGCGCTATATGCGCATCTGCGAGCCGTTTGGCCCAGAGCAGCGCCAGGGGCTTTGGCTTTATCACGTTATTGAACCCGATCGCTGGGCCGCCATGTGCGAGCGCGTCAGCGGCGTTCGAAGCGGCGGCGTCTATGCCGGCCAGGATAATCACTTCTACGGGCACCGCAAAATCCTCAAGCCCGATCGGCTTAGCTGGAAAGAATATGCCCTGCTGCTGCTCAACAGCATGCCGCAAAACACGGCAGAGCATTACCGGAATAAAATTGCCGTTTATCTGCACTGGTACATCAATAAGGGAATGGCCGATATACCCGATACCCAAGAGGGTGACATCGGTTCAAAAGATATTCCGTCATGGAGACGCATCTGCAAGGTCCTGCTGAATAACGATTACTGGTGCCGGGCATTATCCTTTAGCCCGAATAAGCCAAAGCACTATAAGCGCTACAGCGACCGCATAAAATTGAAACGCAAGGAGTGGAATATATTATGCAGCAAAGACTGATCGAGGAAATGAACATATATCTTCAGTCACTTCCTGAAGAGCAGCGTATTGAGGCCATCAACGCCTTTCGTCAGGCGATACATGAAAACAGTCCTTTTCGCGAACAGCCCGTAGACTGCGTACTGTGGATTAAGCAGGACGATATTACCGCCAATGATTACAACCCGAATAACGTCGCGCCGCCCGAAAAGCGGTTACTCAGCAAATCGCTGGAGCTGGACGGCTTCACCCAACCTATTGTCGTGACGGAAAATACACCACGGCATTATGAAATCATCGACGGCTTTCATCGCCACGAAATAGGTAAAAATAAAGCCGCGCTAAAACGGCAGCTGAAGGGATATTTACCCGTCACCTGCCTGCGAAAAGAGCGTCAGGACAAATACAACCGCATGGCGGCGACGATTCGCCACAATCGTGCCCGAGGGCGGCACCAGATCCACGCGATGTCGGAGATTGTCCGCGAGCTTGTGCAGCTCGGCTGGGACGACGTGAGGGTAGGAAAAGAGCTGGGCATGGACAGCGACGAAGTGCTGCGCCTGAAGCAAATTAACGGCCTGCTGGAGCTGTTTGCAGACCGTCGATACTCGGAAGCCTGGACGGTAAAATAGTCAGAGCGTATTCAGGCGCTCGGCCGCCGCAAGCAGCGTCGACGCCTGCTTGGCGAAGCACAGGCGAATCAGCCTGTGCGGGAAGGGGTCGGCGCAGAAGACCGACAGCGGGATCGCCGCAACCCCAACCTCTTTCGTCAGCCACTGGCAGAAGCTCACGTCGTCCAGATCGGAAATCGCGCTGTAGTCGGCGAGCAGGAAATAGGTCCCTTCGCACGGTAAAATTTCCAGCCGACTCTGGCTTAACGCATCAACGAAGAGATCCCTGCGCGCGCGGTAAAATTCCGGCAGCTCGCGATAATGCTCCGGCTGCGCGCGCAGCATATCCGCCAGCGCCAGCTGCGCCGGCGTGTTCACCGCAAAGGTCAGATACTGATGCACCTTGCGCAGCTCCGCGCTGATGGCCGCGGGCGCAACGCAGTAACCCACCTTCCAGCCGGTCATGTGGTAGGTTTTGCCAAACGAAGATACGGCGACGGCGCGCTCGCGAAGCTGCGGATGCGCCAGCACGCTGGCGTGCCCTTCCGTTGAAAAACAGATGTGCTCATACACCTCGTCGCTCAGAACATAGATCTCGCGCTCGGCAATGGCCTGCCACAGCGCGGCGAAGTCCGCTTTCTGCCACACCGTGGCGGACGGGTTGTGCGGCGTGTTCAGAATAACCAGGCGGGTTTTGTCGCTCAGCAGCGCGGCGAACGCCTGCCAGTCCGGGCGAAAATGCGGCGGCTCAAGGGCGATGCGTTTCACCACGCCGCCGGAAAGTTCCACCGCAGGCGCGTAGCTGTCGTAGCTTGGGTCGAAGCAAATCACCTCATCGCCCGTACGCACCAGCGCGGTAATCGCGGCATACAGCGCTTCGGTCGCCCCTGCCGTCACCGTGATGTCGCTGTTCGCATCTGGCCTGTAGCCGTACTGCTCCGCGGTTTTGTCGGCAATCGCGTCCCGCAGCGCCTGCACGCCGGTCATCGGCGCGTACTGGTTTGCGCCCTGCGCAACGTGGTAGGCCAGGCGCTCCTGCAGATAGGCCGGGCCGTCAAAATCCGGGAATCCCTGCGAAAGGTTGATGGCGTTATGCTGCTGAGCCAGCGCGCTCATCTGGGTAAAGATGGTTGTGCCTAAATCAGGAAGTTTACTTTGTGGAATCAATGCGTTGTTGCTCATTGCGCTGCGCCTGTTTGTAATACTTATGTTGCTGCCACTATAACACGATGTTAGTCTTTGGCAATCAAGACGCTTAGACGTCTAAAAAATATGAATATTCCTGGCCGGGAGGGTAAAGGAAAATGACGGACAACCTGCAGCTTACACATCTGGTTGAGGCCTGCCGCTGGATCGGCGCCAAAGGCTGGGCGCCCGCCACGGGCGGCAACATGTCGGTGCGCCAGGACGCGAGCCTGTGCTGGCTCAGCGAATCCGGCAAGGACAAGGGCAGCCTGACGACCGACGATTTTCTCCAGGTCGAGATCGCGACAAACCGCGCGCCGTCTGGCCGCACGCCCTCGGCAGAAACCGGGCTGCATACGCTGATTTATCGCCTGTATCCGCAAGCCAACGCCGTGCTGCACGTTCACACGGTCAACGCCACGGTGCTTTCCAGGCTGGTGATAGAGGCGGAACTGCGCCTCAGCGGCTTTGAAATGCAAAAATCCCTCGCCGGGCAAACCACGCATCTTGATACGGTGGTTATCCCGGTATTTGACAACGACCAGGACATCGACGCCCTCGCCGCCCGAATCGCCCACTCCGCGCAGGCGCGCCCGCTTAATTATGGTTTTCTTCTGCGCGGCCATGGCTTAACCTGCTGGGGGCGCGACGTGGCCGAAGCCCGCCGCCATCTGGAAGGATTAGAGTTTTTATTCGAATGCGAGATGCGTTTACGACAACTGGAGAGAGTATGATTCGCGCAATTGTGACGGATATTGAAGGGACCACCAGCGATATTCGTTTTGTCCACAACGTTTTGTTCCCCTATGCGCGCGAGCGTCTGGCGGCGTTCGTCACCGCCCAGCAGTACGCCGAGCCGGTCAAATCAATTCTGGACAACCTGCGCGATGAAATCAGCAATCCGCACGCCACTTCAGGCCAGCTTATCGACGCGCTGTTTGCGTTTATGGATGAAGACCGAAAATCCACGGCGCTGAAGGCGCTGCAGGGCATCATCTGGCACGACGGCTACGTCAACGGCGACTTCACCGGCCACCTCTACCCGGACGTCCTGCCCGCGCTGGAAAAATGGAAGTCGCAGGGCATTGATCTCTATGTTTATTCCTCCGGATCCGTTGCCGCGCAGAAACTGTTATTTGGCTACAGCGACGAAGGTGATATTACTCATCTGTTCAGCGGCTATTTTGACACGCGCATCGGCGCCAAGCGCGAGGTGCAGTCCTATCAGAACATCGCGGCGCACACGGGCGTTGCCCCGTCGCAGATCCTGTTCTTGTCCGACGTTCACCAGGAGCTGGACGCCGCCGAGCAGGCCGGCTTTCGCACCCTGCAGCTGATTCGCGGTGACGACGACGGCGCAAGCCATCATCATCAGGTTCACCAGTTTGACGAGATAAACCCGGAGCAGATCCCTTCATGAGCGCATTGACCGTTTATTCCGACAAAGACGCCAGCCAGCCGCTGTGGCACAGCACCGACGCCGCCGAGATCGCCCAAAAGCTCAACGCGAAAGGCGTGCGCTTCGAGCGCTGGGCGGCGGATCGTGATTTAGGCCGCGATCCCGCCCCCGACGCGGTGATCGACGCCTATCAGCACGCGATCGACAGGCTGGTAGCA